>Ga0302323_100002182_pt1 | contig 15906 bp, 11 predicted proteins | sample Fen_T0_3_FD_201950 | JGI IMG/M metagenome (GOLD analysis project Ga0302323, IMG submission 201950) | Peat permafrost microbial communities from Stordalen Mire near Abisko, Sweden - Fen_T0_3 | ecosystem: Environmental > Terrestrial > Soil > Wetlands > Permafrost | place: Sweden: Abisko... | reverse complement strand
CCCGTGCGCTCAGTCCAGCCGCGCACCGCCAGCATCCCCTCCCTCACGTCGAGTCCCACCGCGAGCTGCTCCGCCCCCACGGCACCCGCTGCCTCGGAGAGCAGCTCCGGCGTGCGCACGGCAGCGGTGCCGATCACCACCCGGCTCACGCCGGCTTCGATGGCGGCCTCGATCGACACCATCGTCCGATACCCGCCGCCCGCCTGCACGCTCACGCCCTGTCCCAGCGCCGCCACGATGGATGCCATCACCCGCAGGTTGTCACCATCGCCAAAGGCGCGGTCCAGGTCGACGACGTGAAGCCACGTCGCCCCATCGGCCACGAACGTCGAGGCCTGGGCGACTGGATCGTGGGAGTACACCGTCTCGCGGGCGGCGTTGCCCTGGCTGAGGCGGACCACGCGGCCATGACGGAGGTCGATGGCGGGGTAGAGGATCACGACGGCCGGCGGCGCGATAGGTGACTCACGGCGCCGAGGGAATCTCCAGCACTCGGTTGATGTCCACTTCGAGGGGAGCCACGTCCTCCCGCGGCTGCCACAGCAGGCGCTCGAGCGCAACCTCCGGGCGGGAATCGCCCGGTCGCCAGCGCTCGATGAGCCGCGCCTCGACATCGACGATCCAATACTCCGGGACGCCCGCCTTCTGGTAGGATCGGCGCTTGAGGCCACGATCATAGCGTGCAGTGGACGGCGAGAGGACCTCCACCACCAGCATCGGCACCGGCGCGTTGCTCCAGTCCTCATCGAACTGCAGATGAGGCAGGACAAACAGGTCGGGCTGCGCCACCTGCCCGCCCCGCAGCGGAAGATCGGCAAGCAACGGGGAAAGCCACCCCAGCGCATGCGCCATGACGTACGGCTGCAACATTTGGTACAACGACAGCACCAGGATTTCGTGCGTGCGGCTGGGCGCCGGCGCCATCACCAGCTTGCCATCGAACAGTTCATGGCGCATTCCGTCGTCCGGAAGTGCCAGCACCTCGGGGCGGGTCCACGCGCGCTGCGGATTGGGCATGGCCATAGGGTATGCTCGGCGGGTGGCGGGACGCAAGGCACCATCTCCTACAATGCAACCTGCCGCCGCTCGACTCGTCATCGAACGGCGGCAGTGAGGCGCGATCGAACGCCGCCTAGTTGTTCGCCGCAGCCACCGCGGCGGCGGCGGCCTGCTTTTCCGGCTCGGCCAGTTGCGACGGCCCCAACTTGATCTTCAGCGTGTCAATGGTGCCCGTGAACGTGAATGGCACCGCGTACGCGTTGTCGTCCACCGGCGTCCGGGTGTCGACGCCGATGTCGAAGGTCTCGTCGATCGACATCAGCAGCGGGATCGTGTGCTTGACCGACTTCCGGTCCACTTCCTTGCCGTCCACGCTCAGCACGCCGGTGCCACCCTTCGCCGGTCCGGGGCCGTCGTACTTGAAGTCGAAGGAGATGGTATGTGTGCCGGCGCTGAGCGACGGGCCTTCCCACTTGAAGCGCTCCAGATCCAGGAAGTTGTAGAGGAACACCGGCTTGCCGCGGCCCATGCCGAGTGCTCCCAGGCCAAATACCACCACAACCCACGCGGCGCCAAGGTAGGCGAGCCCGCTGGCGAACTTCCCGCCGCGGTTGGCAAGCATGAGCACGAGACCCAGGCCCAGCAGCGCCAGTCCCACACGGCGGAAGAGTGTTTCGCGGTACCACCAGTTGAAGGTTCGGCTCAGGTAGAGTCCATATCCGCCAAAGCGCCCACCCAGGGTCGCAATCATCCCCTCGGCGCCACCCTTGGGGATCGTCACCAGCGCCGTGATGGTGTAGTCCCGGTCGAGAATGCTGGGGGCGTTGCCCACCGGAATGCCGGGGTTCACCCCGGTGTAGGTGAACTCAGTCTTTCCGGCGATGGCGCTCGGCCGCTCGGTCAGCAGGCGAACGAAGCCGGAGTTGTCAAGCGGGAACACGTTGTACTTGGCCGCTTCCGACATGAACAGCGCCTGCATTTCGGCCAGCTTCGCCGGGTTGCTCGCCGCGAGGTCGTTGTTCTCCGAATAGTCCTCGGCGATGTTGTACAGCTCCCACTTGTAGCCGGTCATGATGTCGGGCATGACACCGGTGCCCAGTTCCCATGGTGGGGCCGGCGGTGTCGTGGCGGCGATCCAGCCATCGTGATAGATCGCGCGATTGCCCACCATCTCGAAGTACTGCGTCGTGCGCTTCGACGGCGCGTTCGCGTTCGCCTGGTCGAAGGTGTAGAGCATGCTCACCCCTTCGATCGGGTGCTGCTTGATCCCATCCACGACGGAAGGCGCCGGGATCCCGGTCGCCTCGAGGATCGTGGGCACGATGTCGATGACATGGTGGAACTGCGTGCGGATACCACCCTCGTCGGTGATGTGGCCCGGCCACGAAATGGCCAGTCCCTGGCGGGTGCCGCCAAAGTGGGAGGCGACCTGCTTGGTCCACTTGAACGGGGTATCGAACGCCCAGGTCCATGCCGCCGACATGTGGGGATACGTCTTGTCGGAGCCCAGCTGCGGCAGGTGCAGGAGCTGGATCGCCTCTGGCAGCGTGAAGATGCCGTTGTAGGCGGTCAGCTGGTTGAAGGTTCCCTCGACGCCGCCCTCCGGACTCGTGCCGTTATCGCCGTCGATGTAGATGATCAGCGTGTTGTCGAGCTTGCCCATGTCCTGCACTGCCTGGATGACGCGACCGATCTCGTAGTCGGTGTAGGCGGTGTATCCGGCGAACACCTCCGCCTGGCGTGTGTAGATCTTCTTCTGTACGGCCTTGAGCGTGTCCCACTTCGGCAGGCTCGCCGGCCACGGTGTGAGCTGGGTGCCGGCCGGGATCACGCCCAGCCGCTTCTGGTTGGCGAAGATCGAGTCGCGCAGCTTCTCGAAGCCCATGTCGAACTTGCCCTTGAACTTCTCGATCCACTCCGGCTTGGGCTGGTGCGGCGAGTGACTGCCCCCCGGTACGTAGTAGAGGAAGAACGGCTTGTCGGGCGCCGCGGCGTTGAGCTCGCGCATGTACGAGATGGCCTCATCGGCCATATCGGTGATCAGGTTGTAGCCGGGCTTGCCGATCCAGGGGAAGATCTGGGTATGATCGCGGAACAGGTACGGCTGCCACTGGTCGGTCTCGCCACCCATGAAGCCGTAGAAGTACTGGAAGCCCATCCCCGAGGGCCACTGCTCGAATGGACCCGCCGCGCTGCTGTACTGGAAGCCGGGCGTGTTGTGGTTCTTGCCGAACCACGATGTCGCGTAGCCGTTGTCCTTGAGGATCTGCCCGATGCTGGCGTTCTCCAGGCCGATGACCGAGTTGTATCCCGGGTAGCCGGTCGAGAGCTCGCCGATGACACCCGAACCGACGGAGTGATGGTTACGGCCGGTGATCAGCGCCGCCCGGGTGGGCGAACAGAGCGCCGTGGAGTGGAACTGGGTGTACCGCAGCCCCGCCTTCGCGATGCGGTCGAGCGCCGGGGTCGGGATCACGCCGCCAAAGGTGCCGGGCACCCCGTAGCCCTGGTCGTCCGTCATGATGAGCAGGATGTTGGGTGCCCCCTTGGGCGGCACCACGCGCGGCGCCCACCAGGGCGTCGATTGTGTGGCCACATCCTTGATCACGCCACCGAACGGCGGCTGCCCTGCCGGGATCTGGTCCCCCTTGATCGTGGTCGTGGCACTGGGATTCCCTGGTGTGCCAGTGACCACCTGCGCCGCCACCGGCATCGCCAGGAATGCGCCTCCGAGCAGGGCTGTCGCTGCAAGGAAGACCCGCGACGCAAACAGATGGTGCTTCATGCGCTTCTCCTTTGAGGCCGGCGAGGCAGGGATGGAATCTGGAACAAACATGCATCAAGGCACGGAAAAGGAAAACGGGCGCCCGACTCGGGTGCCCGCTTCCCCACGGTCCATGGAGCTAGTTGTCGCCAGCTGACTTCGCCTCAGCCGCCTTCAGCGTCTGGATGTCCTGAGGGGAAAGCGTCGGCCGGTCCAGTGCAATGGTGATCTTCTTGATGTTACCGGTGAACGGGAACGGGATCTGGTAATCCTTGTCGTCCACCGGCGTGCCTGACGCATCAGCGATATTGAACACGGTGTCCAGTGGCTTCGTCAGCGGAAGCGTGTGATCGATCTTTTTCGTAGCGACCACCTTGCCATCCACCGACAGCGTCCCGGTGCCGCCCCGGCCGATGCCGCTCACGTCGTTGTATGCCAGCGTCCCAGCCCCAAGCCCATCATACTTGAAGTCGAATACGACGGTGTGCTTGCCCGGGGTGAGCGCAGGTCCCTGCCACCTCGTCCGCTCGACGTCGAGGAAGTTGTAGGTGAATACCGGCTGGCTCTTGACCACATAGAGCGCGTATCCCCAGAACCGCCCGCCTTCATTCACGATCATGCCCTGTGCACCAGCCTTGGGGACCTCGAGCTCGGTCGTGATGGTGTATGAGGAATTGAGCAGGCTCGGCATGTTGCCGGCGGGGATGTCCGTGATCCTCGCGCCTGAGTAGTTGAACACCGTCCTGCCGGCCGCCAGGCTGGGCCGGGGAGTGACGAAACGCGTTGCCGCAGAGGCATCCAGGGGCAGCACCTGGTGCGTGGCGAACTCGCCGAACATCAGGTCCCGCATCTCCGCCACCTTCTGCGTGTTCTGCGCGGCGACGTCGGTGTATTGCGTCCAGTCCTTCGAGAGGTCATACAGCTCGTAGGTATACGCCGTGGCGGGATCGGTGATCGCGGCCCCGGTGAGCTCCCACGGGGCGCGCTTCGGCTTGGCACTCAGCATCCAGCCATCGTTGTACAGCCCGTAGACACCCAGCATCTCGAAATACTGGGTACGGTGATGGGACGGCGCATTGAGCCCGGCCGCACTGGCATCGAAGGTGTAGGCCATGCTCACGCCCTCGATCGGCTTCTGTGCCACACCGTCGACCTGCACCGGCGGGGTAATGCCGATGAGATCGAGCAGCGTCGGCACGATGTCGATGACGTGGTGAAACTGCCACCGGATGCCGCCCTTGTCCTTGATCTTCGCTGGCCAGGAAATCGCCATGCCGTTCTTGGTGCCGCCGAAGTAGGACGCGATCTGCTTGGTCCACTTGTACGGCGTGTCGAACGTCCAGGCCCACCCGATGGAGTAGTGGGGATACGTCTGGTTGCTGCCCCAGGCATCATAGAACGGCATCTGCTGCTCGGCGGTCGGATTGATGGCGTTGAACGGCAGCAGCTCGTTGAACGTGCCCATCGGCGAACCCTCAGCCGATGCTCCGTTGTCGCCACTGATGTAGATGATGATGGTGTTGTCGAGCTTGCCCATGTCATCGATCGACTGGACGACGCGACCGATCTCGTTGTCGGTGTACGCCAGGTAGGCGGCGTAGACGTCGGCCTGCTTGATGAGCAGCTTCTTTTCCACCGGCGTGTACTGGTCCCATTCCTTGAGCAGGTCCTTCGGCCACGGCGTCAGCTGGGCATCGGGCGGAATCACGCCGAGCTTCTTCTGGTTGGCGAAGATCTGCGCACGCACGGCCTGGTAGCCGCCGTCGAAGAGGTGCATGTCGCTGATCTTCTTGATCCATTCCGGGGTCGGATGGTGCGGCGAATGCGTGCCACCCGGCGCGTAGTAGATCAGGAAGGGCAGTTCAGGGTCGACGGCGTTCAGCTGGTCCATCCAGCCGATGGCCTCGTCGGCCATGGCCGTAATGAGGTTCCACCCCGGATGACCGACGAACGGCGAGATCGGCGTCGTGTTCCGCGTGAGCATCGGTTCCCACTGGGAGACGTCACCGGCATTGAATCCATAGAAGTATTCAAAGCCCATCCCGGTGGGCCACTGGTTGAACGGTCCGGCCTGGCTGGTCTGGAAGGCGGGGGTGTTGTGGTTCTTCCCGAACCAGGAGGTGCGGTAGCCGTTCTCCTGCAGGATCCGGCCGATGGTCGCGTTCTCGGGACCCATGACGCTGTTGTAGCCCGGGAAGCCGGTCGCAACCTCCGAGATCACTCCGAAGCCCACCGAATGGTGGTTGCGCCCCGTGATGAGTGCGGCACGCGTTGGCGAGCAGAGCGACGTCGTATGGAAGTTGGTGTACCGCAAGCCATTGTTGGCGATGCGGTCCAGGGTCGGCGTCGGGATGACCCCACCAAAGGTCGATGGCGCGCCAAAGCCGACGTCATCGGTCATGATGATAAGAACGTTGGGCGCACCCTTGGGCGGCGCCAGGCGTGCCGGCCATGCCGGTGTCGACTGCAGGGCATTCAGGTTGATCTGCCCCTGAAATGCTGCGGGCGGATTCGGCACATACCGCCCATCGGCCGTCGTTGTCGCTTCCGGTGAGCCCGGCGTGCCCGTGACCACCTGTGCCGCGAGCGGTGCAACCATCACCGATGCGGCCAAGAGAACGGCGGATCCAGCGGGAATGCCCCTGACCATCGGTGATGTTCTCATGCTCGGTGCTCCATGTTGTGTTGTGCCCACGACCTCGTGTTTCCACGCCTTCATCCGTGCTGCAGCCTCGCCTGGGCAAAGACTTCCATCCCGCTACTCTGTTGGATTGTGTCGAATCGGACTTCAGGCGCCACGCTCGACGATTCCATCGCGGCGAGCAGCAGCTTGCCGGCGTCTGAGTTGAGGTACCGGTCGAGCTGTGGGCGCGACGCCCACTCCTGAACCATCGTCACGGCACCTGCATCTTCGGTGTCGACATAGAGGTGGGCGCTGAGGCAGTCCGGCTGGACCCTGGTTGGCGCGAGCAGCGCTCCGACAGTGGCAACGAGTTCGTGCCGCTTCGCCATCGGCACCACAATCCTGAGCGAGAAGGAGATCATGCCCGTGGAAAGGCAACGCGCGGGCCACGCGAGGAGGATCTCGTGGCCTGACGCCCAAGACGATATGGTGTATGGGGATGGAGCGCGCGGCTGAGAAAGAAGATGCAGTGGAACGTGCCGGCAAGCCTACGAAGTTTCGGAGTTACTCCGAATCGCCTTGGAGTCCCGGACGCGCGAGGCCGAGCTTTTTCATGCGCGATTCCAGCGTGGTGGGCTTCATGTCCAGCACCGCTGCCGCACCGCCGGCACCACGAATACGCCAGCCGCACCGCTCCAGGGCGCGCCGCAGGTGAGACCGCTCCGCATCGTCCCGGCTGCCCGGCGTCTCGCCCGATGTCGAGCTCGATGACGACGACGACCCCCGCCCCAGCGAGATCTTCAGGACCGGTCCGCGCGCCAGGATCATCGCGCGCTCGATCAGGTTGCGCAGCTCGCGGATGTTCCCCGGCCACGAGTAGGCCTGGAGCGCCATCATCGACGCCTCATCGATGCCGGAAATCGGCTTTCCCATCGAGTCGCTGAACTCCTGGATGAAGGCCCAGCTCAGCATGGGAATGTCTTCCCGTCTCTCACGCAGCGGCGGGACCTCGACCGGGAAGACATTCAGCCGGTAATAAAGATCCTGCCGGAAGGTTCCTTCCTGCGCGGCCCGGGCCAGGTCACGGTTCGACGCCGCAATGACCCGCACGTCTACCTTGATCGTCTGCGTGCCACCGAGCCGCTCGAACTCGCCGTTCTGCAGCACGCGCAGCAGCTTGGGCTGCAGTTCCAGCGGCAGTTCACCGATCTCATCCAGGAGGATCGTGGCCCCGTCGGCCAGCTCGAAGCGCCCCATCTGCCGTGACAGCGAGCCGGTGAACGCGCCCTTCTCCCGCCCGAAGAGCTCCGCCTCGATCAGTGTGGCGGGCAATGCGGCGCAGTTGACCTTCACCATCGGCCGCTTGTTGCGACCGCTCAGCTCATGGATGGCCCGGGCCAGCACCTCCTTGCCACTGCCGGTCTCACCCAGCAGCAGCACCGTCGACGACGTGGGGGCCACCTGCCGAATGTCGTCCAGGACCTCGTTATAGCGTGGCGAGTGGCTCGCGAGGTCTCCCGGAAGCTTTCCCTGCGCCGCCTGGCGCAGGTACACGTTCTCCGCCTCGAGCCGCGCATTCAGCCGCTTGATCTCGTCGTGCGCGCTACGCAGCACCGCATCGGCCCGGCTTCGCACCAGCGCCTGTACGAAGACCTCACCCACCATGCGCAGCCGTGCAATGAGGTCGTCAGGCCACTCACGGGTTGAACTGAACGCACTGAACGAGATGGCCCCCATCACCTGCCCACCCACCCGGACGGGAATGGTGAGTATCGATCGCAGTCCCGTCCGGCGAGCATACTCGATCTCCCCGACCGCCTCCGGCGGCACGTCCTCCGGCATGGCGGGGAACCTGACGATCCGTCCCGCCCGGAGCTCCCGCTTGAACCAGCCCAGCTGCGCAGGCAGAGGGCCAAGCGGCGTGGCCTCGAATCCCGGCCTCGAGATCGAGCCAATGACCGTCAACTCCGAGCCATCCGCGGAGAATTCGCCGAGGGTGCTGCGATCGTAGCCCAGGAAGGTGACGAGTTGCGTCAGGCCCCGCTCGATCTCGGTAGTGACGTCATCACTGGCAGCGTTGGCGAAGGTCGTGGAGAGGTCGGCCAGCAGGCGCTCGAACGCGAGGCGCTCGGCGACTGAGGCGCTGGCCTCCATGCCGTCCACGTCCCCCGACCATGGGGTCATGGCGGCGGGCGGCCGCTTGCCGGCGCCGACGCCACCGCAGTGACCGGCTGCGCCAGGAGCAGGTGCGCAAGAAGAAGCCGCTCGGCATCAAACGCCGGCTTGAGCGAGGCCGCGATCGGCTCGCCATTGCCGAGATCCGCGCGCGAGGGATCCCGCGCGGCGCCGTTCACCCGGAACTCGTAGTGAAGATGCGGACCCGTCGCGAGACCCGTTGAACCTACGTAGCCGATCACCTGGCCCTGCGACACGCGCACTCCCCCACGTACACCGGAAGCAAACCCGCGCAGGTGGCCATACCGCGTCGTAATCCCGTTGCTGTGGCGCACCACGATCATGTTGCCGTAGCCACCGCTCCAGCCGGCACTCACCACCGTCCCGTCACCCGCCGACATCACCGGCGTACCTGGATCCGCGGCATAGTCGGTACCCTCGTGCCGACGGGCATAGCCCAGCACCGGATGCATCCGCGAGCGACTGAAGCGGCTGGAGATGCGACGGAACTCAACCGGCGCCCGCAGGAACGCGCGCCGCAGCGACAGGCCTGCCGCGTCGAAGTATCCCGGCTTCCCGTCCTCAGTGAAGCGGAACGCGCTCACCGGCTTGCCGTTCACCTCGAGATCTGCAGCGAGGACGTTGCCGGCGCGGGTCTCACCTTCCTCCGACGTGAGCCGCTCCAGCACCACCTGGAACTCGTCACCCGGCTGCAGGTCCCGGCTGAAGTCGAGCTGCCACGCGAACACGTCCGACAGTTCCCAGGCGAGTTTGACGCGCTCCTCACCCGCCAGCGACGACCAGGGCACCGCGCGGTCGAGCGCCTCGTACAGCGAGGTCTCGATCGACCCGGCGTAGCGCACCGTATCCACGTACCACCGGATCGGTTCCGCCGTCGCGAGCCATTCCGTCGAGAGCCGGGTGAGCTTGAGGCGCTGCTCCGGCCCCGTGCGCACGATGATCTGGTCGGGCGCCGAATCCACGTGCCGGCGCCGCACATGAAAGACAAGCCCCGCCTTGAGCTTCCGCAGGTCGAGCATCGACGCGAGGTGGTTGACCTCGCCGGGACCCAGGCCATGGCGCGCGAAGAGGTGAGCCAGCGTCTCGCCGCGGCGGAGGGTATCAGGTGACTCGATGGCTGTTGGCGTGGAATCGGCGACGGGAACGGCGGTGACAACGGCGGCGGTGACACTCGGCCGCGAATGATGGCGAAACCACAACTGGCGTCCGCCGAGGGCGAACGCCAGTAGGACCACGGCGGCAGCGACGTAACGACGCTGCATCAATCCATCTGGCGACGGATGAAGGTGGGGATTTCCATGTCGGGTACGTCGGCCCCTGGCGGGGGCTGCTGACGCAACGTGCGCACTTGAGCGGGCGGTTGTTGGGTGGGCGCACTGCGCTCCTCATGTATGGGAGCGGACTTACGCCGGCCGGGGAACGAGATCACCCCGCTCGGACGCGTCTCATGGAGCTGCCCTCGATCGAAGCCCGTCGCAATGACGGTGACGCGGATCTCGCCCTGCATCGCGGGGTCGTTGCCGGCGCCGAAGATGATCTCGGCGTCCTCACCCACCGCCTCGTGCACAATCTCCGAGATCGTGGTGGCTTCACCCAGCGTCAGGTCATCGCCGCCCACAATGTTGAGCAGCACGGCCGACGCACCGGTAATGGACACGTTGTCGAGCAGCGGGCTGGAAATGGCCTGCTGCGCCGCCTCGAGGGCGCGGTTCTCGCCCCGCCCGATGCCCGTACCCATCAGCGCGGCGCCGCCGTTCTGCATGACGGTGCGCACGTCGGCAAAGTCGACGTTGATGATGCCGGTGGTGGTGATGAGCCGGGAAATGCCCTGCGTGGCGTGGAGCAGCACCTCGTCGGCCTTCTTGAGTGCCTCCAGGAACTGGGTCCCCTTCCCCACGATCGCCAGCAGGCGCTCGTTCGGCACCACGATCATGGTGTCGACATTCTTCCGCATCTCGGCGATGCCCATCTCAGCCTGCAGCGTCCGCTTCTTCCCCTCGAACTGGAACGGCCGCGTCACGATCCCCACCGTCAGTGCCGACACTTCGCGCGCCAGCTCGGCGATGATCGGTGCCGCACCGGTGCCGGTGCCGCCGCCCATGCCGCAGGTGACGAACACCATGTCGGCACCCTGCAGCGCCTCGAGCACCTCGGCCCGGTCTTCCTCGATGGCCTGGCGCCCGATTTCAGGGCGCGCCCCGGCACCGAGTCCGCGGGTCAGTCGCTTGCCGATCTGGATCTTGTGGCTGGCTTTGGAGCGGGTCAGCGCCTGGGCATCGGTGTTGACCGAGATGAAGTCCACGCCCTGGAGGTTCTCGTCGATCATGCGGTTCACGGCGTTGCCACCGCCGCCGCCGATGCCGACGACCTTCATCCGGGCGCTCTGCATGTTGTGCTGCGCGTCCTCGAATTCGAAGATCATTCCGGACACTCGCCCCTCCTCAGAAAAAGTCCTGCAGCCAACGCTTGACCGGGGTCACGAGCTTCTCAACTGTGCGGTTCCGGCGGACGCCGGTCCCGAAGGCACCTGAAAGTTCCTGTCGCGCGCCGTAGAGCAGCAGGCCCGCTGTCACCGCCATGCGGGGCGTCTCCAGGCTGTCGGCGAGGCCACGGAGTCCCTGCCCCGGCACCCCCACCCGCACCGGCATCGCGAAGACCTCGCGAGCCAGCTCCACGATGCCCGGCGCGAGCGCGCCGCCACCTGTCAGGATGATACCGGCGGGAAGCTGCTGGTGGTACCCGGCCTTGCTGATTTCGTCGAGCGCGTATTCCAGCGTCTCCTGCATCCGCGCATGCATGATATGCGCAAGCACCCGGCGCTGCGCTGTCCGGGCTCCCTGGCCGGGTGTGCCGGGCAGGTCGATGATGTCGGCGTCGGGTACCAGCGGTTCCCACGCCGAGCCGGAGCGCTCCTTGAGCCGCTCGGCGTCGGCCTGTGTCACCTGCAGCCCGTGCACGATGTCGTTGGTGACGTGCCCGCCGGCACAGAGGAGCGACGCCGTGTGCCGGATCTTGCCATGCTGGAAGATCGCCACGTTGGTCGACCCACCCCCCAGCTCCACGATGGCGCAGCCCAGCTCGCGCTCGTCGCTGGTCAGCACCGCGGTCGAAGCCGCCAGCGGCTCCAGGACGAACTCGCCCACCTGGAACCCGGCCCGCTCCGAGCATTTCCGCAGGTTGGTGAGCACACTCGACAGCACGGTGACCAGGTACACCTCGGCCTCGAGCCGGGAGCCGGTCATGCCGATCGGCTCGGTGATGCCGCCCTGCTGGTCAACGAGGTAGTCGAGCGGAATGGCGTGCAGCAGTTCGTGATCGCGCCCGAAGGAGATGTTGCTGGCCATGTCGTTGACCCGGGCGACGTCGCTGGTGCGGATCTCGTCGCTCGTCACCGACACCATGCCATGGGAGGTGCGCCCCGCCACATGCTCGCCGGCCACGCCGATATACACGGTGCCGATCTCGGCCCCCGCCATCTTCTGCGCCGCGCTCATTGCCTTGGTGATGGCCCGGGTGGCCTCCTCGATGTCGCGCACCACGCCGCGTCGCACGCCCTGGGTCCGCTCGATGCCGAACCCCAGCACCTTGGCCGTGGGGTGCCGGGGATCGCCCGTGGCCTCGGCGACCGCCGCCGAGACCTTGGTTGTACCGAGGTCGATGGCGGCCACAAGCTGTTTTTGCGGTTCGGTCATGCCGCGCTCCAGCGGACCACCACCTGGTCCGCGAATCGTCCGTCGAGCTCGGCGTAGGGCTTTCCCCGCCGGGCAAGGTCCTGCTCCACCAGCTTGATCGCGCGCAGGTCGCCCGGTCCGGCGTCGGCCCGGAGCCAGATGCGATGGTCCTGCATCCTCAGCACCACGTCACCCTGCGACTGCCACGCCGCATCCACCTTGGCATAGAACGCCGGGTCGATCTCCCGCACCCGGCCGAGCAGTCCGGCCACAATCGAGTCGGGGGCCGGCATCACCGGCAGGTCGGGCGCCGTGCGCGAGGGATCGAAGGGCAGCGTGCGTCCCCGCCCATCCACCATGCGGAGCCCGTCCTTCGTGGTCGCAAGCGCCACTGGCACCACTTCCGTCACCCTTACCACGAGCGTACCAGGAAGACGACGGCTGATCTCGACCTGCTTGATGCCCGGAAGTTTGCGCACCCGCGACGCCACCGGCCCGAGTGGATCGAAGATGCTGGCCGACGCCGGGAGCTTGAGTGAGCCCACAATTGTACTCATTGGTACGAACTGGGCGCCCACCACCTCGACGTTCCGCACGTCGAAGAAGGCCAGCCGTCGGCCCAGTTTCGGCGCCAGGAACCAGCCGACACCAAGCAGGACCAGCGATCCCAGCACATACCAGCCCGGCTTCATCGCTGCTGCAGCAGGCCCACCAGCTCCGGACCAACCCGCGTGATGTCGCCCGCACCCATCGTCAGCACCACGTCGCCGGCGCGCACCCTGGAGGCGATGACGCGGCCGAGCCCGGCACGATCAGCCTCGAAGTGCACCGTCCCGCCCGCCGTTGTCGCCGCGTCAGCCACGCGACGTCCACTCACCCCTGGCAGCGGCTGTTCCCGCGCGGCGTAGATCTCGGTGACGATGACGAGGTCGGCGGCAGCGAGGGCAATGCCCATCGCATCACCATGCAATTCAGTCCTGGAGTACAAGTGCGGCTGGAACACCGCCACCAGCCGCCGCCCCGGGAACACCTGGCGGGCCGCCTCGAGCGTCGCCACCAGTTCCGAGGGATGGTGGGCGTAATCATCCACCACATCCACGCCACCGGCGGCACCCACCCGGTCGAATCGACGCCCGACGCCCCGGTACCGCGACAGCGCCGTCACCGCCGCCTCCAGGTCACCGCCGACCGCATCGACCGCGAGCAGCGCCGCCGTTGCGTTGCGGAGGTTGTGCAGGCCCGGCACATGCAGCGTCAACCCGATTTCGCCACCATCGCTGAAGCGCACCCGTGCGTGGGTGCGATCGGGCCGCTGCGAAATGTCATGCAGGCGCACGTCCGCGTCCTTGCTCACGCCGAACCGCACCACCTTGTTGCCGAGCCGAGCCGCGACCCGCGCGGCACCGGGATCATCGACGCCCACGATCGCCACTCTCGCGCGCGAGGCGAAGGTCACGAACGCCGTTTCCAGCGCTTCCACCGACCCGTAGCACTCGAGATGGTCTGCCTCGACGTTGTTGACGATCGCGACCGTGGGAGACAAGGCCAGGAACGCCTGGTCGTACTCATCCGCCTCTACCACGAACAGGCGATCGGCTCCCACCCGCGCATTGCCGCCCCAGGTGGACACCCGGCCCCCGGCCAGACCCGTCGGATCCAGCCCCGCTTCAATGAGCGCCTCGGTAGCCATCGCGGTGGTAGTGGTCTTTCCGTGGGTACCGCTCACCGCCACCGTTTCGCGGCCGGCGCAAAGCGCTGCCAGGGCGTCCTTGCGCGGCACCACTGGTATGCCCGCCGCGCGCGCGGCGACCAGCTCAGGATGATCCGCAGGTACCGCCGCAGTCACCACCACCGCGCGGCATCCCTGCACATGCGCCGCCGCGTGCCCCTGCGCCACCGGAACGCCCAGCGCGATGAGGTCCTCCGCCCCGCTGGGATCGTTGTCGCACCCGCTGATCACCACGCCTCGGCGCCGGGCCAGGAGCGCCAAGGCACTCATTCCGGCGCCGCCGATGCCCATGAAATGCACCGGACGCGAGTCGTCTGCAGCGAAAAGATCCATCGTAACTTGCTGAATTTAGGACAGTTGTGACGCCGGGAACAGTCCGGAAACTGGACAGTTACCCGGCCAGGGCGGCCAACCGGGCGGCGATGTCGCGGGCGGCGTCGGGCCGGCCGCGCTTCCGGGCCTGAGCCGCCATCTCGCGTCGCGCATCCGGGAACTCGAAAAGGCGCCCGATCTCCTCTCCCAGGCGCTTGCCGGTAAGCTCGCTTTGCAGGAGCAGGCTCGCCGCCCCCGCCATCTCCATAGCCCGCGCGTTGCCAGTCTGGTGGTCGGCCGCCGCGGTGGGAAGCGGAATCAGGATGCTGGGCAGCCCCCAGGCGCACAGCTCGGCGATGGTGATCATGCCGGCGCGCGACACCACCAGGTCCACCACCGCGTAGCCGTCGGCCATCGGGTCGAGAAAGGAAATGACCTGCACATGCGGTGGCTCATGGAAATGCATGAACTGCTCGTAGGTGCTGGAACCCGTCACCCACAGGATGTCGACCGCACGAGGTTCTCCCGCCCCGATCCAGTCGGCCACCGCCGCGTTGATCGCCAGCGCCCCCTGGCTTCCACCGGTAATGAGCACGGTGCGGCGCCCGGGCTTGAGGCCGAATCGCAGTCGCGCATGCTCCGCACGGCCCGGTGTCGGCGGAGCGATCGGGTTGCCGGTCTCGATCATCCGCGCCGTGGTGCCCTTGTCGAAGTGCGCCATCGCCTCGGGCAGCCCGAGATAGATCTCTTCCACCCGCTTCGCCAGCCACCGGTTCGACAATCCCGGATAGGCGTTCTGTTCCTGGATCGCCGTGGGGATGCCAAGCCGGCTGGCCCACCACACCACCGGGGCGCTCGCATAACCGCCGGTGCCGAGCACCGCGACCGGGTGCTCCTCACGAAAGAGCTTGCTCAACTTTCGCAGCAGGTTGACCCCCGCAAATGACCATCGGGCGTTCTTCCACCACTGGCGGCGGTAGATCGGCTCGGCGGGAAGCAGGTGATAGCGGAAATTCCGGTGCTGCAGCAACTTCGCCTCTACCCCTCGCTGTGCGCCGATCAGCACCGGCTCGAACCCCGCCGGCATCGCACGAAGCGCCTCGGCCACCGAGAGCGCGGGCATGAGGTGACCGCCTGTCCCACCACCCGCGATGAGGATGCGCGAGCCGGAGCGGTGGACCTTTGGACTCACAAGACCTCAACCGCGTAAACGGTGAACGGTGAACGGTGAACTGGAACCGCGGAAGATGGCCCGTTCACTGTTTACCGTTCACCGTTCACGCTCTTTTGGGGAGCGGGCTTCCCCCGCATCCGCCCGATATTGATCAGGATGCCGGCGCCGACGAGCGAAATCACCAGGCTCGTTCGACCGTACGACATGAACGGCAATGTGAGTCCCGTCGTCGGCATCAGGCCGAGCGACACCGCCATGTGGAGGAACGCCGTCAGCCCGACCGCACTGGTGAGTCCCACCGCGAGGTACTGACCGAAGGTATCCGCCGCCGTGCGCGCGATGCGGAAGCCCAGCCAGCAGAAGAGCGAGAACAGGAGCACCACGAGGCACACGCCAACGAAGCCCCATTCCTCCGCGATCGTGCTGAACAGGAAGTCG
>Ga0302323_100002181_pt1 | contig 15911 bp, 12 predicted proteins | sample Fen_T0_3_FD_201950 | JGI IMG/M metagenome (GOLD analysis project Ga0302323, IMG submission 201950) | Peat permafrost microbial communities from Stordalen Mire near Abisko, Sweden - Fen_T0_3 | ecosystem: Environmental > Terrestrial > Soil > Wetlands > Permafrost | place: Sweden: Abisko... | reverse complement strand
CTAAACACGTTTAATATCTGATATTCAGGAAATAAAAAGCATTTAGCAGCAATTTTAAGAGAGGAAGATATGGAAAAGGCAAAAAAGGTTTTCACATTTACCGGTATTTTTATGTTTTTATTTTCTTTTGGAAATTTATCTGGGAATATCATTCATTCGGGAGGATCAAATTCTGACCTGATGGGTTCAAAGTCTGTTCAGACACAAACAAAATCTACACAAACTAATACAAAATCTGCTCAGACGAAAACGAAGACAACACAATCCACTTCAAAATCTTCACAGACGAAATCAAAGACTATTCCGAAAAGTTCAAAAACCGAACCAGTTAAAAAGGTCAAAGTAGCCGGGACTATTATTATCGGTACCCAGGCCTGGGCAGAAGCAAACCTGAATGTAAGCACTTTTAGAAATGGAGATACAATTCCCGAAGCAAAAACAAACAAAGAATGGGTAGCTGCCGGGGAATCAGGAAAACCTGCCTGGTGTTACTATAATAATGATCCTGGGATCGGTCTTAAATACGGAAAACTGTACAATTGGTTTGCGGTTAACGACCCCAGAGGATTGGCTCCCACAGGATGGACTTTGCCGGCTGATGCTGACTGGGCGAAGCTGATTAATTATTTAGGAGGACAGGGAGCAGCAGGTGGCAAAATGAAAAGCACGAGCAGATGGAATGAAGGTAGCAATGGGACTAATGAATCTGGATTTACAGGTTTCCCCGGAGGTTATCGGGTTGAGAATGGAATATTTCAGAACGTAGGCAATATAGGCATCTGGTGGAGTACAACGGAAAATAATCTTCTTAGTGCCATTGACCACTTTATTTCTCAGAGTAATAGCGCGGGCTTGAGTAACAGTCCCAAGCAACGGGGTGAATATGTTCGCTGCATAAAGGAATAACTTATTATAACATTTAATCTTTCACAATTCTTTTACGCCCCAGAACTTATTAATATTAATCCATTTGTAAATATCAGGTTTCACAAACTGACGTTTACTCTGATCTAAAGTTAATCCACGTATTTCAATATCATCCAGTGAAGCCGGAACCATACCGGATTTATGGGCCAGCACAATAGCTGGTATCTCATTTAATTCAAAACCCATTAATAACGATCCAACCATATCGGTTGCAAGCGGGCATGTACCTGCAATAATCAGTCCCATATCAACAAGCTTGCCATCACTTGGGCCATTGCCCTCCATTGCAGTAGATGCGTCAATAACAGAAAGACCTGTTTTAACTGCATTGTTCATGTCAATAACTTCATAAGCAATGCCCGGAGAACCTGCTTCAGCCGCTCTGTCATGGAGCCATGAACGGACCGCATAATATTCTGTACCCGGGTAAAGACCAATCAAATTCTTCATTGCAAGTGTGACTGTTGAAAGGGTATGTGTTTTCATCATTGGGACTGAACATAGCAAGTCAACCTCTGTCAGGGATTTATGGATCTTCACCGATTTTGCCGCATATCCGTTTTTCAGAGGTACTTCTACGATTTCTCCGGAATGAAGGTTAATTAAAGGAATGTTTAGAGATTTAGCCATTTCAGTGTATCCAAGAACATTAAAGACATGCTCCTGCATTTTATCAAGTATTTCTCTTTTCTTTGTCCTGAAGATTTCATTATTAATAACATTAAATGAAGAGGCTGCAGCAGAACCTTCTCCAATCATTACTTCTTTTCCTGCCTTCAGCATAAGTTGTGCAAGTGTTTTTACAACAACGGGCTTAGTTGTGAATGCAGGACTGTCGCCTGTCAGGTTTGGCTTAAGCATTATCTTTTTTCTCCCTTTTGTAACTGCTTTTATTCCACCCAAAAGGTCAATCGCTTCTTCCACAGCTCTGGCAATATTCCCGTCTTTTATCCGGACAATGCTTACAGTATATTTCTTTAAATTTCCGTAAAGACTTTCATCATACACATGGTTCAATCCGAATGCTACGGAACCAACTGCCAGGGTAGAAGCGGTTCCTATGAATTTTCTTCTTGAAATTTCGGGTTTTTTCATTCTGTTTTGGTTTTCTTGTTCTGCAATCAAAGTTAAGCACTGTTTAAGACGAAGTCAATTTTATTTAACAGGTAAATAATTAGTTTGAAACCTTATATAACATAATACAGCAAACCCGGGAGGTGACTCCCGGGGCTGCAAATATTATATTGACAAAACTTAAAATGATTTTCTTTAGTAATACTCCCAATTATTCATAAAAAGCTATTTTATTAATGCGAGGAAGTCCTGCCAACTATTACCAGGGACATTGGATTTCACCATAAATCCTTTAGTATTAATTGCTTTGTGACTTTTTATTTGTGTAATTCTGGATTTTTTCTTCTAATGTTAATAATTCATCCTGATAAAACTTTAACATAATAGCTATGTTATCCATAGAAGGGTTTTCCCTTAACTGTTTTTTTAAAACTTCATAAGAATCATCGAATCTTTGAAGTTCAAATCTGAATTTAGCCTTCTCCTCCGAACTATTTATATAATTATAAGTTAGTTTAGTATTCCGATGAATTTGATGTCTGTAATCACGTTCAGTTTTCCAGTATTTTAAAGAAATTCGTGTCAGGGGAGGACAGATATAGATTCTCCAAATAAGAAAAGATAGAATAAATATTAGTAGAGTTGCTAATCCGACTTTTACCAGATAAGGCACGATATCAATTACTTCCTTAAATTTATTTATTAATTTCTTTAAGAAATGTTGATTATGATCGGATTCGGGTTCATTTATATCGAACTTATCTTTATTGTCTCTGATAAATTTTTCTAATTCTTCTTCTTGCAAATTTTTCATATCACTAAATGTATTCAAACCAATAGTGAACTATTTAAGATAATAGGCTAAAGTATGGTTTTATAAAGATATTTCAAATTCTCTATAATTAAATTCTGGTTTTTTAGAAAATATAGCTGATACCGAATTTGCCTTCTGAAAATTCATTGCCTCCGCCAACTTCAAGGTTCAATCCAAATTTATCGTTGATATAATATCTTCCTCCTATCTGAGCACCCAGACCAAGACCCGAAGAACCAGTGCCGGGATAATTTGAAGGTGAAGACCAGAAGTAGTACCCAAGGTTTAATCCTGCATAGAAATCCCGGTTTTTGGGAATTTCCAGAATCCTGTTAAAGTGATAGTTCATATTTCCCGAAAAACCGGTTATTGTGCTATAATATTTTGATCCGGTATAGTTTTGATTGTAAGATCTGAACGAACCCTCGATGCCAAAGGAAATGTCTTTGTGAACTCCAAAATCCAATCCGACATACACAGGAACGCCCCACCCGGAAAGACCGATACCTGCATTCAGCTGGTTCCTTCTTTCATTCGGATTCTGCGAATTGATTGCAATAATAGTTATGAATGACAGCAGGGCAATTGTGATTAGCTTTTTCATTTTTGCCAGTTTAAATAAAATGATTGTGAGTAAGTAGTTTTCACAAAGGTAGGATACCAGTCTCCGGAAGTGTTATATAACTTTTGTAATAAGTTACATCATTCACATCGTGTTTCAAGAGATAAGAGACAACGGGACAAGGGTTCACAGTATCATCGAGCTGATTGATAAGTTTATATTTTGCTATTGATTTTTAGAGTGTTGAAGAATTAGTATCTTTATTTTGGCATATGGTTAAGTTATGTCAAATAATAAATCCGAAGAAATATTTAATATATAACTATGAACTATGAAAACTAAAGTTTTTGTTTGCCTGATTACCCTGTTTTGTGTAATAAATGCAATCGCTTTCGTTGCTCCAAAACCAGATAAGATTAAATTACTTTTTGTTAATGGATCATATAGTAAAGATTTTCCAGGCATGGAGTTCGTTTCATTAAGAGATGATATCCCGACTGGAGAAAATTCTTTTGTTCAGAATAAAGACTTCATCAGCCTCTTCAATGGAAAGGACTTAACTGGCTGGGGTTATCGTATTGAGACACAAGATGGAGTCATTTTTGAATCATTTGAGGGCAACACCGAATCAAAAGATAAACGATTTATTGTGAAAGGAGGAATTCTTACAGCCAATTCTTATAAAGAAGGGGATGTGGAACGTTACCGCAACCTTTGGACAGCAAAAGACTTTCCGAAGGATTTCTTGCTTATATTGGAGTTCCGTGCATCGAGGAATGCTGACAGCGGAATTTTTCTGCGTGGAACGCAATTACAATGTCGCGATTACCTTAGAGTAGGTCCATATAGGAATCTAAGGAACTATAAATCGCAGGATTGGAATAAAATTGAAGTTGCAGTAAAAAATAATATAGCTCATTGCACCTGTAATGGGGAGTTACTTGAAGAGGCACTAAAAATACCATCCACAGGTCCGATTGGTCTCGAGTCCGATCAGGGGCAGATGGAATATCGGAACATCTGGCTTAAAGAAATTGAATAATTTACCCATCAAAATAAAAAAAACCGGCTTATGATTGCAAAAGCCGGACAGGTTGACCTCATTTGGCCCCTCAGATCGCACTTTACATAAATAACTCAACAACAAGTATTTAACTCCGGATTTGAGGGGCCAATTTACTCTGGCGAACCATAGCCAGAGGCACTGGCTTTTCTAATAAAGTAAGTGCTTATATATTTTATACCTACCTTTAGTAGCTATATAATGAGTTAGCGGCAGGTTGAGACAAAGCCCTGTCATTGAAACTACTATTATGCAAAGTATTCAGGATTGACCATTTTATCAAAATTTTTTAAAATGAAAAAAAACTTTCTTTCTTTTTTGTTGATCGCATCACTTTTCAGCAGCGTTTATGCTCAAAATGATTCCATCTCTACTTATACAAAGAAATCGTATATGATTCCTATGAGAGATGGAATAAAGCTTTTCACAGTCGTTATTACTCCTGTGCAGAATATAAAACCCTACCCATTTTTATTGCAGCGTACACCTTATGGTGCTGATATTCCTATCCCTGATGATTCTGCGATACCTGTAGGAGACATGGGTAATTTTAGACAAATGGCTAAAGAAGGTTACATTTTAGTGTTTCAGGATATCCGTGGCAAATTTAAAAGCGAAGGCACTTTTGAAATGAGCCGGCCACTATATCATTTAATTGATAAAACCAAAACTGATGAAAGCACTGATGCTTATGATGCTATTGACTGGCTTATAAAAAATATTAAAAACAACAACGGCAATGTTGGAATATCCGGTGTTTCCTATCCGGGTTATCTTGCTTTGGATGCCTCGGTTGATCCGCACCCGGCTCTCAAAGCAAGCTCCCCGCAGGCTTCACCTGCCGACATGTTTCTGGGAGATGATTTTCACCATAACGGGGCTTTCCGTCTGAGCTATGGCTTTGAATACAGTTATCTTGTGGAAAATGATAAACTATCTAACAGTAATTTCCCCTTTCCTCAATACGATCTCTATAACTGGTACTTACAACTGGGTTCTTTAAAAAATGTAAATGAGAAATATTTTAAGGGCCGTCTTGCAGCATGGAATGATTTTACAAAACATCCCAGCTATGATGATTACTGGAAAAGACAGTCAACACTTACTTACATTCATAAACCACAGATCCCGATTATGCATGTGGGTGGATACTTTGACCAGGAAGATATGAATGGCCCGCAGATAATGTATCAGCATCTTGAAAAGAGAGACAGTCTTAACCGCAACTTTATAGTGCTGGGTCCCTGGAACCATGGCGGATGGGAGCGCCAGAAGGCAGACAGTCTCGGGCAGATAAGCTTTGGCAGCAATACATCAGCATGGTTCAGGGCATTGGAAAAGCGATGGTTCGATTACTGGCTCAAAGGCATTGGCGATGGTAAGTTTGCTGAAGCCAATTGTTTCCAGACCGGGAGCAATAAATGGATGACTTATGATTCATGGCCTCCCAAAAATGTTGAGTTGAAAAAATTATTTACTACTGCAGATCATAAAGCTGGTTTTACCAAACCCTCGTCTGTTACAGGTGCTGTAAGTTATGTCAGCGACCCCTCCAGCCCGGTGCCTTATCGTACATTACCTATTGAAGCTACCTATGGTGAAGGCAGCCGATGGTATACATGGCATGCAGAAGACCAGCGTTTCGTAACCACAAGACCCGATGTTATAAGTTTTCTGATGGACAGTCTCAAACAGGAAGTAACCGTTACAGGTGATGTAATGGCACATCTTTTTGCATCAACTACTGGAACTGATGCAGATTTTGTGGTAAAACTTATTGATGTGTATCCGGATATTAATACAGCCAGTCTGAAGATGAGTGGTTACCAGTTACCTGTTGCTATGGAAATTATCAGAGGACGATTTCGTAAAAGTTTTGAAAAACCATCACCTCTCGTCCCTGGTAAAATAGAAGAATTTATTATTGACCTGCACAATATCAATCATACATTTTTAAAGGGTCATCATCTGATGATACAGGTACAGAGCACCTGGTTCCCCATTATTGACCGTAACCCACAGAGGTTTGTCCCAAATATTTTTGAAGCAAATGAAAGTGATTTTATAAAAGCAACAGAGACGATTTATTGTAACCAGCAATATTCAAGCTACATTGAGTTGCCTGTTATGAAAGAATAAAAGATCACTAATTACCGATTTGGTAATATCGAACCTGTATGTGATTTCACATGAAGAATAAATGATTCAGCCAGTTCACATCCGCATTCAAGTCCGCGGAACCTGGACACCTGTTCCTGAAGTGAAAAAAACTTTTAAGGCGATTGTGATGCGTGTGCGAAGCAGGCTCTTTGTTTAGCCGATTTTTTATTAGCAAATATATATTATTTTGTGCTAGTTGAGACCCATGGAACATACTGTAAATGTAAAATGACATTCCTGCATTTGAACATATTAAATTTCAAATTGTTTTCGTTCGGGAGACCAGAAACCAAATTAAAAAACGGGGCGAAACCGAAAAGCCATACGAGTAGGAAAATATTAATTCAAAAAAAATGGTAACAGTAATTATTTCTCATGAATGCAAAAACTATTCAGTTTGGAGAAAAGTTTTTGATGCTGATGAAGTAAATCGTTCAAAAGCAGGTTTTAAAAGTACGGGCGTATATCATTCTTTTGATAATGCAAATAAGATAACAATTATTGGCGAAGCTCAAAGCGTAGAAGCAATAAAGGGTTTTATGGCAAATCCTGCATTGAAGGAAGCAATGGAAAAAGGAGGAGTAATAGGCCTGCCCGATGTTAAGATTTTAAGTAAACTGTGATATTGAGAAATTTCTACAACGTAGACTAAAGAAATTAGGACGGACTTATTTGTAAGACCATCCTATTTTTTTTGGATTGTATTAACGGTCAGATGTAAAATCCGTTCGTCTTTGACCTTTTCAAATCCGCTCAAATTCCACTTAAAATACCTAACTAAACAACAAGGATTAATCTTCGGGTTTAGGTAGTCAATTTTTTCCAGGGAAATGTGTTAAGCGCATCAGGCTTTCCCATTATAATTCTGTTTGAATAATTACCTTCAACATACAGAGAGCAACTCTATCACCGGTCATCCGGTGACTGAAAAATCTTTTTCAATCAGGATAATGAACTTATTGAATTCTATTATGTTTAACTGCACAACTAATCACTCAGGATATGAAAAAAATAGTCCTTTGTATATTGGTGGCCTATCCTCTACTGTCCTTTGGCCAAATTGGACTTAAAGCAGGCCTTAACTTTTCAAATGTTACAAATACTTCTTCAATAAGCCACAGCAATAGAACTGGCTATAATATTGGTATATTCCTGGCTCCGAAATCCAAAAGTATTATCAGTTCAAAAACTGAATTGATTCTTTCAAAACAAGGGTATGATTATTCGACCAATTCTCTGGATGGAACTGCCGACCTGTTATATATCATGCTTCCAACATACATGTGTATTAATATAACCAGGTTTTTTCAAATCCATATTGGTGCACAAATGGCTTACCTTATAAATGCGAAAGCTGATAGTAAAACTACTTCAGGAAGTACATCTCCCGTATCCAATGCAATGCAATATTACAACCGTTTTGATTATGGAGTTGGAGGCGGGGTAGAGATTCACCCGTTTAAAGGTTTATTGATCGGGACCAGAATGAATATTAGTTTGGCAAATTTATATAAGGATGCGGCAAGCGGTCAGATCCCGTCTTTTGCAAGTGTAAATGTCAAACAAAACCTGTTTCAGATATATACTGGCTGGCATTTTGGAAAACAACCTGCTTCATCAAATAAGAAATAAGAATGAGATTCTTAATTGGATTAATTAAGGATGGATTTTATTATTATTAATATCTCTTATAAATAAATTCATTCAGAAAATATATCTCCATTACAATGGTTTTATGTTTCTGTTTATTCGGAATACGTTCTGAGGATCCCATTTAGACTTTATTCCGGCAAGCCTTTGGAGTCCATTGCCGAGGGCCGCATCGATTCGGCTTTGTCCCTCATCTTCTGTCTGGAAATTGATATAGTTACCTCCGGTTGAAAACGATTTAATGTCGTCCCAGGCATTTCGTGCCCACTCGATATTTTGTCTGTCATCATCAGCCTTGTCCCATGAACCAAGAAAGTTAAGAACAAATTGTGCATCGCGATTCCCCGCTGCAGAGTGTTCCTCACCCAGGTGATTCAGAGCTCCACCGATATGCATCAGGATCACAGATGAGTGAGGGGAGGTGATTCCATCGGCATGTTTAATGATTTTATCGCAAAGGGATGATTTAATATATGGCAGGAATTCACTTTTCCAGTAATTGCGCCTTCCCTTCGGTTGGGTAGTATCGAGAAGAGATTGCATTTGTGTGTACGGTCTGGGTATAAGTATATCACCAACCGGATTTCCGAACGCCTTGATACGTGAAATAGCTTTCTGGCCCTCATGGAGATTACCGGTATAACAAGCAGATATTATCACAATCGGCTTCCCATGTATTTCTTTTGGAAGCCAGGAGGCTGGAGGAGCAGGGCGTAAGAACAACATGAGAGTCAATTCTGTTGGAGCCAGCATAGTTAGTGTTCGATATAGTTCGCACACTTTTGGAGCCTCGCTGGCATGCCAGGCTACTAAGCCACCAATAATTTCAGGGCCAACAGGATAGAGCTTATAATCAATGTCAACAATCACACCGAAATTACCGCCACCTCCCCGAAGTCCCCAGAACAGATCCGCGTTTTCGTCTTTGGACGCTCTCACTAGTCGGCCATCAGCTGTCACCAGGTCCATCCCGGTTACATTGTCTGAGGTCCAGCCCCAACGCCTTGTAAGGTAGCCGAACCCACCGCCCAGAGTGAGACCTGTGATACCTGTTGTTGAGACGAAACCAAGGATAGCAGCGAGTCCATATAGCTGAGTTTCACGATCTACGTCACCAAGCAGACAGCCTGCCTGTGCGTGTGCAATCTTTCTCAGTGGGTCAACCCAAACACCTCTCATCAGTGACATGTCAAGCATGAATGCTCCGTCTGCAGTAGCCAGACCTGCAATATTGTGTCCTCCACCTTTAATGCATAGCAGAAGATCATGTTCCCTAGCAAATTTAATACATTCGATAACGTCGTGGGTTTCAAGACAGCGCACAATGAATGCGGGTTTTCTGTCGAACATGTCGTTCCAGACTTTCCGGCATTCATCATAATCAGCTTCGCCAGATTCTAATAACCTTCCCTTCAGACGCATTTTAAGATTATCTAGATTCTCTTGCTTCAGATCGATTTCACGACCATCCATAGCTTTTACTTTCATATCTCAATAATATTGAAATCCGTATTCAGTTGTTTACAAGATAAGTTCTTAACAATGTTCCAACCCTCTCTGTTTAAACCAAAGTCACATTTATTTTGAGTATGGGCGTTCGAATTGCTCACTTTACGTTTGATTTATGACTTATGAGTTTTATAAATCTTCGTTTTAGTTATTTTGAACAAAACCTATTTTAGAATGTTTGATATTTTAGATTTTTCCGTATAATCTAATCTTTTATATTCAGCAAATTAGCTTTAAAAAAGGATGCTAAAATGGAAATGAAAAGTCAAGGGTGAAACAACTAAAGTTTAAATATAACATCGGACTTTAAGATATAAACTAAAAAATATACTCTCTATGCTTAATTATTATCAGAATGCGCTGACCAACCCGAGAGTTTTCAAACAATTGTTCGTTAAAGAGCTTTTGTTTGTTTATTATGATTGTCCGTTAGGAAGCGACCGGCAGGACAGCTGGTCACAGTATAATTATATCCTTTACGTTGTATCCGGTAAAAAAATGTTTTATTCCACCTCACATTCATGGTCGCTAACAACCGGTACGGCAGTATTTGTAAAAAAGGGAGCCTGCATTATTGAAAAAGTACATGGCGAAATTCTATGCCTTATGGCTTTTTTTCTGCCAGATAATTACCTTCATTCTTTTCTTACTGAAAACCCAACCCTTTTAACGAAGGAGAAAAGTAATACTCCTGAAAATGATATGGTGATATCGCTTGAAGTAAATGATATGATGCTTGCTTACTACGAATCGGTAATACCCTACTTTCATACGCCGGTAAAGCCATCTGAAGATTTACTCGAGTTGAAATTCAGGGAGTTGCTTTTCAATATTATTGGAAATCCCGCCAATTCAGAACTCACCAGCTTCCTGCATTCTTTCGTTTCGCCACAGGCAAATAACATACAGCCCGTAATTGAGGCCAACTATTGCTACAACCTTAAACTTAATGAATATGCGAGACTATGTAACAGGAGCCTGTCGTCGTTTAAACGGGATTTTTATAATGTATATGGCGATTCACCTGCAAGTTGGCTTTTAAACAAGCGCCTGGACCATTCTCTAAAGGTTCTTCACGATTCCGGCAAAACAATTGCTGATGTCGCTTTTGAAAGCGGCTTCGAAAACAGCACACATTTCAGCCACGTATTTAAAAAGCATTTTGGTGTTTCTCCCTTGAAATACCGTCAAACGAATTCAACGCTCGTCCGAGCTTATTAAAATGACCTGTTTTGACATATAGTTGAACTGCTGAACCAAGCCAGCTGATTATTTACCGCGTACCTTTACCTCATAAATTAAAGTAGTTTTTTAACCATAAAAGAAATTATTATGAAAAAATTAGGTACGTTTCTTGCCATTATTATTATAGCAACAACCTTACTCGATTCCTGTCAAAAATTGGAAGAGATCACTTCGGTTGCAAATTTTGACAAAAATCATGGTCACTTGCAACAAACCAAAATTTATTCTTCGGAAGTAGTTTTTAAATGGATAGATATGCAACTGCGTTTAATGCGGACTAATCCAACACCTCTGGGAGGAGTTCCGCCTCAACGTTATTTTGGCTATAGTGCTATCGCTCTGTATGAATCTGAAGTTCCGGGTATGCCCTCTTATCGAAGTTTATCGGGACAATTAACTGATATGCCGGAAATGCCACAAACTCTACCCGGGGACGCGTATTACTGGCCTGAATGTGGTAATGCGGCATTGGCAGCCATGACCCGAGATTTTTTCACCAATGCTTCTGTTTCCAACAAAGCATCAGTAGATTCTTTAGAAAATGCTTTGAACAGTACTTATCAAATGCAAACGGATACGGCAGAGTTTAATCGGTCGGCAAATTTTGGTAAAGCCGTTGCATTGCTCATTTTTAACTGGTCGAAGACAGACGGGGCCTCAAATGCAAATGCACCTTATATTCCACCAGTGGGAGCTGGATTATGGGCTCCTACACCTCCTGCATTTGCACCAGCTTTCGGACCTTATTGGGGAAACAACCGCCTGATGCTTGCAAATAGCCTTGATGGTGTGGCACCAGAAGCTCCCCCGGTTTATTCAGAAGACCCATCTTCTGATTTTTATAAGATGGTAAAAGATGTATATGATGTTTCGCAAGCGCTTACACCGGAGCAAAAAGCCATAGCCATTTATTATCGCGATAACCCCGGATTTGGTGGTGGCCACTACCTTTCAATTTTAAAGCAGGTATTGGTACAGGAAGATCCAAAATTGGATTTTACTGCCTATGCTTTTGCAAAAGCCAGTATCTCAATTATCGATGCGGGTATTGGATGCTTTAGGACCAAATATCAATATAACCAGCAGCGGCCAATAAAATTTATAAGAGAAGTTTTGGGAAATAGTTTATGGAATCCAGTATTTCCAACACCTAATTTTCCCGATTTTCCTTCTGCACATTCTACCATTGCCGGCTCATTTGGTGAAATAATGGAAGGATTGTTCGGATCTGATTATCATTTTACCGATCATACTTACGATTATCTAGGTATGTCACCACGTTCTTTTACTTCCTTTAATGCTATGGTTCAGGAAATTGGTGATTCCCGCCTTTACGCCGGTATTCATTATCGTCTCTCATGTGAGAGGGGCGCAGAACAGGGAAGAAAAATTGGACAGAATATAAATAAAACAGTGAAGTTTTTAAAATAATAGAGCCTGCAGCATTGTAGTTTTGACTTGAAATGACATTCGGCGGGAAGTCATAAAAGAGTCATTTTCTTTTGATGCATTAGAAATGAGACCATCCCAAGTCCAATTAAAATGGGTTTTGGGATGGTCTTTTTCCATTTCAACGCTCGTCAAGGCTCAGTAAAATGGCCTGATTTGACAAATAGTTGAACCGCTGAATCATGCCTGCTGTTTATTTGCGGTGTACCTTTACATCATAATGTTTCTTAAAACAAAGAATTATGAAAAAGGTACCAAAATTACTCATATTAGCATTTTTTGCTGCCTTGATGATAACATTCACTGGCTGTAAAAAAGATGTTGAAATCCCCACTCTGTATACGATTGAAGTTTCCGGGATCGCAGCAACTACTGCTGAAACAGGTGGTAATCTGGCTTCCGGAGGAGGGTCCGAAGTTTTAGGTAAAGGAGTATGCTGGAGTATTTCCGAGAATCCAACAATAGCCGACGACAAGACCATTGATGGTATAGGCACAGGAATCTTTACAAGTAATCTGACAGGGTTAATCCCAGGAACAACTTATTTCGTAAGAGCTTATGCAACAAATAGTGCAGGTACAGCATACGGTAATTTAGTCACCTTCAAAACTTCACCTGAACAAGGCATAGGGCAAAAAGCTGACTTTCCCGGGGTTGCAAGATGGAAAGTGGCCAGCTTTTCTATCGGCACTAAAGTATATATTGGAGCGGGTAGTGATCCGAGTGACTTTCCCCTTAAAGATTTTTGGGAGTGGGATCAAACTACTAATGTATGGATTAGGAGAGCTGACTTTCCGGGAAATTCAACAGACGGGGTCGTGAGTTTTTCAATCGGAACAAAAGGTTACATTGGAACCGGACAAAATCTCGGTACAGAAAGATTTACAAATGAATTTTGGGAATTTGATCCTGCTACAAATAGCTGGACTCAGAAGGCATCTCTTCCAATCACACCTGCCAGGGCCTTTGCTGTAGGATTTTCTATTGGGACCAAAGGATATGTTGGACTTGGCATTAAGGACGGATCAACGTCAGGTGGCAGCCCCGGCTATTACCAGGATTTTTGGGAATGGGACCAGTCGACTAATGTTTGGACTAAGAAAGTCGACTTCCCGGGAAATGCCCGAACAGGAGCCGTAGGATTTTCAATCGGTAGCAAAGGATACATAGGAACAGGAGGCGATGGCAATTCTTATTCAAAGGATTTTTGGGAATGGGACCAGTCGACTAATGTCTGGACAAAGAAATCTGACTTTGGTGGAACGGCAAGAGGTTATGCAGTTGGTTTTTCAATAGGAAACAAAGGATACATAGGAACCGGGAATAATGAAAATTTATTAAAAGATTTTTGGGAATGGGATCAAGCCTCTAATATATGGACCGAGAAATCTGACTTTAAAGGAGACGCCAGGACATACGCTGTAGGTGTTTCAATTGGCAACAAAGCATATATAGGAACAGGGGTGGGTGATAGTGATTTTCATGCTTTGAAGGATTTTTGGGAATATATTCCTTAAGTAATCATTGGCATTGAATAGTTGATAAGGTATAATATCATCCTTTATATCAATTAGTTAAAGATTTTTATTAATATAATGAGTTGCAAATGATGAATTCTACGTTGGAAATTTAAAAGGTGCCGGGGAAAAGGATTATTCAACTATGAAAATCTTGAATATGCGTATCCGATAGCTTACCAAATGAATGAATAAACCGTATTTATCTTACTTCCATTCAAATCCAAAATAATCATCTTCAACATTACCTGTTTAATTTTGTTTAAGATACATTACAACCTCAATCGTTGTATAAATATAGTTCTACTCTATGGCAAGTATAATCCCGGGCTTCGAATACGATATCTTCATAAGCTACCGCCAGAAAGACAATAAAGGCGACAGGTGGGTTAGTGAGTTTGTTGATGCTTTAAAGAACGAACTGGAGTCAACATTCAAAGAAGAAATCAGCGTTTATTTTGATATAAATCCACACGACGGACTTTTAGAGACTCATGATGTGGATGCTTCCCTGAAAGATAAACTAAATTGCCTGATTTTTATTCCTATCATCTCAAGGACTTATTGCGATCCAAAATCATTTGCATGGGAACATGAGTTTAAAGCATTTGTAGAAAAAGCCTCCAAGGATCAGTTTGGATTGAAGGTAAGACTGCTTAATAATAATGTAGCAAACAGGGTGTTACCTGTTCGTATTCACGACCTTGATAATGATGACACGAAACTTTGTGAATCAGTTTTAGGCGGAGTACTTCGTGGAGTGGAATTTATATATAAAGAATCAGGTGTAAACAAGCCGCTTAAATCTGATGACGATGAAAAGATCAATATAAACAAGACAAAATACAGAAATCAAATTAACAAAGTGGCTAACGCTATTAAAGATTTAATTACAGCGATAGAGCGGGCTGAAAAAAGTCCTGAGACAGCCTCAAAAAGTGTTATCAAACCCATATCTGTCCATAAGAAAGGAATTATTAAAACAATCATTGCAGGATCAATTATTGTATTGGCATTGGTAGTTCTCGGCTTTTTATTTATTCCAAAATTGGTCAAGCCCCCTGTGCAGCTGGAGAAATCAATTGCTTTACTTCCATTTCAAAGCATGAACAATGACCTTGAGCAGGAAAATTTTAGCGATGCTATGATGCAGGAAATCCTGAACCATCTTTTCATGATAGGAGGTCTGAAGATACCATCAAGTACTTCAAGCATGAGATTCAAAGGATCGAAACTCTCAGTCAGCGAAATCGCCCGGGAATTAGGTGTTTCTTATATTCTTGAAGGAAATGTTTACTGTTCAGGTGATAATGTCAGGATAATAGTGAGATTAATTAGAGGGAAAGATGAACGACTTCTCTGGACAAACAATTACAATAAGACAAAAACTGCAAACAATTTACTTGAAATTCAAAGTGATGTAGCTCAGCAAGTTGCCGATAATATGAAGATGGTAATTGACCCTGAAGTTAAAAAAAGGATAGAAGCCAAACCAACAGTGAATACAGAAGCTTACTCATTATTTCTGGCCGCATGGATCCAAGATTTACCATTTGAGCAGGCTAAAACAACATTAGAAAGGGCTATTTCATTAGATCCGGGGTATGCGGACGCCTATGCATTATTAGGTGAATACTGGTTAGTAAGGGGTGGCTGGTCTGGAGATTTAAAGAGAGAGCAGGTACTGGAAAAAGCACAACCCCTGATTGAAAAGGCTCTCCTGTTGGATAAAAATTCCATTTTAGCGCATACTACTATGGCCGAGCTCAGTCTGTATTTTAACTGGGATTTTGAATCGGTTGAAAAAGAATATCGAATATTTATTCAACTTAATCCTTCAAATTCCGATTTAATATACTTCTACTCAAATTATTTGATAGCTTCAGGGAAATTTCATGAAGCGCATGTTTTTACTGAAAATGCTTTCAATCAAAATCCTAA
>Ga0302323_100002180_pt1 | contig 15914 bp, 21 predicted proteins | sample Fen_T0_3_FD_201950 | JGI IMG/M metagenome (GOLD analysis project Ga0302323, IMG submission 201950) | Peat permafrost microbial communities from Stordalen Mire near Abisko, Sweden - Fen_T0_3 | ecosystem: Environmental > Terrestrial > Soil > Wetlands > Permafrost | place: Sweden: Abisko... | reverse complement strand
CAGACCCTCGGTGTCGGCGCCGGCCAGATGAGCCGGGTGGATGCCGTGCGGATCGCCGTCGAGAAAGCGCGAGAGCACGGCCATTCGCTCGACGGTGCGGTGCTCGCGTCGGATGCGTTCTTCCCGTTCGCGGACGGCCCGGCGATAGCGCTCGAGGCCGGCATCGGCGCGATCATCCAGCCCGGCGGCTCGAAGCGCGACGACGAAGTCGTCGCTGCGGTGCGCGAGGCGGGCGCGGCGATGGTCTTCGCCGGCCGGCGTCACTTCCGGCACTGACGTCGGGCGGGAGTCCGCCGGCCCGAACGGCAGTTCTCGCCTCAGTGCGGGCGAGGCTTCAGCCTCACCCGCTCGTCACCGCCCGGTGCCATTGCTGAACGGTGACCCATGCGAGTCCCTCATCCCTTGACGCCGCTGCACGGCACTTTGTGGCTCTGAGCCACAAAGTGCTTGGCCGCACGCTCGTCTCGTGCTCGACCGCCCGGCTTCCGCGAACAGTGTCGGAGGACGTTTGACTAACCCTGGCGCAGACGAGCCCGGTCTCGCTTCTTGCCCCTGCCGATCAATGGTTGGGGAGCGGTTGGAGGCGAGGGTGCGTTCCGAACATCGGGCCGCTCGTGGTCGCGGAGGTCAGGCTGGGGCCGTCCCGTCGGATCGTCGCCATCGTCGGCGCACGAAACCGTCGCCCCTTGACGGCCGTGAAGATGATCCGGTCGCCGGTCGGCGCCCACGAAGGCTGGGTGGCGCAGGTGGCGCCGTAGCTCCCGCTGCTCACCGTTTGCAGCCGGTCATACCGCGCGGTGGGCGGCAGCCGACGCTGCGGTGTCGAGATAGATCTGGAACCGGGCGAGCTTCCCATCCCGGAACGTCCACACGTGTGCCTCATGGTTGACAAAAGCGCGGCCGGTGTCCCGAGCCGTCGCCTCGGCGTACACCAGGGATACCACCTTGTCGTCCTGGGCGATGAACTCTCGTGGCTCGAACGTCGTGAACTCGAGGGTCGATGCAAGCCCACCAAACCAGCCGAGGACGGCTTCCTTGCCTGTGAACGTACCGGCGTTCGGGTCGTCGTCGGGATCGCCGGGGCTCACCCACTCGATGTCGTCCGCCATCACGTCGGCAAGCGCCGCCATGTCGCCCCGACCGAAAGCCTCGTACGCACTCTGGGCGAGGCGGGTGTTCTCATCTGCTGACACTGGCACTCCTTGTCCGAGGGTGAACGGGGAGTATCTCACTCGTGGAGACTCTGTACGCGGCGTCAGGGTGTTGTCGCCGAGCTGGCCCGTGCCGCCGTTCCGGGCGACTGGACCGCGACGGTTATCCGAAATCCGTGCCCGTCGGTCGCGCACCGGGGCGCACCGGTGTCAGCCCGTGCCTCGAGCCGTTGGGGCGGGACCATGGTCGGATTCTGGTCGGTCGCCCAGGTCACGCCCCGGATCTCGCAGGGCCGGGCGCTGTACGCGCACGTCGCGGCCACGCTTCCGGCATGCATGGCTCGGTTCTGGCGGAGCCATTTCCTGCCGCCGACCTCCGCGAGGCCGGGGGTGCGCGTGGCGCCACGGTCTGTGCCGCACCTCGGCGACGAGCAGGTGCGTTGGACGATCACGGTGACTCCGCGAGAGACATCGCGAGAGCCTGGTGTGTTCGACGTGGTCGTCGTGCGCGAGGGCCGCTCGGTCGCCCAGTACGTGTACTCCTGGGGTTGCGGGATCATCGCCATACGGCAAGCGCTTCAGCGAGGCTGAGGCGACGGTGCGCCGGGCGTTTGGTCCGTCAGGAAAGCACGCGGTCGAGCGCCGCGCGATCCGTCGGCTCGCCGTGGGCGGGGAGCACGAGCTCGATCGGTAGGTCGAGCAGCGGCCGGAGTCGTTCGACGACGTCGTCACGGGTCACGTGCTTGCGGCCGCCGAGCTGGATGTCCAGCCCGTCGCCGAAGTCGGAGAGCGAGTCGCCGGTCACGATCGCGTTGACCGCCGGCAGCCAGAGGATGAGGTCGTTGTCCTCGCGGCCGGGGTATGCGCGCATGCCGAACGGCCACGGTCCGGGTCCGTGAAAGCGCCCTTCGCCCTCGCCGGCGCGCAGCCAGGCGAGGTCGTCGCTCTCCATGCCGCGCACCCGCTCGGGGTCGACGCCGAACTTCTCGACCCAGTCCTGCCAGGTGTCTGCGGGCGGCGTGTGCACCGGGAGGCCGAGTCGGCGGGCGTCGCGCTCGTGGTACGGCGCGGTCAGGACGACCGCGGTCGCGCGCTCGCGCAGCTCGTCGGGAACCAAGAGCGGGTCGAACAACACGAAGTCGCCGCCGAGCTCGACCGCGTACGACGAGACGAGCTCGGGCCACCATTGCTCCTCACCCCAGTCGGGATGCGGCGACCGCCAATGCCAGACACCCGGGCGCAGCTCACACATGAGGCGATGCTACGTGTGAGGGCATCGAGGCGACAAACCCGGCGTCGCCACTCGATCGTGAAGGGAATGGACCGTGCGTGTGGGATATTCCGCACGACACGCGTCCCCTGTGGTCGCGATTCCGTCCCCGAACAAGGAGGAGCGAGTGCCACTCGCCGACTGGACGTTCCTGAACGTCCTCTGGGAGATGATCATCTTCTTCGCGTTCGTGATCTGGATCTGGCTCCTGATCACGGTCTTCATCGACATCTTCCGCCGCCGCGACGCCGGAGGCTTCGCGAAGGCGCTCTGGATCATCGTCGTGATCGCATTGCCCTACCTCGGCGTGCTCGTCTACCTGATCGTCGAGCACAACGGCATGGCCGAGCGAAGTGAGAAGCAGGTGCAGTCGATGCAGGCGCAGCAGGAGGCGTACATCAAGTCCGTCGCCGGAAGCACCCCGGCCGACCAGATCGCGCAGGCCAAGACGCTGCTCGACAGCGGGTCGATCACGCAGGCCGAGTTCGACGCCATCAAGGCGAAGGCGCTCGGCTAGAGCGCAAAATCACGGCGCTGAGAGAGGCCCCGCGCGCGCGACTGCCACGGGGCCTCTCTGGTGTCACGGCTTCGTGTCGGAACAGAGCGGCCAGGGAAGGCGCACCGGCACGTAGTCGCCCGGCCAGTCGGCATACGCCTCGTCCGGCTCGTACGTCTCCTTCACCGCCGACGCGCCGTACCTTGCCGCGACCTCGCTGACCGGGTAGTGCAAGGTCTCGACCTCGGGCCGCGCCCCGATCATGAGAACCACGCACGGCGCGTCGCCGCCGACGATGACGTGGCGCGTCTCGGATGGGCAGTGGAAGTAGTCCCACTGTCTCAGCGTCCGCTCCTCCTCCTCGACGACCAGCGTGCACTCGCCGGCGAGCACGAGGAATCCCTCCTGCCCGGTCTCCGCGTGGTAGAGCGCGTTTGGCTCCCCCGGTGAGAACACACGGACGTTGACGCCGAAGTCCCGGAACCGCGCCTCCCGCGGTTCGATCGGGTACACCGCACCGCCCTTCTCCTCGTTGCGTACCGCGAGTGCGTCGGCGAGGTTGAGGACGAACCAGCCGTCCGACGTGACGTAGCGGCCGTAGGGGGTCTCTTCCGAGCGTGCTTCCTGAACGGGCATTCATCCTCCTCGGTGGTGGGCGCTGGCGTCGTGGCTATGTCGTTGCCGGCGGCGCCTGCCTCGGGGAAGAGACGAGGAGCCAGATCCCGATCACGAGCCCCCACAGGAAGACGGCCCAGAAGGGGAAGAACGCGATGGAGGCCAGTGCGAGAAGGCCGACGATGCCGGTGAAGGCCCTCATCCAGGTCGGCGCGGCGGTGCCGGCGATCGCGAGGGTCAGGAAGGAGATGCCGAGCATCATGCCGCTGACCACGAGGAAGACGGCCCAGCCTGCCTGCATGATCGTGTAGCTCACCGCCGGATCGATGCTCGGGCCGCCACCGAGCGCGACGGACATCGAGGGTGTGATCAGAATCGCCCAGCCGACCAGGAATGACCCGGCTGCGAAGAGGCTCGTCCCCCAGGCGATCCGTCCGCTTCGCCCCTTGCCGAAGCTCGTCTCGCACAGGTAGGCCATGACGACCAGCAGTCCGGCGATTGCGGCTGCGACGAGGAAGAGCGAGATCATCACGGACGAGCGATGGCCCTTCGCCACGAAGTCGGCCACGTCGTTGGCGTGATAGTTGCCGCCCGGGGCATTCGCCGCGATCGCCGCGGCCACGAGAAGAACTGTGAATACGAGGCTGCCGATCCCGGCGAGCCGTCTGTCATTACCCATCAGCCGTCGTCCCCTCCGTACGCGGGATCTCGATGACCAGCGTTCCCGATGGTGCGCGAAGATACAAGCCCCGCCGGACGCGCCCCGGCGGCGGAGCGCAGGCGCCTATCGAGGCATGCGTGCTTCGAAGACGGTCATCTTCACGGGGAGGCGGAACGGCTCTGTCAGCTCGGGGACGCGTCCGCCGGCGTCCCTGGCGGCCGGGAGCGCCTCGACGTAGCGGACGAGCCGTTCGCGGGAAGGGAACACGAGGGCGCCGTCGCAGTCGACCTGCTCCACGTGCCGGAAGCATCGAAGCAAGAGGTCACGTCCATTCTCGCGACTGAACGACAGCGGCGGTTGTGCGGGGATCTCCTCCGCGAAGAGCCATTCCCACGCGCGGGTACGCTCGCTGTCGTCGTCGCTGCCGGTCGTCGCCAGAAGCAATCCGGCGGCGCCCAGGACGCGCGCCGCCTCGGCGATCGCCCGGGCGGGGTCAGGGACGTGGTAGAGGACGCCGCTTGCGACGACGCAGTCGAACGATCCGTCGGGGAACGGGAGCTGCCGCATGTCGGCCTGAACCGCGGTCACCCCGGCCAGCGCTGCGAGCTCCACCATGCGCGGCGACGAATCGACGGCGACGATCTCCCCCTCCAGTCGGGCCTTCGCCCACGTGCACAGATCGCCGAGTCCGGAGCCGACGTCGAGCAGACGTCGGGGACGTGCGGCGAGGATCCGGGACCGCACGATCTCCTCCTCGTCGGGGCCTTCGAGCAGCTCGGTGACGGCGAGCGTGCGCTGCCGGAACGCCTCTTCCGATGCGTACTCCTCGGCGACCGCGTCAGCGTCGTCGAGCCAGCCGGTCATGTTTTCAGGATCGCCGAGGCGGACACGATTGACATCGGAGAAAGCACCGAGGAGACCCGCGGTGCACCACCGTCCGTGGCCACGACCAGCCGTTCCGGTCGGCCGCGTGCCGGCCGCAGGCTGCCCGCATCTGCGCCCGGGCAGCCCGCGACCGGTCGAGGCTACGCGCCGGGCGGCCGGTAGGAGACGTTCTTCGCCGCCGCCTCGTCCATCTGCGCGGCCGTCAGCAGCTCGACCGTCCTCACGCGGGCGCCGCCGGCGGCGGCGACGGCGATGCTGACCGCAGCGACGTCGACCACGCTCGGAACCTCCGCGATGAGGTACGCGTCGTCGTCGCCGAGGGCGAAGTCGAACGAGATCAGCTTGCCGCCCTGGGCCTTGATCAGCTTCTGGATGGTGGCCTTGCGGGAGCTGCCACCCTCCGCGATCAGACCCTTCGCCCCTTCGACCGTGTACGAGACCTTCCACAGATAGCGGGCCATCGAAACCTTCCTCTCTGGTGTTCCCGCGCGGCGGCGCCGCGCCGGACGATCCTACAAGCGCCGCCGCCTTCGGCTCAGGAGCTCTCCACCATCATCAGCGTGTTGCCGTCGTGGTCACGGAAGAAGAACAGCACCGGCACGACCCCGTCGCCGCCCATCAGCTCGACGTCGACGTCGACGCCCTTCGCCTTCAGGTCGTCGTAGACGGCGCGGGCATCGGCCGTGTCGAGCGCGATGCCCGTCATCCGGCCGACGTCGTACTGGTCCCGGGCGGGAACGAGGGCGAGCGTCGCGCCGCCTCCCGGGGGTGCGACCTCGACCCAGCGGTCACCCTCGCCGAAGGGGACGTCGGCGACGAGCTCGAAGCCGAGCGTGCGCCGGTAGAAGTCGATCCCGGCGTCCTGGTCGCGGACGGGAACCATGATCCTGCCGACGCGCGTGTCGTGCGACATTCCGCTCTCCTCTCGATCGTGGTCAGGTCTGGGAGGCCGCGCGCTCGAGCGCGGCGATGTCGAGCTTGCCCATCTGCAGCATCGCCTCCATCACCCGCTGGGCGGTGGCGACGTCCGGGCTGCCGAGGAGGCGGGGGAGCGCGGTCGGCACGATCTGCCAGGAGAGCCCGAAGCGGTCCTTGAGCCAGCCGCACGGACCCTGCTCGCCGCCGGCCGACAGCATCTCCCAGTAGCCGTCGACCTCGTCCTGCGATTCGCACGCGACCTGGAACGAGATCGCCTCGCTGAACGTGAACTGCGGCCCGCCGTTCAGGGCCACGAACGGCTGCCCGGCCAGCTCGAAGCTGACCGTCATCACCTGGCCCTCGAGGCCGGGCCCGGCCGGCCCGTACCGTGTCGTGCCGGTGATCTTCGAGCCGGGAAACACGGACACGTAGAACTGCGCAGCCTCCTCGCCGTTCGTGTCGAACCAGAGGCAGGTCGTGAGCATGGGTTTTCGGTCTCCTCTCGCGTGTCGTCGTTCGTCGCTCAGCCGCCGATCGGCTTCTCCATTGCGACGCAGGCGATCGCGACGCCGTCGGGCATCGTCACCTCGACGCCGGCCGTGCGCTCGAAGCCGTGGGCGAGGTACAGCGGCACGCCGGGCAGCGTCGCGGTCAGGATCAGCCGCCGGAAGCCCTCCTGTGCCGCCGCCGACTCGCACTCCTCCAGGATCCTGCGGCCGAGGCCTCGCCGCGTCCAGTCGGCCCGCACGAACATCGCCCGTACGCGGGCCGGCTCGGTCGCCGGGTCGAGCAGGCGGTCGTCGTCGTCCAACGCACCGCTGCCGGTGTGGCGACGGTCGCGCCTGCTCCAGCCACCGCAGCCCACCACCTCGCCGTCGCTCTCGAGCACGAAGTAGGTGCCGTCGCGCAGGAGCAGCCGATCCGCCTGCGCGACGTAGCGCACCGCGCTCGCGGCCTGGCGCTCGTCGTAGAAGCGGCGGAACAGCACCGCGCCCGACTGCTTCATGAGCGCGTCGACCGCCGCCTCGTCGTCGGGCGTGGCGATCCTGAGCTCCGGCAGGCGACCTTCCACCAGCGCGAGTCTAGAGGGCGCCGCCGGCCCGGTTGGCGTCGTTCTCCAGCCAAGCGCCAACGACGGTGGACCAGAACTGCGGCTGCTCCCGGAAGCCGAGCGAGGCGTAGAAGGCCTGCGCGTCCTCGGTCTGCAGCCCGACGTGCTGGCCGGGGACGGCCTCGAGGAGATGTCGTACCATCTCCGAGCCGATCCCCTGCCGGCGATAGCTCGACAGTGTCCAGACGTCGACGAGGTAGGCGTTGCAAACGCCGTCGGAGAGCAGACGGGCCATGCCGACGACGTGGTCGCCGTCGCGCGCCAAGACCACGTGCTGCGCCGCCGCAAACGACCGCTCGAGCGCCTCCGGGGTGCGTCCGTTGTCGAAGCCGTCCGCTGCGAGATCGGCCTTCGCCTGCGCCCAGTCGATCCCCTCGAGCGAGCTGTCGATGCGAACTGCCATCGCGGCAGCATCCCACACGACGCGACCCTGGTGCAGTCAGCGTCACCCGGACAGGGTACGAACATCCTGTAAAGAGGATGTTTTCGATCTCGGGCTCCGCTCGGGAGGCTGCTACGGTGCCCCGGTCACTGCGATGTGGTCGGGCCGTACCGAGCCCGCTTCCGCACTCCGGACGCCTCTCTCATGGCCTTCCTCTCCCGCATCTGCCTGCTCGCGCTCTCCCTCGTGCTCGTGGTGCCGGCCGCAGTCGCTGTGGCGCAGCCCGCGCCGAAGCATCGGAGCCTCACCCTCGTGCACAACCCGGCGCGCCTGCCGGGCTCGGTGCCGCTCACCCCGCAGCCGGCTCCGAGGCGGGCCCCACTGTCGCTCGGGCAGCGCGCCGTCAGGATCGCCGCCCTCGAGCTCGGCACGCCCTACCGCTACGGCGGCAGCGGGCCGGGCGGCTTCGACTGCTCCGGTCTCGTTGCGTACGTCTACGGGAGGCTCGGGATCGCGCTCCCGCACAATGCAGCGGCCCAGTTCGGCTACGGGCGTCCGGTCGACCAGGGGCACCTGAAGCCGGGTGACCTCGTCTTCTTCCACGGGCTCGGCCACGTCGGGCTCTACATCGGCCACGGCCGGATGATTCACGCCCCGCAGACCGGCGAGCGAGTCGAGGTCCAGAGCATCGCGGTGCGCAACGGCGGCGTCGAGGCCGCCCGCCGTATCACGAGCTAGTGGCCCTTGAGGCAAGGTTGCACCTGAAGCATCCGTCCGCGAAGCGGGGCCGCCTTGCAGCAACCCCACTAGAGCGGCTCGTCGATCCCTTCCTCGTCGTTGAGGATGTGCGCGAGCGTCGAGCGCGCCTCCTCCAGCTCGACCGTGCGGCCGGACTCGAGCTCGCCGCGGAGGTCGAGCAGGAGCTGCGCCACCTCGGGCCGGCCTTCGAGCTCCAGCTCGATCCGGCTCAGCACGCACCCGCGATCCCAGAACGCGCACTCGTCCCCGGGGCAGCGCGCTGCGTGCCCCTGGGCGATCATCTCGATCGTGCAGAGCGGACGATGGTGCCTGTCGCTCCGTTCGTGCATGCCGGCATCGTGTCGCCGGCCGGCGGCGGCGCCATCCGACGGAATGCGGATCGCACTGTGGAAACCTACGGATCCGCCCCCGGCCCTCTGCCGCCGCGTAGTCTTCGGCCCGTGAGCGACGCCTACCCCACGCTTCTCGACCTCATCGGGTCGACCCCGATCGTGCGGCTCGACCGCTTCGGCGCCGGCGTGCCGCCGACGTTGCTCGCGAAGCTCGAGTTCCTGAACCCCGGCGGCTCGAACAAGGATCGCATCGGCCTCGCCATGATCGAGGCCGCCGAGCGGGAGGGGAAGCTGCGCCCGGGCGGCACCATCGTCGAGCCCACCTCCGGCAACACGGGCGTCGGCCTTGCGATCGCTGCGGCGGCCAAGGGCTACCGGTGCATCTTCGTGATGCCCGACAAGATGAGCCAGGAGAAGATCTCGACCCTGCGCGCGTACGGCGCCGAGGTCGTGATCACGCCGACCGCCGTCGACCACGACTCGCCCGAGTCGTACTACTCGGTTTCCGACCGCCTCGCGGAGGAGATCCCAGGCGGCTTCAAGCCCGACCAGTACTCGAACATGGCCAACCCCGAGGCGCACTATGCGACGACGGGGCCTGAGATCTGGGAGCAGACCGGCGGCGGCGAGATCGACGCCATCGTGATCTCCGTGGGCACGGGAGGGACGATCTCGGGTGTGGGGCGGTACTTCAAGGAGCGGCGCCCGGAGGTGCTGATCGTGGGTGCCGACCCCGAGGGCTCGGTGTACACGGAGGATGCCGCGCACCCGGTGGGGCCGTATCTCGTCGAGGGGATCGGCAAGGACACGTGGCCACAGACGATGAGCCCCGAGGTCGTGGACGAGTGGGTGCGCGTCTCCGACCGCGACTCGTTCCTCACCGCGCGCAGGCTCGCGCGCGAGGAGGGCCTGCTCGTCGGCGGCTCGTGCGGTTCGACCGCGTGGGTCGCTCTGCAGGTCGCCGCCCGCTTCGGCCCGGAGGCGCGGGTGCTGATGCTGCTGCCCGACGGGGGCCGCTCGTACCTCTCGAAGTTCTACGACGACAACTGGATGATCCAGTACGGCTTCATGGAGCGGACGTCGCCGACCCCGACCGTGGAGGAGGTGATCCGCTTCAAGCGCGGCGGGGAGACGGAGCTGCCCGCTCTCGTCACGATCGACTCCACGAAGAAGGTGGGGGCGGCGATCGAGGTGATGCAGCGCTACGGCATCTCCCAGCTTCCCGTGGTGCGCCACGGCGTTGCGGAGTCGCTCACCGACATCGTCGGCTCGATTCAGGAGCGCAGCCTCCTCGACCGTGTCTTCAAGAACCCGGACGCGCTCAACGAGGACATCGCCGTCGCCATGCAGCCCCCGCTTGCGGCAGTCGACGTGCGCGACTCGCTCGACGACGTCTTCGCGGATCTCTCCGGCCCGAGCGCCGCCGTCGTTGTCGGGATCGCCGGCACGCCAGCCGCGATCCTCACGCGCTCCGACCTGCTCGAGTTCCTCTCGCACCGCCGCACGCACGTCGACCTGACGTAGCTGGGAGCTACTTCGCGCGGACAGGGCGTGCGACTGTGTCCACGTCGTTCAGCGTCCGCTTCGCCACACCGCTCTCGCTCTTGATCGTCGCAAAGACAGCGCCGATCACGATCAGCGCCCCGACGACGGTCGCGAGGTCGTGGGACTCACCGAGGAAGACGCTGCCGAGGATGATCGCCACAACCGGGTTGACGTACTGGTGTGTGACGACCTGGGAGATCGGCGCGTGGTGCAGCAGCCATGCGTAGGCCGTGAACGCCACGAGCGACCCGAAGACGGCGAGATAGGCCCACGCTGCGAATGAGGACGCCGAGATCGCCTCCGTGGAACGGTCGCCGCCCTCTCCGGCTGCGAGCGCCGTGACCATGAGCACGAGGCCGCCGCCGATCATCTCGTACACGGTCGCGACGAAAGGGTCCTTCGGCAGAGGCATCCGACGGGAGACGAACGAACCGGTCGACCAGGCGATCGAGCCGCAGAGCATGATTGCGAGGCCGATCGCCGCAGAGCCCCCTGAGATGCCTGCCGGGCCGATGATCAGCGCCAGGCCACCGATGCCGACGACCGCGGCGACTTTCGTCGCGGTCGCGACCTGCTCCCGGGCGAGGGTACGCCAGAGGATCACCTGAAGCGGCACGGAGCCGGCGATCATCGCCGCCACACTCGAGTCGATCCTCGTCTCGGCGAGGGTCACGACACCGACGCCACAGGCGAGCAGCATCACGCCGATGACGAGGGCGGCACGAGCCTCCCGCCACGGGACACGCAGCGGCGTCCGCCGGAGAGCGAGGATCGATCCGAGGAGGAGGCCGGCGACGGTGAACCGCAGTCCGGCCGAGAGCAGCGGCGGCATCGTCTCGACCGAGACCTTGATCGCGAAGTACGTCGAGCCCCAGACGATGTAGACGATCCCGAGGGCCGTCCAGATCCTCCAGCCGCGGGCCATTCTCTCTCTAACGCTCCCGGTCTCTCATTCCATCTCAAACGACGCGCGCGGCGGAATCGTGAGATCGCTACTCGATGAAGCTCGCCGCGTGGCCGCGGGCGTTCGCCACGCGCAACTCCTCGGTGCTCAGGGCGCCGATGCGCTCGAGCAGCTCCAGCTCGTCCCGCAGGTGCGTCCCCATCATCTCGGGGCCGTCGGTCGCGATCGTGAACGCGACGCCGTGGTCGACGAAGGAGCGGAACGTCGCCCGGACGGCCTCCTCGTCGGGCAGCGCCTTGGTGAGCAGGTTCGAGGTGGGGCAGATCTCCAGCACGATGCCCGCATCGGCCAGTAGCCGCATCAGGGCCGGGTCGCCCGCGGCGAGGATCCCGTGGCCGATCCGGTCGGGCCGGAGCGACTCGACGACCTCGCCGATCTCCTCCGCCCCTGTCGCCCCTTCCTCGCCGACGTGGATGGTGACGCCGAGGCCCGCGGCCCGGGCGGTCTCGACCATCGGCTGCACCGACGTGTAGTCGTACCTGGCCCCTCCCGGCCGGGGGCCGGCGATGTCGACGCCGACGACGCCGCGGTCGGCCCAGGCGATCGCCTTGTCGACGATGATCGCGTTCTGGCGGGCGTCGAAGGTGCGGTCCATCATCAGGATCAGGCCGGCACGCACCTGCGGGTACTCGAGCCGGGCCCGGTCGAGGCCGCGGATGGCCGCGAGGATGATGTGGTCGAGGTCGCGCTCGCCGCCGCGGTTGCGCTTCATCGGGTTGAAGCGGAGCTCGAGCGTCGTGATGCCCTGCGAGCGGTAGGCACCGCCGATCGCGCCGTGCACCGAACGCTCGACGGCGAGCGGGGAGGACTGGATCAGCTCCGTCCAGTGGTAGATGGCGTCGAGCGCATCAAGGCTCTCGACGCCGCGCGGGTCGGAGACGGTGACGAGCGCGTCGAACTCCCAGTAGTCCTTCACCGGTAGCGCGATCCCCTGCTCGTGGGCGAGGCTCCAGAGGATGTCGGAGGCGACCGAGCCGCCGAGGTGGGTGTGAAGCTCGGCGAGGCCTTCGCTGGCGGGGATCATCCGGACACTCTAGGCGGAGTCCGTGTCATTGCCCCCAACGCCCGCCCCGCGACCGCTCAGGTGTGGCGTATGTGTCCCAGCGCGCACGCCGTCAGCCGCGGCCCCGTTCGACCGTCTCACCGCGCTGGGGCGCCACCTGGTCCCGGACGTGCTCCGCAACGCCGGACAGCTCGCGCTCGGCTGCAAGAGAGCGTCGCAGCCGCCACCGGCTCGAGCCTGTCGCCTCGTTCCACGGCGGGGATTCGACGGCGAGGGTATGTCCGTGTGTCGGTCTGCCTGTTTGTACGGATGTAGCGCCGATTCATTGGTGGGACGATGCCAAGTGGCACGTGCGTTGGCTCGCGGGCTGTTCGCGCCTCGCAAGTCGCAGTTCTGAGCTGGGACGACCCGCGCCGAGGAAGGGAGGGGATTGTCATGCAGACCAAGTGGTCAGTCCTTGCCGCGCTCGCTTCGTTGGTGCTTGCGTTTCTCGCGTTTGCGCCTTTCGCGGGCTCAGCGAAGGGGATCTTTGCGGTCAACTCCGACAGGGTGGATGGAATCCATGCGTCGAAGAAGGTAACGCCGGGGGCTCTCGTGCCTTTGGGAGCGAATGGGAAGCTGCCGGTATCGGTCGTTCCCACGACTACTGGTCCGGCAGGCCCGCAAGGCGCGAAGGGCGACTCGGGTGCTGTTGGTCCGCAAGGGCCGAGGGGTGAAACCGGTGCCCAAGGGCCAGAGGGCGCTCGGGGACCGCAGGGTCAACCGGGACCCAAGGGTGACAAGGGAGCAGCGGCATACGCGTTCGTCGTACCGCCCGAGGTGTCGATGGGAACCGACCCGATGCTGATCGCCGAGCGGACGAGCGGCTTCTCGAGCGTAACGAATCCCGTGCTGGGGCTCTACTGCCTGACGCCATCGAGCTCACTCGATCCGGGCACCCGATCCTGGGTGGCAAACGTCGAATACTCACGAGCAGGCCCAGCGACGGTCACCACCGCCGAGCCTGACACTGGTGGCGGTTGCCCGGCTGGAACCTTCGGTGTGCGAACACTGAAACTCGCGCTCACCCCAACGCCGCACTGGGCCGCTGCCTGGGATGTCGGGTTCATGGTGGTCGTGCCGTAGGCGCGAAGAACGTTGGGGAGACCCGTCATCGAGCCTCCCCAACCGACCCCCGCCTCATTGGACAGCGGGACGCTGAGACCCGGTGGGCCGGTCAATCCCGCTCGTTGCCGGCGGGTCGTCGCCGGTCGTCTGTGACTCGTCACACTGACCGGTCGCTCTTGTGTGCCCTGAGTTCCTGTCCTCAGGCGAGAGCGGCGGTCACGAACGCCTGCAGTTCGGGCAGCAGGCGGGGATCGATCGTGTGCGGCACAGGGCTCTCGCGCCAGAGCACGTCGGCGCCCGCCGCCCGTGCCCGTTCCGCCGCAGCGCGGCCGAACTCGACCGGGATCACGGGGTCGAGCGAACCGTGCGCAACGGCGACCGGGTACCCGTCGAGGCCGGTCAGGTCGAGCGAGAACGCCTCCACCTCGGGCATGAAGCCCGAGAGGGCGATGACTGCCGCCGGTCGCGGCCGCCCCAGGCCGAGCGAGAGCGCCCAGCTCATCACCGCGCCCTGCGAGAACCCGCCCACGACGACGCGCTCGATCGTCACCGGCAGCGCGTCGAGGAAGGAGGCGGCAGCCTCGTAGGACGGGAAGAACGTGCCCGGGTCGGGCGTCGGGATGCCGCCGAGGCGGTACCAGTGGGCGCCCCCGGGTGGCAGCGAGAGCGGCCCGCGCGGGGTGATCCCGAGCAGCCGCCGCTCCGGATCGAGGGCATCGAGCAGCGGGAACAGGTCGTACTCGTCGGCGCCGCGGCCGTGGAAGAGCACGAGGGCGCCCTCCGGGTCACCGGCTGCGGCTCGCTCGAGATAGCGCAGTGCTTCGGCCATCACCCCACCCACGAGGCCCGCGGGTCCGGCAACGGCGTCAGCACGGGCTCGATCTGTGCGCGCAGGTGCTCGAAGGCGGGCGGCAGGATCAGCGCCTCGCCGAGATGCTCGGGATCCTCGTCGATCGAGAAGCCGGGGCCGAGCGTCGCGATCTCGAACAGGACCCCGTTCGGCTCGCGGAAGTAGATCGAGCGGAACCAGAAGCGGTCGATCACGCCGCTCGCGTGCGCGCCTGCCCTGCGAACGGCCTCCAGCCACGCCTCCTGCTCGTCCATGTTCGACGCCCAGGCGACGTGGTGCACCGTGCCCGCTCCGGGGACGCCGGGGCCGGAGGCCGGCGGCGGGTCGTAGGCGTAGTGCCCGCCGCGCACGGCGCCGCGAGCCTCCCAGCTGCTCTCACCTGTGGGCGCGAACCCGAGCGTCCCCTCCAACAGCAGGCGGCTCGCCTCGGGCGCGAGCGCGAAGGCGCGAACGCCGTCGAAGCCCTGCAGCGCACGCTCGGCCGGGATCTCCGGGTGGCGCGCCACGAGCGGTGCGTCACCGCTGACGACGACCGCGAGCTCGAGCCCGAGGCCTTCGGGATCGTCGAAGCCGAGCCGGCCGTCGCCGCGCCTCGTCGGGATCCCTTCGGCGCCGAGCCGCGCCTCCCAGAAGTCGAGCGCAGCCTCTGACGCGACGCGGAAGGTGGTCGTGTGCACCATTCCCGTGCCGGCGCGGCCACGGCGCGCGCCCGGGTACTCGAAGAACGTGATGTCGGCGCCCGCGCTGCCATCCTCGTCGGCGTAGAAGAGGTGGTAGACGGTGGGGTCGTCCTGGTTGACGGTCTTCTTGACCAGGCGCAGCCCGAGCACCCGGCTGTAGAAGTCGACGTTGCCGGGCGCGTCGCCGGTGATGCAGGTCACGTGGTGGATGCCTTCGAGGCGCAACGGGTCTCCTTGGCCGGGCGTCGTCCGGACGAGACGGGACGATACTCTCGCTCGCGCAGATACTTGTTGGGTCAAGTAGGATAATTGCATATGCAAACATCATCCGTCAACACCGGCACTCTCACCCGCCCCGAGCTGGCGGCGTGGCGTGGGCTGCTTCGGGCCCACAGCGCTCTCGCCCACGACCTGGACGTGGAGCTGCGCGAGGCCTGTGATCTCTCTTTGCACGAGTACGAGGTGCTGCTGCTGCTGAGCGAGGCACCCGGCCACCGGATGAGGATGTCGGACGTCGCTTCGGCCGTGCTGCTGAGTCAGAGCGGCCTGACGCGCCTCGTCGACCGGCTCGCGCGCGCAGGCTCGGTGGCGCGGACGCGCTGCCAGGAGGATCGGCGCGGCCTCAACGCCGAGCTCACGGAGGCGGGACGGGCTCGACTCGAGCAGGCGCGACCGACCTACCTGCACGGCGTGCGCGCCCGCTTCCTCGATCACTTCGCGCCGGGCGAGCTCGAGACGCTCGCGGGCTTCTGGGAGCGGGTGGCCCCCGGCGCGACCGCCCAGTGAATAAGCTCCCCGCGTGAAGATCGGCATAGTGGTGCCGTTCTCGTGGTCGTTCTGGGGCGCGGTGGTGGAGCATGCGGAACTGCAGGCGCAGGCGCTCGAGGCGCGCGGGCACGAGGTGCGGCTGGTGATGGGCAACGACCCTCCCGGTCAGTTCACGCGCGTCCTGCATCCCCGGGTCGGGCGCCACGGCAATCCCCCGGCGAACGTGATCCCGATCGGACGGTCGGTGATCGTGCCGGCGAACGGCTCGCTCCCGAACATCATCCTCAGCCCGCGCGCCATCTTCCGGATCCGTCGCGTGCTCGAGCGCGAACGCTTCGACGTTCTGCACCTCCACGAGCCGATGACTCCCGTGACCTGCATCTCCGTGCTCGCGATGGCGACCGCTCCGATCGTTGC
>Ga0302323_100002179_pt1 | contig 15916 bp, 14 predicted proteins | sample Fen_T0_3_FD_201950 | JGI IMG/M metagenome (GOLD analysis project Ga0302323, IMG submission 201950) | Peat permafrost microbial communities from Stordalen Mire near Abisko, Sweden - Fen_T0_3 | ecosystem: Environmental > Terrestrial > Soil > Wetlands > Permafrost | place: Sweden: Abisko... | reverse complement strand
AGCACCATCGCGAAGTTGCCTTTTTCCTTGAACACGCTGACGCGGAACCGCGCCGCGTCGCCGAAGGCGAAGGCAAAGTCGGCACCGCCGCGCTCGCGCACCTGTTGAATATGTTCTTCGGAGGTGATGCTGCGCATCAATTCCTCGGCGTCTTCCGGCTTGAGTTGCGGCCCTTCGACGCGGTGTAAAATGCCGTGCACACGAATCGTCGGCGCGGCGCCGACACGGATATGCAAGTCAGAGGCGCCTTCCGACACCACCAACTGCAACAAATCTGACATCGAGTATGACATGACTTAGACTCTGGCAATATGTTTCACTGTAATTATATGACAAGCCTGCCGGCACTTCCTCACGCTTCATCGCCGACCGTGGCGCGGATGACTTCTTCCGCCGTCGTGAGGCCGGCGAGCACCTTGCGGATGCCGTCCTCGCGCAGCGTGCGCATCCCCATTTCGCGGGCGCGGGCGCGCAGCACGTTGGTGGGCACGCGGTCATAGATCAATTTCCGCGCGTCATCATCCACCACAAAAATCTCAAAGATGCCAAACCGGCCGCGATTGCCGGAGTTGTTGCAGTTCTGGCAGCCCCGGCCCTTCTGCACGTTGGCATTCTTCACATCCGCCGGCGTCAGGCCCAGCGCCCGCATCTCGGCTTCGGTCGGGGTGTAGGGTGCGGCGCATTTGGGGCAAATTTTGCGGACCAGCCGTTGCGCCATCAGGCAGCGCGTGGAGGAGGCCACCAAGAACGGCTTCACGCCGATGTCCACCAGACGGGTGACGGCGCCGGGGGCGTCGTTCGTGTGCAGCGTGGAAAACACCAGATGGCCGGTGAGCGAGGCATTGATGGCAATCGACGCCGTGGTGATGTCGCGAATTTCGCCGATCATCACAATGTTCGGCGCCTGGCGGAGAATGGAGCGCAATGCGGTGGCGAAGGTGAAACCCACCATGTCGTTCACCTGCACCTGGTTGATGCCGGAGAGCACATATTCCACCGGGTCTTCCACGGTGATGATCTTGCGATCCGGCCGGTTGATGAAATTCAAACACGAATACAGCGTGGTCGTTTTGCCGGAACCCGTCGGGCCGGTGACCAGCAGGATGCCGTCCGGCAGGGCGATGATCCGTTCGAAGGTTGCCTGGTCATCGCTCAAAAAGCCGAGCTGGGCCAGACCGAGCTTCAAGCCTTCCTTGTCGAGAATACGCATCACGATGCTCTCGCCATGGTTCGTGGGCAGGCAGGAAACACGCAAATCAATCAGCTTGTTGCCGATCTTCGTCTGAATGCGCCCGTCCTGCGGCACGCGATGCTCGGAGATGACCATGCCCGCCTGAATCTTCAACCGCGCGATGACCGGCGCCTGCAACCGTTTCGGGGGCGACTTGACTTCCGTCATCATGCCGTCAATGCGGTAGCGCAACCGAAAGCGCTTCTCCAGCGGCTCCAAATGAATATCCGAGGCGCGCAGCTTGAAGGCGTCGACGATGATCTGGTTCACCAGGCGGATCAGCGGGGCATCCGTTTCCGACTCGGCGCCATCGTCCACCATGATCTCGGGGTTCTCGTCCGTGAACTCCTTGATGACCTCCGAGAACTTCCCGGCGTCCATGCTCTTCTTTTCGCCGCCGTAATATTTCGTCAGCGCCGCCTCGATGTCCTGCTCGGACGCCACGCGGGGCTCAATCTCCGCATGGAGCAGATGGGTCAGGGAATCCAGCGTGTTGAGGTCGGAAGGATCGGCAATGGCCATGCCCACCTTGTTCTCCGTTTTAAACACGGGCACGGCGCGGTATTTCCGCGCGATGTCGCGGGAGACCAGGGCGATGACATCGTCCTCAATCTTCAGGGTGCTGAGATGCACCACTTCGGCGCCGAACTGCGCGGCTTTCGCCTGCGTGACGTCACCCGGGCGGATGACCTTGTTCGCCACCAATAAATCAACCACGCCCACGCCAGCGGCGTGAGCCTCTTCCCGGGCCCTGGCTACCACCTCGGCACTGGTAAAGCCAAGGTCAACCAACAGGTCCAACAAATAGTCGTCTTTTTCTGCCACGAGATTTTTATGGGTCCCACCTACTATTTAATTCGGCTGGACGCGGTGAAAAGGTTTCATTTGCGGTTGCAAAAGTCAATGCCGACCCGCAAACATTTATTGGCCAAGATGAACCGTTCCCCGTCGCATTCAACGCCTTCTAATTACGCGGCCAACCCCATATTATGAGGCAAAACGCAGGAATTCTGGCGCTTGCGGAGTCCGGGGCCACGTTGGAAAAACCACCTTAAAACAGCTCCGGCAGTTTTGCCTTCAACGGCGCAAAGGTCAGCCGGTGAATCGGGCACGCCCCCAGCTTGGCGATCGCCGCCAGATGCCGGGCGGTGCCGTAGCCCTTGTGCACCGCGAAGCCGTACCCGGGAAATTGCCGGTCGTACTCCAGCATCTGCCGGTCCCGTGTGACCTTGGCCAGCACGCTCGCCGCGGCGATGGAATAGCTCCGCGCATCGCCCTTGACGATGGCCGTCTGCGGCACGCGCAGGGTCTTGACCGGCCGGCCATCCACCAGCGCGTGGGGCGGCAGCGACGGGAGTTTGGCCAGCGCGTCATTCATCGCCCGGTGGGTGGCTTGCAGGATATTGATCTCATCAATCACCGGCGCACTGACCCCGGCGATGCCAAACTCGATCTCGCCGCACCCGGTGATGAACGTGAAAAACTGCTCGCGCTGCGCCTCGGTAAGCTGTTTGGAATCGTTCAGCCCGGCGAGTTCCGCGGGCAAGCCCGTGTCCGCCCAACGCGCAGGCAGAATCACCGCCGCCGCGACCACCGCTCCTGCCAACGGTCCCCTGCCCGCCTCATCCACGCCTGCCACGCGGGTCACGCCGGACCGCCAGAGCGGCAGCTCAAATTCAAAACGATTGACGAGGGATTGAGATGGCATAAAAACGACCTAATTCCAATTTGGCGCGGAGATGAATGCGTTAAACTTCATGTTCCCACCCAGCCTACCGGCTTCCCCAAATCTTGTCGCCACGATTTTCTCGTAAAAGCAGCATTCCAACCGCGAAAAATCGCCATGGCGGCCACCAGCCTCCGGCCATTCGGCATTCGTGCTTGGTCATTCCTTCGTCCTTCGTCATTTTCCTCGCGGCGGTTGAATCTTCCAAACTCCCCCTATAAATTCTGTGTGCATCCCCGCCCATCCGTGGTTAAATTTATTGCATGAAAATCGAATCCCTTCGCATCGGCCAGCGCGTGCGCCACCCACAATATGGTTCCGGCAGCGTCAAATCCCTTTCCGAAGCCGTGGCCGAAATCCAGTTCGACAGCGGCGGCAGAAATGCCGTCGCCCCGGAACAAAGCGGTTTGGAACCGTTGGAGGCCCAGGCCACCCTCAGCGGAATGGAAATGCCGCTGAAACAATTGGTGAACGAGACCGTGGCGGCCGCCATCGCCAAACTCGGTTTGGAAAAACCCGATTCCGTGGTGGCCGAGCTGGGCCTGCGCTGGCACGGCGGCAAGCTCGTGATGCACCCGGCGGACCCGGCGTTGCAGGCCAAGGACGTGCCGCTGGAAGTCTTCTTCCACAAGATCGTCATGGTCCGGAACAACCTCCGCGTCCTCGAACAAAAGATCAACGCCCACGAAAAGCTGACCGACGGTGAGAAGGTGGAAATGCAGCAATACATCACCAGGAGCTACGGCTCGCTGACCACCTTCAATATTCTGTTCAAGGAGAAGGAAGACCAGTTTTAAGCGCGGATGGACAAGAATGGACGCGGATTAACCCGGGGAGTTGACGCGCATGGCCAGAAATTTTTCGGAAATTAATTTCTGTCGCTCTGTCCGCTCGGAGGCAACACAGCCGGGGAGAAAATGGGCTCAAACTCAACTGCTCCCAACGGAGAAAAAAGCCGCCTAAAAAACAAATGTCATTTTTCCAGGACTGACCGCTCACTCTGATGCGTGACCCGTTTACGAAGGGCGCCCCCATCAAATATGGAGGCTTTAACTAACCGCCATCCGGGTCAACCGCTCGATTACAATAGCGACTCTTTACCTACTTTATAAGCAGCCTGGGACAACTGCCAGTTTACATGATGATCTCCATCTGAATAAACAAGCACCTTGGCATTGGGAAAAACAAGCCGCAAACGCTGAATCCCAGTAATGCTCACGCTTGTAGCTACCAGGCGCAATTCTTCAAGCTTAGCGCAATCCGATAATTGCGGTGCAACCTCTTCAACCACACCAACAATCTTGTCACGAAAATCGTTTCCAAACCAAACCCAAGTCTTAATGATATTATTTTCCTCGAGCATTTGATATTCGCCATTTATTTGAACTTTCTTGAATATAAGCAAGCAAAGATCTTTAAGGCGCATGCAATTAGATTTGAGCGGCACTTTTAATAGTCCTGCCTGTTCCTTTTCCAAATACTCTTCAGCTATCTTCTTTAATTCGGGGTCACTATTAAATAGTAAAAGCGTCTTTTTATTCATATTTCAAGCGTGTTTCCGTGCTTTTTGCCAAGATGTTAAACCCATTATCAATGATAAGGGTCACCCATTAGGGCATTGCCGGCAATGCGCCAAACTGCGGATGCCGGCGCAATTTTTCCGCCGTCGCAGACGACAGCGGGGCGCGCGTATAGGCCGCCTCCCGCAGCGGTTCGGCGCTGCTGGAACGCAGGGCGCGCTCCAGCCAGCGGGCGTTCAGCGGCTCGGCGATCAGCGCCAGATCGTTCGCGGCGATCGTCGTTTCTTCCTTCGTGCCGGTCGCCGGGCCGGCCCCGACAAAAAATCCCGCCAGCAACAGCGTGGCCCGCAGCAGCGTGCTGCGCGAATACGTCGTCAGCGCACACGGCCGGGCGGGATCGAGGGCGCGGAACAAACCGGCAAACACCGGGAGCGTCCACATGGCGGGATTCTTCGCCGGCGAAAAGGCGTCGTAGAAAATGGCGTGCGGCGCGGGCAGCGCCGATGGCTGCTGGCTGACCGAAGACGGTGAAAGTTGAGCCGCCTCACATCGGCTGCCACCGGCCAGCAAGGAGGGAAAATCACCCAGGTGAAATTCCCAGTTCACGGCCAGTTTCCCGTTTTGAAATTCCACCCGGCGGGTGTCGAGCAGGCCCGCCAGTTGGGGCTCGTAGCCCACGGGATAATTCAGCGCCGCCGCATGCTGCAAGGCAAAGGCCAGCGGCTCGCTGGTATTGTCGAAACTGATTAGTCGAAGCCGGCCGGCGCTTTCCCGCAGCGCGCGCAACGCGGCAATCGCATTGGCAGCCCCGCCCAGACCGACATCCCAGATGACGAAATCCCCTGCCCCCGTTTGAATCCGCTCACAAATCTGGAGCTGCCGGACATAGAGCAGTTCCGCCTCCGCCTGCGGGCCGAGGCCGGGGTGCATCTTCTCGCCATAACTGGCGGAAAACAAGGTCTGCTGGCCGTTGGCAAGCGGGACGAGCTGGTAATCGCTGGACACAGGAAATGGCTTAACCGCAAATCAGGTTTCAGGTTGGGGACACGAAAACAAAAACCGGCAATCCGCAGTCACGGATTGCCGGCAAACCATCCCGCCCTCAATCAGAGCTGCTTCATCGCGTCGTCGAGCGCGGCGATCAGCGGGGTCATGCTGGCTTCCGTCTCGTCGCCCATGTTCGAGATGCGGAAGGTGGTGCCCTTGATCTTGCCGTAGCCGCCGTCGATCAGGAAGCCGCGGTCCTTGACCAGCTTTTGCAGCTTCGCCACGTCCACGGTCCGGCCGCCGGCCTTCGCGCCATTGTTGACGCAGGTGAGCGTGACGGATTCAAAACCTTTTTCCGGGAACAGCGTGAAGCCGTGCTTCGCGGCCCAGTCATGGATCATTTTGTTCGTCTGGCGATGGCGCGCATAGCGGTTTTCCAAACCTTCGGCGAAGAAATCGTCGAGCTTGGAGGACAGCGCATAAACGTGGCCGATGCTCGGCGTGCTGGGCGTCATGCTCTGCTCCGCGTTTTTCTGGAATTCGACAAAGTCGAAGTAATAGCCGCGATCCTTGGCCAGCGCCGCCTTGGCCAGCGCCGCAGGCGACGCCACGAAAACGGCGGTGCCGGGCGGCAGCGCAAAGGCCTTCTGCGTGCCCGCCAGGAGCACGTCAATGCCCAGTTCATCGAACTTCAGGGGCAAGGCGGTCATGGAGCTCACCGCGTCCACAATGAAGGTGACGTCGGGATATTTTTTCTTGAGCGCGGCAATTTCAGCGAGCGGGCTCATCACGCCGGTCGAAGTTTCGTTGTGAATCAGCGTGAGCGCGTCGAATTCGCCGGTGGCGAGCTTCTGGTCAATCGCCTCGGCGCGGATCGGGGAACCCCATTCCACCTGCAGGGCATCGGCCGCCTTGCCGCACTTCTTGGAAACGTCGAACCATTTGTCCGAGAACGCACCGCACATGCAGTTCAGCACTTTCTTCTGCACCACGTTGCGGAGGGCGCCTTCCATCACGCCCCAGGCGGACGAGGTGGAGAGGTACACCAACTGCTTGGTGGAAAGCAGCGTCTGGAGCTGCGGTTGCATTTTGGCGTAAAGGTCTTTGAACCCCTGGCCGCGATGACCGATCATCGGTGAGCAAAAAGCCTTGAAAGTTTTTTCGCTGACTTCGACGGGTCCGGGAATGTGCAGTTTGACGTGTGCCATAAATATCTAAGTGAAATTTTTCACAAGCCACCCGCCAACGCAAGTATTAATGCCCGGCCAGCCGCTGAAACCGCATGGTAAAAGCCGCCCTAATTGGCACCAGCACGCCGTCAAAAGTCACCGCCCAAAGCCAGGTGCAAATTCACCCGGGTGGCCAGGCGGTTGTTGCGCATGGCTAGCAGGCTGGATTTCGCCTGAAGTTCCTGCCGCTGAATGGTCAGCACATCGGTCAGCGAGACGCTGCCAGCCTGGTAGCGCGTCTCCGCAATGCGCCGGGCGCTCTCGTATTGGGCGGCGGCTTCGCGGAGTTGGCTTTCTTGGTTCGCGAGGGAGTTTTCGTTTGCCAGATAATTTTCCACGTCGCCAAAGGCCGTCAAAACGGTGCTGCGATAACTGGCCAGCGCCTCGCGCTGCTGCGCCTGGGCCAGCCTGGCCTGGGCTTTCAATTTGCCGCCGTCAAACAGCGGTGCGGCCAGATTCCCGGCCAGGGTCAGCGCGGCGTTTTTTGGGTCGAGCAAGTTCTTCAGTTCCGGGCTGGCGGTGCCCAGCGAGGACGTCAGCGAAATCTTGGGCAGCCGCGCCGCCGCCGCCGCCTGGGCGCTGTCAAAGGCGGCATTCACGCGCTGGGCGGCGGCCAGGAGATCAGCCCGCCGCGCCAGCAGGTCCGCCGGCATACCGGCGGGAATGGCCGGCGGCACGGCCGTTAAATCCGCCGCCACGTGAAGCTCGGTGGCGGGATACCGGCCCAGCAGCACTTCCAGACTGCGCACGGCACTCCCGGCCGTTGTTGTCGCCGCCGCGGCTTGTTGCCGGGCGCTGGCCAGATCCGCGCGGGCATTCGCCACGTCCTGCTCCGTCACCGAACCGGCCTGGTAACGCACTTCCACCAATTTCAGGGTGTCCTGGTAGCTGCTCACGAATTCATCCGTCAGTTTCAACTGCAACTGCGCCTCGACGGCGGCGAACCACGCCTTGGCCACCTGCGCGGCCAGCGAACGGCGGGCGGCGGCGTAATCGGCGGCCGAGGCCGCGGCGGTTTCGGCGGCGCTCCGTTGGGCGTAGCGCAACCGGCCCCAAACATCCACTTCCCAGGATAAATCCAGCGAAGCGCCAAAGGTGGACGTAGTCGCCTTCACCCCGCTGTTCTTTTCCGCCGCGCTGCGTTTGAGGAGCGAAGTGTTCTGCCCGCTGCCGCTGGCGGTGAGGGCCGGCCACAAATCCGCAGCGGAAACCTTGGCGTTGGCCATGGCTTCATCCAGCCGGGCTGCGGTGGCGGCCAGATCCGGATTGTTGGTCAACGCTTCGCTGACTAGGTTGGTGAGCTGCGCATCGCCAAAGGCGGCCAGCCAGTTGTCCTGCACGCACGCGGCCGGCGTCGGCGTATTGGTGGCGGCCCAGCCGGTGGGCGCCGCCACCGCGCCGAGCGTGGGCGAGGTCGGGGTTTTTAATTGCACGCAGCCGGCGGTCACCACCGCCAGCGCCAGCATGGCGAGGCCTTTGCCGGTGAGGAAATATTTATTCATAACGAAGGGCTTCAATGGGGTCGAGTTGCGACGCTTTGCGCGCCGGATAATAACCGAAAAACACACCGATGGCCGCGCTGAACACAAAGGCCATCACGATGGACTGCATGGACACCACGGTGGTCCAGCCGAACTTGGCCGAGACAATCTCCGCGCCGCCGATGCCCAGCAGAATGCCGATCAGCCCGCCGCCAATGCTCAGCGTCAGCGCCTCGATCAGAAACTGCCTGAGAATGTCGCTGCCGCGCGCGCCGATGGACATGCGCACGCCGATTTCACGCGTCCGCTCCGTCACGCTCACCAGCATGATGTTCATGATGCCGATGCCGCCGACGAGCAGCGAAACCCCCGCCACCGCGCCGAGCAGGAGCGTCATCACCTGCGACGTGGCGGTGGCCATTTCAGTGACCTGCTGCTGCGTGCGGATGATGAAGTCGTCGTCCTTGCCCTCGCCGATGCGATGCCGCTGCCGGAGCAATTCGGTGATCTGCGTCTGCACGCTGGCCAACTGCTGATACGTTTCCGCCTGCACGTTCAGCGAGCGGAATTTGGTGTCGCCCGTGAGCCGCACCATCGCGCTGGTATACGGCACGATCACCACGTCGTCCTGGTCGCTGCCCATCAGCGAGGTGCCTTTGGAGACCAGCTCGCCGACGATCGTGAACGGCGCATTCTTGATGCGGATGATCTGCCCCACGGGATCGGTGTCGCCAAACAAGGTTTTCGCCGTGGTGGTGCCAATCAACGCCACCTTGCCCGCCGCCCGCACATCGGCCTCGGCAAAGTTGGCACCGCTCTTGACCGGCCAGTTGTGGATGCCCGTGTAATCCTCGTTGGCGCCGATGATGCTGGTGTTGAGGTTTTGATTGCCGGACATGATCTGGGTCGAGGTGCGAATCTCCGGCGTCACGGCGGTGATCCCGGAAATCTCCTTCCGAATCGCCTCGTAATCCTGCTTGGTCAGCGTGCTTGCCCCGCCGAAACCCATCGAGACGCCGCCGCGCGAAGCGTTGCCGGACATGACCACGATCATGTTCTGGCCGAAGGAGGCGATCTGCGCCTCCACCTGCGCCTTCGCCCCGTTGCCGATGGCAACCATGGCGATGACGGCCGCCACACCGATCATGATGCCGAGCATGGTGAGCAGTGTCCGCAGCAAATTCCGCCGCAGCGCCCGGACCGCAATATCCAAAGTGTCGATGATCATACAGTGAGTTGAACCGCTTGGTGTTCGTGTTGCAGTTTGAGGAGTTCGGCGGCGGCCTCCAGCCGGTCCTTCACCGGCTCGTCCTTGATGACGCGGCCGTCGCGCATGACGAGCTGGCGCAGACAGAACCGGGCGATGTCGAGTTCGTGGGTGACCATGACAATCGTCATCCCCGCGCGGTTGAGCCGTTGAAAAATGCCCATGATTTCGATGCTCGTCTGCGTGTCCAGATTGCCCGTGGGCTCGTCGGCCAGCAGCAGGCGCGGCCGGGTCACCAGCGCGCGGGCGATGGCCACCCGCTGCTGCTGGCCGCCGGAAAGCTGGTTGGGATGATGATCGGCGCGATCGCTCAGGCCGACCAGTTGGAGCGCCCGCAGCGCCCGGCGGCGGCGGTCGTGGTTGCTGAGCTTTTCCTGGCGCGAATACCGCAGCGGCAGGGCGACATTTTCCTCGGCGGTCGTGCGGGACAACAAGTTAAACCCCTGAAACACGAACCCCAGTTTCTGGTTCCGCAAATCGGCCAGGTGGTCGCGGTCGAGCGACCGGACATCCACCCCGTCCAGGAGATAGCGTCCGGCGGTCGGCCGGTCCAGGCAGCCAATGGTGTTCATGAGCGTGGATTTGCCGGAGCCGCTCGAACCCATGACCGCCACGAATTCGCCGGGCAGCACCCGCAGGCTGACGCCGCGCACGGCGTGAACCTTGACTTCGCCGGTCTGGTAGACCTTCTCGAAGCGTTCCAATGTAATGATGGGTTTCATGGCGTGAAGGCGTTTGAAACAATGCCCGGTTCAGCGCGGCGGACCACCCATGCCGCCGCCAAAGGGATTGCTGGTGCCGGCCGCCTTGGCCGCCGTCTCTTCGCTCGCCAGTTGGATCCCGGTCACCACCAGCTCGCCTTCGTTCAAACCGGCCACCACTTCCGTCCAGGAGCCGTCGCTCGCCCCCACCTGGATGGCCACCGGCTTGAGCGTGACCGGGACTGAGCCGCCATTCGCCACCACGTAAACCGTCCGGGTGGCTCCCGGGTTGTCCGTGACCGCCACGGCGGGCGCCTCGGCGGGCTTGAACCGCAGCGCGGCATTCGGGATGCGCAGAATATTCTTCCGGTCGGCGGTGATGATGGTGGCGTTGGCCGTCATGCTGGGCCGGAGCTTCAAGTCATCGTTGTTGAGGCTGACAATGGTGGAATAGCTCACCACGTTTTCGTTGGTGCTGGCCTGATAGCGCACCTGGGTGACCCGCCCCGAAAACGTCTGGTTGGGAAAGGCATCCACCGAGAACCGCACCGCCTGCCCTGCCAGCACGCCCCCGATGTCGGCCTCGGACACCGCCGCCTCAATGTTCATCTGCCGCAAATCCTGGGCCACGGTAAACAGCGTGGGCGTGTTCATCGTGGCGGCCACGGTCTGGCCGATGTCCACCGCCCGGGAAATGACAATGCCGTCAATCGGCGAGTAGATGGTCGTGCGCTCCAGGTCCACCTGCGTCTTCTTGAGCGCGGCGTCCCGGGATTTCACCGTGGCCTCGGCCTGTTGCAAGGCGATTTCGGCGCTCTCAAAATCCGCCTTCGGCAGCGCCTTGCCCGCGTACAGCTCCCGGTTGCGGTTGAAGGTCATCCGGGCCAGCGCCAGCGCGGACTTGGCGTTCGCGGCGTCCGCCTCCGCCTGAATCAGCAACTGCTGGTAGGTCGAGGGATCAATCTGCGCCACGATCTGGCCGTTGGTCACGGTGGAATTAAAATCCACATTGATCGCCGTGATGATGCCGGAAACCTGGCTGCCCACCGTGACCGTCCGGACTGGCGTGATCTGCCCGTTCGCCGTGACCGACTGCACCAGGTTGCCGCGCACCACGGCCGTGGTCTTGTAGGTTTGTGTGGCGGCGGTGGTCTTGGCCCGGGAAAAATAAAAGCCCGTGCCCAGGATGAGCAGGATGACCACGATCAGGAGCCACGGCCAGCGGCGCGCCTTCTTTTCCGGCGGCAGCGAGGTGTCATCCAGCAGGTCGAGTTCGGCCACCGGCTCCGGCGGCGTGGGCAACTGAGGTTGTTTCAACGTGTCATTCATATCGTTGCCCAAAGATGGACGAACGCGGCCCCTTCAGCGCCCCGATTGGGATGAATCCCGCCCGGCAAGAGATAAGTGCCCGCAAACCGTGGGATGAAGTTCGCCCGCCCGGCCCTCGCTTTCCACCGCGCCTGCCACCTTTGCCACGCAAGGGCCAGTCAGGATTCTTTGACCATGAAAAACAGAACCCTAAATTTTTCAAAAATTCAGGCGCCCGGCCGCGCCGCCGGAACGGGAAAATTTTTCCCATTTCTCCAACCTTGGAGGTCTCCGCTGAATGATTAAAATTGGCGAAACAAACCCAAACGATTTTGGTTCTCCGCTGTTTTCGGTGGAATCGGCAATCAAGAGATTTGAACAGCGTGACGTTTTGGGACGAAGACGTGAGCCAATGTCGCTCCTGCGGAGCTGGAAATTCAAAAGGGATGGCGCAACTACAAAGATATCGCCGCTGACGGGGCTACCTGACCGTTTCCGCCGCACGCGCAAATCTTTCGCACCTTGGAAAATTGGCTGGCCAAACCCATTGTTCCTGGGTAAACTCCGCCTACCGGCATTGCCCGCATTCAATGCCGGTAGGCGAGGCTTTTTAAGCCGCAGTGGTTGCGGCCATCAAACCGCTGGTCGGAGGGCAGTTGGCAATGCGCAACTCCGTACCCTGCCCAGGGCCGGTGTGGCTGACGCCAAACCGCTGGCGGGGTGGTCGCCAATTGTCAGCCAAGGTGGCGGCGCCCCGGGCTCGGGTCACTTGGCGCACACTTTCGTCTCAAGATTGGCTGCAATTCAGTTGCGCCCGGCAGAACCGTAGTTGGAGACCAAGTCGAACCATCCCCATGAACCGTAACGCAAAAACCTGACGTCCGTCACCAACCACCGTTTCGGCCCACTGGCGGACCGCAAAAATATTCCCAGATGACAAATCTGTTTTTGGGATTAGGGTGTCAATAGAAGAAAGAAGCACCTGTTATGCGCAAGGCGTCAAACAATGTGCCTGGTAAGTTGACCGCAGGCGCCTCCCGCCTTGCCAAAGTGGTTTTATGAACACAGCCATCACCAGAACCCGTAAAGATCGGCTCCTGCAAAAACGAATCCACGGCCCTTACAAATCGCCCCGTAAGCTGCCGGAACCGACCGTCTGTCCGAAATGCAACGCGGTCTTCAAGGCCGGTCGCTGGCAATGGCTCGAAGCCTGGCCGGCGAATGCCCCCGAAAAAACCTGCCCGGCCTGCCGGCGAATCCAGGACAATTGTCCGGCGGGAAGCGTCATCTTAAGCGGAGATTTCATCAAACAACACCGCCAGGAGGTGATCAATCTGGCCCGGCACCACGAATGGAGCGAGCGTTCGCAGCATCCGCTCCATCGCATCATCAGCATTGAAGAACTGCCTGACCAGGTGGTTGTGGCCACCACGGACATCCACCTGCCCAAACGCATCGGGCAGGCCGTGCTGAGCGCCTACAAAGGCCAGCTTGATCTGCAATACGACGAAGAGGGATGTTTTGTACGCATCCACTGGACTTCCTTGGCGAAGCCGGAACAATTGCAAACCGAGGCGCGCCAGCAGTGAACGATAGAATGGATAGATTCGTAGCACTGAGATCAACATGAAGCCAGCCAGTCTATTCCCCGAGCCAATGGCAGCCCCGGCCGGTCAGTCAATCCGGCCGCCAAACACCACGGGCATTGTTTGCGCTGTGTTAATGCCCCACGCGCCGGTGCTGGTGCCGGGGGTCGGCGGTGAGCGTGGCCGGGCCGCCGCCAACAGTTGCCGCGCCATGCGGGCGGCGGCGAAATGCCTGCTGCGCCAGCAGCCGGAATCCGTGCTGTTGCTCTCGCCCCACTCGCCGCGCCAGCCCGATGCCTTCGGGCTCTGGGCGGATGACTGGCTGCACGGTTCCTTCGCCGAACTGGGGGCGCCCCAGGTGGAATTAAACCTGCCGCCGGACCAACCACTCGCCCAGGCCCTCACCGCCGAAATGCATGCCCGCGATCTGGCCACGTGGCGGATTCGCCAGCACCCGCTGGATCATGGCGCCCTGGTGCCACTGTGGTTTCTCGTGGAGGCCGGCTGGGATGGCCCCACCCTGGTGCTGGGCCTCAATCAGCACACGACGGAAGACCTGACCGCCTTGGGCGAGGCCATCGCCGCCGCCGCCGACCAGTTGTCGCGCCGCCTCGCGCTGGTTGCCAGCGGCGACCTGAGTCATCGCCTGCTGCCAGAAGCCCCGTGCGGCTTTAATCCCCGGGCGCATCTGTTTGACGAGACCTTCATGGCGCTGATTCGCGCCGGCAGTTATCGAGAACTTGAAAACATTGCGCCCGACCTGCGCGAACTGGCGGCCGAAGATGCCGTGGATTCAACCCTGATCGCCACGGCGGCGGTGAACTGGGAAAACACCCACCACGAAGTGCTCAATTACGAAGGTCCCTTTGGCGTGGGTTACGGCATCGCCGTGCTGTTCGCGGAAACGGGCTCCACCGATGACCCCGCCACCGCCAGTCCCCCCAAAAAGGAAGGTGCCATGCTGCCCGCTGTGGCGCGCCGCGCGGTGGCCGCCGCTTTGCGCGGCACAGCCGAACCAGCCCCGTTGCCAGCCGGCAATTATCTCAACACCAGACAGGGGGTTTTTGTGACCATTCGCCGGCCGGATGGCAACCTGCGCGGCTGCGTGGGAACCTTTGCTCCCAAGGAGGCAAATATCGTCGCCGAAACCTGGCGCAGCGCCCGGCTGGCGGCCTTGCAAGATAACCGCTTCAATCCCGTCACCCCCGAAGAACTGGACAGCTTGCGGTTTGAAGTCAGCGTGCTGCACTCCCTTGAGGAAGTCAGCCGGGCAACTGAACTGGATCCCCGCCGCTACGGGGTGCTGGTATCCGTCGCCGATGGCCGCCGCGGCCTGCTGTTGCCGGGCATCACGGAAATCCAGACGCCGGAGCAACAGTTGCGCTATGCCCGGGAAAAAGCCGGCATCGGCCACGACGAGCCCCTGACCATTCAACGTTTTCAAGTGGATCGGTTCAGCGAGCCAGCCGGTTAACGTCCCCTTTATGACCAACCCCCTGCCCCAATCCGATCATCCGGCCCGCTGGTGGGCGCCATTGCCGGATGCGCGGATTGAATGCCGCGCCTGTCCCCGGCTGTGCAAACTGCGGGCCGGGCAGCGCGGATTTTGTTTTGTGCGCCAGAACGTCGGCGGCCGGCTGGTGCTGACCACCTATGGCCGCAGCAGCGGTTTTTGCGTTGATCCCATCGAGAAAAAGCCGTTGCACCATTTTTATCCGGGCACCAGCGTGCTCTCCTTTGGCACGGCCGGCTGCAATCTGGGCTGCCGTTTCTGCCAGAACTGGTATATCAGCAAGGCCCGCGAGTTTGACCGCCTCACCCATGGGGCCACGCCGGAACTCATCGCGGCCAACGCGCAGAACCTCGGCTGCTGGTCCGTCGCCTTCACCTACAACGACCCGGTGGTCTTTGCCGAATACGCCATGGACGTTGCCGACGCCTGCCGGGAGGCCGGCCTGGCGACCGTGGCCGTCACGGCCGGCTACATGCTCGAGGAGTCGCGCCGGGAATTTTATCAACACATCGACGCCGCCAATGTGGATTTGAAAGGCTTCACCGAGGAATTTTATCAACGCCATTGCGGCGGCACGCTGGCACCGGTGCTCGAAACCTTGAAATACCTGCGGCAGGCGACCAGCGTCTGGCTGGAAGTGACGACGCTGCTGATCCCCGGCGAGAACGACGGCGAGCGGGAACTGGCGGAGGCCGCGGATTGGTTTGCCGCCAATCTGGGGCCGGACGTCCCCTGGCACTTCACCGCGTTCCACCCGGATTACAAGATGCTGGACAAACCCGGCACCCCCGCCGCCAGCCTGATCCGGGCACGCACCATCGCCCAGGCGCGCGGGCTGCACTATGTTTACACCGGCAACGTCCGCGATCCCGCCGGCAGCAGCACCTGGTGTCCCGGCTGCGGGCAACGCGTGATCGAACGCAACGGCTACGCCATCGGCGACTGGAAAATGGCCCATGGGCACTGCACCCAGTGCGGCTGCGAAATTGCCGGGCACTTTCTCCAGCAACCCGGCCACTGGGGCAACCGCCGCCAGCCGGTGCCATTGGGCGATTCCCATGATTTACTGGCAAGCCCGGGGCGTTCCGCCCCGATAATGCCCGCACGCGGCGCTTGCGTGCAGTGAAGTTTTTCTGGTAAATAGAAGTCGGCGGTTTGCGGGGCGATGCCGGTCATTCCTGCCCCGTGAATCAGCGCAATTAGCAATTAGCAATTAATCTGGCCGAATCCGGCTGGCATCGGTAAACCGGTGCAAACGGCGGCAGTGACATTCCAGCCGGTGTGGCGAAATGGCAGACGCACAGGACTTAAAATCCTGGGACCATAAAAAGTCGTGTGGGTTCGAGTCCCACCACCGGCACCAATTT
>Ga0302323_100002178_pt1 | contig 15919 bp, 18 predicted proteins | sample Fen_T0_3_FD_201950 | JGI IMG/M metagenome (GOLD analysis project Ga0302323, IMG submission 201950) | Peat permafrost microbial communities from Stordalen Mire near Abisko, Sweden - Fen_T0_3 | ecosystem: Environmental > Terrestrial > Soil > Wetlands > Permafrost | place: Sweden: Abisko... | reverse complement strand
GGCCACGTTGGCGAAGGTGATGCCGACTATCGAGTCAACCGCGTCCGGATCGCCGGAGCGCAGGTCGTAGGTGAGTTCGCTGGCCAGGGTCTCGTGGCCGGACCGGCTCTGGATCTCGGCCGCGAGCACTTCCGCGATGTTGGCCTTGTGCTTGTGCCCGAAGGCATCGGCCGGGCCGTACTCGGTCAGTTCGCCGCCTTCCCAGATAGCGCCTTCGGCCGCGATGGCGAAGGAGTACTTGCTGGGGTTGTTCTTCTTGTCCTCGACCACCAGATCGACCAGATGGTCCAGGTCGAACTTGTACTCGGGGATCAGGCAGCGGCCGCTTGTGACGTAGGCCGTGTAGAGCGCGGTGAAGCCGGCGTCGCGGCCGAAGATGCGGAAGACCCCGATGCGCTCGTGCGAGCCGAGGGTGGTCCGCTGGCGGTTGATCGCTTCCTTTGCCCGCGTGATGGCGGTCGAGAAACCGATGCAGTACTCGGTGCCCTGGACATCGTTGTCCATCGTCTTGGGAACGGCCACGAGCTTGATGCCCTTGTCGGCCAGGACCTGGCTGAAGCTCAGGGTGTCGTCGCCACCGATCGGGACGAGGTAGTCAAGGCCGAGCTTCTCGATGTTCTCGAGAACGACCGGCGTGAAGTTGTAGACACCGGGCGAGGTTTCCAGCTGCTTGAGCCGATCCGGCCCGATATGGGCCGGCGTCTTGCCGGCCTTCATCTTGCGGGCGTTGGTCCGGGAGGTGTGCAGCCAGGTGCCGCCGGTCCGGTCGATGGAGCGGGTGTTGGTCCGATCGAGCGGGATGATGTAGTCGGTGTCCAGGCCCGGACCCGGCTTCATGTGGGTCAGGCCTTCCCAACCACGCCGGATGCCGTAGACCTCGTAGCCAAGCTCTGTTGCGCGGTAGACGACGCTCTTGATAACGGCGTTCAGTCCGGGAACGTCGCCGCCGCCCGTGAGGATGCCGATGCGCGGGGTTCGACTCATGCGTGCCTTCCGTGGAATTTCGGGCGCAGCCGGATCCGGCCGCGGTAGTGACCTGCACATCTTAAGGCCCACGGCGCCATCGGCGGTGGTCCGAACGACACGAAACGCACCGCCGGGGTCACGGGCGCGGCGGTCGCCCGGCCCCGTCGCCCCGGGACGATTGGCGTGGCGGTCGTCTAGGGCTGGAAGCGGTAGCGCAGGAAGAGGTCGTCGCCCGCGCGCCGAACGGCGGTCAGGCCGGACCAGCGGCCCTGCTTCTCACCGAAGCTCGTGCCCTCGACCAGACTGAGGCGATCGTTGGTGGCGTCGCGCCCGACCACCTGCGGTGCCATCGTCAGGAAGAGCTCGTCCACGAGACGAGCGCGCAGCAGTTCGCCGAAGAGATGCGGCCCGCCCTCGCACAACGCAAGCCGTCCGCCCAGCATTTTGACCAGTTCGAGAATGGCTCCGGCCGGCACCATCTTGGCATCGCCGACGGGCGCCACACGGACGTGGGCGGAGAGTGGCAACGTGGCCAGCCGCTCCGCACCGGACGGTGTCGTGGCCACGACTACCGGCACTCCGGGAGCGTTGAGCCCGGCGTGGGCCGCGTCGATGTTGCCGCTCGCGGTGACGACGATGAGCGTCGGCTGCGGAGTGAGCCACATCTCCGAGCGCCACGCCGCGAAGTCGGCGGCCAGGTCCGGCTGGAGATGGGCCGCGGTCCACACATGGCTGCGGCCCACGCGCATCGTGCCCGCGCCGACCACGACGACATCGGCCAGCCCGCGCAGGAGGGCCATCATGTATCGGTCCGACTCGGAGTAGCCGCTGATCTCGCCGCCGCCGCCCCCTCCTTCGGGGCTGATCGCCACGGCGCCGTCGAGGGTGGACACGAAGTTGGCCACGATCGTGGGCCGCTCGTCGAGGAGGTCCACGACCAGGCTGCCGGGATATCGCTGGCCGAGGGCGGGCGGGAGCACTCCGCCGCGGCGGTCCACCGGAATTGTCGGCGGCTCGGGAGCTTCCCAGAGGGACTCCAGTACGAGACCCTGGCTGCGGCCGGTCATGGTCACCTCACTCGTGGGCGCCCCGTCGGAGCCCCGCCAGATCGTAGAACTCGGAGCGCAGGGCTGCGCTCGTTTCGAACACGCCGCGGAAGGAGGTCGTCCTGGTCATGGGGCGATCCTCCGTGCTCGCCCAGTATGTTCCCGCACCGCCGCGAAAGCGGCGGGCGATCGCGCCCGGGTCGCGCAGCGCGGCCTACAGCCGGCGCAGCTCCGTGGTTTCGTCCTCGGCGATGGCCCGGGCGCACGTCGGGCAGTACCAGCGAGCTTCGAGGGTCGTGCCGCAGCTGCCGTGCCGGAGCGCATCCGACGAGTCGCCGCGAGCGCCCCAGTCCGCCAGGAGGCGGAGCGCGCCGGCGAGCTCGCTGCCGTCGGCCGTCAACTCGTAGCTGAGCCGGAGCGGGCGCTCGGAGTAGGGACGGGCGATCAGGACCCTCTCGCGCTCGAGGCGCTTGAGACGGTCCGAGAGGATGTTCGGGGCGATGCCGGGGAGAGCCGCCGCAAGGTCGTTGAAGCGCAGCGGCCCTTCCAGCAGCGACTCGACGACGAGCAAGCACCAGCGGTCGCCGACTCTGTCGAGGGCGACCTGGAGGGCGGACGGAGAGGCGGTTTCGGGCATCTGTTCCATGGTAGCCATTCCTATGTTGCGCTCCCGGCGCGGTAGTAGTAACTTGCGACTTGCTAGTGACTATACAGCAACGCGGAATGGGTGCCCGGCAGGTCCGGACGACCCCGGGAGAAATCGATGAGCGCACTCGACGAATTGCAGCAGGCGGTAGTGAAGGTCGCGGAGAAGGCAGGACCGTCTGTTGTCGGCATCGGCGGGCACTGGCACCGCGGCAGCGGCGTAGTCGTGGCCACCAACAGGGTGTTGACCAATGCCCACAACCTGCACGGGGACGGGGCCACGGTCACGTTCTCCGACGGACGCCGTGAACGCGGCACTCTGCTGGGCGTGGACATGGACGGCGACCTGGCGGTCATCGACGTCAACACGGCGGCCATCGTGCCGCCGGCGTGGGCCGACGCAACCCCGGGCGTCGGAGCGGCCGTCTTCGCCGTCGCGAGCGCCGGAAACGGTGAGGTTCGGGCGACATTCGGCCAGGTGTCGGGTGTGGCGCGGTCGTTCCGCGGACCCGGCGGCCGGCTCATCGGCGGCAGCATCGAACACACGGCACCGCTTGCGTCCGGGTCGTCCGGGAGCCCGATTCTCGATTCCGAAGGGCGCCTGCTCGGCCTCAACACCCAGCGTCTGGGCGAGGGCTTCTACCTGGCGATGCCGGCCGACGCGGAACTCAAGACACGCATCGACAAGCTTGGACGGGGCGAGTCCGCCGTCCGGCCGCGGCTCGGGATCGCCGTCGCTCCGGGCCACGTTGCGCGCCACCTGCGGCGAGCCGTGGGCCTGCCGGACCGCGACGGAATCCTTGTTCGAGGCGTCGAGGACGACAGCCCGGCTGAGAAGGCCGGAATTCGCGAAGGCGACCTGATCGTCTCCGCGGCCGGCTCAGCCATAACGGACCCCGATGAGCTCCACGCGGCCCTGTCCGGGGCCGGGGCCGGTTCGATCGAGATCGGACTGGTACGCGGCGTCGAGGATCTCAAGGTCAAGGTTGACTTTGCGGCCGGCGGCTCGCCCGACGGCGAACCCGCCGGCTCGACCGCCGACCGTCCGAAGCCCCGGCCGAGCAAGGGCGACAAGCCCAACTGATCGACCGATCCGGCGGCACCGGCAGGCCCGGCGTGGCGGCGCGAGTCCCACGACCGGGCCTTCCTGCGCCATGATTGGGCTATGCCAGCGAATCGCCGGGCCGCGGCCCGCACCCTCATCGGCGTCGACATCGGGTCCACGAGTATCAAGGCCGTCCTGATGGCCCCGGGGAGTGGCGTTCTCCACGTCGCTCGCCGTGCCACCGAAACGCACACGGTCCGCGGTGGCGGCGCATACCACCGGCCCGCGGAAGTGCTTGCCGCGGTCGGCTCGGCCATCGCCGAGTGCGTCGCGGCGGCAGGATCGCGCAAGCCCACCGGCATCGGAATCGCCAGCATGGCCGAAGCCGGCGTTCCCATCGACCGCCGGAACCTGCCCGTCGGCGAGATCCTGGCCTGGTTCGACCCACGGCCGGAACGCCAGGCCGCGTGGCTGGAGCGCCAGATCGGAGCGGCGCCGCTGTTCGCCAGAACCGGGCTGAGGCCGGAACCCAAGTACACGCTGCCCAAGCTGCTGTGGTTGCGAGAGCAGAGAGCGGCGGATTTCACGCGACTCCGGAAGTGGGCCGGCGTGGCCGAGCTAGTCGCCCTGGACCTGACGGGCGAACTGGCAACCAACGCGTCGCTGGCCTGCCGGACCCTCGCCTTCGACGTCACCAAGCGCGCCTGGGACGCCGAACTGCTGGCACTTGCCAGCCTCGGGCCGGACGAGATGCCCACGGTCCTGCCGCTGGGCCGGCCGGTGGGCGGCTTGACCGCCGCCGCGGCGACCAGGCTCGGCCTGCCGGCCGGGACGCCCGTTGCGATCGCCGGTCACGACCATCTTGCGGCCGCGATCGGCGCCGCCGTGACACGGGTCGGGGACGCGCTGGATTCGATGGGCAGCGCCGAAGCGACGCTGCTCGTGACCGCCGCGCCACAACTGACCGAGGACGTCCGCCGCGGCGGCTTCTCGACCGGCTGCCACGCCGTCGACGGTCTGGCGTATGTCGTCGGTGGGCTGCAGTCATCGGGGGCGCTGATGGAATGGTTCATCGACGCGTTCCTGCCGGCCGTCCCCGGTCCGGCGGGCGGCGTCGAACAACCCGGCGCCGATCGCTACGCCCGGTTCATCGAGCTGCTCGAGAGTGCCGGCCCGGGCCCCGTCGAGCCGCTGGTCCGGCCGTACCTGCGCGGCCGAACCGCGCCGCATCGCGATCCGGCGGCCACGCTCGAGATCGAGGGCGTGCGTGAGAATCACACCCTCGCCGACCTGGCCGGGGCCATGGTTGACGGGTGCTCGTATCACGTCCGCTGGATGCTGGACGAGCTGGCCCGCATCACCGCCACTCAGCTGGACCACGTAAAGGTGACAGGCGGGGGAGCGCGAAACCGCCGCTGGGCGATCGCCAAGGCTGCACTCGGCCCGGGCCGGATCGAAGTCGTGCGCACGGGCGAGGCGGCCGCGCTCGGAGCGGCGCTCGTGGCCGGGATGGCTTCGGGTGCGTACCCGACCCTGGCCGATGCGCTGGCCGACGCGTCGCCGTTCGACCGGGTGACGGCGCCGCCCACGATCCGGGCCCGCTACGACGCGGCGTACCTGGACCGCTGGCTACCGGCGGTGATCACGCGGCTGCGCCAGGGAAGCGCCGGGTAAACGCCGGGTAGGCGACGCGCCGCGCGACGCCCCCCGCTAGCGGTTCGCGTACGCGGCCGACTCGGTGCGCACAAGGTCAACGAGGTTGCCCTCGGCGATGCTGATGTCGAGCGGGTGCAGCCCCCACGTGGGCGCAACGAGTTTGGCGGCCGCCGCGGTGATGTCGGTCTTACCGCCGATACGGTCGATCTGCAGCCAGCTTGCCCCTCCCTTGTCGGCGCAGTGGGCCGAATACTGGCCCGGAAATGTGACGAACGGGGTTCGGGCGGTCACGCCGCCGGCGGCCTTGCCCGAAGCGGCGAAGATTCCGGACGAGGGGAAGTCGGGCTCGAGAGTGGCCACGCCTCCGCCCGGCGCGGCCGGGTTGACGCACATGATCCGGAGCGGCACGGACGACTTCTCCTGGAACGGCCGAAGCGCGGTGTCGATGCGGCCGAAGACCGCGCCGGCCGGCGGCGTGGTGGCGAAGCTCGAGTAAGCGACGACGCATCCGATTTGCTCGGTGGATTCGCAGGCCGGGATGTGGGCGAAGTCGCCGCCGACGGTCTTGCCGACGGGAACCTCGACGTTGCCGCCGGGGATGATCGCCGACACCAGCAGCTTGAGCACCTCGGGCCTCGATTCGACCTCGGCGCGCAGCATCGCCGTCAGCATCATCGAGCCCTGGGAATGGCCGATGAACACGATGCCGCGGCCGTGGTTGTAGCGGGCCAGGTATTCGCGGAAGGCCGACGCCACATCGCCGTAGGCCGTGAGCGCGGAAATGATGGTGATGGCGCTGGGTTTCTTGATCGCGGCCAGCGTGAGCTGGCGATACATCGGCGCATAGACGTGGCAGACCCGCGAGAACTGGGCCGCCTGGGCCTGGGCCACGGCTTTCTCCTCGGCGTCGATCTTCAGGTCGGCGTTGACGGTCGCCTGCCGGCTCACCGTCGGGTAGACGTAGAAGCAGTCCACCGGCGGGTCGGCTGCCGGCGCACCCGGCACGATCGTGGTCTTGCCGTCGGCGCCGACGGCGGTCGCGTCGACATTCCCTGCGCATGGGTTCGAGGCGAGGCCGGGTTTGCACAGCCAGACGGTTGGGTCGGGCGACGGCGGCGCCGACGCGAGAGGCGCGGTTGCGGCGGCGGTAGTCGGGGCGGCCGCGGTGGCGACGGCCGCGGTCGAGATGCCGGCCGGACCGGAAGCCGGGGCCGGCGAACTGCAGGCGGCGCTCGTCAGGACGACGATCAGCGCAAGCATCGATCGGGATCGTTTCATGGGGCCATCGTGGCCGTATCGGTGAAATGTGTCCAACGCGTCAGGGGAGGGGACCGCCGGACCGAAGGCTCGGCCGGTCTGGATCGGTGTTGTCAACGATCGCGTCGGCGCGAGCTTGCGGCCGGGCTTCGGCGAAGTAGAGCTGCTGGCCGGGGATGTAGCGGGCGTCGTATCGGCGCCTGACAGCGTCTGCCGAACCGATCGATGCCGCGTCGCGGGTTTCGGCCCGGCGTCGCGTCTCCGAAAACGGCACCGCGACGAAGACGGTGAAATCCCAGCGGCCGATCAACTCGGGACGCAGCAGGAAGATGCCGTCGACTATGAGGATCGCGTTTGCGGCGGCGGTTTCAAGCGGCGCCGGCGCCGGCTCGTCGGTGCGGTAGTCGAACACTTGGCGCCGGTACTTGCGATCGCCGCCCGGGCCCAGCGGGTCCAGGAGGCAGGCGCGTGCCGCTTCGTAGTCGAACGAGTCGCGGTAGTAGCCGACCGGCGACTCGGGACCGCGAGCGAGCCGTTCGGCGCGGGGGCGGTGGAAGCCGTCGATCGAGGCACGGATCACGGGTCGGCCCGACCGTTCGATCATCGGCGCGAGCTCGTCCGCGAGGGTCGTCTTGCCGGCGGCGTCCGGGCCGTCGATAGCGACCCGAATCGGATGCGGGCGCTCGACTCGGAGGATCTGCCGGGCCAGTAACTCGAGGCAGCGCGAACGCTCTGGGGTCATCGAGGCGATTGTATTCGGCTCTGCAGGCGTGTCGGGACCGCCCAGCGGATCGGTTCGTGCCCGTCCCGGCGGCCGGCGGACCGGCGGCGGACTGCGGCGTAGACTGGGCCGATGAACTGGCTACCGAGCTCCCACAAGATGAAGTTGCCCTCACCAGCCGAAGCGCTGCCCGGCCGCGCAAACGGGATGCCGGTCCCGGCCAAGCACGCCGTCCTCGGCACTCCGCTCACGCCGCCCTATCCCGACGGAACCCAGATCGCCGAATTCGGCATGGGCTGCTTCTGGGGTGCCGAGAAGCTGTTCTGGGTTCTCCCCGGCGTCCACACCACGGCCGTCGGCTACTCGGGCGGCACGACTCCCAACCCGACATACGAAGAGGTCTGCACCGGCCGGACCGGCCAGATCGAGACCGTGCGCGTCGTCTTCGACCCGAAGGTGATTTCGTACGCGGCGCTTCTCAAGTGGTTCTGGGATGAACACGACCCGACGCAGGGCATGCGCCAGGGCGGCGACGCCGGCACGCAGTACCGCTCGGCCATCCTGACCCACAACGATGCCCAGCAGCACGAGGCCGAGGCATCCCGCGACGCCTTCCAGGCGCTCCTGAACGCCGCCGGCAAGGGCACGATCACGACCGAGATCCACCCCGCGGGCGAGTTCTACTTCGCCGAGGCCTACCACCAGCAGTACCTCGACAAGAATCCCAACGGCTACTGCCCCAACCACGCGACCGGTGTCACGCTGCCCGCGGACTTCTTCAAGTCGGTGGGCGCGGCGGAGCGCGTCGCCGACGCGGCGAGGGCGATCGAACAGGCGCGCTGACGCACCCTGCCGGCCACGCGGTCCGGAATCGCCAGGAATCGAAAAGGCGCCCGACGAGGGCGCCTTTCCATTTGAGCTGCGCAGCGCCCTTCGGGGCGCCGTCTTGTTGGTTTCGGCTCAGTGCTCGACGATCTTGGGCAGCTTCTTGGCCTGGTCGATCCATTCGGCAATGACCTTCTCGCCGGGGACCACGCGGACGAGCTTCTTGGCCGCGTTGACCTCGGCGATCTTGGCCGCGAGATTCGCCGGCACGCGATGGGCCAGCTCGACGGGGGAGTCTACGCCGGCAGCCTCGAGGAGGTCGGAATACTCGGAGCCGACGCCCTTGATCCGGTAGAGGTCGGCGTGGTTCACCCACTCCAGGATCTTGGCGGCCGAGATGCCAGTGGCCTTCTCCAGGTCCGCCCGTCCCTTGGGCTTGGCGCCGGCCTTCAGCAGGGCGTCAGTGGTCTTGACGCCGGCCTTCTCGAGTTTGGCCGCGTATGACGGTCCAATGCCCTCGATATCCGCAATGTTCACTGGATTCGCTCCAATCTTGACGGGCGCGCAGAGGGGCCTACAAGTCGGCCCTCGACAAGGATAACCTCGAATTTCGGAGGCTATGAAAATATGACCGCCCGTGCGCACTTTCGCGGTTCGGGTTGACGAGGTATGGCCGCAGCCCCGATGCTCCGTCGGTCGGGGAGCTGCCATTCCGTCCCGCCCATACCAGGGTCAACATCCGGAGGACACATGTTCGGTGAATTCAGGGCATTCCTGCTCAAGACAAATGCCCTCGCTCTGGCCGTCGGCGTGATCATCGGCGTTGCGCTCGGCAACGTCGTCAACTCGCTCGTCAACGACATCATCATGCCGCCCATCGGTATGGCCCTCGGCAGCGTGGATTTCTCCGGCCTCAAGCTCGTTCTCAAGGCGGACCCGGATCCGCTCAAGGAAGTCGCGATCCGCTTCGGGTCGTTCATCAACACGGTCATCACGTTCATCATCGTTGCGCTGGTCGTCTTTGTGATCGCCCGGCTCCTCATCAAGGAACCGCCCAAGGCCGAGGTCAAGACCTGCCCGTTCTGCAAGGAAGCGAACGCTCCCGACGCGACCAAGTGCAAGGCCTGCACCTCGGCGATCTGAGCGGCGCGATACGCGGTCGCCCGGCGCCCTAACATTGGCGCCATGCCAGAACTTCGATCGCGAACCATCACTCATGGGCGGAACATGGTCGGCGCGCGAGCGCTTCTGCGGGCCACGGGCGTGGCTCGGGAGGACTTCGGCAAGCCGATCATTGCCATCGCCAACAGCTTCACCGAGTTCGTGCCGGGGCATACCCACCTCGCGCCGGTCGGCCGTGTAGTCGCGCAGGCCGTGGCCGCCGCCGGCGGCGTCCCGCTCGAGTTCAACACGATCGCGATCGACGACGGCATCGCCATGGGCCACGGCGGAATGCTGTACTCGCTGCCGTCCCGCGACCTCATCGCGGACTCCGTCGAGTACATGGTCAACGCCCATTGCGCCGACGCGATCGTGTGTATATCGGGCTGCGACAAGATCACTCCCGGCATGCTGATGGCCGCCTTGCGGCTCAACATCCCGGCCATCTTCGTTGCCGCGGGCCCGATGGAGGGTGGTACGGCCACACTCGCCGACGGCACCGTGCGCAAGGGTCTCAATCTCGTCTCCGCCATATCAGACGCCGTCGCCGACGCCGTTTCGGATGCCGACCTCGCCCTGATCGAAGAAGCCGCGTGTCCCACATGCGGTTCGTGTTCCGGGCTCTTCACCGCGAACTCGATGAACTGCCTGATGGAGGCACTCGGGCTGGCCCTGCCCGGCAGCGGCACAACCCTCGCCACTCACACCGCCCGCAAGGCCATCTACGAAGAGACGGGTCGCACCATCGTCGAGATGGCGCACCGCTACTACGACGACGGCGACACGGCGGTTCTGCCGCGCTCGATCGCGACGCGAGCCGCCTTCGACAACGCCATGTCCGTGGACATCGCCATGGGCGGTTCCACCAACACGGTGCTGCACCTGCTCGCGGCCGCCCGCGAGGCTGAAGTCGAGTACGGGCTGGCCGAGATCGATGAGCGTTCGCAGGTCGTGCCGTGTATCTGCAAGGTCGCGCCCAGCGATGTCTACCTGATCGAGGACGTTCATCGCGCCGGCGGCATCCCCGCTGTCATGGGCGAGCTGAGCCGGGCCGGGCTGCTGCGCGACGATGTCCACGCCGTCCATGCGGCGTCTCTCGTCGAGTGGCTTTCCGCCTGGGACGTCCGCGGGTCGTCCGCGACGCCGGCCGCGGTGGAGCTGTTCCGCGCCGCGCCGGGCGGTGTCCGCTCGTCGGCGGCCTTCTCGCAATCGCGGCTCTGGCCCGAGCTCGATCTCGACGCCGAGCACGGCTGTATCCGCGACGCCGTCCATGCCTATTCCGCCGACGGCGGTCTGGCCGTGCTGCGCGGCAACCTCTCCCGGGACGGTGCCATCGTCAAGACCGCCGGCGTTGACAAGTCGCTGCTGACGTTCTCCGGTCCCGCGGTCGTGGTCGAGTCTCAGGAGGAGGCCGTCGAGGTCATCCTCTCGGGCCGCGTCAAGGCAGGCGACGTCGTGGTGGTTCGCTACGAGGGACCGCGCGGCGGCCCCGGGATGCAGGAGATGCTGTATCCCACCTCGTACATAAAGGGCCGCGGACTCGGCAAGAGCTGCGCTCTCATCACCGACGGCCGATTCTCCGGCGGCACGTCCGGACTGTCGGTCGGCCACGTCTCTCCGGAGGCCGCTGCCGGCGGAACGATCGCGCTCGTCGAGGATGGCGACACCATCGTCATCGACATCCCCAGCCGCTCGATCCGCGTCGAAGTCGCCGACTCGGTCCTGGAAGCGCGCCGAGCTCGATTGCTGGCAAACGGCGGCTACCGACCCCGCAACCGCGACAGGGCCGTCTCGTTCGCCCTGCGCGCGTATGCGGCGATGGCTCTGTCGGCCGACAAGGGCGCGGTCCGCGACATCGGCATGCTCGAGGACCGGCGAGCCCAGTCGTAACGTCGGGCTCCGGGCCCGAATCGAGGTCAGCCTTTTCGAGCCGCCTCGGCGTCCACCTGGGCGACGCGATAGTTGACGATCTTCACGACCAGATCCCCGGGCAGCGGTTTGGCCGTCGTGAACTGGATCGTGCCTTTGGCGGTCTTGTAGCCGGCGAGCTCGACGGCGAGCCGCTCGATCGGCTCGGCGGTCGGGAAGAACGAGCAGTGCTTCTTGGCCGCGTGATACCAGACCAGAGCGTGGCCGCGATACCGGAAGGCCGGGATGCCGTAGCTGATCGCCTCGACGGCCCCGGGCGCGGCCGCGGCGATGGTCCGGCGCAGGCTCTGTAGGGCGGCGCGCTGGTCTTCCGGGAGCGCCGCAATGTAGGCGTCGATCCAGGCCGTTGCCGCGGCGCCGTCGGCGGGCTGGGCTTGCTTGTCCACGATACGTCTCCCTGGCGGCGTGACTCCGAAAGAGTAGCCGCGATAGGCTTCCGCGCATGGGCAAGCTCGTCTACTGCATGAACGTCTCGCTCGACGGCTACGTGGAGACTCCGGACCGCTCCCTCGACTGGACGAGCGTGGACGAGGAGCTCCACACGTGGTTTGCCGATCGCATCAGGGAAGAGGAAGCGCTTCTCTACGGCAGGCGGTTGTACGAGCTGATGGCTGCCTACTGGCCGACCGCCGAGTCGGACCCGGCCGCCACCGACTACATGCTCGACTTCGCCCGAGTCTGGAACCCGAAACCCAAGATCGTCTTCACCTCCACGCTGGCCCGAGTGGACTTCAACAGCAGGATCGCCAGCGGCGAAGTAGGGGAGCAGCTCGCGCTCATCCGTCGCGAGTTCAGCGGCGACCTCGAGGTGGGCGGCCCGAACCTGGCTGCGCAATTCATCCGTGCCGGTCTCGTGGATGAATACGGCCTCGTCGTCCATCCGGTGATCCTGGGCGCGGGCACGCCATTCTTCCCGAGGCTCGAGACGCCGATCCGCCTCCGGCTGGTTGACAGCCGAACATTCGCCTCCGGCGTGAGATACCTCGCCTACGCGCCGCGATAGCCCGGGAAGCGGTTGCGCCCCACGCGCCTGCCGACTCGGGTGGGTCCGAGAGGCTCATGATTGCGCAGCAAACGACTGTCACGAGGGATCGTGGTGACCGCACGGAAGATCTGGTTTAGAGCGGCCTCGGGCTTGCTCGCGATCGCGGCTGTTGTCGCCGCGTGTTCTTCGACTGCGCCGGCTTCCCACGCCGCCCCCAGCGCGTCGGCCGTGGGCCCGGCTTCGAGCGCGTCGCCTGCGTCGCCGGGCGCCACTTTCACCTACAACATCCCGGTCGAGGTCAACGCTGTTCCCACGATGCCGTCCTGGTTCGACGTCCAGATGACCGACGTCGTCACCGGCAACCAGTTCAAGGTGAGCGACTACACCGGCAAGGTCATTCTGATCGACAACATGGCCACCTGGTGCCCGACATGCCAGGGCGAGATGAGCCAGGTCCAGCAGCTCCACAAGCAATACGGCGCCGATCTGGTCACGATCAGTCTGGATGTCGATCCCAACGAGGATGGGGCGTTGCTCAAGAAGTACGCCGCCAAGAACGGCTTCGACTGGATCATCGCCGTGGCCCCCACGGCCGTCGGCGCGTTCCTGTCCAAGAACTACGACGTCGAGCTTCTCAACCCGCCCCTGCAGCCGATGATGATCATCGACAAGCAGGGAGGAGTTTGGGGGATGCCGTTCGGCATCAAGTCGGCCGAGAGCCTCAAGAAGACCATCGATCCCTATCTCGGCAAGTAGCCGGTGGACGTCGCCCTGACTTCATTCTCGTTTGGGCTGCTGGCGACGCTCAGTCCATGCGTCCTGCCGCTGTACCCGGGCTTCCTGGCTTACCTGAGTGGACTTTCGACCCCGGCCGAGAGCCGGCCGCGGTACTTCATCGGGCTGATCGTTCTTGCCGGCGTGCTGTCCTCGATGCTGGCTCTGGGCGCGGTGATGGCGGTCCTGTCGCTTTCCGTCGGGCACGTTCTGGCGGTCCTGATTCCGGTCGCGATAGCCGCGATCCTGGTCCTGGGGGTGTTGCTGCTCCTGAACCGCAACCCCTTCTACCGTCTGCCGCAGGTCCGCGTCCCGCTGCTGCGCCGGGCCGGGCTGAATGCATACGTCTACGGCTTGCTCTACGGCCCGATCGCGATGCCATGCTCGGGGCCGATGGTGGTGGCGATCTTCGTCTACTCGTTCACGTTCGGCGACGCGCTCAACCAGCTCTGGGCGTTCCTGTGGTTTGGACTCGGGTTCGGCGTTCCGCTACTGGCCATCTCGCTCATGTCCGGGGCGTTGCAACGCCGGCTGACGATCTGGTTCGCCCGAAACAGCCGTGCCATCAACCTCGCCGGCGGGCTGCTTCTGATAGCGGTCGCGCTCTACGATCTGGTCGAGAACTGGGGGATGCTCCAGCTCTACTACACCTGACCGGCTCGGCCGCGGGTTCGATCGGGCCGCCGTCGGGCCGGACCCGCACCATGTCCGCGGCGCTAGACTGAATCGATGCAGAAGGACCCGCCGGGTTGGCCCCGATTCCAGACCGCCGTCTTCGAGGTCGAAGACAAGATCCCGGCCTCGGCGCGCGAGGCATTCGCCGAGGTTGAGGTCCCCAAGGATCTGTTCGGGCGGTACAGGGCCTCGTCGGATCTGGCGGTCATGACCGGTCCAAGCCGCCGGACGCTCGTCCGCTTCGGCGAATTCGGAGCCGACGGCAACATGTGCCTCGATCCGTCATCGGGGCAGGTCGTGTCTCTCGTCGTCGGAACGCGCCGGGTTCAGCGGCTGGTGAACTCATCGCTGGCTTGCTTCGCCGATTGCGTTCAGGCCGCGCTGGATCTCTTCCCGTACTACCGGGCCAACTCGACGAAGGCCGAGGCGAAGGCGGCGGCGCAGGTTCTCCGGACCCGGCTTGCCGAAGTCGATGCGCCGATCCTGGATGTGGACGGGTTCTGGCCGGCATTCGTGGACGACGTCGCCAAGGGACTGTTTGCGACCGAGGTCGTCCTGGCCTCGTTCGGCGGCGGTCTGCTGACCGTCGAGGACGAGCTGTACCGGGCCTTCCGCCACTCGTACGACATCGCCTACAAACGGCTGCCGTCGGATCCGCACAGGCTCTGCCCCAACTGCGACAGCGACGCCTTGAGGATCGCCTTCGAGGCCCGGCCCGATTCGGCCGGCGCAAACGTGGCGTTCTGGTGCGCTTACTGCCTGCTGGGGCTGGACCAGATCAGCGCCCCGGCCCCCAAGGGCGCGAGGGTCTTCAAGTCGGACTCACCGGACAAGGGCATCGCAACGGCATTTCCGGAGTTGCGCAGCGTCCGATTCCTCAGGCGGCGTCCCGGGCGGTAGACCCGACTACCGCACTGCCCGCGCCGACACCCGACCGGCTGAGACGCCAGGCCGCGATGACGCAGGGCGGCCCCATGACCAGCGGCCCGATCACGGCAAGCCCGGCCGGCGCGGCGCCCGACAGCAGGTCGGCGATCAGCATCAGCCCGTACGCGGCGACCGGCAGGGCGGCGGCCGTGACCCCAATGGCATGGGGCTGGTTTGGCGATCGGCCGGCCGTCGCGGCCCATCCACGTTCGACGGCCAGGAACGCCACGTAGACCGTGAAGGTTGTAACGAGCCAGCCCAGGTAGTTGTGGATCGGAACACCGAAGTAGGGTCCGCCGCCCTCCCAGATCCACGCCCTGGCGGACGGCCCGGACAGGATGGGGTCGATGACAAGGTCCCAGGCGGTCATCACGAAGGCGGCGACGCCGGCCAGCCTCACGGCACCCCAGGCGCTGCCGGGCGGGCCCGACGCGCGGCCTTCCAGCACCAGTTTGGCGATGACATAGCTCGGGTAGATCATCATGAACCACGCCAGGGGGATGAGGAGTGGCACGTCGCCGATCTTGCCGCCGAGGTATTCCGTGTAGTGATACGGGCCGAAGACCAGGCCGGTCATGACGCCCGCCTGCTCGAAAGCCCACGAGATCGTGGCGCTCAAGGCGAAGAAGACGGCGGTCAGCCGGCCGCCCAGTGAGTACCAGGCGTGAGCGATGCTGAACGCGGCCAGAATCGCGGTCAGGACCTTGAGCCCGCCCGGGATGAGCGGCAGGGCGACAAGACCCACGAGCGCGGCTCGCAGGACGGCCTCGTACGTGAAGAGGGCCTCGAGCGAGACCGAAAGCCACAGCAGCGGCCGGCGGTTCGAGCGTGGGCCGGGGCCTGTGGCGCCTACCGGATCGGCTGGACCACGACCCATTTGCCGTACCACTCCTTGTCTCCGATCTGGTGGTCGATCGGGTCCGCAAGGTAGGAACCCAATTCCCTGTACTTGGCGAACTCGATGAGGTACCCGCCCGACTTCCACTCCTTGAGCGTCAAGTAGACGGTCGGCCTGTTCTCCTCACGCAACGGGTCCGACAGGAAGACTCCCACGATCGTGTACTTGTCGCTGACGCGCGGGTCGTTACCCCTCACGGTGTAGCCGGTGATGTACTGGGCGTGACTGCCCGCCCAGCCCAGGACGCCCGCCGGCTTGCCCGTTCTGGCGATGGAATTCACCACGGCGTGCGTCGCTGCGGTGAACGTCTTGTAGCTGATGTCGCGATAGACGTCGGCATTCAGAGAGCCCCAGCCAAAGTAGTTGAGACCGTTTCGCCAGCCGTGTGGGTCGGAGCCCTTGGTATCGC
>Ga0302323_100002177_pt1 | contig 15923 bp, 17 predicted proteins | sample Fen_T0_3_FD_201950 | JGI IMG/M metagenome (GOLD analysis project Ga0302323, IMG submission 201950) | Peat permafrost microbial communities from Stordalen Mire near Abisko, Sweden - Fen_T0_3 | ecosystem: Environmental > Terrestrial > Soil > Wetlands > Permafrost | place: Sweden: Abisko... | reverse complement strand
AAGGTCGCTGAGATCGAGAACGGGGACGACGTCGGGCTGGACACCGTCGTCGAGCTCATCGCAGGGGGGACGAAGGCCTCATGAACGCGCTGTCCCGGATCGCCCGGCACCGGTTCACCTGGCCCCTCGTGGCCCTGGTGGCCCTGCTCGTCGCCGACACGGTCAAGACCTCGACCTTCCTCTCCGTCCGGGTGCAGGACGGGCACCTCTTCGGCGGCCCGATCGACATCCTCCGCAACGGCGCGCCGCTGCTGCTCGTGTCGCTCGGGATGACCCTGGTGATCGCGACCCGCGGCATCGACCTGTCGGTCGGCGCGGTCCTCGCCATCGCGGGAGCCGTGGCCTGCGACATGATCGCCTCGTCCGGCAGCCCGGGCTCGCTGGGCACCGTGCTGACCGCGTGCGCGGTGGCCTGCGCGATCTGCATCGTCCTCGGCTTCGCCAACGGGTTCCTGGTGGCGGTCGTCGGCATCCAACCGATCATCGCGACCCTGATCCTCATGACGGCGGGCCGCGGCATCGCGATGCTCATCACCGAGGGCCAGATCACCACCGTCAACAGCGCACCGTTCGCGAAGATCGGCGGCGGCTTCTGGTTCGGGGTCCCGGCGGCGGTCGTCATCGCCGGCGTGATCTTCGGGCTCGTCGCCGTCGGCACCCGCCGGACGGCGCTCGGCGTCCTGGTGGAGTCCGTCGGCATCAACCCGGAGGCGAGCCGGCTGGCGGGCGTCCGGTCCATGAGCATCCTGCTCGCCGTCTACGCGGCCAGCGGGCTGTTCGCGGCCGTCGCCGGGCTCATGGTGGCCTCGAACGTGCACGCCGCCGACGCCAACAACGCGGGCCTGTTCATCGAGCTGGACGCGATCCTCGCCGTCGTGCTCGGCGGGACCCTGCTGAACGGCGGCCGGTTCTCGCTGATCGGCACGCTGATCGGCACGCTCGTCATCCAGACCCTCACCATCTCGGTGACCATCCAGGGCATCTCGGGGTCGGTGACGCCGTTCTTCAAGGCCCTCGTCGTCATCGCCGTGTTCCTCCTGCAGTCCCCGGCCGCCCGGCAGCGGCTGCGGGGACGACGACCGGCGACCGGGCCCCGCCCGGGCACCGCCGCCCCGGCGGGGGCCGTCGTCACCCTGCCCGCGACGGGTCCCGGCAGGCCCGCGGAACCGTCCCCCGAGGTTGACCTGCGTGCGGGCAACGCCGGCGCGCCACAGGCAAGGAGCTGACATGGCCACCGTTCTGACCAGCGGCCGGGACGCCCTCGGCGGCCGGCTCCGGCTCGACCGGCGCTACCTGCCGGTCGTGGGCAGCGTCGTCGTCCTCGTCCTGATGCTCGTGATCGGCGGGACGCGCTACGACAACTTCGTCTCGCCGCTCGTGATGTCCGACGTGCTCATCGACAACAGCTTCATGGTCGTGCTCGCGGTCGGCATGACGTTCGTCATCCTCACCGGGGGCATCGACCTGTCGGTCGGCGCCGTCGTCGCGCTGTCCGGCGTCTTCGGGGCCCGGCTCTTCGACGCCGGCTGGCCGGCGGTGGTGACCATCCCGGCGATGATCTTCACCGGGACGGTGATCGGCGCGCTCGTCGGCGTGATGGTGCTCGTGTTCGACGTCCAGCCGTTCATCGCGACCCTCGCCGCGATGTTCCTGGCGCGCGGCCTCTGCTACGTGTTCGCGCCGGAGTCGATCCCGATCCGCGCCGACTCGATCACCACGCTCGGCACCACCCGCTGGAAGTTCGGCGAGTGGACGCTGACGCCGACCGGGCTCATCGCCCTGGTCATGGTCGTGCTCGCCTTCTACGTGCTGCACTACACCCGGTTCGGGCGCACGGTGTACGCGATCGGCGAGGACGAGGCGTCCGCCCGGCTCATGGGCCTGCCCGTCGACCGCACCAAGCTGCTCGTCTACGTGCTCTCGGGGACCTGCTCCGGCATCGCGGGGCTGCTCTTCGCCGTCTACTCCCGGGCGGCGTACTCCCGGAACGGCATCGGGATGGAGCTGACGGCGATCGCGGCGGTCGTCATCGGCGGGGCCGTGCTGACGGGCGGGAGCGGGTTCGTCATCGGGTCGCTGCTCGGCGTCATGGCGCTCGGGCTGATCCAGACGATGATCACGTTCGAGGGGACGCTCAGCTCGTGGTGGACGAGCATCTTCATCGGGTCGCTGCTGTTCGTCTTCGTCATCCTGCAGCGCGTCATCGCGACCCGCCGGACCTGACCGGCCGTGACCGCCGGGGCGGCGCCCGGCCGTTGTGAGCGCTCACAACTCACCAACTATCGATCTTCCGACTCAGGTGCCGAGAGCACCCACGAGCGGCCCACGGACGAGCCGTCCGAGGGCCTGCGGGGCGGGCCGGACTGTGGGGAAGCAGCCGGCCCGCCCCGGGGATCACCTCACCCGCGGGGCGGCTGGGACCGGGCGTGGTCCACGCCGAGGGTGACCCACTCGGCGAGGCCCTCGTCGGTCGCCACCGCCCCGACGTCCACGAGGAGCCAGCCGCCCACCTCGCGGCCGCGCATGAGGAAGGGCTCGACACCGGGCTCCCCCAGCCGGTCCTCGGCGTCGTCCGGGGCCACCCGCACCAGGAGGCCACCGCGGCCGCTCGCGGCGACCGCCAGTCGGCCGCCGACCAGGAACGCCAGTCCGCCGAACATCCGCTTCTCGGTGACGCCGTCCTCGTCCCGGAGGAACGCCCGGATCCGGTCGGCCAGCTGGAGATCATAAGGCACCCCCGCAGTGTGCCAGCCGAACCCACCCCCCGCCCCTCGTGATCGTCCCGGATTGCATGATCACGGGCGGCCGGGCGGCGGCGAGCTGTCCGGGTGAATGGGGGGCCCGGTAGCGTCGTCGTCATGTCCTACCCACCGGAGCGCTATCTCGGGGCGGCGGGCGAGGTCACCGCCGTCCATCGACCGGCCGGCGCCGTACCGGAGCTGCGGACGCCCGCCGGCACCACGAGCTACCTGGCGACGGGCCCGCAGACGGGCGGCGACTTCGGCCTGTACCGCTGGGACATGTCCGGCCCGCCGACCGGGCCCGGGCCGCACTTCCACCGCACGATGTCGGAGTCGTTCTTCGTGCTGAGCGGGATCGTGCGGCTGCACACGGGCGGGGGCTGGATCGACGCCGCGCCGGGCGACTTCGTGCACGTGCCGCCCGGCGGGATCCACGGGTTCCGGAACGAGTCGGGGGCCCCGGCATCGCTGCTCATCCTCTTCACGCCCGGGGCACCCCGCGAGCCCTACTTCGAGGGGCTCGCCGCGCTCGCGAACGGCGGCGAGCGCCCGAACGACGAGGAACTGGCGGAGTTCTACCTGCGGCACGACAACCACTGGGTCTGATCCGCGCGCCGTGTGCCGGGCGTCGGGCGTCGGGCGTCGGGCGGCGGGCGGCCGGCGGCCGGACCGCGTTCAGGCCGACGTCAGGGCGGCGGCGAGGTCGCCGGTGCGGCCGAGGAGGCGGGCCATGGCGATCGGGTCCATGTAGTCCTCGTAGGAGACGATCAGGCCGTCCCGGACCCGGATCACGCCGAGGGCCCGGAACCGGTACGCCTCCCCTGTGGCCAGCGAGCGGCCGTGGTGCTCGATCTGCGTGACGACCACCTCCGGGTCGTCGGTCCCGCGGACCAGCACGTCCACGCCGTCCATCTCCAGCAGGTTCCGGGCACCCGCACCGCGGGCGGCGAAGTGCTGCCGGACGGCCTCGCGCCCGCGCAGGTGGCGGGGCTGACCGGGCGGCGCGAAGGGGTACTCCATGACGCCGTCCTCGGCGAAGAGGTCGGCGAAGGCGCCCACCTCCCGCTCGCCGGCGACCATGCGCCGGACCTCCTCGACCACCTCGAAGGGGTTCCTGCGTGCCGGACCGTCCGTCATGGCGACCTCCACGGGACCGGCGCGGCGGCCGTTGACCGCCTAGAATACGGAACGCTTGCCCCGTTTCGACTATACGGAACGCTCGCCCCGCTTATCAAGGGAGGCCGCCGTGGCTCTGGACCGCCCGGGCTCGGGCGGCGCGCCTCGCGCTCCCCGCGCCGACGCGCTGCGCAACCGCGAGCTGGTGCTGGCCGCGGCCCGGGAGGTCTTCGCCGAGAGCGGCTGGCAGGTACCCCTCGACGTCATCGCCACCCGTGCGGGCGTCGGCCCGGGCACGGTGTACCGCCACTTCCGCACCAAGGACGCCCTGTTCCAGGCGGTGGTCGAGGACCGGGTGACCCGGCTCGTCGCCGCGGCGCGCCGGGCGGAGGGTGCGGCCGACCCGGGAGCCGCGTTCTTCACCTTCCTCGACCTGCTCGCGAGCGAGGCCCGGTCCAAGCGCGACATCCCGGACGCCCTCGCCGTCCCCGGAGCGCTGCAGCAGGCGCTCCACCAGGCGTTCGGCGCGCTGCTGGCCCGGGCCCAGGCGGCCGGTGCCGTCCGCGCGGAGGTGACCGGGCCCGACGTCCTGGCGCTGCTGAAGTCCCTGGTGGAGGGCCTGCAGGACGCCGATCCGGGCCGCGTCGCGCGACTCACCGCCGTGGTCCGCGACGGGCTGCGCCCGCCCTCCGGCTGAGCGCCGCACCCCGGCTCACCGCGCGGCCCCACGGCGGGAGGCGGTCAGGCGGGGGACGTGCCGCCGGGAAGGTCGTCGGGGTCGTCCTCGTCGTCATCGGACGCCGTGATCACGGGTGCCGTGGGGACGAGCGCCGAGGGCATCCGCACCGGCGCGGGCCGGGGCGGCGACGGCGGGCGCAGATGCGACGGCGCGGGCGGCGGTCCCTCGGGCGGGGTCGCCTCCTCGACGACGCTGCGCAGGTCGATGCCGCCCTCCCGGACGTCGAGCACCGGGCCGCCCCCCGCCTCGACGTGCTCCAGCAGCGCCTGGGCCGCCTCCGCCGCCGGGTAGTGCCAGAGCGGCTGGACGGGCAGGCCGAGCTGGGCGGCCTCGTCGATGTCGATGACGAAGTCGCGGCCGGGCAGGTCGGCGAAGAGCGCCTCCGCGGTCACGCCGTCGGGCGCGGCGGCGAGGACGTCCGGGTTGCGCATGGCCAGCAGGGCGTCGGCGTACCGCGCCGTGGCGTCGAGCAGGTGCCGGGCGTGGAGCAGCAGGGCCGGGTCGACGGCGCGCAGCATCGGCTGGTGCAGCTCGACCGAGAGCCGCACCGCGACGTCGAGGCACTCCGCGCGCGACAGGCCCTGGGTGCGCGAGAGGGTCGTGGCCGCGGTCACGGCGAAGTCGAGCGCCACGCGGGAGACGCCCTCGGCGTTGCGGACGACGTCGAGCGCCGTCGTCGGGGTCCGGTCCCGCTCGAGCGGCATCGGCACGTCGACCGGGCCCAGCTCGGCCGCGGGCGCCATGTAGATCTCGTCGGCGGCGAGCACGAGCAGCGTCGCGGCGCCCTTCGCCTGGTCGGGGACGACGACCCGCAGCACCGCAGCGTACGACCGCAGCAGCAGGGCGAGCTTGTACGCCGCCTCGACGTCGCCGCCGGGCGCGCCGAGCCACACGTCCAGCTCGGTGAGGTTGCGCGTCGAGGTGACCCGGGCCCGCAACGTCGCCCGCACCCGCCGGAACACCTCCCGGTCGATGCCGGGCCACTCCGTGTGGGGGCCACCGACGATCGCGAGCGCGTAGCGCCGGCGACCGGGCACCGCCGGCCGTGGGGCGCTCCATGCCGGCATCGCCGGGCCGTTCACCTGCTGCTGGCGCCGCCGCCGCAGCACCGCCCGCGTCTCGACCGGGCCGCCGTCCGCCATCATGTGACGGAGAGTAAGACATCAGAACGCAATGTCGATAACCGCCACGCCCGAACCGGTCCCCGGCGCGCCGGGCCCGCCGGCCCGCCGGCCCCGGTCAGGCAGGGGTGATGCGCAGCAGCCGGTCGTCCGAGCCGTTGCTCGTGGAGACGAAGAGCGCGCCGTCCGGGCCGGCGCGGGCGGCGCGCAGGCGGCCGTAGGCGTGGTCGAACTCCGGCGGGATCGCCACCGAGGTCACGGCGCCGGCGGGGTCGAGCCGCAGGATCAGCAGCTTGGCGCCCTTCAGCGCGGTGACGACGAGCGCGCCGTCCCACGGGCCCCAGCTCGCCCCGGTGAGGAAGGCGGCGGCGCACACGGCCTGGGTCGTCGCGCCGGACTGCCAGACGGCGTCCACCGCCTGCGGGTAGCGACGGCGGTCGGTCATGGGGACGCTCTCGTCGTAGGCGTCGTCGGTGCCGCCCTTCGCCGGGTCCCAGCCGTAGTTCGCCCCGGCCCGCAGCAGGTTGACCTCGTCGTTGACGGTGGGCCCGTGCTCGGCGGTGAAGACCTGCCCGCTGCCCGGGCGCACCGCGACGCCCTGCAGGTTGCGGTGCCCGTAGGTGTAGACGTAGCGCTCGCGCGGGTCGGCGGCCGTGACGAACGGGTTGTCCCGGGCGGGGGCCCCGGTGGCGAGGTCGAGGCGCAGCACCTTGCCCCCGAGGCTCGTCCGGTCCTGGGGCAGGCGGGCGCTCGCGGTGTCCCCGGTCCCGACGAGCAGCGTGCCGTCGGCGGCGATCGTCGGGCGGCAGCCGGAGTGGCGGCCGCTCGGGTTGAGGGGCAGGCCGGTGAGCAGGTCGCGCTCGCGGGTCGCCGACCGCCCGTCGGCCGACAGGTGCCAGGTGACGAGCCGGACGTCGACCGGCCGGCCTGCCTCGGTGTGCGTCTGGCAGGTGGTGAAGCGGCGGGTCGTCGCGAAGTCCGGGTGGACCACGAGCCCCATCAGGCCGCCCTCGCCGCGCACCTGGACGTCGGCCAGGTCGGCGGCCACGCGCGTCGACGTCGCGCCGGGCCGGGCCGAGGAGAGGAGCGTGAACCGGGCGATCCGCTCGGAGACGAGCACCCGCCCGTCCGGCAGGAAGCCGACGTCCCAGCCGTGCTCCAGCCCGCGGGTGACCTCCTCCACCCGCAGGCGGGGCGGCTCGGCCCGCGACGGCGTGGCGACCCCCGAGCCGGACGTCGCGGCGCCCGACGTCCCAGCCGGCGTCGCGGCCGACGTCGGGACCGGCGTCACGGGCCTGCGCGGGGCCGGCACCTCGCCGGTGCCGTCGTCGCTCGCCGAGCAGGCGGCGAGCAGGACGACGACCGCCGCCAGCCGGCCCGGGACCCCGAAGGAACGCCGCATGCCAGGAAGAACGGGACGGCACCCGGCGACGTTCCGGTGCGCCCTGCTGTGCCCGCCGGAACGGGGCATGATGCGCCCATGGGTGTGACGCCGCTCCTCCGGCCGGCGGCGGGTGCCGTCCGCCAGGTGCCGGGCCCCGCGCCCGTCCTGCTGCTCGCGGCGGGGCTGCCGTGACCGGCGAGGCGAGGGAGTACCGCTACCCGGTCGAGGTGCTTCACCTGTTCGTCTCGCCGGGGCACAACTACTTCGGCCGGCCCGCGGACGGCCCCGGCCCCCATCCCACCCACGATCTCGACGAGGTGCGGCTCGTGGCGGGGAAGGGCATCGTCGGGGATCGCTTCTACGGCCGCGCGGCCCATCTGGACGCGTCGGTCACCCTGCTCGCGATCGAGGCGCTGGAGGCGGTGGCAGCCGACCTCGGCCTGCCCGCGGTCCCCGACCCGGTGACGGCGCGGCGCAACGTCGTCGTCCGCGGGGTGGACGTGAACGGGTTGCGCGGCCACGCGTTCGAGCTGCGAGGCCCGGACGGCGCAGCCGGCCCGGTCCTGTTCGGCGGGCGCCCCGCCGCTCCCTGCGCGTGGATGGACCGGATGCTGGCGCCGGGCGCGCACGCCGCGCTGCGCGGGCGCGGCGGCCTGCGCTGCCGGGTCGAGACGGACGGCGTGCTGCGGCGCGGCGCGGCGGTGCTGCTCTCGCCCGTCCCGCTGGACCCGTCGGCCGCCGGACGCGCCGCCGTGCGGGCCCGCCCCCTCCCCTGAGGCAGCCGAACACCGGGCGGACCCGGCCCCGGACGGGTCCGGCCCCGGACCGGGCTCGCGAGGAGCCCGGCCCGGGGCCGGCGGGATGGTTCAGCGGGTCAGCCGCCCGGCTGCACCACGCCGTTCACCGCGAGCGTGTACGACGCGAACTGCTGCACCTGCTCGGTCGGGTCGTCGTAGGCGACGACCGCGACGACGTACGGGTAGTCGGCGAACGGACCGAGGTCCTTCTCGCCGAGCCCCACCTCGGACTTGCCGTCGTAGCTGCGCACCAGCACCCGCCGGCCCGACTCGTCGATGCCGACCAGCCGCAGGTCCCAGTTGGCGACCGCGACGGGCAGGATCTGGGTCGGCGACTTGAACGGGGTCAGGCTCGACCCGTCGCTGATCGTCGTGCCGCCGACGGCGACGTCGTCGATGTACCAGCCGCCGTCGTTCGTGCCGCCGTCACTGACGTACCGGAACCCGAGAAGGACGGTCTTGCCCGCGTAGGCGGACAGGTCGAACGTCTGGGTCGCGAAGGCGGGCGCGTCGTCGTTCAGCGCCGGGCCGTAGGGGCCCGCCACCGTGTTCTCGTTGGCGAGCGGCGTGTACGTCTTGCCGCCGTCCGTCGAGACGACCGTGTAGGCGTAGTCGTACGTCGCCTCGGCGAGGTGCCGCTCCTTGAACGTCAGCGTCGGGTTGGTGGTCGGCACCGTGACCTGGGTGACGGCCGCGGCGTCCAGGTTCGAGGTGTTGCCCGACCACAGGGTCGGGTTCCCCTCGTTGCCCGGCGCGTCGGTCACGACGGTCCACTTGAGCGGCACCGCCGGGAGCGTCTTCGCGCCCGTGAAGCTCACCGACTTCAGCGACTTGCCGGGGACGGCCGTGCCCGAGGCGTCGCGGAGCCGGACGTAGTCCGCGCCGTTCGGAGCGGCGCCCGGGATCCGGTAGGACGTCGGGTTGTCGAGGTTCAGCGCCGCGTTCAGGCTCTTGCTGGTGATCTTCTCCTTGCTGGCGCCGGAGACGACCTTGCCGCCCTTGCCGTCGAGGAACCGGTCGACCAGGTTCGTCAGCTGGTAGTTGTGGACGACGTCGGCGACCTTGGTGCCCTTGGCGTACACGTCGAGCTGCGCCTGGACGCCGGCCAGGCCCTGGTGCGCGCCGTCCCGGTGCAGAGCGCTGATGAACGACTGCCCGTAGTGGTCGTACAGGTAGAGCTGGAACGACCAGGCGTTGCCGTAGTCGGCCAGGATCTCGCTGCCGGTTCCCTCGTCACCCCACAGGGTGAGCGAGTTCTCGGGGCCGCCGCAGTTGCGTGGGTTGGGGTTGTACGTCGTCGTCACGGTCCCGAACCCGTTGAAGCAGATGATGTGGTTCTCCACGCCGCGGTCGTTCACCGTGGCGAGCGTGTTGCCGTAGCCGACGAGCGAGATGGCGAAGTCGGACAGGCCCTCGTTGATGAAGCTGACCTCGTTCGGGTCCTGGTAGTACTGCAGCAGGTGCTGGTACTCGTGCGCGAACGTGCCCTCGTACAGGTGCGGGCGCGCCGGGCGGCTGGTGCACAGGTCCGACGTGGGGTCGTCCGGCGGGTTGGCGCCGGTGCGGTGCAGCCAGTCGAACGCGTCGATCGTCATCACGTTGCGGTCGAGCAGCTCGTTGAACTGCGACGAGAAGAAGCCCGCGATGTACGTGGGGGCGGCCGGGAACGTGTAGAAGTTGTCGTCACGCACGTTGTCGACGAGCGTGACGATCTTGTCGCCCGAGCCGGAGTAGTCCCCCGAGAGCAACGCGTTCGAGCCGTCGCGGTCGGGCGCGACGCTGAAGGCTGCGGACTCCTTGGGATAGATGTTCGTGTCGAACTGGTCAGCCAGTTCCTGCGCCTGCGCGGCGGTGACCTCGGTCGTGCCCGGGGTCGCGTTGCGGCAGTCGCCCGTGGGGAACTGGGTGCCGGTGGACGTGGCATCAGCTCCCGAGGCCACCCACACCTCGATCTTCTGCCCGACGGCGCGGAGCGTGTAGTCCTTGCGGTACAGGCGCCCCAGCTTGTCGTCGAGACCGATCCAGCGGCGGACCGTGCCCACCGCGGGGGTGGACCCCGCGGTGGCGGCACGGGTGACCGCCCGCCGGCTCTGCTTGGCGGCCTTGGCCGCCGCCAGGTCCGTGTCCAGCGGGTAGACCTTGCCCGGCGAGATCTCCTTGACGTCGGAGTGCACGCCCGGTGCAGGCGTGTCCGCCGCCGCCGTGGTGGTGACGGTCAACGGTGTCAGGAGGGCGGTGACGATGACACCGACCGCGGTAGCGGCCGATCGTCCGGTGAAGCGCATGCGCATCCCTTCGTGGGGGTCGTGGGGCTGCAGCGGGTTCTCAGCTCCGCTGCAACCCGCGCAATCCTGACGCACGGGACCGCAGGGCTCAAGATGCTCGAACCAGGTCGCAGTACTCAACTTCCCCGGCGGAAGGTCCGGAAGGCTTCCAGCAAGCCCTGTCTCGTCTCGGGGGCAAGGCTGTCGCCGTCCACCGCACCGAGCGCGCGCACCGTCCGCCGCACCTGCTCGAGGTAGGTGTCGCACCCGTCGCACTCGGCCAGGTGCGCCTCGACCCTGCGGGCCAGCCCGGCGTCGAGCGCGCCCTCCAGGTAGTCCGTCACGAGTTCCACGACCTGGTCGCAGTCCAGCCCCGGTGCGGCGCTCATCGCGTCACCGTACCCACGCCGTCGCGGTAGTACTCCTCCAGCCGGCCGCGCAGGGCGGCCCGGCCCCGGTGCAGCAACACCCGCTGGTTCTGCGCGGTGACACCGAGCACCGCGCACGTCTCCTCCGCCGTCAGGCCCTCGACGTCCCGCAGGACGACGACGAGCCGTTGCCGCGGCGGCAGGGCCTCCAGCGCGGTGGCGACCTGGGCGATCGCCTCCCGCGCCAGCGCCCGGCGCTCCGGCGCCTCGTCCCACGGTTGCGGCGCGCCGACCGACGTCCAGTGGCCCGGGTGGCGCCCGTCCGGCCCCTGGAAGCGGCCGGGATCGACGGTGGGCCCGGTCCCGCCGTCCCCGGCGCCCGCCGACCAGGCCACGGCGACGGTGCGGGCCTCCCGGCCGCCGCGCGTCCGGGCCCGGTTGACGAGGATCGTGAACACCCACGACCGCAGGGACGCCCGGCCCTCGAACCGGTCCAGCCCGGCGAGCACGCCGAGCCATGCGTCCTGGACGACGTCCTCCGCGGACTGCGCCGACCCCACGAACGTGCGGGCCACCCGGAGCATGGTCGGCGACCAGCGCTCCACGAGGTCGGCGAAGACGCGCTCGTCGCCGGCCCGCAACCGGCGCACCAGCTCGGCGTCCCCGGAGGCCCCGGCCTCTCCGGCGGCGTCCACGCCCGTCGTCATGCCCCTCCCTCGATCGCTGCCGGGTGCAGCCTCTCGCATCGTCGGAGCCCGGGGAATGAAACGCTGCGGCGCGGCGCGGGACCGTACCCGGTCGAGAGAGCGTCCCCTCACCCCTGGAGGCCACCGTGCCCGCCCGCTACGACGACCTGCGCGCCCTGTTCGTCAACTGCACCCTCAAGCGCTCGCCCGAGCTCAGCCACACCCAGGGACTGGTGGACCTCAGCCGCACCATCCTGCAGAAGCAGGGGGTGACGGTCGACGAGTTCCGGGCGGTCGACCACGACATCGCGACCGGTGTCTGGCCCGACATGACCGAGCACGGCTGGGCGACCACGAGTGGCCGGCGCTCCACGAGCGGGTGCTCGCCGCGGACATCCTGGTGATCGCGGGCCCGATCTGGTTGGGCGACAACAGCTCCGTGACCAAGCGGGTGATCGAACGGCTCTACGGCTGCTCGCACCTGTTGAACGACGCCGGGCAGTACGCGTACTACGGCCGGGTCGGCGGGTGCCTGATCACCGGCAACGAGGACGGCGTGAAGCACTGCGCCATGAACGTCCTCTACAGCCTGCAGCACCTGGGCTACACCGTCCCGCCGCAGGCGGACGCCGGGTGGATCGGCGAGGCGGGCCCGGGCCCCTCCTACCTGGACGCGGGCTCGGGCGGGCCGGGGAACGACTTCACCAACCGGAACACCACGTTCATGACGTGGAACCTGCTCCACCTCGCCCGGATGCTCAAGGACACGGGCGGCGTCCCGGCCCACGGCAACCAGCGCTCCCTCTGGGACGCCGGGTCCCGGTTCGACCTCCCCAACCCCGAGTACCGCTGAGGTGTAACGCCGCGAGGGCTCGGGGGACCGGGTGGCATGAGCACACCCGGTCCCTCCCGCCGCCGGCCCCGCGTGCCGGCCGTGCTGCTGCGGTCCGCCCTCGCGGCGGGCGGACGGCAGCCGCGTGCTCCGGCTGGAGGGGCTGGACACGTCCGACGGGCCCGCCCTGCACGTCTGGCTGAGCGACCAGCCGGTGCGGACGGGCCCGTCGGGGTGGGGCGTGTTCGACGACGGCGCGCACGCCGACCTCGGTGACCTCAAGGGCAACCGGGGGGACCAGAACTACCCGGTCCCGGCGTCGGTCGACCTCGGACGGCTGACGAGCGTGTCGATCTGGTGCGCACGGTTCCACGTCTCGTTCGGCGCGGCCGCGCTCGTCCCCGCCTGAGACGCCGGCGTCACCGTCGCGGCGTGTCGATCATGATAGGTGTCCCGGCGGGGATCCGGGTCACCTGCAGGTCGGGGCTGGCCAGCAGGCGCTGCGTCTCCAGCACCTCGAAGAGCGCGTTGGCGATCTGCGGGTCGCCCGACAGGTCGGCCAGCGCGCTGCCGACGATCTGCGGGCGGACGGCCGCGGCCTTCGCGAACGCGACGGCCGCCTGCCGCTCGGCTGTCGAGTGGATGACGTTGACCCGGTTCGCGCCGTCCTGCTGGATCGCGGCGGTGACCTGGCGCAGGCGGTTCACGACCTTCTGCTCGATCTGCGCGATCATGCCGACGTCGCGGAAGTGCACCTTGCGCACGTAGACGCTCCCGACGTCGTACCCCCACTCCCGCGACCGGCGCGCGACCTCCTCGCGGACGGCCCGGCTCATGGAGTGCCGGTCGACGAGCATCCGCTCCAGCTTCATGTTGCTGAGGCTGCGCACGGTGGCGTTGGAGACGTTGGCGCGCAACGACCCGGTGGGGTCGGCATTCTTGTAGAGGAACGCGACGGGGTCGCTGACGACCATCTCGTACCAGACGCCGATCCCCATCGGCGCGCCCTCCTCGGAGTTCACGGCCTCGCTGCGCAGGTAGGTCTGGTCCAGACGCATGTCGACCACGTGCTTGTGCCCGAAGAAGGGGACGAGCGCGGCCAGCGGGCCCATCTTCAGCCAGGGCAGGTGCAGTCCGGGCCGGTCGGCCACGAGCCGCACGGTGCCGAACAGCTCCAGGACGACGGCGCGGCGCTCGGGCACGATGAGGTACCCGCCGAACATGCGCACGAGGGTCAGCAGGACCGGCACGCAGAGGAAACCGGCCAGGGCCCAGTAGACGTTCGCGGTCACGGGGTCACGCCTCCTTGGCGCCGTTGGTGAGGCCTGCGACGGGACCGCCGACCGGGCCGCTGACCGCGCCGGTGGTCGCGCCCGGCGCCAGGATCGCGGGCGACGGCGTGACGTACGACCGCGTCCGTGCGAAGAGGTCGAGCCGGGCGTTGCGCACGTACAGGTCGATCGCGCCGGGTCCCTGGGAGCGGAGCTCGCGCAGCTGGTTCGCGAGCGTGGTGAGCGGCTCGACCTCGGCCAGCGCGCGCAGCGTCTCGATCTCGACGGCCTTGCGCGACTGCACGATCTTCTGGTCGGCCGACGCCTGCGCCAGGCTGATCTCGCTGGAGACCTGGTTGTGCGCGGTGTTGATGGCGGCCAGCGCCGACTCGATCTCGTGCGGGGGGTCGATCCCGGTGATGAGGACGGCGTCCAGGGCGATCCCGTACCGGGCCACCGACGAGGCGCACTCCTCCATCATGTGGTCGTTGATGTCGGACAGGTTCTTGCGCAGGTCGTTGATGGAGATGCCCTGCGCCGAGTCCAGGTCGAGCGGCTCGTCCACCGCCGCGGACCAGCCCTGGCGCGGCGCCTCGTAGTGGGCCACCCGGTCGCGCAGCACCGACACGAAGTAGCCCATGACGTGCGAGATCGGGTTCTTGACCCCGAACAGGTAGGCGTAGAGGTTGCGCTCCGAGAGCCCGTAGCGCAGCTGGCCCGTGAAGCCCGTGTTGAGCTGGTCACGGGTGACGGCGTCGAGCATCGTCCCGTTGCGGTTGGCCTGGGGGTCGTCGGGGTCGAAGGCGATCGAGACGGTGGCCGTCGAGACGGACACCCGGTGCACCTTCTGCCAGGGCCACCGCAGGTGCACCCCGGGACCGACGACGCGCACCTGGGGATAGACGAACCGCTGCTGCTCGTCGGCGCTCAGCGCGCCGAGCAGCGGGTCGCCCGCGGTCGTGGCGTCCCCGATGCGCTGGGCACGCCCGAAGCTGGTGAGCACGGCCCGCTCGTTGGGGCCGATCGTGTAGAAACCGCGGAGCACGACCCGCAGGAACAGGTACACCAGCAGGCCGAGCCCGAACCATTCGAGCACCGAACACTCCTCCCCTGACGCCGGTCCCGGCCGCCCGGCGGGCGTCGAACGCGTCGCCCCTCAGACGGACGGACACGCCACCTGGATCCCGGTCGCTTGAAGGGTACGACCCGCGATGGGGGCGGTGGGCGTTCCCGGATCGCATGATCGTCCCGAATTGCATGATCACGAGGTGGGCGGTTGTCGGTGGTGGCGGGTAGAACGGAGGCATGCGCGCCCGCCCGGTGATCCTGCACCTGGACCTGGACGCGTTCTTCTCCGCCGTCGAGCAGCTCCACAAGCCGTCGCTGCGGGGACGGCCCGTGGTCGTCGGCGGGATCGGGCGGCGTGGCGTGGTGGCGACGGCGTCGTACGAGGCGCGCGCGTTCGGCGTCGGGTCGGCCATGCCGATCGCCCAAGCGCGCCGCCTGTGCCCCAACGCGGCCTACCTCGCTCCCCGGTTCGCGGCCTACCGCGCGGCGTCCGACGTCGTCATGGGCCTGCTGCGGGAGCTGTCACCGCTGCTGGAGCAGGTGTCCATCGACGAGGCGTACGTGGACCTGACGCCGTCCCTGCCCGAGGCGTCGGTCGAGGACGTCACCGAGGTGGCCGCGCGCACCCGGGCGCTGGTGCGGGAGCGGACCGGCCTGACGGCGTCCATCGGGGCGGGGAGCAACAAGCTCGTCGCCAAGATCGGATCGGACCTGGCCAAGCCGGACGGCCTCCTCGTGGTGCCCGCCGGCGAGGAGGCCGCCGCCCTGGCGCCGCTGCCGGTGGGCCGGCTGCCCTGGGTCGGGCCGGCCACGCGGGAGGTGCTGCGCCGCCGCCGGATCACCACGGTGGGCGAGCTGGCCGCCGCACCCGCCGACGAGGTCGTGGCGCTGCTCGGGCGCGCCCACGGCACGACGTTGCACCAGTACGCCCTCGGCGTCGACCCGCGGCCCGTGGTCACCGAGCGGGAGGCGAAGTCGCTGTCGGCCGAGGAGACCTTCCCGACCGACGTCACCGGCCACCGCGAGCTGGAGCACCACCTGGAGCGCATGGTCGAGCGCGTCCGCGAGCGCCTCGCCGCGAAGGAGCTGCACGCGCGGACGGTCACGATCAAGGTCCGGCGGTACGACTTCAGCACCCTCACCCGCTCGACGACGCTCGACCAGCCCACCGAGTCCGCGGCGGTCCTGCTCGCCGCCGCCCGACCCCTGCTCGCCGCGATCGACACCAGCGACGGCCTGCGCCTGCTCGGGTTCGGCGTCTCGGGGCTCACCGACTGCGCCCAGCTGGACCTGCTCGACGCCCTGGCGACGCCGGAGGCGGTCCCCGCCGACGCGGACGCCGTCCGGGCCTCCCCGGGGCCCGTCCCTGCGGACGAGCCGGAGGCCGACGTGACCGGCCCGGGCGGGCCGGGCGGGCCCGGCGCCGACGACGAGCCGCCGCCCGGGGCCCGCACCTGGGTGCCCGGCGCCGACGTCGAGCACGCCGACCACGGGCCCGGCTGGGTGCAGGGCAGCGGCCTGGGCCGTGTCACGGTC
>Ga0302323_100002175_pt1 | contig 15926 bp, 11 predicted proteins | sample Fen_T0_3_FD_201950 | JGI IMG/M metagenome (GOLD analysis project Ga0302323, IMG submission 201950) | Peat permafrost microbial communities from Stordalen Mire near Abisko, Sweden - Fen_T0_3 | ecosystem: Environmental > Terrestrial > Soil > Wetlands > Permafrost | place: Sweden: Abisko... | reverse complement strand
CGAGCGCGCCCGCACCAAGCAGCTCAAGCCCGACGAGATCAGCGGCGGTACCTTCACCATCACCAACCCTGGCGTCTACGGCGACGTCTTCGGCCTGCCCATCATCAACCAGCCCCAGGTGGCCATCCAGGGCGTGGGTGCCATCGTCAAGCGGCCGGTGGTCATCACCGGCCCCGATGGCACCGACTTCATCGCCATCCGCCAGATGATGTTCAGCAGCCTCGGCTTCGACCACCGCATCATCGACGGCGCCACCGGCGATCTCTTCATGGCCTTTGTGAAGAAGGAACTGGAGAACTCGACCTTCGGCCTCGAATAGCCGCGTCAACACCGGGATAAAACGGCGGCCAAACGGCCGCCGTTTTTATGCGAACGCGGAGGTCTCCCGCACCATCTCCCGATACATGGCGAACTCGCCCTGGAAGTGGAGCTGGATGATCGCGGTGGGACCGTTACGGTGCTTGGCGACGATGAGTTCGGCAGAAGGGTCGGGTTCTTCGGTGGCCGAGGGCATCATTTTCCGGTGAATGAAGGCCACCATGTCCGCGTCCTGCTCGATGGCGCCAGAATCGCGGAGATCGCTGAGCTGCGGGCGCCCACCCGTGCGGTGCTCCACTTCGCGGTTCAGCTGGGACAGCACCACCACGGGAATGCCGAAATCCTTGGCCATGATCTTGAGGCCGCGGCTGATCTCGCCGATGCGGACCGCCTCGTTCTGCTTCATGCCACGGCTGCCCTCGGGGCTGCTGAGCAGCTGCAGGTAGTCCACGATGACGAAATCCACCTTCCGATTGCTCTGGCTGCCCTGCTTCACGATCATGTTGCGGATCTGGGGCACCGTGATCGAGGCCAGATCACAGATGAACAGCGGCATCTGAACCAGCTCATCCCGCGTTTTCATCACATGCTCGATCCGGCCGCTGGCTCGGCCCGACTGCAGATCCTTCATGTTCGTCTGGCTCTTGGCGGAGAGCAGGCGCATGAAGACTTCCTCGTGGCTCATTTCGAGGCTGAAGAAGGCACCACAGTGACCCGGGCGTCCATCCCGCTCCTGGGCAGCGCGCAGGATCCAGTTCAGCGCCAGGGCGGTCTTGCCGATGCCTGGACGGGCCGCGAGCACGATGAGATTGCCGGGCTGGAAGCCCTGGGTCAGTTCATCGAAACGGCTGAACCCGACCCGGATGCCAGGCGACAGCCGGCCTTCCATGCGATCCGCAAGGCGCTCCATCGCATCGTCCGCCACGGACTGGATGGAGAGCAGGCCCTTGGCTTTCGCATCCCCCTGGGCCAGATGAAAGAGGCTTTGCGCGGTCTGGTCGACCAGCACTTCGGGTGCTTCATCCTCTTCTGCGGCCTGACGCACAAGCTGAGCGCCAAGATGAACGAGCCGGCGGAGCTTCGCCTTGCGACGGATCACGTCCGCCAGCACCTGGGGCCGCTCCACATCCTCGCCCGCCAGCAGTTCCACCAACCCTGGATAGCCACCCACCTTGTTCAGGCTGTCGTCTTGATCCAGAGCATCCTTCAGGGTGAGGGAGTTGACCTCGACCTGGGCCTCGATGAGGGTCTTCAGGGCCCGGAACACCGCTCGATGAGCGGGGTGGACAAAATCCTCTTCGGCGAGCGTGAACACCGCCTCGCTGGCCACAAAACCAGCGCCCGGTGCACAGCATGTGGCCAGGAAGGACCGCTCCGCGTCGATATCCTCCGGAAGCCGTTCCGGAAGCCAGTCCGCCATCACCACTCCCGTTGAAATCGCTGTACCGAAAAGATCCTGCCATCTAAACCGCGAGGTGGACTTAGAAAACCGTTTTGAAACGACCAGAGAGCACTGGCCATCTCAAAACGGTCCCTGATCAGAGTCCAGGAGGAGTGTACCCACCGCCAGTCACATCCACAAAGATCGGGTTGGTCACGGCAATGGGATAGATACCCTTCATGATCTTGTTCCAGGGCGTTCCCACCAGGTAGGGCCCCGTCTGAGTCCGCGCAACCCCCGCCTCGACCACCAGCCAAGCGTCCTTGCCTGTGGGCATGGGGACGGTCACTGTGGCTTTCCGAAGGCGGGCATCTGTGGTTGAAGCCACGAAACTGGCCAGGGGCACCTGGATCGGAGCCGAGCCGTTCACGATCACCCGGACTTCATCCACGGGGACCCAACCAGGCGCATAGAGCGAGATGCTGAGGCTGACGCTGACAGCGGGTCCAGGTACCAGCCCCCCGGGACCGATGCCGTTGATCGATACATCCAGGAGGGGGCCGGTCGAGGCCACAGCGGCACCGCTTTGAAGGGCCGCCAGAACAGGTCCAAGCGTGCTCTGGTCAAGGGTGGCACCCACCTTGAGGTAGGTCCGGGCGTGTCCAACCGGGGTATCCAGGCTGAAACGGGCAGCGGATAGGCCCAGTCCCTTGGTGAAAGCCGCGGGCGTCTGCTGATTGAGGAGGGCGAACCAATCGGCACGGACGTTTGCAAACTCTGCATACCAAGCCGTGGGATCCGCCGGATTGCAGCCTTCAGCCCGCAAGAGCTCAAGGGCGTCGAAATCCCCCATGCGCTTGCCCAGAGAGGCCGGACCGGTCTGAGTCCACCAGCTGTTGAGGCCGGTTCCAAGGGGTACGGTCCGATCAAACCCGCGAACCGTGAAGAGTCCTTTCACACCCCTCGGCTGATGGACGATCGTATAGCCGCCTTCAGCCTGGGTGATGAATTCAGCAAGATTCCAACCCTTCGAGGGCCGGGCTCCGCCGTTGCGATCCGTGTTGGGAGCCGGCGTGAACAGCGCAGTCGTAAACCCATCCCCGAGAGCCGCGCTGCGGGCGCCGACCACGAATGGATCCGAACCCAGGGGAGCGCGCTGGGCATCTGACACCGCCGGAATGTCGATCTCACCGCGGAATTCAGAACGCAGGCCGGTGGGATCTGTCAGCACGTCCTCTTCCGTGCGAGCCACGACCTGGATGCCCTCCGCCACGGCCGAGCTCAACAACTCGCCGGGATTGAAGCCGCCGGTCGTCGCCTGCGTCGGGGCGGGAACATCAAAGGCCGTCCACCCTGAGGGCAGCGTGGGCGGTGTCACCACGAACCCATGGCTTGTATTCAACTGCCCGTCGTGGGCATTCACCGGCAGGGAATCAAGATCGGACATAGGACCGCGGGTGGCATAAGCCAGGTAGTCACCAGGGGGGAAATACATGATGGTGCTTGCGGCAGTGGCACCAAAGGCGGTACCGAATACTTGGTTCCCGGCTGTGTATTGATAGGCACCCAGGTTGGAGCCAATGCCTATTTTCCCCTTGTAGATTTCGCTGTATACACTCGATAGCTGGCGAAGGCGCTGCATGTTCGGATCAGGAACACCGATGCCCTGGAACGTGAGGCGCAGTGGGTTCAAGCCGCCATATTCGAGCGTCCCTGCCTGGCGAGCCGAAAAACCGTGGGGCGTCTGCTTGCTCCGGATCACGTTTCCCGCTGAGTCGGTTACATCCGCCCGTTCGGGACTCAACGCTTCAGCCACCTGCCAGATCTGGGTCTTCGAAGGAGTGATGGGCGTGGGAAGCTTGTCGCGGGTCGAGTCGAGTGCGTTGGTCCCCAGATAGAGTGGGGCACCCTGCTGAAGGCTGTTCCGGGCCGAGATACGGTAGCGTTGGGAGAGTCCAGTGGTTGGGTCCGGAATGGCGGGCAGCAACATGCCGATGGCGCCATTGATCGAGGTGATGTCGGTCGATTCGCGCCATTCCACACGCTCCAAGTGCCAGTTCTCGGGCTGGTTCGCTGGATTGGTGGAGTTGCTTGGGTCGAAGGGAACCGTGCCCGTGTAGGTGTACCGCTCGAACCTGTATTCAGTTTGAAGGGGCCCACCACGGAGCGCGGTTCCGAAAGAGCTGTAGGCGAGGAAACCCATGTCTTCACTTCGGAAGCCGGCTCTGGCCTGCGCCATTTCGCTGAAAACGGAGGTGGCCTGCGCGGGCAGCACAGCCGAATAGCTCGGTCCACCCAGGATATACAGGCGACGACGATAGTTGAGGGACTGTCCACCAGCGAGGTTCGCCACCGCTGGGCTTCCGACCACCAGCCGACCCGGGAAACGCGGGCGGTTTTCTGTCAAGGCATGCTGCGGGTCTGAAGCCACCAGGACGGAATCCACATCCAGCGGCAGCAGTCCGAGGGAGGAATGCGAGTCCACGGTATTTCCCGCGGATTCTGCGCCCATGAGCGCCACCATCGGCGCCACCACGCTGCTGGTGAGCGGCGCCGTGAAGTCAGAGCCGGGAATCTCGACGCCCCAGGTCGTGAGCTGCGCTCCGGTAAAGGTGGACACGGCAGGTACGACGAAGCGAAAGCCACCGCCACGCTGGGAGAGGTAGTCACCCAGGTTGCGCACTGAGATGGTGCCACCCGAGTTGTTCGTCAGGGTGGTCTCCAGGGTGAAGAAGGTCTCTCCCTTGTTGAGGGTGATCCGATGAATGACGGAAACACCGGTCACTCGCCCTTGGCTATCCGTGGCGGCACCCAACTTTCCCTTGGGATCCAGAAGGTAGCCCTGCATGTCGAGGTGAACAGAATTGTTATTGGTGCCTGGGGTATACCGATCGAACACCAGAGGCAACTCCGGGTCCTGATTGGCGACCGGACCGAGACGCTCCAACAAATCAGTGGGCATGGAGATTCGGTGGAAGCTCTGATCCAGAGAGATGGTGCCCACATCCAGCACGGCCCCGCCTGAGGGCGCCCCGAATTGGCCATCACGATCGCCGAAGGCAGCGCCATCCACGGCCAATTGAACCGAATCATTGCCAATGAAGAAATCGCCTGGCCCCGCGGTCGCCTTCAGGCCCCCGATCCGATCTCCGCCAGTGGCCGGGATCTCCTCCACGGCCACAGCCGGACGGGAAAGCCCCGTGGCCCGGAAACACCCCATGCCTCCGGCCGCCAAGACCAGGGATAGGGGCACCAGGAGCCGCAGATGGCTCAGACCGGAACTCCGGAAGGGGAATGCAGAATCACGGCTCATGCTCATCAATGGGTCTCGTAGTGGTCGGAGGTTCATGGGTCTGGGCGGACGAAAGGTCTATGCTAACTCACGATGCCGATCTCCGCCTTCCTTCATCGCTGCTGGCAACGCCGGTGGCCCCTGATCCTGGTCCCGACGTTGGCCCTCCTCGGAGATTTGCTCTGGACTCTGGGAAGGTTCCCCACCATGCATCGCCTCCAGATCTTTCCTGCCGACCGCCTTCCGGTTGTGGGTGGGGCCGTGCTGGTGTTAGGTGCCGGTGTCTATGGGGATGGAGAGCCCACGTCGATCCTGGAGGGACGGCTCCGAACGGCGCTGGAACTCTATCGAAACGGAAGGGTTCGGTGGTTTCTGGTCTCGGGGGACAACCGCCACTCCACCTACAACGAACCCCAGGCCATGCGCCGATGGCTCATCAAGCAAGGGGTCCCATCCACCCGCATCGTGAGCGATTACGCCGGCATTCGCACCTGGGACAGCCTCCGGCGCGCCCAGGCCGTATTCGGTCAACGCCAACTCGTCATCGTCACTTCCGACTTCCATCTGCCCCGCGCCCTGTACTTGGCGGATCACATGGGCCTGATGGCTTGGGGGGTTCCATCCCGGACCGACGACCGGCCCTGGGCCTCCCGGTATCGCTTCTGGACCCGGGAATACATCGCCCGCCACCTGGCCCTCTGGGATGCGTGGTTTCCACCGGACGCCCGGCTGGGGCCCCGTGAACCGACGCCAGACGATTGGGATCCCGCCCCATGAAGCATGCCCAGGACACCGTGGTTCTGGCGGCCCGGAGACTGCCCCAAGGGCGCTATGGCGGAAGCCTGGCTGGCCTGGGCGCAGTCCGCCTTGGCCTGAACGTGGTGAAGGAACTCATCCAGGATCCTGCCCTTCCCCAGCCGGGTAGCCTGCTCTGGGGCATGGCGCGCAGCCACACCCAAGGCATGAATCCGGCCCGGACCCTGGCGTTGCAGGCGGCCCTGCCCGCGGACACGTCCGCCTTCACCATCAACATGGCCTGCGGTTCCAGCCTGCAGGCACTCATCCTGGCGTCCCAACGGTTGAATATCAGCGCAGCGCCCATTCTTGTCGGCGGTAGCGAAGCCATGTCGGATACACCTCACCTGGTGCCGGGTCTTCGCTGGGGCTTCCGCATGGGCCACCGCCAGCTTCCGGACGTCATGCACCAGGACGGACTTCGTTGTCCCCTCACCGGCCTGTTGATGGGAGAGACCATCGAGAAACTGGCGTTGAAACGCGGGATCACGCGCCTGGCCTCCGATGCCTGGGCCGCGGAGAGCCACCGTCGGGCATCCTGCGCGGACTTCACAGCGGAACATCTGATCCATCCGATGCTCGACCATGATGAAGCCATTCGACCCAAGGTTTCGGCGGAAGCCCTGGCCAAGCTTGCCCCAGTCTTCGAGCCCCTGGGACAGGTCACCGCGGGCAATGCCTCGGCCCTGTCGGATGGCGCAGCAGCCCTGCTCATCGCTCGCCGGGACCAGGCTGGAGACGCCGCACCCCTGGCCCGGATCCTGGGCTGGAGCGAGGCCGGAGTGGATCCCATGGACATGGGAGAAGCTCCGGTGCCGGCGGTGCAGCGCCTCCTTGCGGCTCACGGATTGACCGTGGCGGACATCGACCTCTGGGAACTGAATGAGGCCTTCTCGGCACAGCTGCTCGTCTGCCAGCAGCGGCTTTCCATTCCCCCCGATCGGCTGAATGTGGCAGGCGGAGGCGTGGCCTTGGGCCATCCCATTGGCGCCTCGGGTGCACGCATCGTGTGCACGTTGATTCACCAGCTGAGGCAGCGCGGGGGTGGGCTGGGCGTCGCAACCCTCGGCATTGGCGGAGGCCTGGGGCTGGCCGTACTGATCGAGACTGAAAACTAGACCGTGGCTTCGGCCAGCAGCGCCTTCAACGCCCGGTAGTCGGTCTTTCCAGTGCCCAGGGTTGGGATCTGATCGATCTGTCGCACCACCCGGATGTTATGCAGTGAGGAGAGACCCGCCCCGCGGATGACCGCATTGGCTTCATCACGAGAGATGCCCGCCACTGAGAACAGGATCAGATCCGGGTTCAGTTCTTCGATGGATGACTCTACGGCCAGCCGGGGTTCCGTCTCCTCATCCCCCTGGAAACGCCGGGAAAGGGCCTCTTCGATGGCCGGCAGAGATACCATCTCGCCCCCCAGTTTCACAAAGCGCTTGAGGCGCCCCGAGAACACCAGCACGCCGCGCTCCTGGAAAACCAGATCACCCGTTCGGTACCACTGGCGCCCCTCGAAGGTTTCGAAGGGCGACTCGACATCCGGATTCAAATATCCCGAGAAAACACTGGGGCCATGCACCAGGAGCATGCCTGGCTGCCCCGGCTCAACCCTTCGCCTGGACTCCAGATCCACAATGGCCCATTCGACGGACACCAGCGGCTTGCCGATGCTGCCATTTCTTGGATCATCTTCCCGGTTCACCGACACCACCGGTGAACATTCGGTGATTCCATAACCTTCCAATACGGTTGTCTTCGGCCAGCGCCGACCCAGGGTGGCGTAGATCTGTTCGGGGCACTTCTCCGCTCCGGAAACGACGATGCGGAGGGACTCCAGGTGGCGGTCCTCCGCCAGCCGGAGGATACCGCCCAGGAACGTGGGCGTGCCCACCAGCAGGGTGGCGTGGTAGGCCTCAATGATCCGGGCCAGCATCCGGCCTTCGGTGGGATTTGGGTGGTAGACCACGCGCAAACCCAGCAGCAGCGGCAGGATGGTGGTGGTGGTCAGGCCGAAGGCATGGAAAGGCGGTAGGCAACCCATCACCCGCTCATCTTCGCGGAAATTCAGGGCCTGCGCCGCGTCCCGAATGTTCGCGAGGATGTTCCCATGAGTCAACGGCACGGCCTTGGGGTGGCTTTCGCTGCCGCTGGTGAAAAGCACCGCCGCCGTTTCCGGGGGCTTCGCGGCAAGAAGGGCCGCCCAGTTGAAGCGCGCCCGGAAGGCGGCCGCCAGTTTCGTCGCCAGGGTGATTTTCTTTCCTGCTTCATCGAGCAGGAACAGGCGGCTCTTCACGGCGGATAGATCCACACCCTGCGCATCCAGCCGGTTGATGAGGGTGGATACGGTGATGACGTGCTTGACGCCCACCAAATCCAGGCCGTAACCCATGCTGCGGGACCCGGCGGTCCAGTTCACCAGCACGGGGGTTTTGCCCGCAAAGAGCAGGGCCAGGTAGAGGATGCTGGCCCCACCGGAGGCCGGCAGCATCAGGCCCACATGGGTGCCTTCCAGGTTTTCGAAGATGGGTTTCAGGACCATGATCGCAGTGATGACATCGCGGTACGTCTTCACGCCACCCGTCTGATCGGCGATCACCACACGGCGGGGGTCACGCTTGGCCTGCTTGAGGAACACCTCGGGGATGGTGTCTCCGGCGGGCATGTCGATGGGCAGGTCCGTGCGCGAGTGGAACCAGGCGTGGGGCACCGCCTTGAGCTCCCCCTGCCGCAGGGACACGGCGGCCCCCGTCGCAGCCAACAGCACATCGGAGACCGTCTGGAGTGAGGCCGGGTCGCTGCAGGGATAGCCATAGGCGCGATGGACCCAGAGCTCCAGCTCCCGGTGATCCAGGGCATCCATGCCGAGATCTCCAACCAGGGACTGGGAATCCTGGATGTCAGTGATCCCCGTCACCGCCTGGAGATGACGACGAACCGCATCCCTCACCTGGGGTGGAACCGAGCGGGGATTGCCCTCCACCCGAGGCCGTGGAGGCTCAGGCAGGGTGCGGGGAGCGTGGTCTTTCCACACCAGATAAGGCACAAAGGTGCGCGGCGTGGGTTCCCGGTTCAGGTGCGCGGCCAGGGCCTGGTTCAGGGCTTGGCGCCCCTGGTCAACGGGGAGATCAGGCACCTCCTCCAGCACCATCCGGACCTCTCGGCGAGGCATGAAGAAGAGGGCGTTGGCCCAGAGGTACCCCAGGCTTTTAAGCAGCTCGAGGCCCAACACGGGGCGTTTGCCAGAGGCTGAACTGAATCGGCTGCCCCAGAGCCCATGCAGCCGGATGATGACCACGCGGGTTCCAGGGGCCTGGCGGAGGATGGTCTCCACCACGCTGTTGTCAGCGAGGTCTTCCGTCTTCTGCCGGGCCAGCCTGCCCCCGGGGAACAGGAGCAAATGCCTGCCTGCCGTCAATTGGCGGGCCAGGGACATCAGCTCAACGTTCAGTGCCTCCCGGCAGCGATCCCCCTGGTCCGTGGGATCAGGGAGGCCCCGGGCCCCCAGCAGTCGGGCCAACCACCGAAGGGGGGCCGAGGCTGCGTGGTCCGTGCCGGCAACCAGGTTCGGCGCGAATCGAGGGTACAATTCGGAAATCAGCAGGAACGGATCCACCAGGGTGGGATGGGTGGCCAGAAAGAGGATGCCCCCGGCCCCCTGGGGCGGTGCAAGTTCGCCTCCCTCCTGGTGAATGCGATATCGCAGCCGCAACAGCGGCCGACCCAGAGCTCGGATCAAGGATGCAATCATCGGGAATCAGGACCTGCCAACCGGAAAACGGAGAAAACCAGGATTGTAACGGGAATCATTTCCAAGCCCTAAACCGGTTCACCCACATCTGCGAAGATGGATTGGGCCTCGACGAGGTCCCTTGAGGTTTTCATGACCGATGCGCCCCTGATCAGGCTTACCAACATCACCAAGGTCTACCAGATGGGTGACATGGAAGTGCGAGCCCTGGACGGCGTGTCCATGGAGATCGCGCGCGGCGAATACGTCGCCATCATGGGCCCATCCGGATCCGGGAAGTCCACGATGATGAACGTCATCGGCTGTCTGGACACGCCCACCGATGGCACCTACGAGTTGAACGGCAAGCTGGCCTCGGCCATGACCGACGACAATCTGGCCCAGATCCGCAACGAGGAAATCGGCTTTGTCTTCCAGACCTTCAATCTGCTGGCCCGCACGACCTCCCTGCAGAACGTGGAATTGCCCCTGATCTACGCAGGCAAAAGCCCTGTCGAGCGGCATCAAATGGCCCTGAAGGCCCTGGAAAACGTCGGCCTGGGCACCCGCAGCGATCACATGCCCAACCAGCTTTCCGGCGGCCAGCGGCAGCGCGTCGCCATTGCCCGGGCCCTGGTGAACGATCCGTCCATTCTTCTGGCGGACGAACCCACGGGCGCCCTGGATTCCAAGACCAGCATCGAGATCATGGCTCTTTTTGAAGATCTCTACCAGAAGGGCAACACCATCATCCTCGTGACCCATGAAGAGGACATCGCCCGGCACGCTCACCGCATCGTGAAGCTTCGGGACGGCAAGATCATCCACGACGAACCGAACACCCCCATCACTCCTGAAGAACATCTGGCGAATCTAAGCCTCTGAATCTGAAACCGGGCCCTGACCTCCGCTAGAATCCTTGGATGCAGAAACTCGTCCAAGGCATCCATCACTTCCAGACCCAGATCTTCAGTTCACACAAAGACCTCTTCGAACGTCTGGATCAGCTGGATCAGACGCCGGAGACGCTGTTCATCACCTGCTCGGACTCGCGCATCAGCCCGAACCTGATCACGCAGACCCAGCCAGGCGAGCTCTTCATTCTGCGGAACGTCGGCAACCTCATCCCGCCCTACGACAGCATGGGTGGCATGGCCGCCGGCATCGAGTTTGCTGTCGCCAGTCTCCAGGTGAAGGACATCATCATCTGCGGCCACTCCAACTGCGGTGCCATGCGTGCGTTGCTGGAACCGGAGCAGGTCAGTGAGCTCCCCGCCACCAAGGCCTGGCTGGCCCATGCCCGGGCCACCGAGCGCATCATCTGGGAGAGCTACGGCCACCTGAAGGGGCATGAGCTGCTGCACGCCACGGTCGAGGAAAACGTCCTCGTTCAGCTGGACAATCTGCGCAAACACCCAGCCGTGGCCAAGGCCGTGGCCAACGGCATGCTGCATCTGCACGCTTGGGTCTACAAGATCGAGACCGGTGAAGTCTTCGCCTTCGATCCAGTCCGCGGCCAGTACACCTCCGTCACCGGCACAGATGGGCTGGCTCCGCTCGATGCGGAGCACCGGGCGACAGATCTCTCGATCTAGCCCGACCGCCGGGTCGCGAAGCGGCCTGCGGGGCAGGCCAGCACAGCGAGGCTCCGGCGAAGGAGGCTCCATCGCCACGAGGCATGGCCGAATGGGAGACCCCTCCTCGGGAGGGGCCATTCGATGGAGGCCATGCCACCGTCGGGTTAGATGGACAATCGGTCCAGCCGTTCGGGCCGATCCCTCCATCCCTCGTCCACTTTCACGAAGAGTTCCAGGCGCACCTGCCGCTGCAGCAGCTTCTTCAGCTCCCGTTGGGCGCTCTGGCGGATGTCCTTGATCATTTCGCCACCACTGCCCAGCAGGATCTTCCGGTGACCATCCCGGTCCACCAGGATCTGGGCGGCGATGAAGACACCCTCGGGCCCCATATCCTCGGGATAGTCGTCATGCCCCGACTCCAGCCACTGCTCGATGAGCACGGCCACGCCGTGGGGCACTTCCTCGCGGGTCTTGCGCAGCACCTTCTCCCGGATGAACTCGGAGGCCAGGGACCGCTCGGTCTGATCCGTGAACACTTCCTCATCGTGGAGCCAACCGGGCTGGGCGGCATCCCGCTCCAGGATCGTCCAGAGGGGATCCAGGTTCAGGCCCATCTTGGCGCCGATGGGAATGATCTCAATGAACGGAAGCAGGTCCTTGTAGGTGGCGATCTTTTCGAGCAGGCGCCCCTTCGAAAGCAGGTCGATCTTGTTCAGCAGCAGGTAGGTGGGCCGTCCCAGCTTGCGCAGACGCTTGGCCAGGGCGTGTTCCCCAGTGCCCAGGTAGTCATCGGCATCCACCACCCAGAGCAGCAGGTCCGCCTCTTCAAGGGCCTGCTCCACGTGGGCCATCATGCGCTCATTGAGCGCGTGCTTCGGCAGATGGATGCCCGGCGTATCGAGAAAAGCGAGCTGCACTTCACCGCGGTCCACCACGCCCAGAACGCGGGTCCGGGTGGTCTGGGGGATCTGGCTGGTGGCCGCCAACTTCTGCCCCAGCAGGGCATTCAGCAGGGTGGACTTGCCAGCGTTGGGCAGGCCGATGATGGCGAGGGTGGCGTGGCGCCGGGTTTCGCTCATGAGAGATCGCCGACACTAACCACGATGCACACCCCGTTTCGCTTCGCGAATGAACTTCAAAAGGTAGGCGACCTCGGCGATGTGCCCCGAGTCCTTCTCGACCTGGGCCATGGCGTCTTCCCGCAGGAGTCCAGCATGGAAGAGCAGACGATGGGCCTTCTTCAGGCCTTCGATGACTTCCAGGGAGAAGCCCTTGCGCTGCAGGCCGATGTTGTTCACGCCGTAGCTCTTGGTGTCCCGGGCGCCGACGGTTTTCATGAAGGGCAGCACGTCCTGGGTCGCCACGGTGAAACCACCCATGAAGGCGTGATCGCCCACGCGGCAGAACTGGTGGACGGCGGAGAAAGCGCCAATGTTGCAGCCGTCACCGACCTCCACGTGGCCCGCCAGGGTGGCGCAGTTGGCAAAGATGTTCTTGCTCCCCACATGGCAGTCGTGGGCGATGTGTGATCCAGTCATCAGGAAGTTGTCATTGGCCAATGTGGTCAGGCCACCACCGCCCTCGGTGCCCCGATGGAGGGTGCTGCCCTCACGGATCACGTTGCGGTGACCGACCTGAAGCCGGGTGGGGGCACCCTTGAACTTGAGGTCCTGAGGGCCCATGCCCAGGGTGCAATGGGGATAGATGTCATTGTCTTCGCCGAGTTCTGTGTGGGGGCCGATGACGACGTGGCTCCGCAACAGGGTACGGGCGCCAATCACGGAATTGCCTTCAATGACGCAGAAGGGCCCCACCACCACGCCCTCACCCAATCGGGCTTCCGGACTCACCACGCTGCTCGGATGGATTTGTGCACTCATTTTCCTTCTCCCGCCGCCAGATCCATCAGCATGGACATGAACTCAGCTTCGGCCACCTTCTGGCCGCCCACAAAGGCCTCGCCCCGCATCTTGCAGATGCGGCCCTTGAACTGGATCACCTTCACTTCCATGACCAGCTGATCGCCAGGAAGCACTGGCTTGCGGAATTTCACCGCATCGATGCCCATGAAATAGATCACCTTCCGGGCGCGATCCTCGTATTCCTGCATGAGGAGACAGCCGCCCGTCTGGGCCATGGCCTCTACGATGTAGACGCCGGGAAACACGGGTCGACTGGGGAAATGCCCCTGGAAGACCTCCTCGTTGAAGCTGATGTTCTTCATGCCGCGGATCCACTCCTTGGGCTCATAGTCGAGGATCCGGTCCACCAGGAGCATGGGATAGCGGTGGGGCAGCAGGTCCATGATCCCCTGCAGATCGATGGTGCGTGGTTCGCGTTCAGACATGGGCACTCCAATCCTATAGCCTACCTTCTCCAGTCCCTCCCCTCCACCCTCAGTTCCGGGGGACGGTCCGCTCGAAGACCTTCGCCTCGATGAACAGATCCAGCAAAGGACGGTCAATGGCCCCGTCGCGGGCCTCCTCCTGCAGGATGGTCAGACTGCGCTCCAGCGGCACCGCACCCTTGTAGGGCCGATCCCGCGCGGTGAGCGCGTCGAACACATCCGCGATGGCCATGGCCCGGCTTTGGACGGGGATCTCGGGCGCACCCAGCTGACGGGGATAGCCTCGGCCACTGAGGCGCTCATGGTGGGCGTAGGCGATCTCAGGAACCCCGGCCAGATCCCGGGTCCAGGGGATGCGCTCCAGGAATCGGAAGGTATGCGTCACGTGGCTCTCGATCTCAAGCCGCTCCGCTTCGGAAAGGCTGCCCTTCCGGATCTTCAAACTCGCCAGGTTCTCGGGTTCGACCACCCCGCGTCGGGCGCCACTCCAGTGGGTGAACGTGAGGTCCTCCAGCAGACCCAGGCCCTCGGCCACTTCCTGGGCCATGACCGTGGGTTCGTTGCTCTGGCGGATCAAGTGCATGAGTCGCTCGGTCTCCGCCTGACGGTCGCCCACCACCTGATCCCAATGAGATCGTTCGAAGCGCTCCCCGCCCTGCCAAGCCTGGGACAGCAGCTCAAGGGATTCCTCCAGTTCCCGCTGTCGGAGTCGTTGGAGGATGATCTCCAGCTGGCTGGGATCCAGCTTCTTGGCTTTCACCAGCACCTGTTCCCGGACGCCCACCTTGCCGAAATCGTGCAGCAGGCTGGCGTACCGTATTTCGCGAAGCTGCCGGTCCGTGAAGAGCAGATCGCCGTAAGTCCCATTGGGGGTGGCGTTGACGGCCTCGGCCAGACCCACGGTCAAATCGGCCACCCGGCCCGAATGGCCACTGGTGACAGGATCCCGCGCCTCGATGGCCGTCACTGAGGCGGCCACGAACCCCTCGAACAGCTGCTCGATCTCCTGACGGAGCTGCGCGTTCTTCACGGCCACCGCAGCCTGACCGGCAAGGCTCTGGGCCAGGCCTTGATCCTCGGCCGTGAAGCTTCCGGCTCCTCCGGTGTCTTCGTCCAGACGGTTCAGAAGCTGGAGGATGCCCAGCACCTGACCTTCCGTGTCCTGCATGGGCACCACCAGCACCGAGGTGGTGCGGTATCCGGCCTGCCGGTCGAAGCTGTCATTGAATCGATAGGGCGCAGCCTCGGGAATCTCATAGACATCCTGGATATTGAGACTTGCCCCAGTGAGGGCCACGAAACCGGCGAGGGTTTGGTGGGACACGGGCAGGACGATGCGATGGAAGGGCAGCCTCACCTTGGCGTTCTGGGTATGGGCGAAGAGCATTTCCCGGCGCTCGCCCTCCCCGCTGAGGAGGTAGATGGATCCCGCCTCGGCCTTGAGCAGCTCCCGCGCTTTGGTGAGGATCAGGTCGAGCAGGCGGTCCAGGTTCTGTTCTGAGACCAGGGCACGCCCCACCTCGTGGAGCCGTTCCATGGACTGCCGGTCCTTCAAGCGCTCCCAACCGGCCTTCACGAGGGCCAGAGCGGCATCGCTTCCGGGCCAGGCCCCGCACGAGGCGAACAGGCCTTCCCCGGGCACCCCGAGAATCACATCCGCCGGAGCCCCCTCCACGAACACAAGGGCACCACGCAACTCCCCGGCAACCCGGTCCAGGAGGGTGTTACGGTGCTCTGGGGGGATGGCGACGGTGAATCGCAAGACAGAATCAAGCTCCAGAAATCCGAACGTGAAGGGAAGGCCAGCTTATCGGAATTCCCCGACCCAAACTGAAAGCTGGAAGGGAACCATCGAGCGGCTGGCCTGGGGTGGCAAGGGTGTGGGCCGCTCCGAGGATGGGCGATTGCTGCTTTTGGAGGCACCCCTCGCTCTGTTTCCCGGCGAAGTCGTAGAGGCCACGGTCATTTGGAAGGCGCGCCACGGCGAAGGCCGCGTCACCCGCTGGGTCACCCGTGATCCACGGCGCGTTCCAGCCGCCTGCCCCGTGGCGGAAACCTGCGGCGGGTGTGACCTCTGGGAAGCCGGTCGCCACGCCCCCGAGCTCAAACGCCAGATGGTCGCCGATCTGCTGCGTCGCCAGCTGGGCGAGGAACAACCCTGGACCTGGCATCCAGCGCCCGATTCGGCCCGCCGTCACCGCATCCAGCTGCATTGGACCGGCACGGCCCTGGGTTATTTCCGCCGCCACAGCCATGCCCTGGTAGCCGTTTCGGCCTGTCCCGCGGCAGCCGATCCCCTATCGAAGGCCATCCCCCGGCTGCAAGCCGCTCTGGAAGGCCAGGTCCTGCCGGGGCGTTCCGGCCGCTGGGAGCTGTCCACCGGAACCCCTGCTGATTCCGTCTGGGCCACCGACGAGCGGGGGCGCACCTGGATTCTTGAGCCCGACGGTTGGCACCGCAATGAAGAACCCATTCGCCATCGCCTGGGGGAT
>Ga0302323_100002174_pt1 | contig 15926 bp, 11 predicted proteins | sample Fen_T0_3_FD_201950 | JGI IMG/M metagenome (GOLD analysis project Ga0302323, IMG submission 201950) | Peat permafrost microbial communities from Stordalen Mire near Abisko, Sweden - Fen_T0_3 | ecosystem: Environmental > Terrestrial > Soil > Wetlands > Permafrost | place: Sweden: Abisko... | reverse complement strand
CTCCACCGACATCTTGGCTATCGACGACAGGAACGTCGCCGCCGCCCTCAGCTTCATCCGCGAAAACGCCTGCCGGGGTATAACCGTTGAACAGGTATTAAAGCCCGCCTTTGCCTCTCGCAGTCAGCTGGAGAAGAAATTCCGACGCTGTCTGGGCCGTTCCCCCCAAACTGAAATCCGCCGCGTCCAGATCGCCAAGATCCGCCAACTGCTCATCGAAACGAACTTCCCGCTCAAGAAAATCGCTGAACTCAGCGGCTTCGAGTACGTCGAGTACATGTGCGTCGTTTTCAAACGGCTCATCGGCGAATCGCCCGGAGGTTTTCGAAAGAAGAATCAAATCAAGGCCGGGCTTAAGACCGATCGCGATTTGCCGTAAGGCGAGCACGGTTGGCTGTCTCCAGACTCGAGTCGCTGGCTGATGATCTCTCTCGTGGAATGGTTCGGGCTATTACCGCTAGGAGCTGTATGAGGATTGGCGATGGCCGGCTTTGATTGGGATATATCCACGATCGAGAGCATATTGAAGATGAGGTAGTGCGCGTTGTCCCTAACGCGCAGTTGAGCTCGATCGAACCTCAACGTCGAATGGCCCGCTCGGAGATCGGGCTCCACCTTCTGTTACTAATTCCTTGAGGAATCCCCCAAAAGGTGGCCAGCGGGTCGATAAACCTCTCTTCCCAGCTCACTCGTAACGCAGCGCTTCGATCGGATCGAGCCGGGCGGCTTTCCAGGCCGGATAAAATCCGAAGCCCACGCCGATGCCACCGCAGACGAGCATACCCGCGACCACCCAACCCCACGGCATGACCAACGCTCCCTTCATAACGATTGCGACCGCACTACCGCCAGCCACGCCGACCGCAACACCAGCCAGCCCCCCGATCATCGAAAGCGCAACCGCCTCGATCAGGAACTGCATGAGAATATTGCGCTGTTTGGCGCCAATGCTTTTCCGCACGCCAATCTCTTTCGTGCGCTCGGTCACACTCACCAGCATGATATTCATCACACCCACACCCGCCGCCAGCAGGGCGATCGCACTGATGACAAAGGCCCCGATTGAAATCACGTCGGCAATCTTGTTGAACGACTCGATGAGCGCCTCGTTGGTCAATATCTCAAAGTCGTTGGCATCTTCCGGGTCGAGTTCACGAACCAAGCGCATAACACCAATCGCTTTGTCCTGGATAACCGGAAGATCAGTCTGGTTTCGTGCTTGCACGTTAATTCCAATCGAACGCCCTGCTCTTCCATAGACCGCTAGAAAACGGGTGATCGGCGTCAGCACAAAATTATCCTGACTCTGACCAAACGAGGTGCCTTTGGGCACAAGTTGGCCCACCACGGTGTAGTTCTGCCCATTAATCCGCAACATACGGCCGAGCGAGACTTCGTTCGGGAACACCACCTTGGCAACATCTTCGCCGATCACACAGACGGGGCGACCCAATGCCACGTCCTGAGGAGTGAGGTTTCGCCCCGATGCTACTTCGTAGTTTCGCGCCGTGATGAAATTTTCGTCGGCGCCAACCAAAGATGTATTCGGATTTGTCTTACGGTCGCCATTGATGACGCGCTGTCCACCGCGCCAGATGGTAAGGTTGATCCGCGCGCTGTCTCCCATCAGTTCTTTAAAGCGATCCGCAACGTTATAGGTGATGTCGCGGCGGTTGCGAAACCGGTCGTTGGCATTGCCAAAATTAAACGTCCACTTGCTGATTTGAAAACTCGATGAGCCAAGTACGGTCAGGTTTGCCTCCACCTGCCCGCGCAGTCCGGCGATCACCGTCATCACCCCGATGACCGAAAAAACACCGACCGAAATGCCAAGCATCGTCAGGCTCGAACGAATCTTGTTCGCTTTGAGCGCTGCTAACGCGAGATGAAGAATTTCGATGAAAAGCATCCTATTTTCGATTTTTGATTTTCGATCTCTCACCCTAGATGACAGGCACGGAGAGGAAATTCTTGGTTCTATTTTTTAGGTCGGTATCGGTGAGCGGATTTCAAATGGAAAATTCAATCATTCGTAACGCAACGCCACCACGGGATCGAGTTTGCTCGCCTGAAGCGCAGGGATAAAGCCGCTCAGCACGCCCGTCATCACCGAAAGAAACAAACCAACGCAGACCAACATGGGCGAAAACACGAGGGGGAACGTCGCCGAAATCTGCCCGACAAGGGATGCCATGCCCCACGCCAGCAAGAGTCCGCCTCCCCCACCAATTAAACAGATACTTACTGCCTCGATAAGAAACTGCAGCAAGATCGTTCTCCGGCGGGCACCGAGCGCCTTGCGGGTGCCGATCTCCTTGGTCCTCTCCTTCACACTGACATAGGTTATGTTCATGATGCCAATGGCTCCAACGAACAAAGCCAGACCGGTAATAAACAGGCCTGCGATCGCTATGCCCTTCTTGATCGGTTCCAGCTGTTCACGCACAACCTGCTGACTGTTGATTTCGAAATTGTCCTTTTTTTCCGGCCCGAGCTGGCGGATTCTCCGCATCAGTCCGCGCAGTTCCTCGCGCGATTCCTCCAGGTGCGTTACGTCGACCTGCACTCGAACGTTTGGATCAGACCAATTGATCGAAAAATAGCGGCGAAACGTATTGATCGGCAAGATCGCCATCGTATCCATGCTGAACAAACCAAGAAAACTCCCCTGGCGGGCCGCAACTCCAATCACTGTAAATTGTTGGTCGCGCATGCGCACCGTTTTCCCTTCCGGCGATTCGTTCGGAAACAAAGCACTGGCAACATCAACCCCCAGGATCATGACGTTTTGTGCATGGTTCGCCTCAATTTCGCTGAAGAAACGTCCCTCCTTCATCTCGGTCCGCATGAGGCGTGGAAAATCCGCTCCCAGGCCTTGTATGTAGATGTTGGTGACCCGGGATTCTCCCCTCGAAATAGTTCCATTCGTATCAGCCGTGGGCACAGCCAGCTTGAGCAGACCACGGGGGTGAGCCTCGATCCACTCGTTGATCCGCTCGGCGTACTGCGGCAGAATCGGCGGCCGGTTTCGGAATTCCCACCAGTCGTTCGAATTGTCGCGCCACGGCCACTTTGTAACGTAGAGCACGTCATCACCAAAGCCTGAAAGGCTGTTTTCAACACCAGCATCTATCCCTAAAATTGCCGTGCCCATCAGCGTCACCGCAATAATGCCGATGATCACGCCGAGCGCGGTAAGGATCGAGCGCATCTTGTTCGCCCGGATCTGCGTCCAGGCGATGCGAAACGATTCAAGCAGCTCGTAGATAAAGCGTCTCATTTTAGACAGAAGGAACAAAATCTACAGAATGATAAGGCACAGAGAAACTGCGTTTTATACGGTCTATTCCGTTCATTCTGTCTAAACGTTCTGGTCGGACTCGATCAGGCCGTCGCGCAATCGCACCACGCGCCGGGCGTGGTCGGCGATATCCTCTTCGTGGGTGACGACGATAATCGTATTGCCCTGATCATACAGTTGTTCGAAGAGCGCCATAATCTCCTCGCCGGTTTTGGAGTCGAGATTTCCAGTGGGCTCGTCCGCCAGAATGATGGAGGGATTATTAACGAGGGCGCGGGCGATGGCGACACGCTGGCGCTGGCCGCCGGAAAGCTCGTTGGGTTTGTGATACATGCGCTCGCCGAGGCCGACGTTGATGAGCGACTGCCGTGCCCGTTCGAGGCGCTCGGCCTTTCGCATGCCGGCATAGATCAGCGGCAGCTCGACATTGTGCAATGCGTTGGAGCGTGGCAGCAGGTTAAAGGTTTGAAAAACAAAGCCGATTTCCCGGTTGCGGATTTCCGCCAACTCGTCGTCGACCATGTGAGCGACATTCTTCCCGTTAAATTCGTAGAGGCCGGCCGTCGGCGTATCGAGACAGCCGAGCATGTTCATCAGCGTTGACTTGCCGCTGCCCGACGGGCCCATGATCGCGAGGTATTCGTTGCGATGAATTTTGAGGCTGACCCCGTTCAAAGCATGGATGACCTCGGAGCCCATCGTGTAGAGCTTCGTCACGCCCTCGATTTCAATGACCAGAGCGCCGCGCGGACGAACGGAGCGCGGGGCACCAGGGATGGCAGGGGCGGAAGGTGTCATGGGAACGTGGATACGAGGTGCGAACTGGCCTGCACGCGGTGCCGGGCAGCCGGGCGGTTATTTCTTATCGTCCTTTTTGGGTTCGTCGACCTGAACCTTCATGCCGTCCTTCAAGACCTTGGTGACCACGGAAAAACTGCCGCTGACGACCTCATCACCCACTTTCACCCCAGCTTTGATTTCCATGTGAGTGGTGTCGGCGATTCCGGTTTCGACGGGGACCATCTTAACACTGTCGCCGTTGCGCACAAAGACGACGCGGTTCAATTTTTCGCGGTCAGACCGCTCGATCTGCTTCTGTTGTTTTTCATTCACCGCTGCGGCGGGGCCATCGCCTTTTATCTCGTTGGCGTGTTTTTCCCGGTCCGCCGCCAAATCGTCAATCGTTTTGGCGTCTTCGCGCGTACGCACAGTCACCGCTTGTATCGGAATGGCCACTACATCGGTGGCGGTCTGGGTTTCGACGTCGGCGTTGGCACTCATGCCCGGGCGTAGCGGCACGTCTTTGTCGAGAATGCGAATCTTGACCTGAAAATTAGTAACTTCGTCCTGTGTGCCTTGACCGGTGACCTTGGCCGCCGAACCGATCTCTCTCACCACGGCGTCAAACTTGCGGTTTTGGAAGGCATCGATGGTGACCCGGGCCTTGTCGCCGACCTTCACGTTGACGATGTCGTTTTCGTTGATGTTAACCCGCACCTCCATGTTGGTCAGATCGGCCACGCGCATCACTTCAGCCATGCCGTAGGAACCCGTGCCGGCGACGCGCTCGCCGACCTCGCTCGTCCGGGAGCTGACGGTGCCGTCGATTGGCGCATAAATCGTGGTCTTCTCAAGCATGTCACGCGACTGTTTGAGCAGTCCTTCGCTGCGCCGGATATTGGCTTGGGCACTTTCGAGGTCGGCCTGGGCACTCTCGAAAGTGGTCTTCGCGGCCGTAATGTCGGCATCAGAGATTAAATGCCGATCGAAGAGATCCTGACTGCGCTTATAATCTTCCTGTGCCTTGCCGAGACGGGCCTTGCTGTCGATATACGCGGCTTTGGTCTGGGCAAGCGAAGCCTCGGCTTGATCTACGCCATACCGGTAGGTGTCAGGTTTGATACTTACGAGCAGATCACCTTTCTTCACGGGAGCACCTTCACGCAGGGGTAGTTGGATGATTTCACCGGAAACCTCGGGGGCGATTTTCACCTCGACCTCGGGCTGCACCTTGCCGGTCGCGGAGACGAGCTGGGTGATGGTTTTCACTACCGCCTTTTCTGTAGTGACGTGGATGATACTGCGCTCGGCCTTTCTTTTGACGGCCCCGGCTATAATGAAGGCGACCAGCACGACGCCGCCGATCACCAGATATAGGGCGCGACGGGAGCGCTTTCGTTGAGGGGCTGGAACGGCACTTGGCCGCACCGGATCAGTTGAAGCAGGCGTCATAGAAAGAAATTACAAAGATTAGAACAAAGACGAGCGATCGGAAGTTACATCTAAATCTTTCGAACGGCACAAACCCGGGATAAACGGCACCGCGTTGCCCTCGCCTTTAACAACGTGCCTGTGTCGGCTCCGGGAACATACATGGCGACAATATGGTTTCTGTCAGCCGCCTTGTCCATCCTGACCTTGCGGCTGGCCTTGAGTGATCTCCGCCATCGTCGCCGGGCGCACCGCGACGATCTCCACCTCAAAAACCAAATCGACGCCCGCGAGCGGGTGGTTCGCATCAAGCAGGACCTCGTCGCCTTCGATTTTCACAACCATCACCACAGGGGCAAAACGATCCTCGCCGGCCTGAAAACGATCGCCCGGCCGCAACTCGCCTTCGACCGGCAGGGCCGCCCGCGGCACTCGCTGCACCTGCGATTCATCGCGCACGCCATAAGCCTTGGCCGCCGGCACCGCGATGTTTCGCTTCGTCCCAGGCTCCAGACCGCGCAACTGCTCTTCCAGTCCCTCGATAATCTGACCCGAGCCTTCCAGATAACTGATCGGTTCGTCTCGATCGGAGGCGTCGAGCAGCACGGCCTGAGCATCTCTCAAAGTGTAGTGAAAAGTAACAACCGAACGATTCATGCTCGAAACACAGACTCATCCGCGTATTCTCGGCAATCCTTCCCCCATCCGGCACAAAAGTTTGCCCGTGAATGCAGTTCCACCTAGAAAGCAATGATTTAACCTATTCAACGGCGGATTATCTCCCCTGAACGGCTCCCAGTCGGTTATCATCTTCTTAAGTAAAAGTGGTTTAAATCCCCAAACTTCTATGGCTAGTGGCTTGCAACTAGGAAGAACTGGGGCCTAATCCCTACTATGCGCTTTCTGCGCCTACTTCTCCTTCTAAGCACTGCGGCCATCGCGTCCGCAGAGACTTTCACGTGGAGCGGCGGCGCAGGCGATGGCCAATACGCCAACCCGGCCAACTGGATCGGTGGAGTGGTTCCGCCCAACAACGGCACCGCAACTCTGATTTTTGGCAACGCCCTGAATAGTGACATCGTACTGCCCTTGATCCTCGATGTCGCGCAGATCCAATTTCAGAACACAGCGGCTCACCCGTATTCCCTCGACAGCGCATACTTCACGTTGCTGAACATCCGCAACGGCATCACAAGTTCGCCCGTCGGTGGCACCGAGCGCATTGGCGAATCCATTGCGCTCAACCTCGACGGAGGCCAGACCATCAACGTCGCTTCCGGTAGCTTGGAAATTGCCGGAGCGCTCTTCGGCGACAGCCTGATCAAGTCCGGTGCGGGAAATCTCCGGATCAGCGGTGTCAACCTCCTGACCGATGGCACGCAGGTCGACAGCGGGGCGCTCCTTTTTTCCAACTCCAACGCCCTGCCCGCGTCCGGCCTCATCTCTGTAAGTAAAGGTGGATACGTCGGCGCAGAAAACGCCTCGACGCTCAAGTGCATGCTCGGCCAGCTCGACCGAACCTCGTTCTACGGCACCATCGGCCTCGACTCGGCACCCGGCGCAGCGTCACCCGCCGTTTATTCCGACCAGATCGACGTCACCGGCCTGACCAACTACGCCGGACTTGGCTCGACAACCTCCGCCCGGCTGATCGGCAACTTCCGCGTCAACTCCAACCAGGATTACCGGTTTAGCGGCGGCGCAGGCACGCTCTATGTTGAAGCCAATCTGACCTCCGGCAGTTCGAACGTGCAGATAAATTCCGTGTTTGGCCAGCCGCTCACCGTCGTATTGCGCGGTTCCAACAATTTTGGCGGCACGCTCAACGTCCTCAATTCCGTCCTCGTGCTCGACAGTACCCAGGCCGTCACGCCGGGCCGCGTGCTTAACCTCGCCAACCCCGGCTACATTGGCGCCACCGAACGGTTCGCCAACTCTACCGCCAGCTTCCTTTCGCTCCTGCATGCGACCAACCCGAGCGCGATTGCCGGTCTCGATTCCTCCAACCTCGCTTCGCCCCGTACCATCAGCGACGCGATCGACCTCTCGGTGGGCGGTACCCGCACCGATCCCTATTACCTCGGCACGAGCACCAAAGTCACCCTCACCGGCGCGATCACCCCCACCGTCGGCGACTCGCTTTTTCTGACTGCGGTCAAGGGCGGCCAACTCATCGTGGCGTCAACCCTCGGCAGCAACATTCCGGGGCTCGTGGTCGGCCAGGCCAACTCCTTTGATCCGCAAGGCGGCATCGTCGAGATCACCGGCCATAACAACTATACCGGCGGCACCAAGATTCTGGGTGGCACCCTGCGCGTGAGCAACAACGCCGCGCTCGGCACCGGCTCTGTCAACGTCGGCAGCAAGTCCACCCTCGACGTCAACTCAGGAATCCTCTTCTCAAATTCCTTCTCGCTCGCCTCAGGCGCGCGCCTTGCCGGTAACGGTTCGATCGGCACCCCCGGCGGAGCGATCTTTGGACCGGGTGCCATTCTCTCGCCCGGCGGCTTCAACCGCGTCGGTACTCTCAATTTTACGAGTGGCCTTACCCTGGGCTCTGGTTCTGTGGTCGAGTTTGACATTAAAAACCTTGGCGGCGGCCCCGGCACTGGCTGGGATTTTATCAACGTCAACGGCGGCCTGCTCAACCTCACCGCCACCTCGTTGTCGCCCATCACAATCAATCTCACCACGCTTTCTCTGGACGGCACGACGGGCCTGTTGAGCGGATTCGACTCCACTCAAACGTACAATTGGAGCTTCGCCTCCGGCGGGATCTCCGGTTTCTCCAACGACAAGTTCGTTTTCTCAACCACCAACTTCGCAAATAATCTCGGCAGTGGAAGTTTCTTCATGAGCCAGGGCAACGCCGGTCTCTCGATCAACTTCACGCCCGTACCGGAACCCAGCACCTACCTGCTGCTCGCCATGGGACTTGCCGTTGTAACCGTTTCCGAACTACGCCGCCGGAAAAAGTAATTCCGAAAGCCGGGGACCGAATTACCAAGCGATTGGGATTTACCACCGAGAACGCAGAGCGCGCAGAGAGAAACAGTCGGAACTGAAATCACATCCAAAGCATTCCTCGTTGGGGAATTTCATGAGTGGTAGCCCGCCAGATCGTGAAACCGCGATAAGTGGTCGGCTTGCCGGCTAGTCCTGAACGAGAGAAAGATAAAGAGGAACGAGAAAGAGAATGACAGTCTCCCCTCTTTGTGGTTATCTTTATCTTTCTTCTTTCTCCGAAACCTGCACAGGTCTGCGATTAGCAGACCCCGAATATGCATCCGTAGGCGATCAGCCGGAGGGCACTTCAAAGAATTCCTCATTGAGGAATTCCATAAGTGGTAGCCTACCAGATCGACTGACGGTTCAAATGCTGATTTTAAAATCACAACGAGACATTCACCGTATCCAAACTGATCTGTCTTCGCTTCTTTGGTTCTTCGAAGTTAAAATTCAGCTATGGCGGCAAAGGCGCCGCATTAGCCGCTGATGCCTTTGGCCAGCTTCACGAGGTCCAGAAATTCGTGGCGATAACCGCCGGAATCGTCGCCCAGCCCGTCTTCTGCCCAGCCTAGAACGGAGTCATACGTGACGGCACCCTTGTGCGGTGATTCGCGCAACATCATGCCGAACCCAGCCACAGAGGCAGCGAACTTAAAATCCTGGCTCGCCGCTGCGAACGCCGCGCCTGAATCGACCAGCGGAAATTCCAGTTTGTGACTGAGAATGCCGGACGGAGCTTTGTAGCGGATCTTGAGCGTGAGCAGCTCGGGCGAACTGTTGTCCTTCGCGATCCTCACCTCTTTTTCCTTCTGATACTTCAGCGGATCGACTGCGGGAACATCCGACGGTGATTTCACGCCGACCAGCACGACTTCGTAGAGCGCGGTCACGGTGTGACCCGAGCCGAGTTCACCGGCATCGATCTTGTCGTTATTGAAAGCCTCCTTCGGCAGCAGTCGGTTTTCGTAACCAATCAGTCGATACGACTTCACCCGGGCCGGGTTGAACTCGACCTGTAGTTTCACGTCCTTCGCGACCGTCACGAGCGTGCCGCTCAGCTGGTCGGCCAGAAGCTTTCTCCCCTCGGCCGCGTTGTCGACGTAGCCGTAGTTGCCATTACCTTTATCGGCCAGTTTTTCGAGCGTGTCATCCTTGTAGTTGCCCATGCCGAAACCAAGCACCGTCAGGAAGACCCCCGAGGAAGCTTTTTCTTCGATGAGCCGCGTGAGATCGCCCTGATTGGTCACGCCGACGTTGAAATCGCCATCGGTACAAAGCACGACGCGATTGGCGCCGCCTTCGACGAAGTGGGCTTTGGCAATGTCGTAAGCGAGCTCGATGCCCATCGCACCGTTGGTCGAACCTCCGGCGGAAAGTGCATCGAGCGCGGCGAGGATTTCCTGCTTTTTCGCGCCCGGCGTCGAAGGCAACGCGAGACCCGACGCCCCGGCGTAAACCACGATGGCAACACGATCGGTTGGCTTGAGCTTCTCGACGAGCAACCGCAGCGACTCCTTCACCAGGGGAAGTTTGTTCGACTCGTTCATCGAACCCGAAACATCCAACAGGAACACAAGATTGAGCGCCGGCCGCTCCGACTCAGGAATCTCGCGGCCTTTCAGCCCGATGCGCACGAGCCGATGCGCGGGATTCCACGGCGCACTGGCGACTTCCATGGAGGCCGCTACGGGCTTGTCATCCTTTGGCGCGGCGTAATGGTAGGGGAAATAATTCACCAGCTCCTCGATGCGCACAGCGTCGCGCGGCGGACGCTGCCCGCCCTGGAGAAAACGGCGTAAGTTTGAATAACTCGCAGTGTCGACATCGATAGAAAACGTCGAAAGCGGATTGCCGACCGCGTCGAGATATTCGTTGTCCATCTGAGCCGCGTAAGCCTCGGTGTCGAAGGCCTGCGGAGAAGAAACGGTCACCGTTGAAGGTATGCGCTCGCCACGTTTTTGCGGCACGGCAAGCGCAGAGCGGACATCCTTCATCCGCGTTTGCACGCGCGTTCCTGCCAATGATTGCGAAGCCTGGTAGCCGGTGTCTTTCTCCGCGGTGATAGCAAACGGACTCAAGACAATAGCCTCGTCCGACGACGCCACATCTATGCCTTTGGCGGCTTCGGCTAGTTTGCCTACGGCGTCGACTTTGGATTGAACACCGTCGCTGCCGGAACTCGGCGTGTTGCTCGCAACCAAGGGTGCAGCCTCGGCAGCTTTTGGCGCAGAAACAATGTTCGCCGATCCACTCACCGCAACCTGCAGGTCAGGCGTTGACACCGGCGCCGGTGCCGCCGCGGGAAGCGCCGCCATCGGCTCTGGCTTCGTCACCGGCATGCTGGCTACGTGGGCTTCCTCGTCGTCCTTCTTGAGTTCGATCTCGTATAGCGTGCGGCTGCGCTCTTCCAAGTTGGCGATTTCGGCGGTCAGCTTGGCTTCCTGTTTGGCCGTCGCGCGCGCATCGGCAAGACGCACGCGCTCTCTCGCCACTTCACGCTGTTGATACACGAACAGCACAGCGAAGCATGCAGCAGCAAGACCAGCGGCGATGACATACGGGAAGCGGATAAATTTCCGTGGTTGATAAGCTTCACGTGCGGGCGGCACTTCGATCCGCTTGATGGGCGCGGCGACGGGCAGCGGTTCTTTAGCCAGAGCGGCGGAAAGGTCGTTGCCCAGCGCGCGGATTTGCGCGACGGCCGCCTGCGCGGCGGAATCGTCTTTGATCGCGGCCTCGATGGCGTCGTGTTCAGCGGGTTCGAGTTCGCCCAGAGCGTAAGCGGTCAGGCGCGGATCGTCAGGTGAAAATTTCGAGCTATTCATGGGTTCGTTCTCCTTGGGCTCAAGGCTGCTGGGCGGCGTATTCGGCGCGCAGACGCGTGACGGCGTGGTGGATCAGGACGCCGACATGGCTCACGGAATGCGTGGTGATGCGGCTGATTTCCTTGTAACTGAATCCGCTCTGGAATTTCAGTCGTAGTACTTCTTGCTGGTTCGGCGGAAGGTGATCGATCATGCGCAGCAGCGCGTCTTGCGTCTCGGCGGCCTCCAGCGCCCGGGCGGGCCGCGTTTCTTCGGCGCTCACGCGTTCCATTTCGCCTTCTTCGAAACGTTTCATGCGCCCCTCCTTTCGCAAGACGTCCAGCGCCCGGTGGCGACAGACCGTGAAAAGCCATTCGGCGAGGTGGCCGTCCACCGCGGCGGGCGGTTGCGCCATGAGCTTGACGAACGTGTCCTGCACGATGTCACGCGCGCGGTCGGGATCACCGACAAGGCGCGCGGCGTAACGCGTGAGCGACGATTGATAATCGACCACCGCGGTCTGCACAAAATTCTCAGCGTGTTCATGGGAAGTTTCCCGATTCATGGGGTCTCTGGTTGAAGTGACCTACGCTGGGTTTAACGTACGACGCGGTGGTTTATTAATAACATGAGGCAAAAATTCCGCCCCCGGGCTTTAGCAGGTCGCCATCAAAGAACGAAGCGTTTTTGAATTGCCGAGCGCCTGGCTGCAGCTTTCACCGCGGCCTTGAGCAGCCCAGCGTGCTCGATCTCTATCTCACCCGGAAGCGCTGAGCCGGAACGATACCGTAGAAGCAGACCTCCAGCGTGAAACTGTGCACAACAGGGGTGGAGCCCGATGTCCCTATCGGGCTTGATCAAAGCCGCTCTCAAACCAGCCCGTCTGGGACCCATGTCTCCGGCCTTTACATGGGAAAACGGGCTCCACCCTCGATTGCATCTCTCCGGCTTAGGACCGCCCTAATTCGCTACCTTCCGATGCGTAGCAAGATCAATGCTCACCAAGTCATAACGCGACTGGGTCAGGCTGGTCTCGTCGACATGGTGAAACGCGATCCGAAGTGTTTTCTGGTCCACGGCGATCTTCAGATAACCGTAGTTGCGATCGTCATACTTTTCCAACGTCAGACCGCCGGTCTTCACCGCCGGCTTGGGATCGAGATGATCCACGCGTAGGCCAAAGGTCGGCTCCAGGCTCGCCTTCGCGAGCACGTTCACGTTGTGACCGCCGCAGCCGCAAACGACAAAAGGCACTTCGTGGCTCTCCGCACCGAGCTGCACGACGCGGGTGTAACGCTGATAATTATGCGCATGACCCGAAAGCACCGCGTGCGGATACACGCCGACCTCCGCACAGATTTTGTCGATTTCGCGCAACATCTCCGTGCTGCCCGAGTGATTGCCCCCTTTACCACCAGTGGCCGGCGAATAAGTAAACGGCGGATGATGCATCGCAAGCAACACCGCACCCGCGTACTTCTCCGTTTTTATCCGGGCGAGTTGCGCCTTTAGGAAGTCCAGTTGGTAGTGCGGCACGCCGGGCCAGTGCCCATTCTGGTCGGAGATCAGACCCGGATCCTCCAGCGCGTTGCTGAAAAGCCCGATGATCCGCACGAACGGCACGTCGAGGGCAAAGTACACACCCGGCTGCGTCATCGCGGTGCGATGTAGCGAGCCTGCCTCCGCGGTGATCTCGTGCTGGCGCGCGCAGAAGTTGCGGGCAAAAACCTTCAGCGGTTCGTTGTCCGGCGCCGTGCCAGGCACGATAAACGAATCGTGATTGCCCGGTATGGCGAAAATCGGCGCGGGATAATTGCGATACGGTTCGTAGAACTGGTCGTAGTAATATTGCGGTTCGCCGAAATCGTAAACCACATCGCCCAAGCTGTAGAGCAACACCGGACGAGCCGCCGCCGGGCTCACCGACCAATCGGCCACCAGTTGATCCGCGACGTGCAACTCGTGCTGATATTTGCCATCGTTACTCGCACCACTGTCGCCGATCACATGAAACGTCACCTGCCCCGCCTGCTTGATCGCCGCGATCGCATCGGGACCGCGGGAGCCGAGGGCATCGGCCAAGGCGAACACCGCATCGTCCTTGATCCGAGACTGATCGAAACCGACAACATTCTTCTTCAACGCGTTTCCGAGCTCACGATAGAGTTCGGCATCCGACGGATGCGGCGTGGCCTGGTGACTGGGATCGGGCGTGAAGGAGCCTTCGTTAAACACGGGCTCGGAAAATACCGGCTGCGGAAGCGGGGTCGTGTGATGGCGCATGGTAGAAACGATTGGAGCGTTGTGGTTGGTTCGTAATCCCGGGCCAATCACGCGAGGAAACACCGTGGAGTAAGCGTCACCCTCGCGCGCCCAGGAAACATGAGGTTCTCGGGTTAAACTCCGCCACCGATCCACCATGCTGGCGCGTTCGTCAAACGACGGCCGGTTACAACCCCGTGAACTTCGCGACTGAAGCCTCGTTAGGCGCAAAGCGATTGAGCATTTAGAGTGAACCTTCAGCCGCCGATGATGCTTGCGGGCCCTTCCCGATCGGGGATTTGCGTCAGAAAATACGGAACAGAACACCACCACCTAATGCCTCACCCGTCACAATCGTTCGCTGCCCCCTCTTACAAATGAAAAACTCCTGCTCATTCATCGCTCTTGCCGCCCTGGCGCTGTCACTGGCTGGCTGTTCAACCTATATTCCGCCCGGCGCAAAGGCCGATCTGCAGTCTTTCGCCCTGCCCAGCATACAGGATGGTTTTTCTGCCAAGCCTTCCAATCCATTTCCCGCGAGCATCGCCGCCGTTCGAATTCAGGATTCTGGCTACAGCAACTATAACCTTCGCCGATATGGTGGCGACTATGGCACCGGACGTTACAAGGTGATCATGACGCGCGAGGTCGAAGACCAGACTCAGTTCGACCGCATCACGACGCTCCCGCAGGTCGCCGGCCTCGTCTCGCTTAACCGAATGCTTCTGCCGGAAAAACTCGATGACGACCGCCAAATCCGCGAAGCCGCTTCACGTCTTCAGGCCGACTTGGTTTTTGTTTATACCTTTGCCACCGCGTTCTTCGATACCGACGCCGCAAAACCACTGACCGTCATTTCACTCGGTCTGTCGCCCACCAGAAAAATCACTGCCGTCACCACGGTCTCGGCTTTGCTCATGGATACGCGCACCGGCTACATCTATGCGGCATACGAAACTACCGAACGCGCTGAAACTATCTCCAGCTCGTGGAGCAGCGGCGACAGCGCCGACGAGGTGCGCCGAAAGACCGAAAAGAAAGTGTTTGGAAAACTGATCGACGATCTCGTGACCTCCTGGCCAAACCTTCTACACCGCGCCAACAAGAAACCGATCGAGTGACATTCGCTCCGCCTTGTTAATATCTTTTTCCAGAAATTTCTGGCGCGGCGGGCGGTGTCGGCTCACACCGGTTTCATGATCACGACACGTTCCTTTGCGGTTCTTGGTGCATTACTAGCGGTTGGGCTCGCCGTTTTCGGCGTGCAGATCGGACAGGCGGTCAAGAAGGGCCGCGAGTTCGACCGCTTCCTTTCGGTACGCGGACTTTCGGAGCGGGAGGTCAAATCGACGCTGGCAATCTGGCCGATCCGTTTCGCGGTGTACGCCGACGACCTGCCACAGCTCAAACAGTCGATCGAGAAGACCAAGGCCGTCGTCCAGGGTTTCCTGAACGATCAGGGCATTGCAGCCGAAAGCATTTCCTACGGACTGCCCGCGGTCTCGGACAAGGACGAGGAGCGCTACGACGAGAAGAATACGCTGCCGCGCTACAAGGCGGTCACGACGCTGGTGGTGCGCAGCGCCAAAGTCGACGTGGTGAAGCAGGCGATCCAGCACGCAGATACATTATTGGAAAAAGGAATCACGCTCGTCTCCAACGAATATGGCGACCACACGCAGTTTCTTTTCGACGGCATCAATGAGGTGAAGCCCGACATGATCAAGGAAGCCACGGCCAACGCACGTGCCTCGGCGGAGAAATTTGCCCAGGATTCAAAGGCGAAAGTCGGCTCGATTCGTCGCGCAACGCAAGGCGTGCTTGAGATCGAAGATCGTGACGTCGCCACGCCCGAGATCAAAGTCCTCCGCGTCGTGACAACGGTGGATTTTTTTATCGAGTGAGCGACGCCCGCTTCAATTCGCAACGATCAGGTCGAGTACGAGCTTCCATTCGCGTCCATTTTCGCGTTTCCAAATGCGGAGATAGTTCGAACGTTTGGTTTCGGTTTTTCCGGTAGCCATGGCTTCAATCGTCACCCACCCGTAGACGTACCCGAGATCGCCCGAGGACGCTATTTCGCCGTCGAGTAATTCATAAATTGAATGAGCACCAGCCGCTTGAGTTTTGAAGATCCCGCTGATCGCAGAGAGTGAGCACGCGGGTATCAGGTCGGGACGATAAAGTCGCGCTTCCGAAGAAAGCACCGACGCGTAAGCGTCCGTGCCGGTTTGGGCGAAGCGGGAGATAAACGTGCGCTCAGCCGCCAGCAGCTCCGCGTGAAAATCGCTTTTGGCCATTACCGGGATCTGCTTCGGATCGATCGCCGAGGACACCGG
>Ga0302323_100002173_pt1 | contig 15928 bp, 4 predicted proteins | sample Fen_T0_3_FD_201950 | JGI IMG/M metagenome (GOLD analysis project Ga0302323, IMG submission 201950) | Peat permafrost microbial communities from Stordalen Mire near Abisko, Sweden - Fen_T0_3 | ecosystem: Environmental > Terrestrial > Soil > Wetlands > Permafrost | place: Sweden: Abisko... | reverse complement strand
TGCGATACCGGACCCAACGGCAATAATGTCACCTGTGCGGGCTGCCGCATGCTGGTGCCCCCGAGCTGAGGTTGACTCTGGGCCGCGCCTCCGACTCGGGTTTCGCCCTTATGCGGCGATGTTCGGCGACACGTGGGCGCGGTTTTCTTGATGGCGTTTGCCAGTTGACTCAAGTCATCGGAATCAGGGGAGGGGACAAAAACCTCGTCGCCGTATGGGGTGCGGGGTGCGGCGTGCAGGATGTCTTCGAAGCTGAGCCCGCGCTTCTGCGAGTACCAGGGGCCGAAGAAGGGGCGGAGCGGCGGAGCGGCAACTCCCTCCAAGTCACCAAGGCTCAGCTCAAAGAGTCCGGCGAAGATCAATCCGCGGTCGACGCGCGCATTTTGCACGTGATCCGGCACTTCGTGCTCGATAAGCCGGGCTCCTTGGCGCCGCCGCGATCAGCGCGCAGTGAGAGCGTGACGCTCAGAATATCTCGATATTTTCCATCGTCGTCCACTGCTCAGTGCCCAAATATTGGGTCAATCGCACAAGACGGGCCGCGTGAGGACTGAAGAGCATCGTTGCCGGACCGTCGCCGCTACTTGGGGCGAGCGGAGTGCCCACACCGGTATCGTAGACTGTGGACCAAGTGCCTGAGCCGTCGTCGACTTCCAGCTTGGCGCCGTTCGGCCAATTCCAATTTCCCCAGAACGCGACGTTGACCTGTGAGATTTGGTACTGCTGACCCAAGTCGAATGTCATCGTGGCGTCGCCCGTGGCGCCGCTGGCGATGGTCTTGCCACTCCAGGCGCCACCCAAACGACCGTTTCCGTCGCCGAAGAGGGACATATTTTCGTTGGGTTTGAGGGTGATGCCGTTGAGGTGAGTGAGGTCGAGGTGGCTTTCGGAGCTTGGGGCCGGCAGCGCAGTCGAGCTCGGGTAGGCCATGATCTCCCTGATCACGCCTCCAACACCTCCGTTGCCTCCAACCCCTGCGTACGGCCCGGCGCCCTTCAAGGTGAGTTCGACATAGCGCACTTGTTTGCTCGCAAACGAGTCGGTTTGGTCGTACGTGAGCGGCGAATGGGCATTGACGTCGACAATCGTCGTCCAACTGCCGCTGGTCTCCGCGACGCGCAGGCTGTAGCTCGCCCCCGGCAGGGTGTGCACGTGACGAACCGCGCCCAGTGACACGACTTGCCCAAGATCGACGGTGATGGTCGCACTGGCGGAGTCTGGACTCGCCCCCGCCTGCCATCCAAATCCGAGATCGTCGCCGTCAATCACACTCTGTGGCAGCCGAGCCGCCGGGTCGTAGGAAGGCAATGCGGTGCCGCCGTAGGCAACGGTAACTGTCGGCGGCGCGACGCTGCTCGGGCGCCGCAGCAGGTTCACCTTGAAGTACTTCGAGTCGTCGCTCAGCGGAAAATAGGCAACGCGCGGTGGAGGCGTCGCGAACGCCTGGATCGACTGCAGTATCCCACCGGCTGGACCCACCCCCGGCACAGCGTAGTCCGTCATGCGAACGTATCGCACGGGTTGTGACGGAAAGGTGTAACCCACCGAGTCCGTATACCCGAACTGATTCCCAACGCCGCTGTCGTAGATGTTGCTGTACGCGCCCGGAACGGCAGCAACGTCGACGCGCCCGCCACTCGCCCAATTCGACCCCACGTAGAAGTTCAAATACACTCTTGAAACGGGATATTGCGCGCCGAGATCGTACGTTCCACCGCAGTCCCCCATGGCATAGGGCGGCACCCCCTGATGTGCGACGTTGGCAGCGATGACACCTCCCGGCCAAAGCCACGGAACGGGTCTATTACAGTTGGTATTCGCCGTCACGGTAGCAAAATAGCTGAGATCGTAGCCGTCAGTGGGACTCGGTGGCGGCCCGGTTTGTGTACTCGGATAGACCTCGACTTCCATCAGCCCGCCCCGAGGAGCCCCCTTCATCTTGATTTCCAAGAAGCGCGCGGTCATCGCGTTGAAGCTGTAGGTATGGTCGTCCAGACCGGGAGTGTTATCGAGGATGGTCTGCCAATTGCCGGCGTCTGTGGGCGTCGTGCCAAGACGCATGGTTTGCGTCGCTGGCGCATTGCCGGTGTAATAGTAGAGAAGGCGCACGGCTCCGACTGAGAAGTACTGCCCCATGTCGATCGTCAACGTAGCGCCTGCGTTCGGATCGGTGCCCGATGCGGAGCTGTACGCCCACCAATTGTCATCTCCGTCGAACACGGACTCCGGCACCATTTGGGGGATGAAGTACGTGGCATCGCCTTGATAGGTCCGACTGATCGTCGGCCCCGGGTAGTTCCGACGCAGCAAATTCACATTGTAATACAAGCCATCTTCGCTGACGGCATACGACGTCAATGGTGGAGTATGCTCCGGAACGTCACGGGCGACCTGAAGCACGACGTCAGGCCCACCCGACTTCGCTCCGAAGGAACGACTCGAGTCGTCCCAAACGCTCGCGATGCCGCCGCTCGGCCAAAGCGTCGTCCCCACCATGCGGAAAGCGTCTTGGTCGCCTTCGCGTTGCGCGTCCGTTTGGATCAGCGGAGCCTCCAGGTGCGAAGGGTCCAACGTCACTGTGTTGCCACTGACCGTAAACGGCACACGGCGTGACCACAGCTCGGAACCGAGATGTTCGCCGGAGATGGCATCCGACCGCCACGCCACGAGCAGGTGATCGGACATCAAGACCAGATTCGGCTGGCTTTGACCCATCGAGAATTGTGTCGAGTAGGGCATTTGCGCGGGCGCGAGCGCAAACGATTCGGTAGCTCCTGGCGTACTCGGGTCGAGCACGGCCGCATGCAAACGCGGCACGTTCGCTTCACCCGTGTTTTCCGGATCGGTACCCTCGGTGAATGCCACTGCGAGGTGCGAATCATCCAAGAAAATCAGATCCGGCCGATCATCGGTCGCGCCCGGAGCGAACGGCCCGACTGACCAGTGCGACGAGCCGCTCTGAACCTCGATGGTCTCCATCCCCTGCGAGCCCGCTCTCCAAGCCGCCGCCCAATGCCCATTGCGACCCGCGAGGACGACGTTGTCCTCCACCGCGCCGGTCGCCGAGAGCACTTGATCCCCAGTGAGCGGCTTCAGATCTGGCGTGAACAGGCGATAGCGCAGATCAGGACCATTGGCAGCGTCGTGCCAATCCTCCCACGCCACGACCAGCTCACTGCCATCGAATACGATGTCCGAGCCACTCTGCGAGAATGCCGGATCCTCATTGGCGACGACGGTCTCGCCCTGCGCCACACCACCTACCACCTTACGCAGCGAGATGCCGAGCTCGTCGTCGTCGAAATCAGTCCAAGCAACCACGAAATCATCACCCGGCAGTGCAGCCACACCGGGATCCGGGGTCGACACCGTGGTTTGCGCGACTTGAACCGAGCCTAGTGCCTGGCCCGCCGATTTGAACGTCGATAGATACAGACCAGCCGATTTGTCGGTGAGATCGGAGAACGCCACCGCGAGCGCATTGCAACGCGCTGCCAGCGGATGCCGCCCCGCGCCGATGGTGCGGCCCGCTAGGGATGGGAACGGGTGATCTTGGACAACTGTCTTGAGCACTTCGATGCCGCTCACCTTCGCGTTGTCTACTACGGTCGTAAAGCTGACGACGATCTGCCCTTGGTCGTCTGCGACGGCGCTGAAGTCACGCACGACGGCCGTGTTGGCTCCGCCGGCGACACTGAAGATATCGAAGTCCGTCAGCACTTGCGTCCCATTGATCGCCGCGTTGAAAACTCGACTACCTGCCGTGGTCCAAAAAATCTCCGCAAAGTGCAAGCGCACCGTGTACGTAGCGGCAGGGGTGAGCCCGTCGAGCGTGTAAGTAAAATCGCCGTAGTGTTCCGATTGATAGACCTCAGCCGGAGCGGCGTTCGCTATGCCGCTCGTCGTGATGGGGACATCGGCCCAATACCAGTTCCCGCCATCAACGGACTGGTCCGCGCCGAACGAGCCAACCGCGTCGCCACCGCTGTTGATTTGCGTCACCGCGACCTGCCCTTGACCAGCCGGATTGCGCGGGCTCACGAGCTGCGGCGTGATCTCGCAGGTTGGACTGCAGCCATCACCCGCGAGCGAGTTTCCGTCGTCACATGCCTCGTGTGATGAGCGAAACCCATCACCACAAACGTCTGCCGCCGTGCCCGCGGGATGATCGGGCACACACTGCGCGACCGGTGAGCCCGCCGCGCCAGCAGCGCCGCCCGAGCCGGGCACACCACCTGCGCCACCCGAGGCGCCCCCTACTCCGGTTGGGCCATTCGGAAATTGGACGACGTAGCTGGTCGTGCTGATGCGTGCGACCGGGTGGGGATTCGAACCTCCGGCCATGCCCGCCACGCCACTGGCGCCTGCGGCGCCGCTCGCGCCGCCGGTTCCGGCAGTCCCGCCACTGCCGGCCGGCGAATCGCACCCGGCAAGCAGAAACAACGCGAGCACGAGACACCACGCGGCGCGCAAACCATTCCGCGTCAATTGCGCATCCGTCATACGGTTCATTTCCTTACTCACAACCGGCACAATGCCTTGACCGATGCGCGACGGTGACTTTGCCGAGACAGATTCTGCCGGGGCGTAGCTACCTCATCACTCGACGCTGCACGCAGCGCCAGTTCCTGCTCCGCCCGTCGCGGGTCACCAATCAAAACGTCCAGTATTGCTTGGCACTCGCCGCCGAACGGACCGGCATCTTGCTGCACGTCGTGTGCTTCATGTCCAATCACTGGCACGGCGTATTGACCGACCCCGAAGCGCGTTTGCCGGAGTTTCTCGAGATCTTCCACAAGGTCGTCGCCAAATCCCAAAACGCTTCGCTCGGCCGCTGGGAAAACCTTTGGTCCTCTGACAAGACCAGCGTCGTGCTCCTCGTCTCCGATAGCGATGTGCTGGACAAGATGGCTTACACCCTCGCCAACCCCACCGCCGCTGGGCTGGTCAAGTCGCCATATGACTGGCCCGGAGTGATTTCGAATCGTTTCGGCGAGGAACGAGAAATCCAGATGCCGGACGGATTTTTCGACCATGACGGACCGCTGCCAGAAGCTCTGACGCTCCGTTTCGTGCGGCCGCGAATCTTCGCTGGTCTGAGCGACGCGCAGCTCCAAGCACGGCTGAATGCGGAAGTCGCCAAGCGCGTGAAACGAGCCCGCGAGGACATGACGCTGCGCGGTTTGCCCTTTGTCGGGCGCGACGCGGTGCTGCGGCAGGCCTTCAGCGCGATGCCCAAGACGCCCGCGCCGAGGAGAAATCCGAGCCCGCGGATAGCCGCTAAGTCCACCCCGGAGCGCGTCCGCGCGATTCGCGGAATGGTGGACTTCGTGCAGGAATATCGCGCCGTTTGGCATGCTTGGCGCAGCGGCAATCGCGCGGCGGTATTCCCGCTTGGGACTTACGCGCTCCGCATCTACGCGCGCGTTGCCTGCGCGCAGGCAGTGCCGGCGTAGAACGGCGTCGCGGCTCAACGCGGGACTGCACGACAAATGGGCGCGCAAGCGCGATGGTGTGGTCGGCGAGCGGAGACGCAGCAACGAGGACCGCAGGCGTTCGTCGCCGGCCGTCCTTGTTGTCGTTTCAGTGCCATTTGCGGTGCTACTTCTCATCTCGTTTTCCGCTCGCGCTCTACGTCATCACCCTCTCGCGATTCACTTTCTGGGCTTATCCCGGGTCGGGTCCCCTGCATCTCGTTTCCGCTCGCGCTCATCGTCATCACCCTCGACCAATTCACTTTCGCGGCTTATCCTGGGTCGGGTCCCCTGGGTCGGGTCCCCTCGACCAATTCACTTTCGCGGCTTATCCTGGGTCGGGTCCCCTGGGTCGGGTCCCCAAATCCCGTCGCGCTTCAGCTTGTTGGCGAGAACTATTCTGCGGCAATTGCCCTGCCGGCCGAGCACCGCAAGCCCTTTCTCCGCAATCCAGTCGTCCTGCCGCGTAAGCGTGCTGACCAGCAGTGATGCGGCCCCATACTCCATCCATTCCTTTCCTGCGTCTGCGCCGGTCAGTTGATAGAAGTCCTCGAGCACCTTCAGAAACTGCCCACGCGCTTCCTTCGCTCGCACCGAGTCGGTAGGGTTCAGAAAGGGGTGCCCCAACAATCTCGACACACACCCAAGTCCAGTGTCTGGGCAGCAATACAGGAAAAAAAGCAATGAATTACCAAGAAGCGGTCGGCCACTCGTCACGAGGCCGGCTGAAAAGAAGTCAATCCCTCTTGCATCTGGCCAATCTCGAAGGCAGGCCTCTGCTGCATTGTTCGATGATTTAGCCCTCATGGCAACTGGCTCCCAGAGCTTCGGATCCCGAACGCGAGAGGCAACCAGGCAAGCATTTGCAAGCTCGACGGAGTAGTCTCTGGCGCCAGAGATCGCTGCTGAGATCTGAGTTTGCAAACCTCGGTTAGCCCAATAGTGCGCGGCTAATACCTCGTGACTCCCGTTCTCTTCGATCAGTTTGCTCCCCATTTCCAGCGACATGGGTGCGGCTACGTCCGTTCGCGACGACGATGCAACCAGAACACATTCGACTTCTGACGAACCGAGGCTCGGCGCCTCTGGTTCAACTAGCCTGCAAATTGAAGGCGGGAGGTTGGAAGAGTAGATGCGTCCATCGCAGTGAACGACAGGCCACCATCCGTTGCTCTCGACTCTTGAGCCTTCACGCAGTGCTGCGATTGCGCACCGGATCGACTTCCCACCGACGGGCTCCCAAGGGTGGACTGCTAACTCGCCATTAGCGTCCTGCCAAACAGCAATTCTATCAGTCATGGGGGGGCTCTGCTGGATTGTTTATGCGAACGTTGGGTAGGTTCTGCGCGGCATGTTCCTGGCAGCCCGAACACACCGGGGTACCGGCTCCAGACTCTCCGGTCACCACTCGAGGGTCAACGCCAGCTGCCCGCGCGTCGGAGACTATCTTATCTATCCCGACGACATCCGCGTGGGTTTTTGAAACGCTCACTCCCCCAAGAGTCTCGCCCTCCTTTACGAAGTTCTCTTTCGCCCATTCTGCAACAGCCTTGGCGTCAACCAGCTTCACATTCGGCACCTTGAGCGCGAGATAAACTCGTGAAGCCTTCTCGCCGGGAAATTGGACCCGTGCAACCCAGACATTCGCCTGCTTCGCAAAAGGTCCTTCCATGCCAATGTCCGCACCTGCCTGTCGCAAACTCACAAGAATATTGTGCGCACGAACTTCTACTGCGACGGGCAGTTCGATGGGTGCGGACAGGGATTGCAGTCGTCCCCCAAACGCCACCATAAACAACAGACCGGCCGCCGATGGCGAGTGAGCCATCAATCCGTTGTTCATCGCACTCATGGGCCCCGGAACGATAACTCGACCGTCTAGTTGCCGTGACTTTTGGTAGGTTGCCTCCGCACCGTCCGACCACTGAAGCTTTCTCCACTTGGCGGCGAACCACGTGGCCGCGCTATACGAAGCTTGCCGCGCAAGCCAGCCAACGCTCTTGCCATTCCACTCGCTAGGAAATATGTCGACACGGAAATCTGGTTCGTCATCATCGAGCCCCTGGACATCGATTTTGCCGAAAACCTTACCGCCCACGTAAGCGTACAGGTTTAGATCCGCCTTCCGCGGCGCGTGCACTCCCAACGGGTCGGCCGTAATCCACCGATTCAACGCCGGTGAATAAAACCGCTTCCCGAAATAAACGATCCCAAACTCCGCATCCTCCTCCTTCCCCGTAAACCCATAGTCCTCCCGAAACCCCTTCCAGCGCTCCGGCCGATAATCACTCTCCTTCGCCCCATACCCCTGATAAGTCGAAGCCTCGACAAGCTCACTCGTCGCCTTGTCAAGCACCACACTCGTCGACCCCAAGTGGTCGCCAAGCTCAAACAACACGTGCTGCCCCGCGCCCGCTACGCGCGGTTCGCCCTTGCCCGCCGACTCATACACCACCCGTGCCAGCCGCACCCCGTGCGCAACCAGGTACGGAACCTCCGTATCGGCGCTCAGCGTCGTTTCAAAGTATCCACCCGGCGTCGTGCCACGCACCTCGAGCGTCTCGTACGGATACAGCGTCGTCTTAACGCCCGCACTATCCGTCGACATCTTGACGACGCGCTCGTCGCTCTCGTCATAGATGAACTGCAGGTCGCGCTGCCAGGCGCTCGTGTCCGTACCAATCGCCGGCAAGGACGCCGTGGCCATATCCTGCCGAAAAATCCGATTAAGTCGCCCCACCTCGTCGTATTGCAGATCCCAACGGCTCGAGCACGGCGAGCCAGCGGGCAGACACGGCCCATTGCGCTCGAGGTTGATACGATTGACATTGCCCATGTCATCGTAGCGAACGCTTACCTGACCGGAGCGTGTGTTGGTCGCGGAAAGAAGCTTGTTGCTGGCGCTCTTGAGCTGGTACGGGCGACCACCAGCGACGTCGTTCGTGATCGTGCCGAGTGAGCGATCGTAGAAGCCGTGCGCGTCGTCGTCACTCGATTGAGTGTTGCCGAGCCAGTCGTAACCAAACGTTTGATAGAGCGGCCGCGAATCGAATGCGACGTGCGTGCCGGGCTGTGCGCGACGCGGGTCCGTCGCGCCGGCTAGCTCGGGCGCGAACGGAGACGTCCAGGCGTCGGTTCCTCCGGTGGCTTGGTAGTCGATGCGCGTGGCACGATAGAGATCGTCGTATTGGATCTTCTTCGTGACCGGCTTCGAGCCCGCGGGCCACTCTTCGGCTGCGCGGTAGTCGTGGATCTCCGTTGGATTGCCGACAACGTCGTAAGTGAGTTGCTGGTCCTGGAGTACGAGCTGAAAGGTGCTCGGCGTGTACGGAGTCGGGTTGTAGGTCGGGGTGGGCGTGTAGTTGGCGGGCGGGGTACCCCAGATCCCGGGAGGGCCGCGGTACGTCTGCACGTTTCGCAGGCGGCGGCGCGTGTCGTAGTCGCTGTCGGTGCGCGTTCCGGCCGCATCGCCGTAGATAATTTCCTGGACTAATCCATCCGCACTGCGAGTGATGCCGGTGACGAGGTCGCCATAGGAGCCAGCAACCTTCTTCACCGTCCCGCGCTGCGAATACTCAGTGGTCACCGCGCTCGTGTCACCGGTGCCTTGCAGCTCGGGCACGGTCGAGCCGGTGGTCGCGCTCACTTCGCGGTCGGCAGCGTCGAAGGCGAAGTCGCGAGTGTAGAAGCGGCGCCCGAAGCGTTGATAGACAAGGTTCGGAGAGATCCGACTCACTGCATCCACGGGCAGCGCAGGCAGCACCGCGGTTTGTATGACTCGACCACGCGCGTCGTAGCTATTCCACTGGGTCTTGCCGCGGCTCCAGACTGTGACGAGCCGGCCGCGGAGCAGCGGACTCGTCCCGTTCGGGTCAGTGACACTGGTGGCGTAGTTACTCGGTCGGAAAATGTTCGCGGTATCTGAAAACGGCTTCAGCGGAGCCGCGTCGTAGGAATAGATGACCTCGTAGCCGGTCGGGCCAGAGCCGCCGCTGGTCATGGCGGGAGCCGAGTAGGGCCCCTGTCCGCCACCACACGGGCTATAGTCTTCCGTCAGCAGCCGGCCCGCGCCGTCATAGGTGAAGTTCTCGCCGCAGCCGCGCGCGTCGCTCGTTCCGACCAACTCGCCCGCGTCGTCATAGGCATAACGCCAGGCTTCGAGCCCGCCGTCAGTCTGCGTCACGGGCGTGCTGAGGACTGAGCTGAAGTTCTTGCTGGTGTGAGGATCGACGTTGAGCACCAGGTGCCCCAGCGAATCGTAACGCATCCAGCGCACGACCGCGGGATCGGACTTGCCGACGCGCACGCGGGTGATGACTTCGGGTTCGCCCGTCGCCAAGTATTGCGTGCGCACTTCACGCGCTTCGATGGCGCCGCTCACATGAATGCGCTCGGTCGTCGCGATCGTGCGCCCGTGACCGTCGCTGCGAGTGCTCGCGTAGCTACCTTGATGCGGGCCATTCTGTAGATCGGCCGCGTCGTACAGGTCGCTCGAAAGCGCGTGATAGATGCTTTGGAGCGTGACCGTCCCGTCCAGGTCGAACGTTTGCACCTGACGACCAAATGCGTCGTACCGCTGCCGCCCGTAGCCCGAACTGGGCACGGTCGAAAGCGGGAATTGAGCTGGAGAGGCGTCCGTGAACGACTCGATATACTTGCGGCTGACCGCCGATTTTGCGTCGAAGAACTGCACGCCTGAGAGGATGTACGCACCCCCATCGTTGGCTGAGGGATCCGCCTCGCTGAGCCCTAACCGGGTGCGACCGAGGCCATCCACGTAGGAGAATGAATCCAGGTACGAAGCCAGGCTCGGATCAGCGCCGTCTTGGGTCTGAGTGTGAATGACAGAGAACTTGACCGAGTTCGAAGACGGAAGCGTGTAGTCCACCTTGACCGATGCCACGCTGGACAACCCGCCCGTCGGCAGCGGTCGATACAAGGCACTCAGTCGCCCGAAGGAATCGTACTCGACGCGCGTCACCTGCAGCTGCATGTCGACCACGGTCGTTGGCGCGCCCAAACCGCGATCATAGCTAGCCGATGATGTGAGCAAGGCAACGCCATCGGTCTGGCCTGGCCGCGCGTAGGTTCCGGTCTCGGAGATCCCAGTGCTCGAGCAACCCCCATTGGTGTGAATGGTCTCGGCGGTGGCGAACTCCGCGTAAGAGTCACTCGCGTAGCTGACATCACGGCAACGAGACAGAGCTAAGGACGGCGCGCCCTCTTCCTGAGTCAGCAGCCCGAGTTCGTTGTAGTGATTACTGGAAACGGAGATCACGCCGTTCCCCGACTGAGTGCTCGGGTACGGCGCAGTAACGTGAACGGCTGCGGTCGTAAAGCGATGCAAGGGCACCACCCCCCTGAGCTCTGCCGTCGTAATCGTCGGATTGCCGTGCGAGTCGTAAGCGACAAAGGTGTGGCTGCGCACCTCCTGATGCACACTGCCAACGGCCCACGATTCAGTGGTGCGCCAGAGCCAGCCGCTCGCGTCTCCCGAAACGAGCTCCGGTTTCGTTACTTGTACGAGCGTTTCGTCCGGCACAATCCCGGGATCCCCGTCGGTGGCGCTCGGGCAGGCGGGACCGCCGTGACAGCCGAAATCAAACCCCACCAGCTTGTTGCCCGCGTAGTCGACCTCCGACGCAGAGCGCATGACGGCCGCGCCAGCGGCGGCACGCATCGGAACGAGTGACGAACGAGCGGCGGTTGCGTTGTCACTGGCGAGCTGACCGGGATGGTCAACTTGATTCTGAAGCGGGTTCCAGTCGGTCGGCGGAGTCGCCTGCAAGTAGACGTTCGTCGTGGCGCTGGCGCTCGAGCCGGTCTGCGGCCCCGCCGCCGTGTCGTAGACGACCGTCTGCTTCGCGCTCTCGAACGCCTGCCGCACGCGGCGCCCATCGAGCCCCACGAACAACTGCCGCAAGCGATACGTGCTTGAGTCCGTGCTCAGAAAAACGCCGCGCTCGTCGTACTTTTCCGTAAAAATTGGCAGGCCCTTGAGCGCCTCGCGCGGGTTGTCACGCCAGCGCTCCTCGAGCGAACACTCATCGACCCCATCACCGGGGTTCTCGTCTTCGCATTCGCCGAGCAAGAACGCGCTCTCGGTGTAGTCGCTCGGGCTATTCAGATCACCGATGCGCTTGGAACGCGCTCGGGTGAAACCACGAAATTCGCGCTGACGCCCTTCGAACAACGGGTCGCGATATTGATACTCGGTGACGTATTTCCCGAATCCCGACTCCGCCACGCTCAGGTTGTCCGATTCGGTGACCCGCTTCACCACATGGGCGACCGTCGGCATCTTCATCGTCCACGCGCAGCCCCAGGGCGAGGTCGCGAGCAACTGCGCGTCGACGCTTGGATCGCATTGACGTTGCGACTCGGCCGCCAACATCTCCGCCGTAGAGGTCGTGTATTCGATGTCTGTGCTCTTGCCGAGGCCGTTCTCGACGTGCGTGAGCAGGAAGGATTTGTTGCCGCCTTCCAAGTCGATGTACTGATATTTTTTGGCGTTGGCCCAGAGAATGTCGCGCGTACCCGAGCCGTTGACGTCAACCAAGCGCACGCGATTGGCGTACGACGGGCTCGCGGGCGTGCCCGGAATGATGTGCCGCTCGGTCCAGCCCTTGCCGTCGACGTTCAGCCAGATGTCGATCGCGTCGTAGCGAACCTGCACGAGATCATCCAGGCCATCGCCGTTCACGTCGTCCATCCGCAGCGTGATGCCCTGGATGTCCGAGTAGTTCGGGCCGCCCATCGCGATGTAGCCGTTCGAGCTGAACTTGCCCGCCGTGCAATCGCTGCGCTCGCCCGTGCCCCACACGCCGTCGCCGCGCCCCGGCCAATAGCGAATATCGCCGCGGCGCACGCGCACGAGATCCGGCAGGCCATCACCGTTCATGTCGGCGAGCTGCGCGTCCGGATCGCTGAACTGCACCGGAGTCGAGCTCCACGGCACACAAGTCCGCAAAGGCTCGGTCGAAAGCTTGCCCGTCGTGGCGGTATCCAAGCTCCCCAAACCGAATTGACCACTGCCCTGCGGCAGGCGAGCGAGCGAAAGGAACGTCTGGTACTCCGTCCCCGTGCTCACCACGACGTCGACCAAGCCGTCCCCGTTCACATCCATCACTTTGGTGTTCAGCGCATCCTTGCCAAAGTCGATCTTGGGACTTTGACCCGACGCTGTCGTCACCGCGCTCCCGTTCCACGACCAAACGCCCTTATTTACCGACGGCGTGTACATCGAGTACGTTTTCACCTGCGGCATGTGCAGCAGGTTGATCGCGCCGTCGCCGTCCAGATCGAGCGGCGTCAGATTCAAGTTTCGGAACGTGATGTCATTCGCGTTGGCGCCCAGCACGCCCTGAACCGTCATCAGGTTCGCGGCACCGAAGGAATCTGCCTTGCCTCCCGCGGAATTGAAGAAGACGCCGTGACCGTAGCCGTACGTCCCCACGGCGGTGTTCAGCACATCGGGCAAGCCGTCTGAGTTGATGTCGAACAGCTCGGTCATCTCCTCGTCGATTGAGTGCGGCGGGCTGCTCTGCACTGTGTGCAGGTCGTGATTGAAGCCCTCGAATCCAGGCAGATCCGCGTTCTCCTTGACGTGACTGTATTCGAACGACATCGCCGGCAGCGTTGGGCAGCTCGTGACCGCGGCCAGCGCCTCGACCGCTCGGGTCGAGTCAGTCGGCACGTCGGTGACAGGCTGTCCATTCAGCTCGGCAGGCGCGCTCGCTTCGCTTCCCGCACAGCGCCCCTCTACTTGGACGCTGCTCAATAGCGATGCATGCTGCCGAGCGTACGTCAGATGATAGCGGCGCACCTGGTGTCGCACGCTCGCCACGTCATCGTTGAAGGTCTTGCTGGCCACGTCCACGCCCGCCAGACGCAGCGTCTGATCCATTCGCCAGCCGCTGCGATACGAAAACGTCGGATCGCTACGCTGCTCGTACAAGAGATGCGTGTGATGCGCGAAGACCGAGACATCCGTCGTAGCGGCGTTGGTGGCCGGCGTCGTGTCGTAGATGTCCGACAGGTACGCCATCGCGCCGCTCTGAAAGTAGCGGTACACGACGACGTTGTTCGGCGTAGGTGAGGCGCCCGCATCCCCAGGGTTCGCGGTACCCTGAGAGTCGTACTGACGCACCAGATGCCAACGATAGATCTGCTCTGGGTGTCCGGGATTCGTATCGAGCGCGCTGCGGTCGTCCGACCCATCGAGCGGCACACCGAGCTCCATCGTCACCCCGCTCTTGTCCTGCACGCGCCAGGTGTGGTGATCCGCCGCCCAGAAAAAGCGCAAAAATGAGCCCTCGACGCGCGCACGAAAATATTGTGCACCGTTGCTCCAGGTCGGCATGGTCTCATCCGGAGCACCCGCACAAGCTCTGGCGACCACGACACAGATCGGCACCAACTCTTGCCCGCCGTTGAATACGAAGCGATCTTGATTGACGTCGAAGCCCGAGCTTTCCGCATAATTCGGCAGGCCGCGGTCCGTCTGCCGCGCAATGAACGGCACCCCGACGTCCCAGCCCACACCTGCCAGCCCGAAGCCGCCGCTCGAAGAATAGGAAAGGCCAAGCGCCGGCTGCGCTCCACCCCGCGCATGCGGCAGTGAGAACGGCACACTGAAGGTCGCGATGCCCGTCGATAGCTGGGCCGAGAAACTCTCGCCCATGCCTTGGATCTTGCCGCTGCCTTGCGGCAAGGAGATCGCTTTGCTCGTTACCCCGCTCTTGTCCGCGCCGGTGGGGAGCGCCAGTGTTTGATCCAACACCGGTTCCGTCGGCTTCTCCTTGTCAGCGGACGGTTGCTGCCTGATGGCTGGATCCTTCAATTGCAGCGCCGAAGGCGACAACGCCGCAGGAGCAGGAGAAGAAGAGGAGGCAGCGAGGGTCTTCGCTGTCTCTTGAAATTTCGCTAGCCTTGCCTCGAATGCGTTCGCGTCGCTTGGCGCCTCTTCTGCCTTGGGCGCGGAGCCCGCCGATGGTGATCGCTTTTCGTCGTGCGTCTGGACAGCGGCGCGTTGGTCGGGTTGTGCCCATGCCATGGCGGGCGCGAGCGCGGATTCCGCGAAGGAGAAGAGCACCGCGGCGGCAATGGGAGTGGCGCCGCGCCGAAGGCGCTCAAGGCCGCTTGGGTTGTCAAGATTGCAAAATCCCCGGGATTTCTTGGTCATGATTCAGAACTCAAAAAACTTCCCGAACGCAGCGAGGACACCGCTTGACCACATCCCGGTGAGTCTGCCTCATGAGCATGGTGCTGGACTGTCCCCTCGAGGCGCGGCCCCCACGACGGCAACGGATTTCGAAACGTTCGCGATACGCTCAACTGTTCCTACCACGGCCGATTCGCGTCGCGCCTCGCCACGCATACCCATCGGTTTGGTATCTCGATTCGCTGAGGTCGTCAACGACGCAGCGAGCATCGATCGCCAACACGAAACGCAACGACGTCGCCATCACCACGATGTCACTCGTTCGAGACACCCCAAGCGGAGACCGTGATCGACTTCGGGCTCGCCGGACATTCCCTCGCCGGACATTCCACCGCTAAGACAACCGGCGCAGCATGGCATTTCGCTGGAATCACAGGCAACGATTGAGGTTATATCGGCGACTTGATTCGACTTCCATTTCTTTCCGTCGGATTTCGCCATAGACCGCAGCAAGCGGCGACGAGGTACCTAGGCCCCACACAACGTCGCAGCGTGTGATCTTGGCAGGCAACAAATGCGCAATCGAATTGACACGATTGCCGACGTAGTGAACGTTCGCGATCGAGCAGCGTGCAGCAACACAGTTGGCGAAGATCCAAAGGCGCCGGCGTGACGGCTGAGCCTCCTGACCAAACTCGGATGCGTTCAACTCCGCACGAAGGCCGACGGCAAATCGTTCGCGGTAGAGCAGTCTGCGATAGACGGCGGGCCCTGACTTCTCATAGAGTCCGTTTACCCAAACGGGTGGGACTTCGGTGCAAAAGGATGGTGCGGGAGAATCAACAGCGCTCTTGTGCGAAGTCGCACCCGTTCCCAGGAACCAGCCACAGAGTCGCGTGTTTGCGGCATTGGGCGTGACGGAAATTGAGCGCGGCTCGCGGCGACAGGGATCATCGCGCCGGGCGGTAGGCGTGGCTTTCGCTGTTTCGCTGGTCATCGCGTTGTGCAGCACGCCGGCCGCGGCCTATCGAACCGCAGCGGACGGGTCGCTCTTGTCCGGCGCTGGTCGGGTCGCGCGGGTCAGTCCGAGTTTCGCGTTTGCGCTCGACATCGATTCGATCCCCCCGCCGCTGAAGGTCGAGGAAGTGGAGACGGCGTTGACGCAAGCGTTGGCAGCTTGGTCTGCACCGTCCTGCACCCGAGCGCTCCCCGACTATGCTGGTCGTACCCACTCGGATCCCGAGGGGATGGACGGCGTCAATTCCATCGCTTGGGTTTCGGATTGGGTGGG
>Ga0302323_100002172_pt1 | contig 15936 bp, 11 predicted proteins | sample Fen_T0_3_FD_201950 | JGI IMG/M metagenome (GOLD analysis project Ga0302323, IMG submission 201950) | Peat permafrost microbial communities from Stordalen Mire near Abisko, Sweden - Fen_T0_3 | ecosystem: Environmental > Terrestrial > Soil > Wetlands > Permafrost | place: Sweden: Abisko... | reverse complement strand
TTTCCGGCGAAGAAATTTCCGCGAAGGCAGTCGTTTCCAATGCCGATCCCAAGCGCACGCTCATGCGACTGGTCGATCCCGCGCATCTCTCCCCGGACTTCGTCCAGAAAATCAAGAACTACCGTTCTCTGGGAACGGTGGCGAAGATGAATCTCGCGCTTTCGGGCCTTCCCGATTTCACCGCGCTCAAAGCGAAGGGTAATGGCAACCTGCTCCAGGGCCGCATCCAGATCAGTCCCGAGATTGACTATCTGGAGCGCGCGTTCGACGAATCGAAGTACGGAAACTTCTCGCGCGCGCCCTACCTCGAGATCACGTTCCCATCGCTCTCGGATCCATCGCTGGCGCCCGCAGGCCAGCACGTGATGTCCATTTACATGCAGTACGCACCTTACAAGCTGAAGAACAGTGACTGGGAGGCCCAGCGGACCGCGCTCGGTGAAACGGTGGTCAAGACGATTGCACAGTACGCCCCGAATCTGCCGGAGAAGATTCTTCGCCACCAGATCATCACGCCAAGAGACCTCGAGGAGACTTACGGCCTCACCGGGGGGCATATCTTCCACGGCGAACTCGCACTCGATCAGTTCTTCACTATGCGGCCACTGTTGGACTGGGCACGCTACCAGACCCCGATCGAGCACTTGTACCTGTGTGGCAACGGAACGCACCCGGGAACAGGCTTGACCGGCGGCTCTGGCGCCAATGCGGCTCGTGAGATCGTGAAGGCATTGAAGAAGTAGCTAGTTTTCCCCTGTGAACCCCTGTGCCCCCCGTGGTTAAAGGTTTGTTTCACCACGGCGGACACAGGGGACCACATGGGAAACCAGTCTGATCTTTATGCACAACTCCGCCATCCTCCTCGTGTCCTGTCCCGACCGCAAAGGTGTTGTCGCCACCATTGCAGACTTCATCTTCCGCCACAACGGCAACATCCTTTTCGCCGACGAGCACGGCGACGAAGAGTCAAATCTGTTTCTGACGCGAGTTGAGTTTGATCCGGCGGAGTTCGACTTCGATCTTTCTGAATTTGTGCAGCGGTTCGCCCCCGTCGCCAAAGAGTTCGAGATGCAATGGCGGCTGGCTCACTCCAGCGACCGCCCGCGCATGGTCATCTTCGTCTCCAAGTTCGATCACTGCCTTCAGGACCTGCTCTACCGGCACCATAGCGGAGAGCTGAAGTGCGACATTCCCCTCATCATCTCCAACCATCCCGACAACCAGCGGATTGCCGATTTCTATCGCGTCCCATATGTCGTCGTGCCCATCTCGAAGGACAATAAGACCGAAGCTGAAGAGAAACAGATCGCGCTGATTCGGGAGCATCAATGCAACCTGGTGGTCCTGGCGCGCTACATGCAGGTGCTCTCGACCCAGTTCACGGCCACCGTGGGCTCCCAGAATCTCATCAATATCCACCATTCTTTCCTTCCCGCATTTGTCGGATCCAAGCCCTATCACCAGGCGTTCAAGCGGGGCGTGAAGCTGATCGGCGCCACGGCCCACTACGTAACCGAGGTCCTCGACGATGGCCCCATCATCGAGCAGGACGTGGTCCGCATCTCCCACCGCGATACGGTCGAAGAACTTATCGAAAAGGGACGGGACCTGGAGAAAGTGGTCCTCTCGCGAGCCGTCCGCTGGCACGTGGAAAACCGCGTTCTGCTGTATGGCAATAAGACGGTAGTTTTCCAGTAGCGGCCCTTGGGCTCGCGGCTAGTAGACCGCTGCTCCCAGCCCCCGCTGACTACCGGCTTCTGACTACTGGCTACTGTTTCCCCCATCCGTCGCGTGACTTCCGTAACCAGCTGAATAATTGCGCTCTAATCCCGTTTCGGTTCTACTAAGAATTACTCCGTCTGAAAAATAGCCGGACCATTCTGCGTCCAAGGAGTTGCGCGGTGGCTGAGGATCCGAAATGGGAGCTAGCCTTGCTGGCGTCCGTCCAGGGTTTCTATCAGCGGCTATTGGGCGACTACCTGGGCGGCGAAATCCCCACTCCATCGGAGTTTTCGCCTGAGTCAGTCCGGCAGGCCGACGATGTCCTCGGCATGTTGGAACGGATGCACATCTGGATCCAACTGCTGGACCGGGCATCCACCCCCGCCATGCTGCGTCTGGGCATGCGTTCCGATCTGGATCCCGAAGCCGCCGAAGCCTTGCTGCGCTACTATGCGCGCCACCGCGACGGCTCCGACCTGAGCCGTGACAAGACCGACCTGGTCGCCACCTTCCTGTATCGCAACCCTCGCGTTCCCGGACAGTGGGAACAGAGCGGTTATGGACTGGATGGTTCCCTGCCGCTGTCGCCTTTTGAAATCGCTCTCCTGGAAATCCTGGCCGACTCCGACGTCCCCACCTTGCCGGACGAGCACGTGCAACTGCTGCGCGAGTTTGGACCGCTGCTGGAGAAAGCGAAGCGCTTCCAGGATTTCAACGCGCTCATGGATTCCGGAATCATCCTGCGCGTCCGCGAGTTGAAGGCCCAGCTGGGAGACTCGTTTTATCACCCAGGAGTGTTGGCCACGATCGCCCCCTACAATGCCGCCTTCGGGGCACAGTTCGACAAGCTGTTTGCCGGCGCGGCGGAAGAAATTAAGGATTTTGCCCGCCGCCTGGAAGAACTTGGCGGCAGCATTCTGAGCACCGTGGACGGGGTTGAAGTAACGGTCGAGCATGTCGCAGCGCTGAACGAGGCCGATCTGCTCAATGCCGACTACAGTGCCGCATTGGAAAAGTTTCGCCGGGTCGCCAAGCTGAAGAAGGAATTAGAGCGCAGGCCGCCCATCCGTCGTGCGGCTCAGGCCTTGGCCTCGGCTACCAGCAGGAGCGGGGCAGCCGCCGCGGCCGCGCCCGCCCGAACCAAGTTTGTCCCGGCTGCCATCACGACCCAGACGCTCTCGATTGAAGAGGCCAAGCTGCGGCGAGTGGAGGAGTCCATCCGCATCTTTGTGCGCGTCGCCGACCCCAAGTTCCGCCAGATCGTTCCGATGCGCTACTTCAACCTGATGCTCAGCCCGGCCGAGGTGGAAGCCTTCACCGCCGACTATCTGGAAGAAGTGAGTCCGCGGGCGGATGTGGCCCGCATGCTTCTGAGGATCGTGTCCATGACCGCGCGCATCACCACCGAAATGGAAGAGCTGAAGCGTTCCCACAACTCCCCTTCCATCTGGAAGCTGCACGCGGATTCGCTGGTGGTGTTAATTGATTTGTCTACCAAGCTCTCGGAATCGGCCGGCTCCGCGACTTTGCTTGCTGGCGCTGGCGGCCCGCAAGGTAAAGGCGACGCGATCCGCCTCTCGCTCGACAAACTGCGCGACCGCACCGATCAGGTGGCCAAGATCCTGTCGCAGGCGTGAAGTTACGGTAACCGGAACCAGTTCCACGTCCATCCCTTCCACGGATTCCCCCTGAGACAGGCGTACGTTGCGTAATCGGGTTGCCCTGGCGGATTATGAGGGAGTACCCGCTGGCAGATTGACAGGTTAGTGATGCGAGCTTTGGTCTGGATCGAAAACCCGGATGCCGGATGGAGTTGCTCGGCTTGTTCGTGGAAATTTCCCGTCCCCACCTTCCTCAGCGATCCCGCAGCCCGACGCGCCTACGATCGCCTCGCCAGCGCGCGATTCAACGAGCACGCATGTGAAACGGTTCCGTTCCCGCCTGAGCCGATGGTGAACACTTCGAAGGAACCACCATTCGTCGAGCGAGTGCGGAAACTGCTGAAGGTTGGATACAAGCCGAAAGACGCGGTGGAGATTGCACTGCAAGACGTGGCGCTGGAGCATCGAAACGACTCCAAGATCATGGCTCAAGCGCGAGCAGCTGGCGAAGCTTTCCTGCGCAGAGTTCGAGAAGGGCTGATTTAGAAATGATCGCGGGTGCTGCTGGCGATAGAGACTCCACTCAAAACAAAGAGGGACGAGCGCCATGCCCGTCCCTTTCTGGTTCATGTTCGCCAGCAGCTAGTAGCTCATAGCTGGAAGCTAGTTAATGTCAAACTGCTCCTGGTGCAACGCGGGATCGGATTTCACGATGATCGTCTTCTTCGTGAGCTCTTCCATTTCGTTCAGCAGGTGCGCGTTGTTTGCTTTCAGAGCTTTCCCGACCTCGGGATTCACCCGCAGCATCACATCGCTGTGGTCGAGTTCCTTGACCAGCTTGCGCATCTCGACATATACCTCGTTGCAGATCGTGCTCACCGATTTCACAAAGCCCGTGGCCTGGCAATACGGACACGGTGATCCAATGGTGCGCTCGAGCGACTGCTTCACGCGCTTACGCGTGATCGCGACCAGGCCGAAATCGTTGAACTGAAGCACCTTCGACGGCGCCCGGTCGTGGCGCAGCGCCTCTTCCAGCGCCTGCATCACTTTCTGCCGGTTGCGACGCTCGTCCATGTCAATGAAATCAATCACGATGATGCCGCCCAGGTCGCGCAGCCGAATCTGCCGCACAATCTCCTTGATGGCGTCCACGTTGGTCTTGACGATGGTATCTTCCAGCCGCGCTGTCTTCCCGACGTACTTGCCGGTATTCACGTCGATTGCGACCAGCGCCTCGGTCTGATTGATCACGATGTAGCCACCGCTCTTCAGCCAGACCTTCGACTTCAGCGCCTTGTTGATCTCCTCACTGAGCCCGAACTGCTCGAACAACGGCGTCTCTTTGGTGTAGAGCTTGACCCGCTTTACCAGCGTCGGCTGGAAACGGTTGGCGAAACGCAGAATGCGCTCGTATTCCTGTTCGTTGTCCACCCAGATGACGGAGAAATCGGAAGTCACCTGGTCGCGCAGAACGCGTTCCACCACATTCAGATCGTGATAGATCAATGCCGGAGGCTTGCTCTCGTCCGACCGAGTCTTGATTTCGTTCCACAGGTTCTTCAGGAACCGGATGTCGGCCCGAAGTTCTTCGTCGGAGGCGCCCTGTGCCGCCGTGCGCACAATGAATCCACCGGCGCCGTTTTCCCGCTCGCTGATAATGATTCGCTTCAGCCGTTGCCGTTCTTCGTCGGACGAAATCTTGCGTGACACGCCCGTGTGGTTCACGGTCGGCATGAACACCAGAAAACGTCCCGGCAGGGCGATGTGGCTGGTGATGCGGGCGCCCTTCTTGCCGATGGGCTCCTTGGCGATCTGCACCAGTATTTCTTGCCCTTCTTTCAGCAGGTCGCTGATCTGGGGCACGACATGGTTCTCACGGCGGCGCAAGCGTCGCCCCCCGCGGCGTCCGCGCCGGCGGTCAAATTCCGGAGCCGGATGCGGGGCGCGCTGCAATCTTGCCTCTGAAACCGGCGCGCGCACCTCGGCGCTGGCATCCACGGTCCCGGCGCCAATGGCTTCGGCTTCCAGAAGCGCCTCCGCTTCTTCCTGCGCTTCTTCGAGTTCCAGTTCCGCCGCTTCGCGCTCTTCCTGTTCTTCCACTGCCTCGACGGGCTCTACACTGCCCTCTGGATGCGGGGTGCCCTCGGCCTCGGTTCCCTCGATTGCCGCAGTCGCGACCAGGGCCTCATGCACTTCTTCCACCGGAGAAAAATCGCCTGCCGCCTGGGTTTCTTCTTCCATTTCGTCGAAGCCGTCCTCTTCCTCCAGTTCGTCGACGTAGGAATCCAGGTCGGTTTCTTCTTCTTCGATCTCTTCTTCCGCCAGATGTCCCGCGGGGCCGTGCAGAGCAACTCTGAAATCGGCCTCATGCGCCATCTCAGGCGCGGCAGCGGTGTCTAACTGCTCCGCGGCCTGCGGGGTGACGCCAGATTCCACCACTTCGGAAGCTGCCGCCTCATAGAACGGAACGGTCACTTCCTCCTCAACCTCCGCCGGAATCACGTGCTCATGCTGTTCATGAAGCGGTTCGGCTTGGCTCATGGCAAACATGGGCTCGTCTTCCGGGAAAGATGCGATCGGAACCGGCTGCCGCTCCGACAACGCTCTCCCCGGAGAAGCCGGTGCCTGCGCCTGCCGCTGGTACTTCGAAATCGATTCTCCGGGAAGAATCATCGGTTGATATCCCGGTGGCGGCCCGTAATCGTAATCGCGGCCCGTACGTGAAGCCGGCGGCGGCGGTTGAACTTGCGGCCGCTGGAAGCGCGTTTCGGACCCGCTGCGCTCGCGAGCGCTGCGCTCCGGGCGTTCACTGCCACGCTCGGGACGTTCCGTACGCTCCGGGCGCTCATTGCGGTCGGGGCGTTCTCCCCGTTCCGGGCGACGTCCGCGGCGGCGCCGCCGTCCCCGATTGCCGCTATCGCGCGAAGCATCGCTGGAACTCGATCCCTCGGCAGACACTGCTTCCGTGTCCGCGCCTTCTGCGGCCGCGCTCTCGATTTCCCCGGCACCGAAGGCCTGGCCTTCACTCAGGTGCGCCGCCGGCTCGCCACTGCGCGGCGGACGGCCCTCGGCTACCGGACGATTCGCTGGAATCACTTCATCCAGGTCTTCGTCCTGCTGTTCCAAATCCATGAAGTCGGATACGTAAAGAAAGGCGTCCCGCTCCAGTCCGATATCCACGAAGGCAGACTGCATGCCGGGCAGCACGCGCGTGACTCGTCCTTTGTAAATCGAACCTGCTAAGGTGTATTCGTTTTCCCGCTCGAGGTAGATTTCTGCCAGCTGATCGTCTTCATTGATCCCCACTTTGGTCTCGTGAGGAGTGGCAGAGACAAACAATTCCTTGTTCATTGAAACTCCGGTTTATCTTCACCGGAAGCTAAGCGGGGCCATTGGAAGGATTGATGCGATCAGCGCGACTCCAGGCAGGAGCCGCCGAAATCCCGGGGTTCTACCCGGGACTTACACTGCAGTCGGTATTTCGAACTCTTCTGCACTGATTGCGTCGTCATGCACTGCGCCTGGTTTGTGACCGCTCTCTCAGAACTTCCGAGGGGGCCGTTACCGGCCTGGCGCGCTTCAATCCTGTCCGGCCCATGCTTCCGCCGGTGATTTACCCTCTTTTTTCGCGAGGGCGCTCGTAATCTTCGATTCTTGTTCGCGGCACCGTCTCAAGGGCGCCACCGATCTGCCCATCCCCCTCAATTCACGAAACGGCGCATCCTGACGTTCATTACCATCCCCAGCGCCAGAAACATGAAAAGAACGGAAGACCCACCATAACTCATGAGTGGCAGAGGTATTCCGGTGACGGGCATAAAGCCCACCACCATGCCGATGTTGACCAGAATGTGAAAGCTAAGCACAGCCACCACACCCATCACCAGAAACGTCCCGGCGCGGTCGGGCGCCGTTTGTGCATTCTGGGTCAACCGCATCAACACTATGAAGTATAACAGCAGAACCCCGAGAGCCCCTACAAAACCATGTTCCTCGGCAAAGGCAGCGAAGATAAAGTCCGTTTGCGGCACCGGCAGGAAGGCCAGATGGGTCTGCGATCCCTGGCGACTCCCCCAGATGCCTCCGGAACCGACCGCAATCTTCGACTGATTCACCTGATACCCGGAACCCTGGCTGTCCGCTTCCGGATTCACAAAACTCGTCAACCGATCCTTCTGATACGGTTTCAGCACTTTGATCCAGGCCACCGGCAACAGCAGTCCCGCGATCACCAGGACCACCATCGCCTGCTTGCCCCGCAGGCCACCCAGAAACAGGCCCATGACGGCGATGGGCATGTACGTCAATGCAGTCCCCAAGTCCGGCTGGGCCAGAACCATCAGCATGGGAAAGCCGACGATCGCCCCGGCCTTCAGGAAGTCGGACCACGCCAGCTCGCGCTGGTGCAGGTCGGCAAAATATTTCGCCACCGCGAGAATCAGGATCAACTTCACCCACTCGGATGGCTGGAAGTGCACCGATCCCGGCAGCTTGATCCAGCGCCGCGCTCCCAGATATTTCTGCCCGAACAGCAACACCGAAATCAGCGAAGCCAGCGCAACAATGTAGATCCAGTGAATTTTTTCCAGCAGGACGTGGTAGTTCACTAGGCTGACCAGGAACATCGCGCCCACACCGGCGACAATCCAGTACATCTGCCGGAGGTGGGCGCCGGCGAACTTAGTGTGCTCGGTCGCGCTGTGGATCTGCAGCACGCCCAGCGCGCAGATCACCAGCACGAAGGTCATCAGGATCCAGTCGAAATCACGGTAGGAAACGTAGCGCGACATGGATTCAGTCGCTCACCGATGGAGTCAATTGCAGGGATTCGTGGGACAAACCGGGCTCGTCGGTTCGTCGCCCTGCAAGATCACCCAGATGGTGACGGCGCCGACAATCGCCGCTCCGGTATAGATCGCGGCAGTGGAGCTCAGAATGCCACCGCCGGCCGCAGTCGCCGCACCGGCGCCACGCTTCTTGTGTTTCTTCTTCTCCGGTTGGCTGGTGTCGTCTTTTGTCGTCTGCTGTCCCTGGGATAGGGTTGTGGTGCCCTGCTGATCCTGGATCGTCAAATCGCCTTTATTGGCGGCGATTTGCACCTGGCCATTCACGTCGGTCACCTGGAATTCGGTCCAGGTATTGCCCGCCGGCTTTACCGTCACTTCGCCCGCCTGCGTGGCCAGTCCGTTGGACGTAGCCACCCGCACTGCTCCATGCTCGATTTCCACCGTCGGGCCCTGAAACTTCACCAAGGAATCCGACAACACCATCACGCTCGATCCGGCAGCGTTGATGCTCGCGCTCGAATCTGCTTTGGTCTGCACCAGGTCTCCGGCAAACACGGCCGCCGACCTCGGCACTTCCGTGCCGTTCAGCCAGGCGGGCCCGCTGGTATAAAGCATCGCCGAAGCGGAATCGGCCGCCAGCAACTGCATGGGGACAAGGATCGCCAACACACAAATCAGAGCAGACCGTAATGTCGAATGGGACATGGCTCAGCTCACTCCTGTTGGGCTGGAGTTTCGATCATCGTAGCCTGTAAATCGCTGCAGGTCAATGAGCTTGATGGACTTCTGCGTATTCTGAGAAGTTACTTCAGTCCCTTCCCGACTCTGCCCGGTCGCCGCCTTGCCGGTCAGGGCCCCGCCTTCAATACTTTCCACGTGGATCTTCATCCACTGGTTCGCCGCCAGCTTTCCGTGCACCCGAATTTTCAGGTAGTTGTCCGTCAATGCTTCGGTCGACACTCCATTCCCCGATTGCAGGGTGATGGCTTGAACCATCGTGTCGACCAGCGACCGCCGAAACGCCGTCTGCTTTTCCGCAGCGATTTCGCGCAGAACCCGGTTACGTTCACGCGCGATCGCGGCCGGAACCTGACCACCTCGTTCGGCGGCAGGCGTCCCCGGCCTCATCGAATAGGTAAACACGTGCAGGTATGTGAAGGGCAACTCTTCGATCATGCGGCGCGTCTCGTTGAACTCCGCTTCGGTCTCGCCTGGAAACCCCACCATCACATCGGCGCCGATCGCCGCCGTCGGCATGGCCTCTCGAATCTTCCGAATCTTCTCCCGGTAGTGCCAGGGCCGGTATTTGCGATGCATCCGCCGCAGCACAGCATCGCTCCCCGATTGCATCGGCACATGCGCATGCTTGGCGATGCGCGGAGATGACGCCACCAGCCGGATCAATTCGTGACTCCAATCCATGGGCTCCACGGAACTGATGCGCAGTTTCTCCAGAGCTGTGCGCTCGAGAATGGCGCGGATGAGATCCAGAAGTCGTTCGCCGTCAGACGTTGTTCGTTGGTTGTTCTCTGTTCGTCGTCCGCTGTTCGCGCGCCGGGTTAGCTGAGGGCTGACGGCTGACGGCTGATGGCTATCCAAGTCTCTTCCCCACCGCCCCAAATTGATCCCGGAGATCACCACTTCCCGATACCCCGCATCCACCAGCGACTGCACCTCGGCGATCACGCGTTCCAGCGGCAGCGACCGGCTCTGTCCCCGCACATAGGGAATCACGCAGAATGAACACCGGTTGTCACATCCATCCTGCACTTTCAGGTTGGGCCGGGTGCGCTCGTTGGCGGCTTCGAACACCGGCGCCGCGAGCAACTCGGTGTGGGCGAAGATGTCGCCAATCACCACGTTCGTTTCACCTGGCAGGGAGGTTTGTCCGGAAAGTTGTGCGAGGGGAACAAAGCTGGACTTCGCCGTCGCAATCTCAGCCGCCTGATGCTTGTGCGAGTTGCCGACCACCCAGGTGACGCCGGGCAGTGCGGCCAGTTCTTCCGGAGCCCGCTGTGCGTAACATCCGGTGACCAGGATCCGGCACCCGGGATTCTCCCGCTGCAAACGGCGGATGGAAGCGCGCGCATCCTTATCGGCTCCCTCGGTGACAGTGCAGGTATTGAGCACCACGATTTCGGCGTCCCGCGCGGCCTTTGCCCGCCCCAATCCGCGGTCTAGGAATTGGCGCTCCATCGCGGCTCCGTCCGCCTGGGTGGCACGGCAGCCAAAATTCTCTATGTAGAAGGTGGCCACACTCCTATACTAACCGAGTGTGGGCGCCCCGAACCGGGCGTTGGGTGGGACGCGATGCGCAGCGCGACGTGCGTCGAGTCGCCGTAGAGGTTGGGTATGAAGCGCCGTATTCTCCTCGTGGATGATGACTTGGCCGTTCTGCTGACCTTGAAAGCCGTCCTGGAATTAAACGGCTTCGAGATCGAAACGGCCAACAGCACGGCCCAAGCCTTTTCCCGGCTGGACTCGGGCGTCTATCAGATGGTCATCACTGATCTGAGGATGGAAACCGAGGACGCCGGCCTGGAAGTGATCCGCGCGGCACGCCGGCAAAGCTACGATCCCGCCACCGCGCTGCTGACTGCCTACCCACCGACCGGCGAGGACTGGGGAGAAGAACATTCCCAGTCGCTACTGGTCAAGCCTCTGGGCACCCGGGAGTTGGTTCGCCAGGTCGAAGCGCTGCTCGTCCGCCATGAAGACGAGAAACAGCTTCGGCGCCGCAACGGAGTCTCCAGCGCCGCGATCCCCAGGGACGCCAACCGCAAGGTGGGATAGGGTCCGCTCTCAACCGTCCTGATTTTCAACGGTCAGGCGCTGGCAACCTGCCGCCGCTGCTGGAAACATTCGCGGCAGAAAACCGGCCGTCCCTGGGTGGGGCGGAACGGCACCGTGGTCTCTTTCCCGCAATTCGAGCAACTGGTGCGCGTCTCGGTTTTCGCATAAGCCTGTCCCGGAGGCGCACCCAGCACTGACACCCGTTTGTTCTTGCAGTTCTTGCAGCGCTTGGGCTCGTTCTTGAATTGCTTGTCGTGGAAAAACAACTGCTCACCCGAGGTGAAGACGAAGTCCGCACCACAGTCCACACATTTTAGGTTCTTGTCTTGAAATTCCATCGAGAGGCGCTCCCATCCCCGTCCCTGCGCGACACGGGAGACCCCGACGGGGAAGGTCAGGCTCACAACGTGGGCAAGGTATAACTACCCCCTCTTTTTTTCATTGATCCCTGGGTTCGGCCCGCCATGCGATGTGCGGCGCATGGTTACTGCTTTACGAAGAAGCCCGATAGATCGCGATGCCTGATCAGTGAGAGAAACGGGCCGCCCCCCACTCGTGGCGGCCCGTTTTGACTAGTCCTGTTCCTTGCGTGCTTTTTTCCGGCTGCGTTTACGAGCGAGAGCTTCTTTAACTCTCTTCTTCTCGCCCGGCTTCAGGTAAAAGGAGTGACGTTTCACTTCCTTGATGATGTCCTCCTGCTGTACCTTCCGCTTAAATCGGCGAAGCGCATTCTCGAGGGATTCGCCCTCTTGAAGTCTGACCTCAGCCAACCGACTGCACCCCCCTACTCGTCCCAGATCGGACCGTTCAGTTATTTCAAGCACCGGCCATCCAAGTCAAGCGGAATGTACAGATCTTTGTATGCGATTCAAAATGCGAGCCGTAGCGCCAATTGCACCTGTCTCGGTGCATACGCGCTCGTCGCTCGCATAAAGCTCGCAGGTTGCTGATAATAAGCTGGATAGACTCCACCACCAACTTTCTTGTCGAACGGAACAAACTGCCCGGCCGCGTTCTGGAAACCGTCATCGCTCAGGTCCAGTCGCCGATTGCTCCGGTTGAAGACATTGAACGATTCCCCGGTAAGCTCCAGGCGAAAGCGCTCACCCAACCGGATTTTTCTGGTCAGCCGCAGGTCCATGGTGGTGTAGTCAGGCCCCAGAAACGCGTTGCGTCCATACCCGGGCAAGCGATCGTTGCTGCTGTTGTCATCCCGGTTCGGATCGCCCGATACGCGCGCTTCGGTGGGGCGCCCGCTCCCGAATGTCATCACGCCCGCAACCTTCCACTCGTTGAAAATCTTCCCTAGGAACTCCTGCCCCCTGCCGAACGGACGCGGTTCGGCGATCCAGGAAAGTGATAGCCGGTTCCGCTGGTCGGTCACACTTGGTCCGCGCTCGCTGCTGGTCGAGTAGGAGTTCTGCACGGTCACGGGACGCCCCGCGACCAGCGCGTCCTGGCCGTCATCAATGGCATGCGCCCAGGTGTAGGCGAGCCGGAAATACAGGCCGCGCGTCATGCGCCGCCGCACCGACGCAGTCAGCCCGTGATAGATGCTGGAAGCCGCGCTCTCAAACTGGTTGACCGCTCCCAGTTGCAGCACCGGACGGTCCACACCGTTGATGCATGGCGGGTAAGGACAGCTCAAGCTCTGCGTCATTTGCCACGTCGAGAACGATTCCACCGTGTAGTAGGAATTTTGAAAGTTATCTCCGCTCGCATCGTAGATTGGATAGCTGTACTCGGTCGGTGCCGGCAGGTTCACATCCCGCGCCCGGATCATGTTCTCGCCGTGCACGTACAGGTACGACACTCCCACGGCAAACCGGTCCGCGATCTCCCGTTCCATGCTCAAGCTTCCCTGCTGGACTTTGGGTGTAGTAAAGCCCGGCGCAAAAGACGAAACGTCGCTCGTCAAGTAGGGCTTGAGCGAATCCGGCGCCGCGCACGAATCCGGCCCGGGGGTACAACTCACCGCCGCATTCGGATAGGACGGGAAGACCTGGCGCTGGATGTAGTCGGCGTTATCGAGCAGCAGAAAGGTCTTCGCCAGTCCGTTGTTGTTGATGACAGATGACTGGTAAATCTGCGGGATGCGCGTGTAGAAGATCCCAAATCCCCCGCGCAGCACCAGCGGCCGCTGATTGCCAATCGAATACGCGATTCCTACACGCGGCGCAAAGTTGTTGGTATCGACGGGCATTTTCCCCGACCCCGGCCACAACGGATTGTTCACCAGATCCTTGCCGTTAAAGGTTTGCAGGTCGTAACGCACTCCCAGGCTCAATGCCAGCCGCCGAGTGAGCCGTACCGTGTCCTGCGCAAAGGCCCCGTAGTCGTTGCTGTCCGGATGCGATACCGGATTCCCGAAATTCTGCACGTAATACCGCGGCACATTGTGTGCCCAGGCGCGCAAGGGCGTAATCTCCATCCCGCCGTGTTCCGGCACAAATGTGTAAGGATCGACGCTGATATCGTCGTAGATGTACTCGCCCCCGTAGAGTGACGGAAAGTAGTTGTAATCCCACGTGAACATCGCGTCGCCGCCGAACTTCCAGTCATGGCGGCCTCCGGTCAGGCTGAGCGTTTCCGCAAGATGCAAGCGGTGTTCCCGTGTCTGCCGCGGCAGGATGGACGATTGCCCGAAGGCCTCAAGCACGTTGTAGACGCGCGTCCGCACGTCCGCGGAGTTCGCAAACGATTGCTGCAGGTCGCGCGAGAATTGGGCCCGCAGGTGGCTCGTCAGCCTGGGGCTAAGACCACTCAACAGAGTCAGTGACGCGCTCTCCGTCTTCACGTCCTCCTCGCCATTGGAACTTATCCCGAAGTTAGTAATCGGACTGGCCGGATCGAAGAACACATTGTTCGTCCCGTAGTACCGCGACGTGTTTACTCGGGCAGTGAGAAAGTGCCGCGGACTGAGCGAATAGTCCAGCTTCAGAAACGCGCTGTTTCCAAGCAGCTTCGCGGGAAATGCCCCGCCCATGGTCGAAAGGTTGGCCGCCGCCGCGAACACCAGGTCTTTGTCGGAGTCTTCGTAATCCCCGTGATGCAGTGGCTCCTGCCCTTTCTTGGGAATCACCACCGTGTTGCCGTCGTCAAACTCGACGACCGCCGGAACGTGAAAAATATGCTGATCGTATCCGGCGAAAAAGAACGCCTTGTTACGCTTGATCGGCCCGCCCAACGTCCCCCCGAACTGGTGCTGCTTGTCGTTCGGTTTGAATCCGACGAATGCCGGCGACGTACCCATCCTGCTGTCGCGCAGAAAGTAGAAGCCCGTTCCGTGCCAGTGGTTCGACCCCGACTTGGTCACGACGTTTACTACGGCTCCTCCCGCTCGTCCCAGTTCTGCTCCGTACGTGTTGGAAGACACGCGGAACTCCTGCACCACCTCATTCGAGAACTGGTAGGGCGCACGATAACGTCCCCGTGCCTGGGCAAAGAAGCCGTTGTTGTTATCGGCCCCATCCACTAGATAGCTCGACTGGTATCCGCGAATACCTCCGAAAGCCAGGTCGCCGTTCGAGGCCGAAGTCAACCCGCGCGGATCGGTTGTAACGCCCGGCGCCAGCAGCGACAGATCGGTGAAACGGCGTCCGTTCAGCGGTAGGTCGGCAATGGCCCGCTCATCCACCAGCGCCGAGATGGAACTGGGCTGAGTGTCAACCAGCGGCGGCGCTCCGGAGACAGTCACCGTCTCTTTCGCGCCCGCCACTGCCAGTTTGAAAGCCAGTTCCGTGGCGGCGCCGACGTCCACCCGAACCCGGCGAGAGTCCTGCGGCGACATCCCCGCCGCCTCAGCCCGTGCGATGTATTCGCCCGGCGGCAGCAGGTCCACCGTGAATCCGCCGTTGACATCGGTGAGGACGTGATATCGGATTCCCGTCTCGACCCGCACGGCGAGCACGTCCGCAGAGGAAACCGCCGCTCCTTGCGCGTCGGCCACGATTCCGCGCAGGGCGCCGGTCGAGGCGTCCTGGGCGCGGACTCCGCCGCTGAGAAAAATGAGGGTGAGTAAATAAGGAATGCCGAGAAGTTGTAAGGTCTGCCACGTCCGACCACTGAACATACAAAGTCCTCTGCGCCCGAAGTTTCGGGATCAGAGGGGACCTGGGGAGACCAGTAATGAGCTTGTATCACCGGACGCCACCCAAGGATGTGACGCACGCACACTAATTATGTTCGGTTTTCTCCCATGTGTGACCGCGGTCACGGCAACCCGGCGCGGCGCCTGCGTAAGCTTATGAGAATGAACACACCAACTAACAATGACCGCGCAGAGTGGTTGCAGGGGCCTTCGGCGAATTGCTCAGTAAAGCCCTCAGTGGTTCCAGGAGAGCGCAAGAACGTATGGCGGTTGATCCTGCTAGGGGCGCCGGGCGTGGGCAAAGGCACGCAAGCCGAACTCCTCACGGAGCGTCTGGGTGCTTGCCATCTCTCGACCGGAGACGTCTTCCGAGCTGCCGGGAAGCGGAGTGACTGTGAGCAATCCCCGGCGATGAAGGCCGCGCTGGAATACATGCGTCGTGGCGACCTGGTGCCGGACTCGACCGTGTGGGAAATGGTGCGCGAGCGGAGCGCTTGCCTGCTCCATTGCGGCGGCTTCATCCTCGACGGATTTCCCCGCACGCTCGCCCAAGCCGAGTCCCTGAAAGACCTGATGGAGAAGGACAATCTTTCGCTCAGCGCCGTGGTGAACTACGAACTGCCGTTGGACGAAATTGTCCGGCGCCTGAGCGGCCGCCGCACCTGCGAAAAATGCAAGTCAGTATTCCATGCTACGGAAAGGCCGCCGAAAGTCGAAGGCGTTTGCGATCGCTGCGCCGGGCGGCTCTTTCAGCGCGAAGACGACCGTCCCGGATCCATCACCGTGCGTTTGGACGCATACGAACGCAGCACCGCGCCGCTCATCCAGTTCTACAAAGATCTCGGCCTACTGATGCCGATTGTCGCCAAGGGATCTCCTGAGGAGATCTATGCGCGAACCATGGATAAGCTGGCCTCGGGGACATTGATGGCACGTCTCA
>Ga0302323_100002171_pt1 | contig 15938 bp, 8 predicted proteins | sample Fen_T0_3_FD_201950 | JGI IMG/M metagenome (GOLD analysis project Ga0302323, IMG submission 201950) | Peat permafrost microbial communities from Stordalen Mire near Abisko, Sweden - Fen_T0_3 | ecosystem: Environmental > Terrestrial > Soil > Wetlands > Permafrost | place: Sweden: Abisko... | reverse complement strand
TGGTGCCGGGAGGGGGGGTCGAACCCCCACGAGGTGATAAGCCTCGGCGGATTTTGAGTCCGCTGCGTCTGCCAGTTCCGCCATCCCGGCATTATGCGAATGTGCCGTAAGAACTTGAATCACGGCTGCAAATCCAGTATCGCACAGCGAAGTTGTGGTTGCCAGTCGCCCGATGCAAGTTATGCGTGGAACTGATTGCATCTCGGAACAAACAGGATGTGTCACTTCCCCCCAAAGGTCCTTACCAACGTGAATCGCGCCTGGAACGGTTCGACGGGGTGGAAAACGCGTGTGAATGCCGCCTCGGCAGTTGGCGTTATTCGCGAGGTATAGGCGTAATCAATGTCGTGATCTTGGCGGTCAAGCAAATTAAGAAATTGGGCCGAAACGCGCCATTTGTCGTTAAAGTGATAACCGACCTCCGCATTGAGCAATATCGTTGAACTGGAGCGATAAATTGCGTCGGATGTCAAATTTCGCGGGCCAAAGGCGCGCAGGCGCAAACTTCCCCAAAAGCCTTTGTAATTCTGCACCGTGATGCCCGATGAAATCACCATCTCAACTGCTTCGGGAACATACCTGCCACCCGGGCTGTCGGGCGCAGCATCATCTGGGTCTATGGTGGTAAACAGAGCCTTGGAGTACGCAAAGTCAAAATCGAAAGCCAGATGTTCCAGGGGAGTGTAGTAGTTCGCCCATTCGACGCCATAACGATTGCTCGGCGATTTTGAAGCGGTTGTGCCTCCGGTGTCGCCGGACTGCTGCAGTTCGGAAGCACTGTGTAGGTACCAGAGCGACAGGGTGCTTTGGAGGTGCGGGACAGCCACCGTACGCAGGCCGATTTCTGCGCCTTTGGTTGGGATCAGGGCCGGTATCGGCGTGGAAGGTGTGTCGGGGTAAGGATTTTCCCCCGAAACGGGTTCGATTCTTTGGGTTGTGCCACGCCCGTCGTTGCTGTGAAAACTGAATCCGCCCTGTACATAGAACTCAGTCTTGTACCACGGACCGAAAATCAAACTCAGTTTTGGGCTGGGCAGTGCCTTGCTAGCGGTGCCGGAATTGGCCGGGTTCACCAAGCTCGTGACATCAAAGTATTGCAGGTCGCCGCGCAGGCCCGCGACCGAGCGGAACTTTTCCGCCCACTGAATTTCATTTGCCACATAGAGACCCACTTGCGTGTCCGTAAAGCGATGCTCTTGTGTGGTCGCGGGCAAAGTGTTGCCTGTTTCGAAATCAGTTTTGTCCACACGCATGCGATCTTCCGTCTGGAAAAGGCCGTTGTGAATCCAATCGTTGCGGACCTGCACCCCAAAGGTATTTTGCACTCTGCGGCCAAACCATTGGCTGTAGATCGTGTGGGCTGCGTCAAACCCAACCACCCAGCGCCTATCCTGCTGCTCAAACTGGTCGCCGTGAACCGGGTCCGTCAGGAAGTAAGTGAAATCAGAGAATAAATCGAGATCATAATAAAACCCGTAGCCCATGATTGTCGTCGCGGAATTTGCGCCTTGGCGATGCCACTCAGCCTGCAAGCTGTAACGCTGTGAATTGCCGCCGCCAGTCGGGTTCAGAGTGCCAAAGAATCCAACCAGCGGCACAGCGTTCTCGGCGATTTGATCGCTGGAGTTCCATTTCCCGTGGTAACCGAGGGCGGTAATGCTGAAACCTTGGGTGGCGTCGCCCTGGCTGTAAGTCAGAAGGCCGTTGAATTTGCTGTAGGCATCCGGATGCACCCATGGGCCATCACTGTAATACGCTTCTCCGCTGTACAGCAGCGTACCCGAGCCGAGCTTTTGCGAAACGCCGAAAACGGCCCGCGCATAGTTGTACATGCCAACTTCCACCTGGAAGAAGTTCTGGGGCAGCGTCTTGAAATATTGCATGTTTGCCGATCCGACTGAGCCATAGTTGCCAATATCAGCGTAATACGGCCCTTTCTGGAAATTCAGTCGCTGTACGAACTCCGGGACCACCATGTTCATGTCCGCATAACCCTCACCGTGCGCATGCGACGGCAGGTTAAGCGGCATACCATTGATGAAAACGGCGAAGTCTGTGCCGTGGTCGAGATTGAAGCCGCGCAGGAAATACTGGTTGGCCTTACCGCCGCCGGCGTGTTGCGTGATGATCATTCCCGGAATCGTCTCTAGAATCTCTCCCGATCGAAGAATCGGACGACTTTGGATTTGCTTTGCGCCCACCGTTCCTTGGGAGGCGGAATCGGCAATTCCGATAAGGCTATCCTCCCGGCCCTGCACCTCCACGGTGGTGCTCACGACGCTCACTACCAGAGAGATGCGCAACGAGGCCGGTTCCACGGCGGTCCCTATCGTGACGGGCATCTCTTTGGTTGCAAAACCGGGGTTAGATACGACAAGTCGATAATCTCCTGGCGAGAGTCCGGAAATACTGAAAGATCCGTTGCTGTCTGAGGGTGTTAATCGTTCTACGGTGCCGTCCGCGCTCCGAACCACCACGGTCGCCCCAGAAATCGCTGCGCCGGACGCGTCAACTACCGTCCCTGATAGCTGAGGCAAATCGGCCCTTTCCGAACCCGTTGCGCCCTGTTGGCCAGGCACGGTGCCAGCGACTCGACCGTTGTCTGCGGCTGAGACGAATGCGGAGGACGCGAGCAGCAGCACTGGCCCCCAGCGTGCCATGCGGCAAACAGCACAGAACGATCGCATTGTTCTTTGCATCCGCATCCCCAACTCGCTTCACCAGGAACAACAAGCAGTGCGTTGAGTGACCCCAAATGTGTAACACGAAATTATAATTCGTGCTACTAGTAATCGATCACTTTCTATATACGCGGTACCGTGCAATCTTGGATTTCGCCGCCGATGCAAAAAGGGACGTGGGTTATAGTGTTGAATCGCAGGGTGATCAGCAACTCTAAAATTCGTACCCAGTGTGAGAGATGGCCGATTGATGCCGAAACTGACCAGAACCGGGGTTTCCATAGAGGATTCCTTGTTACAACAATTCGATAAAGTGATTGCCCGTCGGGGATATAAGAACCGTTCCGAGGCGATCCGCGACCTGATACGTGAGAGCTTAGTGGCGGAAGCGGTGGACAGGAACAAGCCAGTCGTGGCCACGCTTTCCATGATTTATGACCACCATCGGCCCAATCTCTCCAACAAGTTGAACGAAATTCAGCATCATTCTCACGACACTGTGCTCGCCGCCACGCACGTTCACCTCGACTCAGACAACTGCTTGGAGGTCGTGATCATGAAGGGACGCAGCGGCGAGATCCAGCATCTCGCCGATCACATGCTGGCCATGCGGGGCGTAAAGCACGGGAAACTTGTGGTCACAACAACGGGTAACGATCTGAAATAGGGGCTCGTCCCTACGGCTTCGCCACCACTCGATACAACGCCGAAGCATGAGGTCTCAGGACCACTTTCAGAGCGCTGGCGGCGCCCTCGTCCTTCGAACTCCATAAATCGTGAACGGAGTACGTCGCTTTCGGAAGCTCAAGCCCAGTCCAATCGTAGGCGAGAGTTTGCACCTGTTCGGCAAGATTGAATACGGCGACGTAGTAGCCGCGGCCGTCATCGGGTTTCGAAATCCACACTCTTGCGGTGTCGGTGGAGACGACCGGCTTGCGCCCCGAGGCGCGCTGATCGACTGCGAGCACTTCGGTGTTGGTCAGGAGCTTTGTGGTCCATTCGTCGTTGGAGGGAAGGTCTCCGCCCATCATCAGCGGAGACTGGAAGACGCACCACAGGGTCATCAGCGTGATTTGCTCGTCACGGGTAAGGTTGCTTCCGCGTGGCGGGCCGCCGTCGCCGGGATTCGGGCCGAGGTGTCCCAGTGGCAGCATGTCCGCGTCGGGCCAGCGGCCCGGAACCTGGAAAGACGCCCACTGCGCTGCGGTATCGAACTGTGCCCTGACGCCCTGTGACCAAGGCTTGTCCGGCAGTCCACCCCAGTGATCCCAGAAATCGTCGGAAATGCGCCACATTTCGGCATAGCCGGAAACTTCTCCAGCATGCTCAACCGACGTCGGGCCGGGTGACACACTCAGCACCATATCGCGGCCGGACCGGCGAATAGCCGTCGCCAACATGCGCATTTCTTCAGGTTTGTAGGGGTGATCGGAGATACAGTCGGCTTTGATGAAGTCCACACCCCAACTGGCGTAGAGCTTCGTGATGGAGTTGTAATAAGCCTGCCCTGCCGGCGTTGACTGTACACCATACATGTAGGTGTTCCATGGGCAGGTGTCGTCTTCGATGGCGGCCTCTTTGGCGTTGTATGGCGAAGTTTCGATGCGGCTGCTTCTCGCCACCGCCTGGCGGGGTATGCCGCGCAGAATGTGAATGCCAAACTTGAGTCCAAGGGAGTGTATGTAGTCGGCGAGTGGTTTGAACCCCGCTCCGCCGGCAGCGCTAGGAAAGCGGTTCACGGCAGGCATGAACCGTCCGTTCTCGTCGAGTACGAACTTCAACTCGGCGGGCTTGGCTCCCGGATTCTCCAGGTACCACCCTTCATCGATCACCACGTATTGCCAGCCGAATTGTTTCAGATGCTTCGCCATCCACTCGGCGTTGGCGCGAACGTGGCCCTCGTTGATGCTTTCGCCGTAGGAGTCCCAGCTGTTCCATCCCATGGGCGGCGTCGGAGCTAACAGCTTGTTTGCTCCGCGTTGAGGGGCTTGTTGTGCGACCACGGGCAAAGCCGTCATCGTCAAAAGACAGCAGGCCAACAAGAGGGCGTTTAGATTTCGTGACGTGGCGGCGACGCACGACGAACAAGGCTCTTGAGATAGCAAATGGAGGCTCCTTGACGATTTACAGCGGAAGTGGTCCTAGCGATCGCGACGCCCTTCCGGCCATTACGATTCACCCATAAAATACATGGATGGACACCATCCCGCCATTGTGGGGAACCACCGACCAGGCAGAGCGCTTGGCGGAGCTGACCGCTCGGACTTCTAATCCGACTAAAGAAGCTCCATTGCGCCGTGACGTCCGCTCGCTGGGCATACTGCTGGGCCGCGTGCTGCTGGAGCAGGCCGGACCGGAACTCTTCGACACGGTCGAACGGCTGCGGACGCTGTTGATACAGCATCGCGAGGGTGAGTTCAACTTGCCGGGTGAAGATGCCAAGCTGCTGAAAGAGGCGCGCGCCGCGGTGGCTTCCCTCGATCTCGCGACGGCGTACCGCGTAACCAAAGCCTTTGCCGCTTATTTCGAACTGACCAATCTTGCCGAGACCAACCATCGGAAACGCCGTCGCCGTGCGGCTGCGTTACATCGCGATGAGCCGCCGCTACCGGGCTCGCTGCGCGGAACACTGCTTTCGATGAAACAGACTGGCATCACCCTTGAACAGGCTCTTCAGGCAATTGGCGAAGTTGAGGTACAGCCAGTTTTCACCGCTCATCCCACTGAGATCACGCGTCGCGCTGTACTGCTCAAACGGCGCCGCATAGCCGCTGAGTTGGAGGGACTCGACCAGCTTCCGCTACTTGACTCACAAGCGCGAGCCTCCGAAGACGTGATACTGAGCGAGATTACCGCCCTCTGGCAGACCGACGAAGTGCGGCTGCAACGCCCTAAGGTGATTGACGAAATTCGTACTGGAATCAGCTACTACGTCATGACGCTTTTCGAAGCCGCGGAGAGAGTTTACGAAGGAATAGCCGCCGATTTCCACGAGGTTTATGGCGCAGAGGTTGAATTATTGTCGTTGCCGGTTTGTCTGAAATTCGGCTCGTGGATCGGTGGCGACCGTGACGGCAACCCATTTGTCACGCCCCCTTGCACCCGCGAAGCTCTGGAACTAGCGAGAAATATGGTGCTGACGCACTATCTGCAGCAGCTGGCGTTGTTAGTGAGGCGTTTGACTGCTTCGACGCACCAGGTGGCTGTATCCCCAGAACTATTATCGCGACTGGAAAAGTATGACCGGGAAATTGCCCAGCCCACAGCCGAGTTGTCACGCACGCCGGATGCCGAGGCTTACCGCCGCTTACTGCTGATGATGGGAACACGGCTTGGTTACGCTCGCGACCAGAGTTCGCGCTCCGGCGCATATCGGCGGGCGACGGAGTTCGCGGAGGACCTCATGATTGTCCGGCGCAGCCTGTGTGAGAGCGGCGGAACGAGGCTGGCGAAGGAATTGCTTGATCCTTTGCTTTCCAAGCTGAGAATATTTGGCTTTCGTCTGCACACTCTGGATCTTCGGCAGCATGCGCGTCTGCACCAGAATGCGCTCACCGAAATCGAGCGGGTAGGCGGTCCGCTGGCGGACGGGGCGCGGGTCGGGGAGTTGTCGGCCGAAAGCCTCGAGATGCTCGATACGTTTCGGACTGTAGCGGAAGCGAAGAAGACTTTCGAGCCCGAAGCCCTCATGCGCTATATCATCAGCGGGGCAGAGCGCGAAGAAGATGTTTTCGCCGTGTTGCGGCTCGGAGCGTTTTCGGGACTGCGTGCCGAAGGAACACCGGACGATCCCGGCTTAATGCCAGTACCGCTGTTTGAATCCATTGAGGCTCTGCAACGCGCTCCAGAAGTGATGCATCGGGTATGGAGCTCCGCCGAGTACAAGGCGTTATTGCCCTCTTGGCATGGCTGGCAGGAAGTGATGCTGGGCTACTCCGATTCCAACAAAGACGGCGGCATGCTGACTAGCACTTGGGAACTGCACAAGGCCCATCGCGAGTTGCATCGAGTAGCACGCGAGTGCGGTGTAAAGTTGCGTATCTTTCATGGCCGCGGCGGAACCGTGGGACGCGGAGGTGGGCCGACGCACTCGGCGATTCTGGCGCAACCGGCGCGCGACTTCACCGGCCACATCCGGATTACCGAGCAGGGCGAGGTGCTCAACTGGAAGTACTCCGATATCGCGCTGGCGGAGTGGAACCTTGAAATTCTCATCGCGGCCAGCCTGGGCGCTCTGGTGCGTCCGTCGGTGTCGTCGGGAGATGGTGAGGCGCGCTGGGCCGGTCCGATGGAGGCGCTTTCGCAGACTGCGTTCGCCCACTATAGAAGGGAGATCGCGGAAAACCCGGATGTGCTGCGCTACTTTGAACAGGCCACTCCGGTGAACGAGATGGAGCTGGCGCGGATCGGCTCGCGTCCAGCGCGGCGCAGCAGCAGCCGCAAGCTCGAGGATTTACGCGCCATTCCGTGGGTGTTTGGCTGGATGCAAAGCCGCCACGCCGTCCCGGCATGGTTCGGCGTGGGCAGTGCGCTGGAGCAGTTTGCCGCTCGCGGCAAGGCCGAGGAGCAGACTCTGCGGGACATGGCGGTGGAGTTCCGGCTGTTCTCCGACATGATCCGCAACGTCGAACTCGCCATGGCCAAGGCAGATTTCTCAATTGCGCGGTTGTACGCCTCGCTGGTCGAAGACGCCGGACTGCGCGACCGGGTTTACCAGATGCTCGTCGAGGAGTTTGAGCGGGCGCAGCGCATGATCCTGCTGATCACTCAACAGCGCGAACTGCTGGAGCACAACCCTGTGCTGTCTCGCTCGATCCGGTTGCGCAACCCGTATGTGGATCCCATGAGCTTGATTCAGGTGGAGTTGTTACGGCGAAAACGCGGCGGTGTGCAGAGCGCCGAATTGGACTACGCCATCGGAACGACTATGAACGGTATCGCTGCTGGTTTGCACAACACCGGTTGAGCGCGCAAAAGAAGCGGGGGCGTCCGTGAAGGAAGCCCCCGCGATCCCACTCGAATGACAGCTCGGTCTAGAACAACCGCCCGATCCGGAAGAAGAACTTGCGGTGACCAGTGTCGCCGTAGGCGTAGGCGGCTTCCACCGGCCCGAAGATTGTGTTGACGACAATTCCCACGACGCCGTCGGTGGGGTAGCCCGAAGCCCTGTTCAATGCAGTGGGTGGTTGATTGTAGACCTGCGCACCCTCATACATGCCCAACAAGTAAATGCCGCTGCCCAGCAGAGGAGGCAGTCTGGCCATTTGCCGTAGGTATCCCACCTGGAACAGGAAGTACTGGTTCATCAGCAATTCGTTGGTGCCGTACGCTACCAGGCGTTGCGAACCTCCGAGAGAAAACTGCGGAATACCAGTTGCGTGGTTGAACGTCGTCCCAACGAATCCGCTGAAGAAGACGGAGGCTGGTTCGCTGATCTTGAAGAAGTTTCGTGATCCGACTTCCAGCACCGGGTACTGATTGGTGGCCAGGGGGTTGGTGTTGGACCACAGGAAAGTGGCATTGAGGTTGGACCCCTTACGAGGAATCACAGCACTGTCATAGGTATTCAACCGGTATTGGACTCTGGCGTTGCCATAGGCCCCGGAGAAGCTCGGCAGCTCATTCGGGTTGCCAGTCTCCAGTTCGAAGCCTTCCCACCCGCCCTCATAACCCATACGCAACTCGCCCACGTTACCAAACTGGTAGCCCAAGTCGATGCCACCCCCGGCGATGTTTCTTCGATAGGTCGAGAGGAGTTGATTGTCTTGGTAGATATAGAACGGATTGCTATCGACCTGTCCCCTGGGTGCGACGAACCAATGGGTGGTTGGCGTGAATGGATGGTAATACTCCGACCGTAACCCATACTGCGAGAATAGGATAATGTCGGTGCGCCATTCCGAACGGAAACCCCCGATATCGAGCCAGTTGACGCGCGCCCCGAGGTTGAACTGAACATTCTCGAGACTGGCGCCGTCCACCAGGATCAGCGGAAGAACGAAGGGGGGGCCGTAATTGCTTTCCTCCGTCTTGACCAACAATCCCGGCTCACCGTTGCGCTCTGTCATCTGATAATTCAAGACGGAGAATCGCCCGATGCCGCGCAAGCGCATGATCTTCGAGTCCAAGTCGCTGTACTCAATGGGCTTGCCCACGACGCTTGCAAACTGCGCTTCGACCTTCTTAGCAAGATGCCCGTCAGAGCCTTCCACCGCAACGAACGTCGGTACCGGAGGATTGACGATGCGGCGTGAATTGCGCTGGGCCATGTACTCGTTCCAAGTAGCATCGTCCACAGCGAGTGTTAACAGAATCTTGGACTTGGCCTCGGCAGCATCGTAGCCGGCCTTGATGATGTCATTCGCGTCGTTAAAACTCAGGCCGCTCCACTTCGCCACCGGGACCGAAACGATCATGTCGGCCAATTCCATGCTCTTCAGTTCATTGGCGCTAATCATGACCGAGATCGACTGGCCCAGCACGCCGAACGACGAGAGACTTGCATCGGGTTTCATCGGGGCTTCAGCCAAGTGGATGGCAAGGACCAGATCGGCTCCCATCTTTTTCACCGCCTGTACCGGGAGATTCTCGAGCAACCCGCCGTCGGCATAAATGGCGGTTTCGGTCCGGACCGGAGTAAAGATGGTAGGCAGCGACATGGTGGCACGCAGAGCAAGCGACAGCGACCCGTCGCGGAACGTGCGGGCCTTGCCTGTCACCAGGTCCGTGGCCACACAGGCGAAAGGGGTGGGCAGGTCGTTGAAGCTCTTCATTTCACTGTAGGGAAGGGCCACCTGATCGAGAATCAGCGAGACCTGCTGGCCGGTGTTGAATCCTTCGGGAAACTGAATTCCCTGGCGCAGTCCAAACTGAAGCCGACTGGGATAGTCACGGGCGTCCTCCTTACGGCGAAACGAGAGATCGTTAAACGGCACCTGTCCGGCCATGACTTCATCCCAATTGATGCCGTTGACGACCTTCCGCATTTCAACGGCGTTGTGTCCGGTGGCGTAAACCCCGCCCACGAGTCCACCCATGCTGGTGCCGGCGATGTAATCGATGGGGATGTGGTGCTCCTCCATCCACGTAATGACACCGACGTGGGCCAGACCGAGCGCGCCTCCGCCCTGTAAGGCGATGCCGAGGGTGGAGCGCTTCTTGCCCGCCGGTGTCTGCTGCGCGGAACCCGGCATCGAACCCGCGAAAATGACAGCCGCCAATGCCAGCGGAAATAGACCACAATGAATGACGCTTCGAAAGAATTTCATGAACAAAGTCCTGCCCTCCGGTGCCGGTGCACTAGCTTGAACCGCCTTCTCGTCGAGTGGCGCATTGGGCTTACGCAACAATGCCCTTGCCTGGCACTTGCCTGGCTGATCTTGAACAAATACGAATACCTACAGACTAAGGGTTTAGGCGCTCAGATGCCAGCCCCGCTTACGGCGAAAGTTGCACTTGGGAGCACCACTGCCTGTACCTATTTACATGTCGCAATATCTTTGCTTCCCGGCGGCTATTGGACTAAATCTCTACGACGAATCACGCCCAAACCGGATATCATAAATGCACCGTAACCGGCCTCAAGCGTAAGAAAAGATACGGACTACTTCGTGTCCTCGGCCGGTTAGCGACAATTTGCAGTCCCGCATGTGATGGCAAGCATCCCCGGAACCAGTATTTCGGGCGATGCTCGCGCCAGGCAAGGCACGCTTGCCCCCGAGTGTGCGATATGCAAATGTCCGCAAACCTCGCCGATAGGAGGAGCGGGCCAAACGAAATATTCAAAAAGATTCGATCTAGAGAAAAGAGGGTAACGTGTTGAAAAATTGCTTGCTGTTCGGACTGTCACTCCTCATGTTCGCTGTAACGGCATCCTATGCTGAACAAGTTACGTTGAAGAACGGCGACCACCTCACCGGCTCAATCGTCAGCATGGACGGCAAGAAGCTGGTCATCAAGACCACCTACGCTGGCGAAGTGCCCATCGACTGGTCTGAGGTCACCGAATTCAACTCTGACAAGACGCCGCTCGTTGTCACCAGGGCCGATAAACAGGTTGTGTCGGGCCCGGTCACCTCGGAAGGTCCCAACGTCGTGGTGACGTCTGCCCAGGGTACACAGACCGTGCCGCGGGCCGACGTGGCCACCATGCGCTCGCCCGCTGACCAGGCCGCTTACGAAAAATCTCTGCATCCTGGAATGCTCGAAGGATGGACAGGCGGCGGCAACTTCGGTTTTGCTTTGGCGCGCGGTAACAGCGAAACCACCAACGTCGCACTCGGCTTCAGTGCCCTGCGGAAGACCAATACCGATGCGTGGATCGTGAATGCGGCGTCAATCTACTCCACCGATTCCAGGCTGGGAACCACCTCGGCCAATCAGTTGGGCGGCCTGATCCGCTACGATCACAATATCAACAGGAAGCTTTTCGCCTACGGCGTTTTCTCGGGAATGTACGACAGATTACAATTACTGAACTACCGCATCATGCCGGGCGGCGGTCTCGGGTTCCACGCGATCGCGTCTCCGACGACCACACTCGACTTGCTCGGTGGCCTCGGCTACACGCGTGAAAGCTATTACAACGGCACCACGAACAACCTGTTGACCTTGACTGTGGGTGACGAGTTCGCGCACAAGTTCACCTCGACCACCTCGATCACCCAGAACTTCTACTACCTGCCTTCGCTCAACGACATGGGCAACTACCGCATCAACTTCAGCGCCGGCATTGCCACCAAACTGAACGGATGGATGACCGCCAACGCCAACTTCCTCAATCAGTACAACAACCGGCCGGTTCCCGGAAACAAGTACAACGATATGCTGTTCACCACCGGACTGGGCTTCACCTTCGGCAAGAAGAAGTAGATTCTATCCGGTAGAGCTTGCCTTCAGGCCGGTGTCTATGCCGCTTGTTTTTGATTTCCCTCGCGGACTTTAGTCCGCGAGGACCGTACATGTTGGATTTATCCGCCGCCGCGGTGGCTTGTACTGTCGCACGAGCTTTTAATTCTGGTCATCCCTCGCCATCCCGCACAGTGGGGCGGCGGGGGATTTACTTCTAGATCCTCCATACCGCCGCGGCTTCGGATCGCGAAAAGTTCTCTTTACCGCAACCGCCGATATCCGTATTCTTAACGACGTAATTTCCACGCGGGTTGTTATTTACTCGCCGGGAGGCAGCCATAGAAATTGGCCGTAGTTAACCGACCTGTCCTCGATCCGGCGACCGCCTCCCCGAAAAAATCAGCCAAGCTGACCGTCTGGCCCTTGGTGGTCGCGACGTTTTTCATGGTCTCGGGCGGCACCTATGGCATTGAAGACGTGGTCCACGGCGCCGGCTACAGACGCGCCATACTCATTCTCCTGCTCACTCCAATTCTTTGGAGCCTGCCCACCGCTTACATGATCGGTGAGCTGTCGAGCGCACTGCCCGAAGAAGGCGGCTTCTACGCCTGGGTTCGCCGCGCCATGGGCGACTTGTGGGGCTTTCAGGAGGCCTGGCTCTCGCTGGTGGCCAGCATCTTCGACATGGCCATCTACCCTACGCTCTTCGTTCTGTATCTCTCGCGCCTGTTTCCTTGGTTTGCCGTCAACCATCGCGGAGTGATGGTTGGCCTGGCTGTCGTCGTTGTTTGCGCCGCACTCAACATCGCCGGAATCCGCGTGGTAGCGACCACCTCCGTCTGGCTGTTCTTCCTGCTTTCGGCGCCGTTCGTTGCCATCGTGATTCTGGCGCCGTTCAAATATGGTGCGCTGGCGAACGCGGTTACCACTCCCACAACGTCGCACATCGACATCATCGGCGGCCTGCTGATTGCCATGTGGAACTACATGGGCTGGGACAACGCTTCCACCATCGCGGCCGAAGTGAAGCAGCCGCAACGGACCTACCCGAGGGCCATGATGGCAGCTGTTGCGCTGGTTTCGCTCACTTATATTCTCCCGGTGGCCGCCATGTCCATGACCAAGCTGAGTCCCTCAGCGTGGGAGACAGGCTCGTGGGCCGAGGTCGCGGGATTGCTGGGCGGGCCACTCCTGCGCATCGCACTCGTCTTGGGCGGAATGATGAGCGCCTTCGGCATGTTCAACGCGCTGGTCATGAGCTATTCGCGCTTGCCGCTGGCCATGGCACAAGACGGCATGCTGCCCCCGGTCTTCATGAAGGTCACCCGGCGCACCGGCGCTCCATGGGTCGCCATCCTCGTCCTCGCCACCGGATGGGCCATGTGCCTCGGTCTCGGCTTCGAACGCCTGGTGACCATCGATATCCTGCTCTACGGGTCGAGCCTGGCCCTGGAGTTCATCGCGCTGATCGTCCTGCGCATCAAGGAACCGAATCTGCCGCGGCCGTTCAAAGTCCCGGGAGGTCTGTTCGGTGCGGTGTTCATCGGAATTTTCCCCACGCTGCTGCTCGGCTTCTCCATCGTGCGTAGTGACCAGGAGCAGATTTTCGGACTCAGCAGTCTGGTCTTCGGCCTCCTGCTGATCGCCGCCGGCTTCCTCGCCTACGGCATCGACCTCGCCCTCCGCCCCGCCCGCTCCGCCCCCCCAACCTCCGCCGGTCTGGATTGAGCGGCCTCGGCTGATTGCAGGCAATCTGGCTATTTCAGCGAAAACGGTTGCATATTTCTGTGCAATTCCTGAACGTCTTACATCTCCGTGCAATTGGAAAATAGACAACCGAGAAGTCGGGCGGCTAAAACCCCGGACCAGACGCCCGGGGTCAACACGAATCCTCACACAACAGCTACTGCGGCTTCACCACCAGCAGCTCAAACGTGTCGGGCAGAATCTTCCGCCGCTGTCCCGCCGGTGGTGGCGTCGGATCAAACTGAGCCGTCACCGTATAGACGGTGTTGGTCGCATCGTCCAGCGCCATCGTGCGGGCGCCCTTGGCGGTTGGAACGCTCTGCACCAGCGAATACTTGTCGGGCGAATCTTCGTGGATTACGGTAACGACCCCATCGGCCCCGGACGACATAAAGAGCTGCTGCGTTTTGGGGTTGAACACTCCCGCATCCACGCCGTCTCCAATATCCACCGTGGTGACCAGCTTGCCAGAGTCGGGATCGACCACGGCCACGATTTTGCTGGCGCATCCCGCGAACAAGCGCCTATGGGCGGCATCAAACGCCAGTGCGCTGGGATCGTCGCAACCCGCCATCGGATAGTGCTCGGCGACAGTGAGTTTGGCAGTGTCGATGCGGACAATCTCGCTTTTGTCTTCGATGTTGACGTACACATTGCCTTTGCCGTCAGCGACTCCTGCTTCCGGCTTGCCCCCGAGCGGAACGCTTCCGATGACCTTGCCAGTCTTGGCGTCAAACACCGTTGCATCCTGCGTCTTGGCATTGAAGGTATAGACGCGCTTGGCCGACGGGTCATACAGAATGGCATCCGGCCGTTCGCCGACTTTTACCCTGTCGGTCACCTTCAGCGTCTTTAGATCAAAGATGGCGAGCGTGTTGTCGCCCCCGCTGGTGATGAAGCCTTTGCCAAGTTCGTGTGCGAGCGCCACACCGTGTACGCCTTGCAGGTCGGTAATATCGGCCGTTTGCTTGAGCGTCTTGGCATCAACCACCATGACGTGCGTACCGCGAGTGATGAACACACGGTTACCGGCAGGGTCGTAGGTAACGTAGTCCCAGCCGCCCTCGCCTCCGAGCTTGACCCGGTCAGCAAGCTTGTAAGACTTTTGTCCGAAGGCGGGGAGCGAGAGTATCACTGTGGCCGCGAGTACGAGGATAAGAATACGTTTCATACGTTCTCCTTCTTTAGGTCGTTATTGCGAGTTTGTTTCTGCGTGGCTGAGGTAATAGTGAACCGTCGGAGTGATGATAAGCGACAGCACCATGGAAATTGTGATTCCTCCGATGACCGCGATGGCGAGCGGCTGAAGCATTTGCGAGCCGGCACCGAGTGCCAAAGCCAAGGGCAACATGCCGGCAGCAGCAGCCAGCGCCGTCATCAGGATAGGACGCAGTCTTCGCCTTCCTGCCTGGATCATGGCCTCCTCGGCCGAGTAGCCCAGGCTTCGAAACTTCTGCTCGGCATCCAGCAGCAAAATACCGTTTTTGGCCACAATGCCGATGACCATGATCAACCCCATGAACGAGGCGATATTGAACGTCGTCCTCGTGACCAGCAGGCCGAGAAACACGCCCGAAGTAGAGAGGATCGCCGACGAAAGGATCGCAATCGGAGCCGCCAGGGTGCGAAATTCAAAGAGCAATACTACGAACACCAGCACGATCGCGAGCACAAGCACGAGCAGCAGGTCATGGAACGATTGCTGCTGTTCAGCGTAAGTCCCGCCGTAGACCACCCGAATCGACGACGGAAGATGCAGTCCGTCCACGACCTTCTGAACCGCAGTGATGGAGCTGCCAAGATCGCGGCCCTCCAGGCGCGCGGTGACCGCAACATCGCGTTGCAGGTTTTCGCGTCGAATTTCGGTTTGTCCGGGCAACTCCTTAACTTCTGCGAGTGCTCCCAGCGTTGCCGTGTGTCCCGAAGAACTATTGAGTAGCGTGTTGCTCATCGCCTCCAACGACGTGCGACTCGATTCGGGATAACGCACGCGAATGGTGTACGGAATATCTTCAGCAATTACCGGAGTCGCGGCTGGTTTGCCTTCCAGAACTGCTGTTGCATCAACCGAAACCTCTTCTGGAGTGAATCCGGCGCGTGCTGCGACCGTGGGGTTCACGTGAAAGACGGTTGCCGGACCGCTGATGGTGTTCTCGATTCCGTTGCGCATGTCCACAACGCCGCGCACCTCTTGAATGGCCTCACCCACCTTTGGCGCCCACTGCTCCAGCAATTTCGCATCGGGCGAAAACAGCTTGATTTGCACGGGTTCCGGCGAGTTTGACAGGTCGCCGATCATGTCTTGCAGCACCTGGACATATTCGACTTCAAGGCCCGGTTCTTGCTGTTCGACCTTGGCGCGCAATTCCGCAATGATGTCTTCACCGCTGCGACCACGCTTGCGCTTGAGCTTTACGGCGATGTCCCCCCGATTCACTTCGGTTACCGCCGCGAGTCCCAACTCCAACCCCGTGCGTCGCGATGTGCTTTCGACCTCAGGAATTTCTCTCAGCATCTGTTCAACGTGGCCGACCATACGATTGGTTTCTTGCAGGGAACTGCCTGCGGGCGAAAGGTAATCGACGATGAACCCGCCTTCGTCCATCTCCGGCAGCAGGTCTGTGCCAAGCGAAAGAAATGCCGTAACAGAGACAGCGATGA
>Ga0302323_100002170_pt1 | contig 15939 bp, 18 predicted proteins | sample Fen_T0_3_FD_201950 | JGI IMG/M metagenome (GOLD analysis project Ga0302323, IMG submission 201950) | Peat permafrost microbial communities from Stordalen Mire near Abisko, Sweden - Fen_T0_3 | ecosystem: Environmental > Terrestrial > Soil > Wetlands > Permafrost | place: Sweden: Abisko... | reverse complement strand
GTCCGCCAGATTAGGGGCCGGTTTGGACGCGATAAAATCGCTGGGGCCAGCCGGCATTGGTCTCCACAAAGGTAAACGGCAAGGCGGGATAATTGGTGGACAGCACGATGACCCACTGCGGGCTGTTCAAGTTGGTGGTCGCGGTGATGGTGTAATGCGTGGCGACGGCCCCGGTCACGACCAGACTGATCTGGCCGGCGCCCCAGGCGAGGGACTGAAAGCCAGGCGGCGTGGTGGGCTGAAGGGATACCCCGTCAATTTTGGCGCGCAAAACATTGGCCACGCCCGCCGGCAGCGCGGTGAAAAAAGTGAAGCCAGTATTGGTCTGAAGCGCGTTCACGGAGGTAAGGTAATTCGTCCAGTTCACGCTGCGAATACCCTGGATGTTGGGCATATCGACGGCAATGACGCGCGTGGCGGTGGTGATGCGGCTCAAGGCCGGCCCCTCGCCGGACGGCACGACGAGGATGATTTTCCAGACGTAATCGGGAATCAGCACCGGCCCGTTGGTATTGATCCGGGCACCGCTGAAAGTACGCGGCCCGCAGATGATCAGCAGTTCGTTGGTGGGGGTCAGCGCGCGGCAGTAGGTTTCCAGACGCGCCCAAGGCCCCTGGTTGTTATCCGGCGTTTGCGGGATGATGTCGGACATGAAAAAGACCATCCGGTTGTCGTTGGTGGTGATGGTGCGATCGGCGGAGGGGCACATGTGGCCGCGGTTGTAACCGGAGTAGGTGTAATCCGCGTCCTTGACGTGGTAAAAATTGGCGGGCAGGTTGGTATCGTCAAAAAACGAACCGGTGCGGGAAGCGGTGCCGAGATCGTTCGTGGTCAAATCCCAACTCGTCCAGTTGGGCAGCCCGCGGTTATCGTTGTAATCCAGCGCCTCCACGGCGCGTTGCAGGAGATAATGGTCGTGGTTATTGGTGTCGACGATGGCCCCGGTGGGGTTGCCGAGCTGCATTTGCAGCGCAATATCAATGTAAGCCCGAGCCTGAAAAACCAGGCACTGGCAGAAAACCCCCAAAACAAATGCCGACAAAACAAACCGGCGCATTGGTTCAACATACCGTGATTCGGACTCAAAGCAAACTCGGGGTTGCTGGCTGGCGGGGGAAAACGGCGGCCGGCCGCCGGCCGCTTCCAAGACGCTGCGTGCTGGCGGAGCATCGGAGGCCGAGCGGCACACGGGGACGGGCATGTTTGGAGACGGTTCCGGAGAAAATTGGCATGGGTAAAACACCCCATGGAAATTTGCAGGTCGGTATGGAAATTTTTATGGTTCGGCGGCATGAGTCTCTTCAAAGGACATCCCCTGTCCGCCTCCTGGACTGCTGTCGCCGGACGCTTCGCAATTTTGGACGTTGCCCCTGAATCGCACGCAACCGGAAATCTTGATTCATTTTCCCGCCGGCGGTGCCGCCGGGGTTTGGGATCGGCAAACCCGGCAACTGGTGCACGACAGGGATGCCACAGCCAGGTCCACAAAACAGGGCGTGCCCATCATTTTCAATGTTTCCAGCCCGGCGCGGGTTAAACCGACCTGAAGGTCGCGCTCACATCGTTACGCGGCGCGCCGGGCGGCGTCGATGAATTTCTCGAGCGCGGCGGTGGGCGGCCCGGTCCGGCTCACGGCGCCGACAATCAGCGCCGGGGGAGCGGGCAGCAGCGGAATAATTTTGATCCGATCCCCGGCGAGACACGCCATGCAGGCTGGCACCATCGCCACGCCGCGCCCGGATTCCACGGCGGCGATCAGACTGGTGGCGCTGTCGTGCTCTTCCACGAGCCGTAGTTTCGTGCCAAACAGTTCCGCGAGCTGCGCGTGATATTCCGGATAATCCGCCCGCGTGTAGGTGATAAAATTTTCGCGGGCGACCAGTTCGCCGGTAACGGAACGCCGCCGCGCCAACGCGTGGTTCCGCGCCACGGCGATGCAGATGGGATAATGGGCCAGTTCCTCGAACCGGAGGCCGCGCAGTTGTTTCGGGCACGGCTTGACCATCAGTGAGACCTGAATCTTTTGGGTGCGGAGCCGCGCGAGCATTTCTTCCGTGGACAAATCATGCAGCAGCACGCGGGCGCGGGGAAATTCCGTTTGAAACGTCCGGAGCGCGCCCGGCAGAATCTGGGCGGTGAGCGACGGCGCATAGCCCACATGCAATTCCGTGTGCGCGCCGCCGGCCATTTCGCGCACGGCCGCGACGGCGGCATCCGCCCGCGCCAGCACGGCCTGCGCCTCGCGGAAAAAGATTTTCCCGGCATTCGTCAACCGCACCGAATGGGCGCCGCGTTCGAGCAGCAGCACGTTCAATTCCTCTTCGAGGTCGGTGATTTGCCGGCTCAATCCCGGCTGGGAAAGGTGCAGCTTCAGGGCCGCACGCGAGACGTTTTCGGTCTCGGCCACGGCCACGAAGTATCGGAGATGGCGCAGTTCCATGGCCCCAGCATACCCGGCGACCGGGAACTTGCCTAGGACAGGTGTGGAAGACGCAGCGCAGAGCGGGAGGGAGCGCCCGGATTGGCCACGCGCCGCGGGTTGAGACAACTCGCGCTCCGGGGAGGCGCGTGATGACCACATCGCAGACAGATTTCCCGCCCCGGTGGGACGGTGGAAGCCTGCGTGACGTCACCGGGCGACGGTGGCGAGAGCCTGCGCCACGACCACCATGCCTAATAGTTATGCTGAGGCAAGGAACATGATATTTCCCCAAACACGAAACCGCGCGTAAGGTGGTGGCATGATAATTATTCGCAAATCAAATGAACGGGGTCACGCCAGCCACGGCTGGCTGGACAGTTACCACACCTTCAGCTTCGCGGATTACCATGATCCGAAGTGGATGGGCTACCGCAGCCTGCGCGTCATCAACGACGATCTCGTGATGCCCGGCATGGGCTTCGGCACGCATCCGCACCGCGACATGGAAATCATCACCTATGTTTTGAACGGGGCCATTGAGCACAAGGATTCGATGGGCAACGGGCGCGTGATCCGCGCGGGTGAATTTCAATACATGGCCGCCGGCACGGGGGTGCAGCACAGCGAGTTCAACCCCTCGACCACGGAGCCGCTGCGCCTGCTGCAAATCTGGATCCAGCCGGACACCAGGGGCGTGGCGCCGCGCTACGCGGAGCGCAATCTGGCGGCGGCCCCGACCGGCAAGCTGCAACTCGTGGCCAGCAAGACCGGCCGCGCGGGTTCCATGGAGATCCATCAGGATGCCGATCTCTGGCTGGGCAAATTGTCGGCGGGTGACGCGGTGAAGCAGCCGCTGGCCCCGGGTCGCCATGCGTGGCTGCACGTGGCAGAAGGCGAAGTGAACGTCAATGGCCACAAGCTGACCGGAGGCGATGCCGCGGGCGTGAACGCCGAAAGCGAACTGGCCATCACGGCGACCAAACCGGCCCAGGTGCTGCTGTTTGACCTGAATTGAACCCGCACCAGGCAACCACATAAAACCATCATGAAACCAACCGCAGCTCCGCTCCCGGCTAATTCCGGGGTCAGCATTGGGCATGTGCATCTGAAAGTCGCCGATCTGGACCGGGCCCTGGCGTTCTATCGGGATGTGCTGGGCTTTCAAGTGACCCAGCGCTTTGGGCGGAGCGCGGCGTTTTTATCCGCCGGCGGCTATCACCATCACATCGGCTTGAACACGTGGGAAAGCGCCGGTGGAAAAGCGCCGGCACCGGGCACGACGGGACTTTACCACGTCGCGATCCTGTATCCCACGCGCGGCGAACTGGCCGACGGTTTGCGCCGGCTCATTGCGGCAAACATTCCGCTGGAAGGTGCCGCCGACCATGGGGTCAGCGAGGCCCTTTACCTCCGCGATCCGGACGGGAACGGCGTGGAACTGTACTGGGACAAACCGCGGTCCCAATGGCCGGTCACCCCTGACGGAAACCTGAACATGGTCACCGAACCGCTGGATCTGGAGGCGCTGCTCAATGACGGTGCGGTGGCAGGCGCAGCGGCTTAATTTTTTAGAACCATCAAATCAACCAACATAAAATACCAAACATGACACCGATTAATGCGCAACAACTCCTCGGCCAACTCCACTGGCGCTATGCGACCAAGCAGTTTGATCCCAACCGCAAGATCAGCGCCGGGGACTGGGAGACGCTCGAAGCCGCGCTGTTGCTCACGCCCTCGAGCGGCGGATTGCAGCCGTGGAAATTCATCGTGGTGACCGATCCGGCAATGCGGACCAAGCTCGCCCCGGCCGCGTATGGCCAGGCCCAGATCACGGCGGCCTCGCACCTCGTGGTGTTCGCCGCGAAAACCAATTTTGGAGAAGCGGAAGTGGACGCCCATTTGCGCCATTTAGCCGAAGTTCAGGGCGTGGCCATTGAAAATCTGGCCCCCTTGCGAAACATGCTGGTGGGCGGTATTGTGAAAAGTTTGGACGAAGCCGCGCGGAATGCGTGGGCGCGCAACCAGACTTACATCGCCCTGGGCAATCTGCTGACCAGCGCCGCGTTGCTGGGGATTGACGCGTGCCCGATGGAGGGCTTTGACCGAGCTCAATTCGACGAGATTCTGGGTCTGAAGGCCAAGGGCCTGGCCGCAGCGGTCATTGCCACTGTCGGCTACCGTTCGGCAACGGACAAATATGCCGGGGCCGCCAAAGTGCGTTTTCCGCGGGAACAAGTGGTGGTCCACATCTGAAAATATTTATGAAAAAACTCCTGCGCAGCCTCGCCATTATTGTCGCCCTGGCGGCCGCCGTGGTCTGGGTGGCCACCGGCGCGAACCGGGGCTGGACCAAAACGAGCGTGCCGGTCAAAACATTGGACGATGTCACCGGCATCGAGGGCATCAGCTACCAGCAGAAATTCCTGCCTGGCGTGGATTTTCTCGGTGCGGCCGCCGTGGCGTCCGGACTGCTCGCAGGAGCCTCCTTTTTCTTCGGCAAAACAAAAACAAATCAATCAAACAAACCATAACCAAACAAAAATAATTATATGAAACTGAACCACCTCCTCCCCCTGCTCGGCCTGGCCACCGTGGCTTATGCCGCCCCGCAATCGTTTGACTTTAAAGATCCGAAAGGCGTGAACAACGCCGTCTTCAAGCTGGATGCGCCGCTCGAATCCATCAACGGCAGCGCCAGCGGCATCAGCGGCACCGTGACGTTTGATCCGGCGGCCCCGGCGGCCACCACCGGCAAAATCATCGTGGCCAGTGAATCGTTGACCGTGCCCAACCCGATGCAGAAGGAACACCTGCACAGCGTCAACTGGCTGGACGTGGCGAAATATCCGGAGATCACGTTTGAAGCAAAGTCGCTCGCGAACGTAAAGACCGAAGGCAACATCACCACTGCGGACGCCACGGGCACGTTCACGTTGCACGGCGTGGCCAAGGAAATGACGGTGCCCATCAAGCTGACCTATCTCGCCGACAAGCTCAGCGCCCGCGTGCCGAACCTGAAAGGCGACTTGCTGGTGATCCGCGCCAATTTTGTCATCAACCGCGAAGACTTCAACATCCAGAAAGGCCAGTATGAGGACAAGGTTTCCACGACGATTGACCTGTCCCTGAGCATCGCCGGTGCGTCCGTCAAGTAACCCATTCAACCCCACATAATATTATGGCAACTGTATCCATCATCTACTTCTCCGGCGGCGGCCACACCGCCAAACTCGCCGAAGCCGTGCAACAGGGCGCGGCATCCGTCGTGGGTGTCAAAACGAACCTCATCGCCATCAGCGGGGATGACATCGTCAAAGGCCGGTATAAAAACGACGCGGTGTTTGAGCAACTGGATGCGAGCGACGCGATCATTTTCGGCAGCGCGACTTACATGGGCGGGCCGGCGGGACAGTTCAAGGTTTTCGCGGATGCGACGGCGGGCAAGTGGTTCGGGAGTGCGTGGCGCGACAAGTTGGCGGCAGGCTTCAGCGTTTCCAGCAGCCCGAGCGGCGACAAGTTCAGCACCCTGCAATACTTCTTCACGCTGGCCATGCAGCACGGCATGGTGTGGGTTGGCCTGGGCGAGATGCCGATGCAGGCCGACGGGATCAACCGCCTGGGGGCTTTTAGCGGCGCGATGGCGCAAGCCGGCCAGGAACCGACGGATATTGCGCCCAACGCCCCGGACAAGCAGACCGGCGAACGGCTGGGCCGGCGCGTGGCGCAATACGCCTTAAAACTGGGCAAATGAATCAGCCGGCTGGAGGCGAGCTTCGTGGGGCGGGCTCGCCAGCCGGCTTAAATTGGCGCAGATTGACGAAACCTTGGCAACCGCCAGGCTGTCTAGCGTGACAGCCGTTCGCAGGTGTATGACCAAGACCGGCTACCAACCATGTCACCCTTTTCAAAACGTTTTGCGAATCATCTCGTGCTGGCCGTCTTCGGGCTGGTGGCTTTCACCGTTCTAGCCGCGCAGGAATTCCGGCCCGGCGAAATCTGGCGCGATACCGATGGCAAGGCCATACAGGCGCATGGCGGCGGGGTGCTCCAATACAGCAATGTGTATTATTGGTATGGCGAAGACCGGTCGCCCGGGGGACACGGGGCGGTGGCATGCTATTCCTCGACCAATCTCTACGACTGGAAGCATGAGGGAGCGGCGCTGAGCTGGCCGGACCTGCCCAAGGTGGACGGCGAACGCACGTTTGTGGAGCGGCCCAAGGTGATTTTCAATCCGCGCACGAAAAAATTCGTGATGTGGCTGCACTTGGAGCAGACGGGATACGCCCTTTCCCGGGCGGGCATTGCGACCAGCGATACGCCGGCGGGGCCGTTCCAGTTTTTGAAAGCCATCCGGCCGGTGGCCAACACGAACGCCTTCACCGCGAAGGACGGGGCGGACCAGCAGCTTTATGGCGGCACGTTCCGCGACATGAACGTCTTCGTGGATGACGATGGCCGGGCCTATGTATTTTATTCCTCGGAGGGCAACTGGACGATGTACGTGGTGCGGCTGGACGCGGATTTCACGGGGCCGGAACTGCCGCAGGTCGAAAACGAAAACTGGTCGCGTGTCCTGGTACGGCAGATGCGGGAAGGCCCGGCGCCCTTCAAGTTTGCGGGGAAATATTACCTGATCACCTCCGCCTGCACGGGGTGGAAGCCCAATGCGGCGGATGTAGCCGTGGCGGAGACCGTTCTTGGTCCCTACGTGCAAAAGGGCAATCCCTGCGTGGGCGAAGAGGCGGAAATCACCTACGAGACGCAGAGCACGGCGGTGCTGCCGCTGGCGGGCCAGCCGGGCAGATTCATTTTCATGGCGGATGAATGGCATCCCCAGAATCTGGCGGATTCGCGCCAGGTGTGGCTGCCGATCAACATGGCCACGAACGGGACCTTCAAGCTGGCCTGGCACGACCGGTGGGAGCTGGGTGGATTCGGGGCAAAAAAGTAACTGACCATCCCGGTGCTTTCCGGTAGCTTCTGTGGCGCAACCTTTATGTGCCGAAACCTTATCGCCCACAGCCTTGCCGTTCTGCTGCTGACCAGTTTTTCCCTGTGCGCCACGCCGCGCGAAGATACACGGCTGGAGGCCGGCTGGCGGTTTCAACCGGGCGAAGTGACCAACGCGGCGACGGCGGATTTTGATACCAGCAGCTGGCAACCGGTTACCCTGCCCCACTGCTGGGGTTGGGAACTGGCGCAGCAGGGCAAAAAATATCTGCGGGGGCCGGGCTGGTATCGACGCGAACTGGCCGTCACGCCGCAGCACGGCCAGCGCTACTTCCTGCGCTTCGAGGCGGCCGCTTCCGTGGCGGATGTTTATTTGAACGGCAGGCAATTGGGCCAACATCGCGGGGCCTTCGGGGCATTTTGCTTTGAAATCACCACCAACCTCTCGTCCACGGGCACCAACCTGCTGGCCGTGCGCGTGGACAACAGCGAGCAAAAGGACGTGTCCCCCCTGAGCGGGGATTTTCCGGTTTACGGCGGATTGTACCGCTCCGTGCATTTGCTGGCGACCGGCGACAAGATTTTCACGCTCACCGACCACGCCTCGCCAGGCGTTGCCTGGCTGCAAACCAGCGTCTCGGCCGCCCGAGCGGTGCTGGATGTGACGGTGGAAACCTCCAATGGCACCAAGAAGAACCAGCCGCTCACGCTCATCGCCAGCGTGCGGAATGCGGCGGGAAAGATCATCGCCAGCACCGAACAACCGCTGACGCTGATGCCCGGCGCAACGGAGCCCTTCCAAGTGCGCGTGGTGGTGCCGCGGCCGCATTTGTGGAACGGCCTCAAGGATCCCTATCTTTACCAGGCGGTGGTGGAACTGCGGACGACGAATGAAGTGGTGGATGCCGTGACCCAACCCCTCGGCCTGCGCTCGTTTTACGTGGATCCGGAAAAGGGATTTTTTCTGAATGGCAAACCGTATCATCTGCATGGCGTGAACCGGCATCAGGACCGGCCGGACAAAGGCTGGGCCATTTCCGAAGCGGATCAGGAGGAAGACCTGGCCCTGCTTAAGGAGATTGGCGCCACGGTCGTCCGCTGCTGCCATTATCAGCACAGCGATTACTTTTACACGCTGTGCGACCAGGCAGGCATTTTGGTGTGGGCGGAAATTTCCCAAGTGGACCGGATTGGCGCGGCACCGGCCTTTGCGGAGACTTCGCGCAACCAGTTGCTCGACCTGATCCGGCAGAATGTGAACCACCCGGCGATCTTTTGCTGGAGCCTGTTCAATGAGCTGCGCCCGGGAAACAACAATCCTGATCCGCACCGCGAACTGCAGGACCTGAACCTCGTGGCGAAAGGCGAGGACCCCACCCGACCGACGATTGCCGCGACCTGCACCGACAAGCTGCCGCAAATGAACAAGATTCCTGATCTGCTGGGCTGGAACATTTATCCGGGCTGGTATCCCGAATGGGGCACTCTGAAGGAACTGGACGCGTTGGAGAAATATCGCTTTACCAGCCGCCATGGCGGCTTCTGCGTCAGCGAATATGGCGCGGGTGCCAATGTGACTCAACATGAGGAAGAGCCGAAGGAACCCAAAGCGGATGAGCAATGGCACCCGGAGGAATGGCAGGCCATCGTCCACGAAGCCGCGTGGCGGCAGTTCAAGGCACAACCTTACATCTGGGGCACCTTCGTGTGGAACCTGTGCGATTTCACCAGCTACTGGCGGCATGAAGGCGGGCTGCCGGGACTCAACACCAAGGGGCTGGTGACGTTCGACCGCCACGTCAAAAAGGATGCGTTCTATTTTTACCAGGCCAACTGGGCCACCGAACCGATGATCCATATCACCGACCGGCGGTTCACCGACCGCACCAACGCGGTGACGAACGTGAAGATTTATTCCAACGCGGCGAGGGCGGAACTGGTCGTGAACGGCGCTTCACTGGGAACGCAAAACAATGACGGCAACGGCAGCTTCCGCTGGCAAAACGTGAGGCTCACGCCCGGCGAAAACGTGGTGGAGGCGCACGCAGAAAAAACCGGAAAAAAAGTGCATGACGAATGCCGGTGGATGCTGAAGGCGGGCCAATAGACCAAAGAGAACCACAAAAAAGCGCCGGCCACCACTGGGTTGCCGGCGCTTTTTCGTGAACCGGCTTATCGCCGGACCAGATCAGGTTTCGATGCCGTAGGCGCGAATCTTGTTGTAGAGCGTTTGGCGGCCGATGCCGAGGCGCTTGGCAGTTTCCAATTTATTGCCGCCAGTTTCCTTCAGCATCTGGACGATGGCGTTGCGTTCAACGCCTTCCAGCAGGGTGAAATTGGTGTCGTGGCCTTCCGAAAGGACGAATTTGACATCGCTGATAGAGAGGTCGGTCACTTGGATTTCCGGGCCTTCGGACAACAGGACGGCGCGCTGAATTTCGTTCTGGAGCTGGCGAACGTTGCCCGGCCATTCAAAACTCGCCAGCCGGTCGGAGGCCTGGATGGAAAACCCGCGCAATGTGCGGTTGGCCTGCGCGGCAAAGCGCCGGAGAAAGGAATTGGCGAGCGGCAGGATGTCATCGCGCCGTTCCCGCAGCGGCGGCAGGTGTACGGAAATTGCGCTGATGCGGTAGAACAAATCTTCGCGCAGCTTGCCATCCTTGATGGCGTCCTCGGGCTTGCGGTTGGTGGCGGCGAGAATGCGGCAGTTGGTCTGGTAATCCGATTTGCCGCCGACGGGACGGACCTTTTGATCCTGCAACACGCGCAGCAGTTTGCTCTGCGTATCAATCGGCATCTCGGAAATTTCGTCGAGGAACAGGGTGCCCCCCTCGGCCTGGCGAAACAAGCCCTCGCGGTCGGAGGTGGAGCCGGTGAAGGCGCCCTTGATGGAGCCGAACAATTCACTTTCGATCAGCTCGCGCGGCAGGGCGGCGCAATTGACCTTCACGATCCGGTTTTTCGCCCGGGAACTCAACGCGTGGATGAGGTCGGAAATGACTTCCTTGCCGGTGCCGCTTTCGCCGGTGATGAGAATGGTGACATCGCTGGCCGCGACGCGTTCGATGGTGCGGACCACTGACTGCATCGCCCCGCTCTGGAACACTGGGGCGGTGCTGCCGCTCATGGTGGAGATGGCGCGGCGGAGGGAATTATTTTCCTCTCTCTGCTGCTTGTTTTCAATCGCGCGGTCCATCGTCACAAGCAGCGCCTGGCTGTCGAACGGCTTGTTGATGAAGTGGTACGCGCCCCGTTTGGTGGCCTGCACGGCGGCCTCAAAGGTGGCTTCGCCCGTCAGCACAATGACCTCGGTGTCCGGCCAGACTTTCTTGATTTGCGGCAGCAGATCCAGCCCGTTGGCGTCTGGCAGCTTCAAGTCCAGCAGGATGAGATCCGGCGCCTCTTGGGAAAACAAGCCTTGGAGCGACAAGGCATCCTCGGCTTCCGACACAGTATAATCGTCCTCCAAGAGGGCTTTGAGCATGGCGCGCAAATCCGCCTCGTCGTCAACGATGAGTATTTTACCTTTCATTTTTCGTATTCCGGTTCCGGCTGCAGTATAAAATAAATTTTCTGAAAATCACGCTGTAACAGTCACCCACCTGGGTCAGGCGCTCAGGATGGAACTGCACACTCAGCAGAAATGGCGGTTTCCCGGCCAGTTCCGGTCGTAATTCCATCGCCTCCACCAGTCCGTCCGAGCTGCGCGCCACGGCCACAAACGGTTCGGCCGGTGCCAACACCGCCTGATGGTGCGTGCTGTTGACCCCCAGAACCTGTCTGCCACAAATCTTGGCGAGCAAAGAGCCGGGTGTCAATGTCACTTCATGGACTAATTCACATGCCTTATCCATTTGCTGATGGTTCAGGGCACCCGGCACCTGCTGCCGGATGTCGGCCACCAACTGTCCGCCGAAGGCCACATTGAGCAGCTGATGCCCGCGGCAAATGGCCAGCACGGGTTTGCGCTGACGGAAAATTTCGGCAATCAGCAATAACTCGCACAAGTCCCGGCCGCCGCCATCGGGGGTCGGCCCCACGGTTTTCAGGATCCTTTTGGGCAGTTTCGGGTCGTATAGCCCGGGGCTGATGTCATCGCCGCCGGTCAGCAACACGCCTTCGCAGCGGCGAACCGCCTCCGCCAGCACCGCCGGGTCGGTGGTCGCCGGGCCGATGACCGGGATGCCGCCCGCCGCCAGCACCGCCTGTTCATAGCGCAGCGAGAGACTGATGGACAAATCATTGAATTCCACCCCGCGTTTTTCAATGCTGGGCGAAACAAGAACGAATGGCCGTTTAGTCATGCGTGAATTACAATTCAGTCCGGATTTGCCTGGTTATTTCTGCACCAATGCCCAAGCGCACCACAGCAACGGCGCCTGGCCATGCAGGTCGCCCGCGGCACGCGGCCGGTCCAGATAAAATTGCCGGTCCTTGCTTTGGTTCGTGCCGACGCAGATGCCAGGCAGCGTACCCGTGGCGTCAATATTTCCGCACAACGCGATCCAGCCACGTCTGGCCACCTCGCCATATTCCGCCTCGGCCAGCCAGCCCTGTTTGACGCCCACGATCATCGCATAGGTGAACATCCCGGAGCAGGAGGTTTCCTCCCACGATTCCGGCACGTCCAAAAGCTGGCGCCAGAGACCGGAGGGAGCTTGGACCGCTTTCAGGCCGGCCATCATCTGCCGGTAGCCCGCCATCAGCCGCGCGTACTGCGGATGGTCCGGGAGCAGCGATTGCAGCACCTCAGCGAGGGCCGCCGCCACCCAACCGTTGCCGCGCCCCCAGTAAAACGGCGCATTCGGCCCGTGATGAAACAGCCCGTTGGGTTCTTGTAACCGGTCCAGATACGCGGCGAGCTGGGTCGCCACCTGGTCGGCATATTTCAAATTTTTCGTCGCCCGGTAGGCCTGAATCTGCAGACTGCCAATCATGTAGGCATCGTCCACCCACCACCGCGTCTCGCGCGTGAGCCCGTTGGTCAGTGGCGAAGCCCACTGGGCATCCGCCTTGGCCAGGCCGAGGGTCCGGGCATTTGTGGCGCCATTGAGCAAATAAATTTCCAGCGGCACCACGCCAAAAACGCTGTTGTCCACGTGGCCGCTGGCGGGAATCAGCCGTTTCGCCGTCGGCCGCCAGACGTCGTCAAACCGGCTGATCAACTTGGTTTTCAACGCGTCGTTGCCGGTGGCCTCGGCGAACCGCATCGCGCCAAAAGCCGCGCAGACCTCGGGATAAATGATGCTGCCGGAACTCTTATTGGTCCAGATCGCGTGGGCCAGATAGTTATCCACCACCCGCTGACCGACGGCCTGCGGATTGCAGTAGGCCGGCCAGTTCGAAAAAGACTGCGGGGAAGACGCCCCCCGGGCAAAGCCCAGCGCACTGGTCAGCAAGCTGCAGACAAGAATTGATTTATTCCAAAAAATTGATTGGTTCATGTTCGAAACTTTCTTGGCGGGTACTCAAACGCCCGCTTCGGGAAACCGTTCACGAATCTGGCGACGCAGCCGCTCCTCATCATCCGGCTGGTAGCGGCGGCGGTTGACCAGCCGCACCACGGCATCCAGCAAGGCCAGCCAGTCCTCAATTGGCGGTTCCTTGACGCGCTGCCAGACATCGAACCGTTTGGCGCGATGAAAAAAATGATACTCGCGCCCGATGTGCTGGGCGTAGACCTGGAGTTTCTCACCCTCTTCGGTGATGCGTTTCCAACTGATTTCAGCTTTGGGCATGGCTTTGATTAAACGGACGGTTGGATCGCTGAATCGGAGATGAGCGGATTACCGGCCAATCCTAGCTCACCAACCTGCCAGCGATCTCATGACTTGTATGCAAATTATTCCGGCAGGTTGATGCTGGCCACCGCCATCGCGGCAATGCCTTCTTCGCGGCCGACGAAACCCATCGTCTCGTTGGTCGTGGCCTTCACACCGATTTGTTTCTCGGTGACCCCCAGCGCGGCGGCGATGTGCTTTTTCATTTCCGCGATATAAGGATAAATTTTCGGGGCCTGGGCGATCAGCGTGGCATCCACATTCACGATTTTGCCGCTACGTCGGGCCACCTGTTTGGCCGCCTCTTCCAGAAAAATCCTGCTCGGCACGCCCTTCCAGCGCGGGTCGGTGTTCGGAAAGAAATGGCCGATGTCCTCCTCGCCTAGCGCGCCCAGCACGGCATCGCAGATGGCGTGCATCAGCGCGTCGGCGTCGGAATGGCCGTCGAGCCCTTTCGTGTGCGGAATCTCCACGCCGCCCAGCACCAGCTTGCGACCGGCGACCAGTTGATGAACGTCATAGCCAATGCCAACATGAACCATACCCGATTATAAAATTAATACGGCCGAGTAAAAAGGAATTTGTTTGCCTCATGTCACAAAAACACACGGCGACTGTGGGGACTCATTGGCAGCGAGTGCGCACCAAATAAGAGGGCGACCCAAACCGGGTCCAGTTCAGCCAGCGCTCGCCGTTGCCAGGTGGGCTTTGGGCTTGAACCAACCAGTCAAAGTGCCCGGACGGACGCGCCCAATAAAAAAGCCACGGAAATGAATCCGTGGCTTTGATTGAAAAATGCGGCTTAGCCTTTCTTTTCGACTTTGGCCTTCTTCTCGGCCTTGGGCTTGGCTTCGGCGGCTTCGGCTTCCACGCGTGTGCCCCGCTTCTCGGTCTTGGCCTTTTCATCGGCGGCGGTTTCGACCGGCGCGGCGATGGGGGTCAGACTTTCCACGCGGACTTTCAAGACGCCCTTGACTTCGTGGTGCAGGTTGAGATCGATTTCGTATTCGCCCAAGGTGCGAATGGCATGTTCGAGATGAATCTTCTTCTTGTCGAGCGCGATGTCAAACTGGTGCTTGAGTTCGTCGGCAATGGTGCCGCTGGTGACCGAGCCGAACAGCTTGCCGTCCTCGCCGGTCTTGACCTTGATGACGCAAATCAGCTTGGAGAGGGCCTTGGAGAGTTCGGTCATGTGGTTGAACTCATGCGCTTCGCGTTCCGCGCGGCGCTGCTTGAGCGACTCGATGTGCCGCTTGTTCGCCTGGGTCACCGGAATGGCGAGGCGGTTGGGGAGAAGAAAGTTGCGCGCGTAACCCGCGGCGACTTTGACCTGATCGGATTCACCGCCAAGGCCGACAATGTTGTGCGTGAGGATGACTTCAGTTTTTGCCATACGAAAATTAGTTAATAGTTGAAATTGTTAGTTGAGAACCGTTGTCCCCAAAAGTTAAATCAGAACGGGACGTCGTCGCTTTCCGGGGGGCCATCGCCTTCCACGGGTTCGTGAGCCGGCGCGCTGGGTGCGGCCGGGGCCGGACGGGCAGCGCGCGGTGCGGCCGGAGCTGAAGCCGGAGCGCCTTCTCCGCCACCAGCAGGACTGCCCAGAAATTGAACCGATTCAGCCACCACGCCAAGTTTGCTCTTTTTCTGGCCGGTTTGCTTGTCGTCCCACTGGTCGAGACGGAGCCGGCCTTCAATCATGATCGGGCGGCCTTTGCGCATGTATTGGCCCACGTTTTCCGCCGTGCGGCCAAAAACATCGACGTCCACGAAAGTGACTTCTTCTTTCTTCTCGCCCGCTTCATTGGTCCACACCCGATTGACCGCGAGGCCGATCTTGGCAATGGCGGTTCCCTTGGGCGTGTAACGCAATTCGGGATCGCGCGTCAGGTTCCCAATCAGGATGACTTTGTTGAAGCTGGCCATAAAACCGGCGGATTATTCTTTGACGGCCTTCGGTGCGGCCGCCAGCGTGAACAACACGCGGAAGACGTCGGCGTTCAGGGCAAATTTGTTTTGCAACTGGGCGACCACGCCCGGCGTGGCGGTGAAAATAATGTTGGCGTAAAAGCCGGAGCTGAATTTCTTGTCCGCGATGCGGGCAAAAGCCTTCTTGTCCATTTTTTGCACCGTCTCAACCTTGCCGCCCGCGGCGGTGATATCGGCCGAAACTTTGTCGAGGACGTCTTTGACGCCTTCTTCACGCCCCGCCAGATTCAAGATGAACAGACCTTCGTATTTTTTCATTTTTCTTCGTTCGTGGGGCTGATTGCCCCGTTAAATTGATTCATTGCCTTCTGCAATCCGGCACTGAGCCAGCAGTCGAGCTGACCGGCCGCCCGTTCCAAAACTTTTTCCAGCAGCCCTCTTTCGTCGGCCCCAAATTTTCCCAGCACGTGGCCGGTGATTTGGCGGGCCTCGGTTTTGCGGCCGATACCTATGCGCAGGCGTGCGTAGGTGCGCGCACCCAGGTGCTGCGTCACCGATTCCAAGCCGTGATGCCCGCCGGCACCGCCGCCGGGTCGCAGCCGGATTTCGCCCAAGGGCAGATCCGCATCATCCACGACCACAAGCACCTGCCCCAAGGGCACCTGATAAAAATCGACCACCGATTTGACCGCCTCGCCGCTCAAATTCATGAACGTCAGCGGCTCGCACAGCAAAACCTTCCTGCCGTGCTGCTCGGACCGCGCAATCCGGGCGGCAAACTTGCGCTCGCCGGACCAAGCGGCCCGCCATTGTTCGGCCAGTTTTTCGACCAGCAAAAAACCGGCGTTGTGG
>Ga0302323_100002169_pt1 | contig 15940 bp, 12 predicted proteins | sample Fen_T0_3_FD_201950 | JGI IMG/M metagenome (GOLD analysis project Ga0302323, IMG submission 201950) | Peat permafrost microbial communities from Stordalen Mire near Abisko, Sweden - Fen_T0_3 | ecosystem: Environmental > Terrestrial > Soil > Wetlands > Permafrost | place: Sweden: Abisko... | reverse complement strand
GCAGCGGAGAGCCGGGCTGCGCTTTCACGAGCGGCGTTTCGAGTACCAGCGGGCCGCTCCCCAAGCGGCAAGTCATGGTACCCCGATCTGGATTCGCGGCAATCACCGTGGCGTCGAATATGTTTTCGAACCCTGAGAGTTGCGCCACGGTTTCGAGTCGCGGAGCATGCATCACGTCTTTCGGGAGGCCTTGCGCGATGATTTTTCCGGCATCAAGAACGATAACTTCTTCGCCCAGCGCAAAGACTTCATCACCGCTATGAGTGACGAGCAAAATCGGAACGCGGTAGGTCTGGTTCCACCGCCGCAGGTCGGAAAGTATCAAGGATTTCGTCGGCCGGTCTAGGGCTGCCAGCGGTTCGTCGAGCAAAAGGGCGCGCGGTTCGGTGACGAGGGCACGGGCCAAGGCGACACGCTGGCGTTCGCCGCCGGAGATCTGCTCGGGACGGCGATCGCGCAAGTGGTCAATGCGAAAGGTAGTCAAGATTTCCCGGCAACGAGACTTGCGATCGGCGGTACTGAGTTGGTGTAACCCGTACCCGATATTCTCTTCGGCGGTCAGGTGCGGGAACAGGGCGAGATCCTGCAAGACATAACCTAGGCGGCGTCTCCACGGTGGCAAGATCAGCTTCTTCTCGGAGTCGTAGAAATCCTCGCCACCCACGGTGATGCGGCCTTCGTCGGGATGTGTGTGACCCGCAATGCAGTCGAGTAGAGTGGTTTTCCCGGCTCCCGAAGCGCCGAAGAGAATGGTGAATCCCGCCAGGGCGCGAAAGTGAATATTCAGAAGAAAGCTGCCTTCCGGGTTGGGAAAGCGTTTGCGAATGCGTACTGCGAGTTCGGAAGAGACGGGACGCGGTTTTTGTGACGGAGGAAGAGCGGATCTCAATTCCATGGTCCCACCGCCCAAGAACGCCGATTCATGCCGTACACGACCGAGAGAAGGAGGAACGAAATAACGAGGAGCGCAAATGCTGTGTGGTTGGCGCTGGAGTAGTTGGCCGCTTGTACCTGATCGTAAATGTCAATCGAGATGGTACGAGTAACACCTGGAATGTTGCCGCCTACCATCAAGACCACTCCAAATTCGCCGAGCGTGTGCGCAAAACTCAGGGTGAAGCCAGTGATCAGTCCGGGTTTCGAAAGCGGAAGTACGACACGGCGAAATGTTTGAAGTGGGGAATGTCCGAGCGATGCGGACGCGCGTAGCAGTTTTGGATCAACCGCGCCGAACGACGCAGAAAAGGGCTGCACGGCAAAGGGTAAGCTATATAACAAGGATCCGATTACCAAACCTTCGAAGGTGAAAGCCAGAGTGTGGCCGGTGAGCGATTCCCACCAGCGACCGAGCGGGCTGCGCGAGCCGAGGGCGATCAAGACGTAGAAGCCGAGTACGGTCGGCGGAAGGACGATGGGAAGAGCGACTGCGGCTTCGACGAGGAACTTCCAGCGCCAGCGAGAGTAGGTGATCCAGTAGGCGATGGGAAGGCCCAAGGCGAAGAGAATAGTCGAGACGACCGCGGCCAGTCGCACTGTTAGCCACAATGCTTCCCAGTTCATCCTAAGGCTTCTCCGGGGGCAGGCTGAAGCCGTAGGTCTGGAGCAGGGAAGCGGCTTCGGGAGAGCGGAGGAATTCAAGGAACTTGCGCGCACCTTCCTGCTGCCTGGAGTGAGAGAGCACGACCGCGGCCTGATTCAGGACGGGATAGGAGTCGAGGGGCACGGGCCAGTATCGTCCTTTGTCTTTCAAAGCAGGAGCAAGCGCGTGGGATAGAGCAATCAGCCCGGCTTGGGCATTGCCGGATTCCACAAACTGCGCCGCTTGCGACACGTTTTCGCCGAGCACGAGTTTGGCGGAAACCTGACCATACACTCCGCTTTGGCGCAGGGCCGCTTCGGCAGCGCGGCCGTAGGGCGCGTGTTGGGGATTGGCGATCGAGACCTTCTTGATTGCGGGGTCGAGTAACGCCCGCATGCCGAGTTTTCGCAGATCGACGGGCGATTCTTTCGGTACCCAAAGTACCAGGCGCCCCAGGGCGTAACGGTAGAGCGTGGAGGAGTCGGCCAGTCCGTCGGTGCAGAGTTGTTTGGGGTAATCTTCATCGGCGGAGAAGAAAACGTCGAAGGGCGCGCCGTTACGAATCTGAGTCGTCAGATTGCCCGAAGAACCAAAAGTAAGTTTGACGTCGCGTCCAGTCTGAGCCTTGTACTTCGTGGCGATCTGCGGAAGAGCTGTGCTGAGGTCGGCGGCGGCGGCGACCGCCAGATCCTGGGCAAAAGCCGACGCGCACACAACGACCGTAAGCACTAATTCACGGAACATATTTAGACGCATTCTTCCGATGTCAAAAGAAGCGGAGTGCTGAGAGCTATTTTGCTAAGCCAACTTCGTCTTCGACAATGGCAACTCCCGCACGCGCTTGCCGGTCGCTGCAAACACTGCATTCAGGATTGCCGGTGCAACTGGCGGCACTCCGGGTTCGCCGACGCCTGCCGGGGGCGCATCGCTGTCCACGATGTGCACGTCGACATGCTTTGGAGCGCGGTTTATGTGCGCCAGTTGGTAGTTTTGGAAGTTGCTCTGGTCGATGACGCCCTTGGTGGCGGTGATCTCGCTGAAAAGAGCCAGGCTGGTGCCAAAGACCGCCGCGCCTTCGAATTGGTTGCGTATGTTGTCGGGACTTACTATGATGCCAGCATCGACAGCGGTCCAGACGTTCGGGATGTGGACCTGCCCTTTGGCATCCACTTCGACTTCTACTACGGTCGCAACGTAGGTCAGGAAGCTGCGGTGCGCGGCGATGCCCATGCCGCGACCTTTGCCCATCGGCTTTTTGCCCCAGCCGGATTTTTCTGCGGCGATTTCTACCACCCGCCGCAACCGTGCCGTATCCAGGGGATATTTCCTCGCTTCTTCGGCGTCGTCGCCCTTAGCTCCCAGGTCTACGATCCGCGCGGGCCCGATCAGGTCGAGCAGGTACTCGACGCTATCGCGTTTCGCATGGTTGGCGAGTTCGTCGGCGAAGGAGTGAATGGCGAAGGCGTGATAAACGTTAGCGACACTGCGGAGCCAGCCGATGCGGACGTGATAATCGGCGGGGCCGTTTTCGGCGCGATGGTTGGGAATATCGAAGGGCAGGTTGTTCCAGCCCAAGCCCATCTCGTCTTCGGCGTAGGTGGACTTGCCGTCGAATGTCGAATTGATGGGTGGATACGTGGTGCGCTGTAACCAGGCTGTGGGCTTGCCGTTTGCTCCGATTGCGGCCTTCATGTACATGGCTGCAACTGAGTGGAAGTAATCGAACTTGATATCGTCTTCGCGTGTCCAGACCACCTTGACGGGCTTGCCGAGTTGCTTTGACAGTACTGCTGCTTCCGCAACCTGATCGGGCTTTGATTTGCGGCCGAAGCCGCCACCGAGCAGCGTCACGTGGCAGGTGATATCTTCCTTCTTGATTCCCAACACTCCGGCAATCGTTTCCTGCACCGCCTGCGGGTTTTGTGTCGGCGCCCAGGCTACCACTTTTCCGTCGCGATACTCGGCGACAGCGACTTCAGGCTCCATCGCGGCATGCGCCAAGTGCGGCGTGTAATATTCTGCCTCGACAATCTTGCCGCCTTTGGCAAAGGCTGCATCTACATCGCCTACGTTGCGCACAACTTTTCCGGGCTGGCGCGACGTCGCTTCGAGCGTCTTGCGGAATTCGGCGGAGTTATACGTCGAATGTGGGCTGCTGCCCCATTCGATCTTCAACTGCTTGCGCCCGCTAAATGCGGCCCAGGTGTTGTCGGCGATCACCGCAACTCCGCCCAACGGCTTGAACGCATGCGGCGGTTCCACCGTATCAATCGTAATCGTCTTGTGAACGCCGGCGACTTTGAGCGCGGCTTTGTCGTCTAGCGACTTGATCTTCTGTCCGAGGACCGGCGGATGCTCGATGGAGGCATAGACCATGCCGGGCATGGTTGCGTCCATGCCAAAAATTGCTTTGCCAGTGACGATGTCCGGGAGATCGAACAGGGCGTTGCTTTCTTTGCCGATATAACGCCACTCTGCGCGCGTCTTCATTTGCAGGTCTTCTTGTTTTGGTACAGGCAGCTTGCTGGCGGCGGCGGCCAGTTCGCCATAGCCAAGTTTGCGCCCGCTCGCTTTGTGGATAACGAAGTGCGGCTCGGTCGAACAGTCTTTTGCTGGTACGTTCCACTGCGCGGCGGCTGCGCTAAGCAGCATGGCTCGCCCCGTCCCGCCTACCTGGCGCATCAGATCGAAACTGCCCTTCACGGAGTGCGAGCCATCCGTATCCTGGTCGCCATATTTCGGATCGCCAGTCGCCTGCTCGATCCTGACTCTGGTCCAATCGGCGTCAAGTTCGTCGGCAACAACCAACGGTAGAGCCGTGCGACTGCCGCAGCCCATCTCCGAGCGATGGGCAACGATGGTCACGGTTCCGTCGGAGGCAATCGACATCCACATGCTCGGATCAAACGGAGCAGCGGCGGCCTCGTCCTCGGCGGCCCACAAGGGCTGAGGGACGAGACGTGCGCTCAGAACGAAGACACCAGAGGCAAGCGCCCCCTGCAAGAAACCTCGGCGACTGACATTCTCGATGAGCTTCATGCGAGCTCCTTTGCGGCCTGGTGAATCGCCGCGCGAATGCGCTGGTAGGTGCCACAGCGGCAGAGGTTGCCGGACATCGCGGTATCAATGTCCTGATCGCTGGGATGTTTGTTTTCCTTGAGCAGAGCGATGGCTTGCATGATCTGGCCGGTCTGGCAGTATCCGCATTGCGGAACGCGAATCTCCATCCATGCCTTCTGGACGGGATGCATGGGCGCGATGCCTTCGATCGTTGTGATGTCGCTGCCCGCCGCTTCTTTCATCGTGGTGGAGCACGAGCGGATGGCTTCGCCATTGCGATGGACGGTGCATGCGCCGCAGAGCGACATGCCGCAGCCGAACTTTGTTCCGGTCATCCCTGCGACGTCGCGCAGATACCACAACAGCGGCATCTCGGGATCGCCGTCAAACGTCTTCTCTTGCCCATTCACCTTCAGGCGAATCATGGTTTCCTCCGGCTCTATTGTTTCGGCGCAATGCCGACCACTGCGGATTGGACTCCCATATCCTAGCCGCAGAGCGGGAAATGTGGAAGAGCGATGCGGCGGTGCTGGCAAATTCGAACCTACCACGGAGGCACGGAGTCACGGAGAAAAACAAGGAACTGCTTTTCTCCGTGACTCCGTGCCCCCGTGGTGGATTTCGTTTGGGATGAAGGAGCAGTTTCGACGGGCGCTCGCGGCATATAATCGTCTGTCATTCCCTGGAGGAATCTTGGCTTACGACGATCTGCGCGACTGGATCAAGGCGCTCGAGCGCGCCGGTGAATTGAAGAGAATCCGTACTGAGGTGGACCCGATTCTGGAGATTGCGGAGATTACGGACCGCGTTTCGAAGAGCCGCGACCAGCAGGGAAACGTCGGCGGGAAGGCGCTGCTGTTCGAAAATCTCAAGGGCCACCCGGGGCACAAGCTGTTCATCAATCAGTTCGGGTCGGCGCGGCGCATGAATCTGGCGCTTGAAGTGGATTCGCTCGATGAAGTCGCCGACCGGATTCGCGGATTCCTCGACGTCAAATCGCCGCAGGGGTTTCTCGACAAAGTGAAGATGCTGCCCATGCTGGCCGACATGGGGAAGTTTTTCCCGAAGGTTGTCGGGACCGGGCCGTGCAAAGAAGTGATCAAGCGCGACAATTTCTCGCTGCTCGATTTTCCGGTTCTGCAATGCTGGCCGAAAGATGGAGGCCGATTCATCACGCTGCCCTGTGCAGTCACACGCGATCCGAAGACCGGCAAACGCAATGTGGGCATGTATCGCATGCAGGTGTATGACGAGCGCACGACCGGGATGCACTGGCAGCGTCAGAAGGTTGCGGCCGAGCACTATCGTGATCGGATGCGGGCCGCGTCCGCAAGTGAAGCGACGGGTGCAAAATCCGCTGCCGTCGATATCATGGCGCGCTCGTCTGGCGGATCGATGCTTGCTTCCGGCGATCGTCCTTCAGGTCGCATGGACGTTGCCGTCGCGATTGGAACGAATCCTGCGCTGACTTTTTCTGCGATTGTTCCCGCACCTCCCGATGTCGAGGAGTACATCATCGCCGGGTTCTTGCGGCAGAAGCCGGTCGAGTTGGTGAAGTGCGAGACTGTGGACCTCGACGTTCCGGCCGATGCTGAGATCATTCTCGAAGGCTACGTCAATCTCGACGAACTCCGAACAGAAGGTCCGTTCGGCGACCACACTGGCTTCTACTCGCTCGAAGATGAATACCCGGTGTTTCACGTTACCTGTGTCACGCACCGCAAGGATCCGATCTATGCCGCGACGGTCGTCGGCAAGCCGCCGCAAGAAGATGCATGGATGGGAAAAGCCGTCGAGCGCATATTTCTTCCGCTGATGAAACTGACGATTCCGGAGTTGGTCGATGTGAATCTGCCGATTGAGGGCGTGTTCCACAACCTGATGATCGTTTCCATCCGCAAGTCTTATCCGGGGCAGGCGCGCAAGGTGATGAACGCGATTTGGTCGCTGGGGCAAGCGATGTTTACCAAGTGCGTCATCGTGGTGGATGAGGACGTGGATGTGCACGATATTGGCGATGTCACTTTGAAAGTGCTCAACAACATTGATCCCGAGCGCGACATTCAGTTCACGATGGGGCCGGTCGATTCGCTCGACCACGCTTCGCGGCTGGCGAATTACGGGTCGAAGATGGGCATTGACGCTACGCGAAAGTGGTCTACGGAAGGTTTCGGGCGTCCTTGGCCGGATGAGATTGTGATGGACGCGAAGACGCGTGCGCTGGTGGACGGGAAGTGGATGGCGCTGGCGAAGGAGTTGGGGATGGAATGAGAAGTTTGAGTAACGGCGCTCGCGGTTTGAAGTGCAAGGGAACAAGAGAGAAAAAAATGAGAACTCTGGAACGGTGGGCCGCGACTTTGAAATACTATTCGACCTGGCTCGTTTTCGTTCTACTCGTCATTGCGCTGAGCGCCCCGGCATCGGCCTCGCAGGCACGCTGGAAAGAACTCGACAAGAAGGTTGGGATGTTTCTCCGCGAAGGGCGTTACTCCGAGGGCGTCGCGACGGCCCAGGAAGAGTTGCGAGTAGCAGAAGCGACGTTCGGACCTGAGCACGCAGCCGTAGCTAAGAGTATGGACAATCTTGCACAGCTTTATGCTGCTCAAGGTAACTATCCAGACGCCGAGCGTTTCTACAAGCGTTCGCTAGCAATCGCCGAAACAATCTTCGGACCTGAAGACATCGACGTGGCCAAAAGCATGAACAATCTGGCCCAACTCTACGCGTCTCAAGCGAAATACGCAGAGGCAGAGTCGCTATCTCTGCACTCCCTAAGGATTCTAGAAAAAACGTCCGGGAAGGAGAGTTCTGCGGTCGGCACAATCCTGAACAATTTGGCGGAGCTCTATTCCGCGGAAGGAAAATACGCGGAGGCGGAGCCTCTTTTCAGTCGCTCACTGGCGATTGATGAGAAAGCGTTTGGATCAGAAGATGCTCGCACAGCCAAGGTCCTGGGCAATTGGGCGTTTCTCTATCGCCGGGAAGGCAAGTACGCTGCGGCCGAACCCCTATACGAGCGCGCACTGGCAATCGAACAAAAGTCCCTCGGGCCGGATCATGCTGACGTTGCCACTATTCAAAATAACCTTGCCGATCTCTATTATGCCGAGGGCAAATACCGTGAAGCCGAACCTTTGTTCAAACAGTCGCTCGTGATTCGAGAAAAACATCTCGGCGCGGGACATCCCGACGTCGCTGCGAGCCTGAATAACTTGGCCGAGCTCTATCGTACTGAAGGTAGGTATACGGAGGCTGAGCCTCTGTACACCCGATCGCGAACCATTATTGAGAAAACGCTCGGGCCGAACCATCCCTCCGCGGCGGAAAGCCTGAATAATCTGGCGTTGCTCTACCGAGCCGAAGGCAAGCTGGCAGAGGCTGAGCCATTGCTCAAGCAATCGCTGGCGATCAAAGAAAAGGCGCTTGCACCGGACCACCCCGATCTCGCACGCGCGATAAACAATTTGGCAGAGATCTACCGCGCTGAAGGCAAATACGCGGCGGCTGAGCCGATGTATCGGCGTGCGCTCTCGATTGACCAGAAGGCTCTCGGACCAGACCACCCTGTTGTTGCTGGACTCCTGTCTAACCTTGCCCTGCTTTACAGCGCCCAAGGCAATTACGTCGAGGCCGAGCCTCTCTACAAGACCTCACTCGCAATCAGAGAGAAGCAGCTTGGAGCCGAGCATCCAGATGTGGCCACTAGCCTTAACAATCTGGCCGAACTCTATCGTGCGCAGGGTAAGTATGCGGACGCCGAGCCTCTGTATAGACGAGCGCTCGTCATTCTGGAGAAGGCGGTCGGGCCGAACCATCCGGATGTGGCTACAGTACTCGCGAATTACAGCCGTTTGCTACGCAAGGTGAACCGCGAGCAAGAGGCGCAAGAACTCGAAACCCGTGTGCAAACGATTCGAGCCAAGTAAGCGCAAACGAGCTGATCAGGACGGGATGCCGATAGAGCGGGCGGAGGTAGGGATCCTTCGACTTCGCAGGAACTTCACTTCGTGAATTTCCTGCTCCGCTGAGGATGACGAGGGCAGTTTCGGCAATGGAATCTGCCTCGGCATTGCTATCATGTCCGGTACCGAGGAACCCCAAAATGAATTGCGCTCATGTTTCACGATGGACTAAATGCCTAGTTGCCTTCCTGGTCGTTCTTTCTTGTACTTCCGTATTCGCACAACCGGCACCCTCGCTCCAGCCTCGCGTCATCCTCGAACAAGTCGCAAGTTCCCAGGTGATGCATGACGGGATTCAGGTGCGTTCGGGCTCGGCGCAGATTGTGATTACTGCGCTTCGCGATGACATCATCCGAGTTCGTATTGCTCCCGGCGACACACTCCCTGAAGACGCGTCCTGGGCTGTGCTGGCTGGGCCACGCGGGAAGACTATCGACGTGCAGCCTGCGCAGGATGCGAACTCGGTTGGCTTCCGCACGGCTGCGCTGGATGTCCGTGTTGAACGGAGTCCTCTGCGGCTGGTTGTTCGCGATCTTGCCGGGAACATCATTTGTTCCGACGCGATCGGGCAGCCTACGGAATTCAATCTTGGCGGATTCAGCGTGCATAAAGAGATGGCTCGCGACGAGCACTTCTTCGGGCTGGGCGACAAAGCGGGAACGTTTGACCGTCGCGAACAGGCTTACACACTTTGGAATACCGATGTTGGGCCGCAGGAAGCGATTGATCCTCTTTATAAGAGCATTCCGTTTTTCATGGGGATTCGCGGTGGACGTAGCTACGGGCTTTTTCTGGACAACACCTGGCGCACGTGGTTTGATTTTGGCAAGCAGGCTCGCAATGCGTATTCGTTTGGCGCCGAAGGTGGGCCGCTGAACTACTACCTGATTTACGGACCCGCGCCGAAGCAAGTGGTCGAGGCGTATGCGTATCTGACAGGGACGCCGCCGCTTCCTCCGCTTTGGGGACTTGGGTTCCAGCAGTCGCGCTACAGCTATACGCCGGAATCGCAGATTCGAGAAGTTGCGAACCGGCTCCGGTCAGACAAGATTCCGTCGGACGTCGTATATCTCGATATTGACTACCAGGACCGCAACCGTCCTTTCACGACGAATTCCAAGGACTTCCCGAATTTTCCGGGGCTGGTTGCCGATCTCAAGAAGCAGCACTTCCACCTGGTGCTGATCACCGACTTGCACGTCGCGTATGCCCCGAATCAGGGTTATATGCCCTATGACACCGGGCATGCCGGAGATCATTTCGTAAAGAATCCGGATGGCAGCGAGTTTGTTGGCATTGTGTGGCCGGGGAAATCGGTGTTCCCGGATTTCACACGCGCGCAGACCCGGGAGTGGTGGGGCGGTCTCTACAAGCAGTTTGTTACAGACGGCGTTGCCGGATTCTGGAATGACATGAACGAACCCGCTGTCTTTGAGGCGGCGGGGAAGACGATGCCGCTCGATACCGTGCATCGCATCGAGGAGCCGGGATTTGCCACGCGTACCGCTCCGCATACAGAGATTCACAACGTATTCGGGACGGAGAACCAGCGCGCTACATATGAAGGGCTGCTGAAATTGCGTCCGGAAGAGCGTCCGTTCGTGCTGACTCGTGCTACGTATGCAGGGGGACAGCGCTATGGCTGGACTTGGACGGGCGATAATTCGGCGACATGGAATCATCTGCGTCTGGGAACCCAAATGCTGTTGAACCTCGGGCTGAGCGGGATTTCGTTCGTTGGTGACGACATTGGCGGATTCAATGCCTCGCCTCCGCCGGACCTCTTGACGCGATGGATTGAGATTGGTGCATTTAATCCCCTCTTCCGCGATCACTCCACGAAAGGTTCGTTGCCGCAGGAAGTGTGGGTGCATGGACCGCAGCATGAAGCCATTCGGCGCCGTTATATCGAGACCCGCTACCGGCTTATGCCATACATCTATACGCTGGCGGATGAGGCTTCGCGGACTGGAATGCCGTTGGTACGGCCAGTGTTTCTGGAGTTCCCGGAGATTTTTACGTCGGGAACGAAAAACTTCGATGCGCTTGACACGGAATTCCTATTCGGGCCGAGCTTCCTGATTGCGCCTTCGCCACTCGCCGAAACGATGGATGACTATGTTGTGTCCATGCCGTCCGGAGACTGGTACGACTTCTGGTCTGGGCGCCGGTTGCCATCCGCCGCCAGTTCGGCTTCTGCGGCGCATACCACCGAGCCGCCAACCATCCATCAGGTGATCGAAACATTGCCCGTGTACGTACGCGGCGGCAGCATCATTCCGCTGCAACCGCTGGTGCAGAATACAGACGAGCTTCCGAATGGGCCGCTCGAACTCCGCGTGTATCCGGGATCATCGTGCAACGGGTCGATTTATCTCGATGACGGGCGCACATTCCGGTACAAGAACGGTGAGTTCCTACGGCAGGCGTTCACGTGTTCATCTGAGAGCAACTCCATCAGCGTGGAATTCGGCGAACGACAGGGAATATATGCTCCATGGTGGAGATCGGTTGAGGTCGTGATTTACGAGTGGCCGTCGGCCAAGGCGGATGTCAGCCTGCCCAACGGAGCGAAGCCGATGAAGACCACGTATGATGCGTCGGCGCACACGCTTCATGTTGTGATCCCCGATTTGACGGCTGGCGAAGTTCGGATTGTCGGGAAATAACGGTGATGCAGAGATATTTGCTGACTGCCCGACGGCGGGTCGCCCTCGGAACCGCCGGCAAGGTGCCGGCGGTACGGTCGTGGAGTTGCCATGTTCTTCGATCTGCTAAGTACGTTCTCGGATGAGCATTTCGAGTTCTTCAGGACTGCGCGGCCAGTCTTCGCGCAATAATCGCGATAGGGCGCGGTCGGCCAGCAACTTGCCTCTGGTCTGGCAATTGGGACAGTAGTTGGTTTCGTTGGCGGCATAGCGGATCCGCTGGATTTTTGCGGCGCAGCGCGGACATAGTTCTTTGTAGCGGCCATGCACCGCCATCTCCGGGCGAAACGCAGTAACGTTTTCAGGAAACCCGTCGCCTGCCTCCTGCCGCAAGCGCTGGGTCCATTGGGTCAGGCTACTGCGTGCCGATTCGTAGAGTCGCTGGATTTCTTCCGGCTTTAGCTTTTGCGTGAGCGCCAGCGGGGAGAGCCGCGCCTCGAAAAGGATTTCGTCGGAATAGGCGTTGCCGATGCCACTGAACAGGCGAGGATCGGAGAGGGCGCGTTTCAGCGTGTGGTTTGCGGAAGTGAGGACTGCCGCGAACTGTTTCAGGTCGGCGTCCATGACTTCCAGCCCGCCGGGATCGAGCGCTCTCAGCCCAGCCTCGCCGGCAACTACGTGCAGGGAAGCACGCTTCTTCGATCCGGCCTCCGTCCACAGCAGCGTTCCGTTTGGGAAATCCAACGCCGCGAGGCCCCGTGGCGGAGAGACCTTGGCGCCCGCTTTTTTCCAATGCAGTCGTCCTGCGATCATCAGGTGCAGCACGAGCCAAATGTCATTCTCCAGCCCGATGCAAATGCGTTTGCCCAGGCGGCGGAGTTGAACCACGGTCTTGCCTTCGGCACTCGTTACCGGAGGGTTCGCCGTGCGCAGCAAGAACGGGCTGGCAATGCGAACGTGTTCGAGGCGCTGCTGCAGAATGCGCTTCTCCAGCGCTTCGATATAGACAACGATGTCGGGCAGTTCAGGCACGCGAAATCCTTGCCGACTATCGTACATCCCCTTCCACGAACCGAGCCGCGCTTGAGTCCAACTCGGACGTGTGTTCTCACGCGACGAAAACCGAGACGTTCGGTACCGTACGGTACTACGCTTGCTAGAATCATAAAGAGCACGTCAGAAGAAAGGAATTTCCCTCATGGTTTCCGCTGGTACTCCCTTCCCGAATTTTTCGCTTTCAAATCAGGATGGCCAAACCACCAAGCTTTCCGATTATGCCGGTCACTGGCTGGTCGTTTATTTCTACCCAAAAGACGACACGCCGGGCTGTACTACCCAGGGCCGGTCCTTTACTGCGACCAAGGCCGATTTTGACGCTGCCGGGATCAAAGTGGTTGGCGTCAGCGCCGACGATGTGGCGTCGCACAAGAACTTTCACCACAAATTTGCCTTCAAGATCGATCTGCTCGCGGACACCGAAGCCACGCTGATGAAGGCGCTGGGGATTGGGCAGTCGGAGTGGAAAGGCATGAAGTTTTGGGACCGCACGACTTTTGTCGTGGATCCTAAGGGCATCATTCGCTCGGTGTATGAGAAGGTGAATCCGGACGGGCACGAAAAGGTTCTGCTGGACGACATTAAGGGTCTGCAGGCGAAGGCGGCCTGATCGAAGATCGCGGGTGCGCTGCGCTAGTCTGCTGAACGATGCGTTGTCAGGCCTTCTGTGGACCATGGACGTCGCAGCGCGCCCGCCAGACCTTCGCCCATCACGGCGGGGAGAATGCGGTAGAGGCGCGCTTTCAAATCCTGATAGCCCTGAGTGCCAGCGAACAGATCGCTCATCAATTCGCGAAAGCTTTGGCTCTGCGCTGTAAGCTTGATCATTAGTTCCGAAACACTCTCTCCGAAAATACGACCGTGATAGAAGCGGTGCGAAACCCGCGCTGCCAACCGCAATTCCGGCAATATCTCTTCTTCGAGTCCGGCCTGGTACTGCGCTGGATCGCCAGCCAACAAGGCATTAGCGCAGAGTTCTGCGGAGCGCAGCGCATAGTAAAGTCCTTCTCCCGTAATTGGATCGACAAGGCCAGCGCTGTCGCCGATCGCCGACCAACCGTCGCCTGAGGCGCGAAGCGTGTTCATGCTTGCAGTGCCCAGCGCGGGCAGGATGTGCGCGTAGAAGCGGGCACCATCCAGAGAAAAGCCGGTCTCTTGCAGCCAGTCATCGAGTATATGGCGTAGTTGCTGGCTCGAGAGTTCACCCATTTTTGCGGCAATTCCAGCCGAGACATGATCAGGGCGCGGGAAGACCCAGATGTAGCCGCTGGCTTCCTTGAGAAACTGAACCTGCATGCGCGAAGAGTGGCCGGGAATGTAATAGCCGACAGCCATCATCAGGTCAGCGGGGGCAAATGGCGGAAGAAACTTGGCACGAAACGGATCGCGCGCGCCCGCAGCAAGAATCAAATAGGATGAGGTGTATTCCGACTGCGGTGTTACCAGACGCCAAGCGCCGGGCGTACCTTCGATTCGGGTCACGCGCTCGTGATGCACGGAGACACCGGCACTGCGGGCTCGCTCCAGCAACAATCCATTCAGTTCAAGGCGGGAGAAGATTGCGACCGGATGCTGGAGGGAGAAATGAACGCGCTGCCCAGCGGGGCTGATTAGTTCGCAACTGGAGACCGCATTGCTTTTGCACCCGACATCGGACAGGAAAGGGAATTGCTGGAGCGCCTTGAAGGTTACGCCGCCGCCGCAGGGTTTCTCCCAGGCGAGCTTTTCGTCGAAGAGCAGGACCTGCTTTCCGCCTGCAGACATCACTGCGCCAGCGAGCGCGCCGGCCGGACCTCCGCCGATGATTGCAATGGGAGTGTTGTGATTCATTTCTTAGTAAGTATGACATTGCCGCAGAAGCCAGGGTGAGTCCAAAGAAGAGGCGGCGTCAGACAGAACTTTCCCCGTGCATTGGCTGCCAAAGAGAAGCGCAAAGATGCGGAGCCGCTAATCTACTGCGGCGTTGTTGCGAGATTCAGACCCTGGTAGATGAACAATCCAGCGATGACCAGGATCATGAGTCCCGACAGGGCTCCAAGTACCTGAACGATCGGTGTGATTTTCCGCATTTTCGCGAGCACTTCCGCCTGGTCTTTCTGCATTTGGGATTCCGTATCATTAAGCATGATGGAATCATCTTCATGCATGGTGAGAGTGCTGCGGTAGATGAGAAGGATGACGAGTATCCCGGTCAGGACACCCCACCCGGTTAGCAGAGCGGACATGGAGGACATACGCCACCTCGTGGCTGAAAATCGGCCTTCCCGGCGAATGGCGACAGACCCGCTGGCGTCATGGCTTCGGGTACCCGGCCTTTGCTGGGCACGATTATAGACCCGTTGGCAAGAAGGGGAAGGCTTTTTCTATTTGCGACCGAATTCCGGACCGAATCATCTGATAACAAGGGAGATTCGCGGGTATCCAAAATGAACTGTCCGCGCTGTTTCCGGCCTTTGCTATAATCAGCTCTTATAAGGAGATCCATCGATGGCAACCACAACCGCACCCGAAGTGAAGCCCAAAACCGCAGGACCAGCCCTGACGCCAAGTGCAGTCGCCAAGGTCAAGGAGATCATGGCCCAACAGAATCCGGTTCCAGCGGGATTGCGTCTCTCAGTCGTGGGAGGCGGTTGCTCCGGCTTCCAGTACTCCATGGCCTTCGAGAACGGCGCTGGCATGATGGACAAGGTATTCGACTATGACGGCCTCAAGGTTTATGTCGATGCCACCTCGCTCATGTACCTGGGCGGCGCGAACGTTGACTACGTGGAAACCGTGGAAGGCGCGGGATTCAAGTTCGAAAATCCGAACGTGAAGAGCACCTGCGGTTGCGGCTCTTCGTTCAACGTGTAAGTCAGGAATTTGCAGACAAGCCCCGCGTGCGCGCGGGGCTTTCAATTTGTGGGGAATTAGTTTTCGTTGTCGCCCGGACCTTGCGGCTGGTTCTGCGGGTTCTGCTGCAGGTTTTGCGACGGGCCGCCAAAGGGAGAATTCCCCGTTGGATTGGTGCCCGGTTGCATGTTCTGGACTGGTGTTCCGAGGCCGGAGGAGCCCAAGCCTCCAGTTGTGGCCTGTTGCCACGGGCCCACCAACAGGCCTCCGCGATCCGATGATGGATCATAGATAAACAACCAATCGTTGTAGTGATTTTTTTTGTTGAACTCGCGGATCGAAATTCCCTTGCTCGTGCTGGCAACACCGACAATCGGACCACCGCCAAAGACTGGGCCATTGAAACCGCTGCCGGAACCGGACTCGGTCTTGGAAGTCGTGGAACTGGAATCAGAAGCAGTCGGCGACGACGACGAATCGGAGGAAGAGTCGTTTGAACCTGACGCTCCCCCACTCGCCGCTGGCGGAGCCTTTCCGGGAGGTGTAGCATCGTCCTCTTCGTCATCGCCTTTTTGCGGTTGTGGGCTCACGTTGCGTTGCGCGCCGCCCATTACCCCACCTTGTTGGAGAGCTTGTCCCAGCGCACCACCTAACGCCCCCGGTCCATTCGGTGCGCCCGCCAAAGCACCCAGTCCTCCCGGGCCGCCGAGCATGGGGCCGTTGTTCATGCTGATGTCCTGCTGGTGCAGGAGTTTGAAATCTTTGCCCGTGATCGGATCCTTGTAGCGTTTGCGCAGAAAACG
>Ga0302323_100002167_pt1 | contig 15945 bp, 17 predicted proteins | sample Fen_T0_3_FD_201950 | JGI IMG/M metagenome (GOLD analysis project Ga0302323, IMG submission 201950) | Peat permafrost microbial communities from Stordalen Mire near Abisko, Sweden - Fen_T0_3 | ecosystem: Environmental > Terrestrial > Soil > Wetlands > Permafrost | place: Sweden: Abisko... | reverse complement strand
CGTGGGGATGGTCGATGCGCAGGCCATCGAGCTCGCTCAGCATCTTGTCTAGGCGGGCGCGCACGAAACGCAGGCCCGGGCCGTTGCCTGCAAGTCCATCCGGATCGAGCACCGGGTAGCCCCAGGGTTGTCCCGCTGGATTGGTGCGACTGGGCGGTGCGCCCATGCGATAGTTTGTCAGGAAGCGATCTTGATGGCGCCACAAGTCCTGATGCGAGACCCCGACTTGCAGATCGCCATAGAGCTTGAGTCCCAGCCCGGCGAGATCGTTGCGCAGCTCCGCATGCTGGGTGTGAACCAGGAATTGGCAAAACTTGGCGAAGTCCACATCCTGCGCGCGTTCCCCAACCTCGTTGGGCCACTTCTGCCAGTCGAGGGTGCCGTGGTGATTGGCCAGTGCTTCGAACAAGCTGTCGTGTTCAAGCCAGTCAGCATGTGCGTGCGTGAAGGCCGCTTGTTCTTTCGCCAAGGCGGACCCTCGGTTGCCTCGCTTGGTGAACGCTGCGTGTGCGGCTCGCAGGGCCGCGTCCTGGATCGGTCGTACGCTGGCGTCGGCGACCCGGTGGTCGGCAAGCGCGGGCCGCTTGCCCACGGCAGTTGCCAGCGCCGCTTTGGCCAGAATCTCCTGCCATCTAGGGTCGGTGGCCAGCGGCCCCAGGGCCACCGACAGCGGCGACTTGGCAAACAGCGTCCCGTCGTAGGGCGAGGCATTGATGGGGGACGTGCGACCCTGGGGACCGAGCTGCACGCAGGTGAAACCAAGCTCGGCGGCGAAACGAAGAAACGCGCGGCCACCGTATGAATAGGGAGAGCCTCGGCCGATGTCCTCGCCGTCCAGGCCCGGAAAGCTAGCGTCGTGAACGCCAAGCACGAGGCGCTCGATGCCTAGGCTCTTGAGCGCGGCGGCGACCAGGGTGCGCTGTTCGGCGGTGGCTGACAACATTCACGTCCTCCCGCGGCTATGGCGGGATCATGGAGTCTGGCAGAATAGCACCGGAAGGAGCGCATGTTCGACAGCGATGGCCTGTCTGTCCTGGCCGGGGTGAATGTTCAGGATGGCAATACGCTCACACCTCCGTGAGACCGGAACGCCGATCTAGAACTCGTACATGGCGGCTTCCGGATCGCGCTTCTTGGGTGGCGGTGCGAGCTTCGTTTCGAGACGCTTGTCGCGCACAACGCAGGTGGCCTCTGTGGGCTTCACCTCGTGGAAAACGCCAAGGGTCGCCGCCCAGCCAAGGCGCACGGTGCTGGTGGCGATGAGTCGCTTCTGCTCATTCCCCTCGTCACTCGCACTGTAGACGAGCGTGACGTTGCCGCCGTTCGGGGGAACCTTGATCTTCAGGCGAGCCACGTTGCTGGCATCGGCCGCAAACACGCGTTCGACCGCCACCTTTGCGGTGGGCTTCCCCATGGCCGGGAAGACCTTCCCATCGGTGATGCGGATCCCCCACTGTTCCGGCAAACCGTGCTGTTTGTTGGTGCAATCGCCATCCCACGCCACGGTGTCGCTGGCCCAAAGCTCCAGGTGATCGTCGTACAGCCAGCTCTTTCCATGGATGGGCTGACCCGGTCCGACCCAGTGGTCGTCCTTGATCTCGACGAACAGGAAGACGTCGTCGCCCACCCTGGAGGCAACCACCCGGAAGGACTCGTCGGCGGTCGCGGCCTGGCTGCCATGCACGGTGAACCCGTGTTTCTCGCCATCGACCAGGATCGAACACCCGGCGAGAGCCGTGGTCTTCCATCCTCCGTTGACGTACGCGGCTGGCAGACTGATGCTGGGAATGAGCAAGTAGGAAGCATTGATTCCGCCGGCCGATTCGACGTCCGCCTCGGATGACTCTTCCCCGGCCGCGTTGGCAGAACACAGCGGCAGGCCACGCGTTCCCGAACCAGTGAATTCATCGAGGTTCCATGCCTCGGAACCACTCTGGTCGAGGTTGATGACGAATTCGCCCGACCAGCTTTCCCCGGCCACGTGCAGCGGATCGAGCACCATCGAAACGCCCCGGGACCAGCGCCAGTTCGAGCCACCACTGCGGTCGTGCGTGAAAATGTTGTTCTTCGTTTCCACCTGGTCCTCGCCAAGATTGGCCGCCCCGTAGCCGTCGTTGCACTCGCTGGTCAGCAGTTGGCGTGAGACCAGCTTCTTTCCCTTGTGAACCACCAACCAATTCGCGTAGGGGTGGCAGGTTGTCTCGTCGCCGCTTCCTCTACGCTTGGCCCTCCCGACGAGCTGGCAAGCCTGGTCCAGGTTGAGCACCGTCATCGAGCGACCGGCGCGGTCTTGGCCGGCAGACTCCGCGCGGGACAGGCAGCAGGTCAGGTCGTCGCCGCAGATGCGCGTTGCCAAGATCCCCGCCACCTCGGTCTTCATCGTCTTCGCTGTCGCCATGCGAGCGTCGAGCTGCTCGAGCATCTTCTGCGCATCGGGGTCGCCGGGTTTGAGCGCCAGGACCTTGCGCAACTCGGCCTTCGCCTGCGGGAACCTACCCAGGTTGCCGTTCATGGCCGCCGCATTGAAATGGCAAGGCTCGCAGCGATCGTCGAGGGCGACGGCCTTGTCATAAAGCGCGAGCGCCTCTTCGAAGTCGCCCTTCTGTTCCGCCAGAACCCCCAGGCTGTAGGGCGCCATGGCGTTCTTCGCATCCAGGGTCGCCGCCTGCTCGAAGGACGAACGCGCCTCGTCCGCTTTGCCCAGGCTTGCGAGCGCCGCGCCCTTGTTGAGGTGTGCGTCGGCATACTTGGGGTTCACGGCGATGGCTTTCTCGGCCCAGACAAGCTCATCATCGAAAAGCTCCATCTGCCCAGAGAGACCGGCCATGCGATTCATGTGGATCTCGTTGTTCGGATCCAGCGCGAGAATCTTCTTGGTGGCCGCCCTTGCGCCATTGAAATCCCCCTTGGCCTCCTTGGCCAGCGTCTCGGCCGAGAGCCTGCCGACCTCCTGCAGTTGTTCTCGGGTAAGGGGCGCCTTGAGCAATCCTCCCGTTCGCGCTTGCGGAGGCGTCGTTGCAGGTGCTCCTGTCTGGCCAAGGACAAGCAGGACGAGGGCTTGCGTCGCAATCGTGATGGGCGGCATCGTCATCTCCTCTACCGCTTCTCTGCCTAGCGGCACACTGGAATCGATCTGCTGGATCGCGCGACAGCAGAGGTCGAGGCGTAAGCAGGGGAGGTCAAGTCCACTCTTCGACGGCGGAGCAAGTCTTTGAGGAAGAGCTTCATGCCCATGACGTGGGCGAAGGTATTGCAGCAACCCAAAGGAAGGTCACCTACACCGGCCACCGACACTAAGAGAATACTAGTTCGACAGACGACGATTACCGGATCCAGTCAACCAGTTCCAGTTCATCGAAGTGTCGAAAGTCTTCCGTGTTCGCGGTGACGAGCGTGAGGCTTCGACTGTGAGCGATAGCTGCAATTTGGCCATCTACGAATGGAGGCGTTCTGCCACCTTCTTCAAGTCGAGCTCGCTCTCGCCCGTGCCATTCCGCTGCAACATCATCATATGGCAGAATCGGAAAGGACCGACGGACGACACCCTGGAGATACTCTTCTAGAGCACTTCTTCTCTTGCCGGCTGGAAGACGGCTACAACCGTAGACCAACTCGTGCCAGACCGGCGCTGCGATGGCGCAGTAGGCACCTTGTTGCTCGAGCTTCTTGACAACTCGCCGGTTGGGAATCTTCGCCACGGGGGCCGAGACGATGGTCGTGTCGAGCAGAAACTTGAGCATCATAGCCGAACGCGACGTCCCGAGTCTTGAGCGCGAAGCGAGGAAAAGAAGCCAGGCTCCAGCCCGATCTCCTCGGGTGCATGTCGTTCGAGAAACGCTTGGTATGCATCAGCAAAATTGGTGCGCTCGCTGCGAAGCATCTCGTACCTCTGGGTCGAGAGAACCAGGGCGACCGGCCGCCCCCGTCGCGTGAGCTGCACGTCCTTGCCTGCCTCGACGTCGTCCAGTATCTCCGGAAGATGTGCTCTTGCGTCTGCGACTGAATAGCTCTTCGACATGCCGGTAGTGTACATCTATCTGTACAGTGTGCAAAGGGTTTCCGGATGGCGCTGCCGAACCCATAAAGCCGTTGAAGCGGATGGTCGGCCGCGGATGGCCGCCCACTCCTGAACGGCAAGGACTGGACGGACTGCAACGATGAGACTCGCAATATTCCTATCACTGCTTCTTGTCGGGTGCGCAACGGCGCACATGGAAGTCGTCCGCGGTAGCGATAACGTTCGCTTCGACTTTGGCGTAGGGAGCAAGTCCGCCCGAGTAATGGGGATAGATGTATTCGAGGCGGACGCGGGCAAGAGGGGAAACACGGTTTGCAAACTCAGCCGTTCCGTTTGGACCGGACCCATGGACATGCAGTCTTGGGTCTACGGCACACCCATCGGCTGGTTCCAGCCTGCTGTGCGCCTCTTGAGGTTGACCGTGAATACGGCGTGGTGGTGTATGAGTCCAACCGAGATCTCATTTTTCGACGATTCCGGTTAGGAAAGGACGGTTCGATACTGACGTGGGATCGGCTACATTAGGGGTAATCCCTCGCTCCGGCGGGTAGCCGTCCAACCCATAAAGCCGTTGAACTGACGGTCGGCCGAGGACGGCCGCCCGCCGCTTAGCGGCAAGGCGTTCGACAGACGAGGCATTGATTTGAGTGGGCCGGGCCTTGCCGAGGACACGCACAGCAGGGCCAACTCGTCTCGTGGCAGCGTTCAGGATCGGCGCCGTGAGCAGCGCTTGCGAAACCGCCGCCGGGACATTGGTGTAACATCAACGGACCGCTGATGCGGCGGGTCCGTCTCTGAACGGCAAATGTTGGCCACTCGGAACTACAGGTTGCGGGCCAGGCAAAATGGAAGAATTGAGGTCGCGCTGGATGATGGTGCCCGCGCTCATGGCATGGGTGGCTGGATACGACGGTGGTCAACCTGCCCAGCCGAGTGCGCCGCAATGGATACGGGTGAAGCCGGCAGCGTCGGGACCTGCTGCACAGCCGGAGGCGTTAGCGGCGCCGCAGGATCTCCTGACCTCGGCACCTCCAGAGTGTCGGTCCGATCGACAAGCCAGTCCAGTCAGAGGACCGATAGCGAGCCTGGTTGGCAAGAAGGTCGCGCTTCGAGGAGTCCTAATATGGGGCCCAGGATGGTCTTGCAGGTGCGGGATCTGCGGGACGACCCTGTGGGTCGTCGTTGTCCCAACAGCGCCGTCGCTCGACAGGCGTCCAGCTGTCCTCCTGATCGAACGAAAAGGAGAACTCAGTCCATGGGCACTGGAGACGCGGGTGACTGACTCACCTGACATCGACGTAATCGCGACGGGGATCCTTCACCACACATTCCAGATCTCGCCGGACTACGACGATTTTCTTCTCGGGCACGCAGAGTTGTGCCGATTGAAAGCCGACCCCAAGCGTCCGAAGATGCTGCTGCATCATCCGCCCCTGCGTGTATACGACATGATGACTCGCGGTGACATATCGTAGGGCGGGATGGCCAGAAGGGTGACGGTCCGGTTGTCCCACACGGCGTTGTACCTCACGGTTGGTGACCGCGTGGTTGGCAGACCAGCAACAGGCCAGTGTGGACTCACAGCGCTTGTGCTCCATCGCTGAACGGCATAGCGTCTGACTGACGAGAGGACGATGGTTGTGCTTCGATTGTTCTTCGCGGCCTTTTTTCTCGCCACGGCGCTCGCCACAGACCCGGGAAATGTGTCGGCACAGCCTGATGCTGGCACTTTCGTGCAGACTGACGGTGGCACTTCTTCCGAGAAAACAAGCCGTGCTCCGGAGCGCAGCCCAGGCATCGTGTGCGTGACGCCCTACATGCCGATTATGTCTACTCTCTTACAGTCAGAAGGTCGCTTGAAATTTGCCAGGCACTATTTGACCGAGTGCCAGAAGTGCCCGGATGCCTGGAGCAAGTGCGAGCCATGCGATAGCGCCTCCGTCGTAGAGGCCGCTCTGGCTCTAGCGCGGCACCTCCGCTACCTAGCCAACGGGAAAGCATACCAGCAGAGCGAATTCGAGGAAGTCATGGACTTCCTGACGGGGCTGCGCTTGCCAAGCCATCCGCATCGAAGCGACCCCATGAAGCATTCTATTGTTCGGGCTGATTGCTGCCCCAGTCACTACGTTTGCAGGCGAAATGAGAGAGGGCTGCCGAAAGGGGTGAGCGCCATCTCCTAGTCCATGACGGCCGTGTCGCGGTTGCGTCTTTGACTGCTATGCAACCTTTGGTGTTTCTCACGGCGCTTCCCTTGCATAGGGGTTAGAGAACACGAGAGACCAGGGACACGTTGCGAAAGGCTTCAGCGATGAAGAACACTGATGTACCGGTCCCACTGCCAACGATGGAAGCATCGTCACGGGACAATCGACTGGTTGTGGCCGTGGGCTGCAAGGTGGGTCTTCCAAGGGTCCCGCTTTGGGCAATCGGTTGCCTGCTGGTCTCGGGATGGGCTTGCAGCAAGTCCGGAGGCACGTCCCAAAGAGACGCGACGATCGATGCCGTGATCTCCTCGGGCGGAACAGCCGGTTCCACGATCCCGGGCGAGGTGGGAGGCACCACGCCTTCTGGCGGAGCTGCAGGCGCCAGCATTGGAGGGAACTTCGACTCGGGTGCACGTGCCGGTGGCTCAGGCGGCCTCGGTGGCCTGCCAGGCAGCGGAGGCGTTCCAGGGACAGGTGGAATCACCTCGGCGGGCGGTACAACGGCGACTGGGGGAATTCAGGCCACAGGAGGAATCACCGCAAGTGGTGGTACGTTGAGCACTGGCGGAACGCTGGCCACTGGTGGCATCAGCTCCACAGGCGGGATACTGGGTACTGGAGGAGTCACTACTCACGATGCAGCTGCGGATGTCAGCCAACTGATCAACGAAGCCGGCGCTCCCATCTGCGGAGACACGCTCTGTGGAACCGCCCAGTACTGTTGCAATAGCCCCTGCCACCAGTGTATGCCAAGCCCTGATACGTGCTCATCGCTGGTGTGTGGAACCGCAGACGGCGGCACCTTCAATTCCTACCCGTCCGACTGCACTGCTGGCTATTCCGGCGACTCCACTTTTTGCGGGACGCCCGTGACGACACCCCATTCCATCCACTTCTATCAGTGCTCGACCAGCGTGTTGGCCTTGCCCTGTCTCAAGGTATCGGTCGGCGCAACTGGCGGAAGCTTCTGTTGTCCAGGAGCCACGTACTGAGGCACGTGGCAATATACGAATGAAATTGATCATTGGAAAGCCGGCGTCGTCACCATTCGTCTCGATTTGTCATGGCTTCTCCGCCGCAAGAAAGTCGTAATCCTCGATGCCGCCGTCGAACCCATAAAGCCGTTGCAGCGGACGATCGGCCGCGGACGGACGCCTGCAGCTTAACGGCAAAGCGTTGACAGACGAAATCACTTTGTGCGTTAGGTATTGATATACTCGTCTCATGTCGTCCCGAAAAATGGCAGCCCCTGGTGTTCCGCTATGGCTTGTGTTGCCAATGCTCTTCTCAGGTTGCTTTTCCACGCACGCTAGAGACTGGCTTGATTCCCACGCTGTGGCAGCGGTTCCCGAAATCAACGTCGAGGGATACTGGACGAGTTCCGAGTGGGGGGAATCCCAACTCTACCAACGAGGCCATCACGTGACAGGCTCGATCGGAGGCTATTCGGTACAGGGTGTGGTCAACAGGAAGATAGCCTATCTGGTGCTGCCCAATGTGAATCACCCTCGGTTCACGGTTGTCCTCTGGTACGACAAAGCGGGCGTTCTGGTTGGCAATTGGCTTCGAGGTGCAATCACGGCCGGCCCCGGACATGGTTACCCGATCATCCTCCGCCATCTTTGAGAGTGATCCAGATCCGTCGCGCCCCCTCGTGCTGTCAACAAGCCAGTGATGCAGGTCACGTCGATGGTCATAGGGGTTATGCTATTGTCCCGTACCGGGATGGCAATTCTTGATCGGCAGACACCGTGGATTCTAGGAATCCTGCTTGGTCTTTCTCTGGCGGGCTGTAAAGACGATCCGTCGCCGAAAGACGGTTCCACGTCGTGTCCGGGCGGGAACGGCGTAGCGTGCGACATATTCTCATTTCCGGTGAAGCTCAGACAAGACCAGCCTCGACTTCACTTTGGAGATTGGCAGGTTCTCGGTGGTGCCTGTGAACCACCTCGTTGCGGCACCACCGCTTGTATCGATCTCATCTTTCCTGGCCTCTTCTACCAGCTTGAAGTGACCAACTCCACGTCGGTCGTGTCTCCTCCCGATACGTCTTGCCGTTTTCAGATTTCGTCGATTGAGGGGGAGTCTCTCGAAGTCGTGCTTTCCCTCGCGGACTCTTATCCATTCTCCGCCTGCTGTAACACCGGTCTTCGGTCGTTCATCTACTACTCGTGGTCGGCAACCGTGAACGGCGTCGCGCTGCAATCGGATTTCGGAGGGTACCATCTTCCACAGTCGTTCGATGGCGGGTTTGCATCCCTGGACGGAGCGGCGCCATGACCAGAGACGACCGGCCCGACATCCGCCCACGCGCTGTCGAACAAGCCGTTGCACGGACGGGGACGCCGCAGGGACATTGGTGTAACATCAACGGACCAGCGTTGCCCTGAGCAGGCTCGAATCGCGACGAGTGAGAATCTGGAGCTGGGGCGACGTCAACAATCGCCGATCTTCGGCGAGCCGGAGCCGAAGGGTCGCAGGCAGTGGCTTCCAGCGGGGGTGGTCCGGCGCATGCCGAAACGCCCGGCCGAGGTCGGCCCAAAGAAGATCAAGGGCATCGCGTCCGTTGCCTACTTGATTCGGGTCGGGCGGAGGAATTGCATCCGCCGGGGTCAACGGACAAACCGTTCGGTGTCCAACGAAGGAATCCGCGAACCTTCGTGCGAAAAGCCGTCCAAGGAGATCAGCATAGTCGTCGTCAATCTCTCGACGGAGGTAGCCTTGCACCAACGCCGTCGCTGCCGCGCTATCCAGATCCTCCGACGTGACAACCGCCATCCAGCTATTGACAGCATTCAGGCAGAGGCGACAACGCTCATTGGACCAACGTGAACCTTAGCACGCCGAGAGTCGCGGCTAAAGAATTGGGCCATAAAGCCGTTGCAGCGGACGCAGTCGCCGCAGGGAAATTGGAGTAACATCTACGAACCGCTCGTGCGGCGCCCGCGCCGCTGAATGGCAAGGCGCTAGGTGCCGAACCCTTCAGAGGCTTCGGTGCAAGCGCGCCCCCTGACCAGTTGTGCTTCGTCTCCGAAGGCGATCTCGCCGCCCTCGATGACGAAGCAATTGAGTGCAAGCTTGCCTTCGAAGCGACGGTAGATGTCACGCGTGATGTTCTTGTCCTGAACCAACGTGTCTGGATCGAACGAGGTCATGATGCAGCGAAGGCGAAGGTCCTGCATGCCGATGAGCACCTTGCCTATCCGCAGACACGCGCCAGGCCAACTTCGCTCGCCCAGGCCGTCGACCCCGCCGATCACGATATTGGGTCGCAGCCGGCGATAGTTGTGACCAAAGGCCGCGATGGCGCCATCCGTAACGACCAGCAACGGGAGTACGTCGAAGCGCTCGGGGCCCTCGTAGCGAACCAGCCTGGCACCTTTCCCTGCGATGTCCTCGACCTCGGCGTCAACTTCTGGACGTTGCCAGGGGCGGCCATCGACGGTAATGGTGCCTTTCGCATCCGACACCGCCTTATGGCCGAGAAAGCGCGGATGCGATCGGGAGGTAACCACTCGGCCGCGCGCATCCTCGACGTGCACCAGCCGATCACCTTCGATGCCGAGCGGGCCTATCGCTGCCCGCTGCAACTCCTCGCCGGCCATCGTCTTGACCGGGTATCGCCAGATGTGCGTCACGGTCACTGCAACCTCCTAGCCGCTACTCGACACGATCGGTGGCGGCTGTTTGAGAGTCTGATGTCCACACACTGGAACCGGTGGCCACCTCGGATACTTCGCAGCCATGCTCTTGTTCTTTCCGCAGTACTTGGATGTCTTTCGCTATGGGTACCGATCTCCTGAAATTTGGCGCGGGGCTGCGGGGAGCGGTGCCGGCTAGCCATGTCCGACGAAGATCCGTCGCTGCCACCGGCGCCACGTTGAACGTTGTTCCCGGCAGGACAGAATTTGGCTTGATGGTTGAATGGGCGCGAAGCCACCAACTCACAGCAGGAGGTTACCATGAAGCTGCGTCAATCTGTGCTCTCGATCTCATTGCTCGTTGCCGGCGCCACGGCATGCAGTAGCTCGAACGGCGGCGCCAAGGGCAGCGGAGGCGAGGTCGGCAGCGGTGGTACCGTGAGCAGTGGCGGAACGGTGGCCAGCGGTGGAATGCCGGGCGGCGGCGGCGTGGTGGGCGGCGGCGGGGTGGTGGGCAGCGGCGGCAAGCCAGGCAGCGGCGGTGCGCTGGGCAGCGGCGGCAAGGTTACCTCAGGCGGTACCGTGGGCAGCGGTGGCGGGGCAGGCAGTGGTGGCGCAATCACGGACGCAGCTCCACCGGTAAGCACATCCGGGTGCGGGCAGGCAGTGCCGGCGGCGTGCAATAACACCACGACCGGACCGTGCACGCTCGACGTGAACGGCAAGACCCGCCAGTTCTTCGTGGTCTTGCCCTCTGGCTACGACAACAGCAAGCCGGCGCCAGTGGTCTTCACCTTCCACGGCCGAGGCGGCACCGCATCCCAGCTATTGCCGACTGGATCCCCGTATGGTGGCGGCTACGCGCTCTATGGCGTCCAGCCCGGCCTACCCGGGGCGATCTATGTCGTGCCGCAAGGGCTCGATTCCGGGACGGAAGCGGGCACCGACTACGGCTGGCCCAACTCCGGTGGCCAGGACATCAATTTCGTCAAGGCCATGATCACCTCGCTGGAAAACAATCTCTGCGTCGACAAGAGCCGCATTTTCTCCGACGGCATGAGTTACGGCGGGATGATGTCCGAAACCATCGCCTGCCAGCTCCCCGACCTCTTCCGCGCCATCGGCTCGATGTCGGGCAGCATGTTCGGCAGTACCCGTTCTTGCGTGGGCAAGCCCATCGCGGCCTGGATCACCCACGGAGATGCCGACACCACCGTGGCGATTTCCGGCGACATCACCGCGCGCGACATGATCGTCTCGAACAACGGCTGCGACACCACCAACACGTCGACGATCGATCTGGTCGACACGGCCCGCATCGGCGATGCCGCAGCCACAAACGTGACCTGCACCGTGTACAACAAGTGCACCGCGGGCAACTACCCGGTGATCTGGTGCCCTGTGGCTGGCGAGGGGCACGCCATCCCCAGCTTCGCTGGCGCCGAGATCGCCAAGTTCTTCGGACAGTTCTGATCCCCAACATACGGAATTCGGAAGCTGTCAGGTTACGTCGAACGTGACCATGCCGCTGCCGCCGTAGCCGTCCAAAGCGTTGCTGTCGTCCGATGATGGGTCGCTCTGATTTCCGGAAAGGGTCGTGCACCTCGCCTGGAGTGTGTGTTCGCCTGGCTCGAGCTTGATGTCGTAGTGCCACAGCGTCCAGACGTCCGGTCCCGGACCGTAGTCGCGCGTCGCTGAGCGCCAGTCCCCTCCATCCACCGAGACTTCTACGGAAACGATCGGATCGCTGCCGGCGAATGCGGTCCCGCTGGCTACGCTCTCCCCAGCTGGGACGTCGGCGAAAGGAACGTGAACCAAAGCGTTGGTTTGGTAAACCGCGTCCTTGGACCAACCCATTTGGTCCCAGTACCCAACAAACGGCTGATCGACGAAGTCGATGCTGGTGATCCACTTCGGGTTCTTCATGCCGTAACGCCCAGGCACGAGTAGTCGCACTGGATAACCGTGCTGTGTCGGCAACGCAACGCCATTCATAAGCCAAACGAGCCATACGGGTTTCTGCAAATCCGCCACCGGAAGAGACGTGCTGTAATCGTCCACACTTCTAAACACCAGCTCGAGGGTGCCCGGCGAGACCCGAACACCCATGGCGCTAAATACTTCAGTCAGTGGAAGCCCTGTCCATATCGCATTGGAAATGGCCAAATTGTACGGGGCAGCACTGATGCACTCCAGGGTGTGCTCTTTCTTGCGGCCAGGGAGACGCGTCAGAGTGGCGTAGTCGATGTTGGCGATTTCGACGCCGCGGTTCTTGATGGAGAGCGCCCAAGTAGAGACATCGACCTCCGGATTCGAGCAACAGCTCGTGATGTAGAAGTGCTCGTTGGGGGTGATGGGGCCGTAATCCGTCACAGGCCGAGGCCCGCTCGGCTCGACCGTATCCTGCGCATCTTGTGGCGAGCCTCCGGTCGCATCCGTCGCCACTATGCCCCCGTCTCGCGACGGAGGAACGCCCCCATCTCTAGGCCAGTCTCGGCGGGGCGGGAGGCAGGCGGCGAGACCTGCTGCGGTGACGGCTCCCAGGCTGCGCTCCAGGAACTCACGACGCGTTTGAATCTGCACAGTCAATCGTGGGCGACGTGACGCCATAGAGACCTCCAGCCATGCACAGCGACCAGGTGTTGACGGAAGTGTGGTTTGCCCATCCCGCGTGCGCAAGATCAACCAGGACAAACATGGTCTTCTTTGGGCTGGCGCGGCGCGGAGTGAACACGATCCCGACCGAGCGATCCCTGACCAACCAGGCGCTGCAGCGCTTGCTCGCCGCCGCTGAAACCATAGCGTTCGGACGACATCCGAACATGCGGAAGGAGAATCATGAGTAAGGTATTCGTCAACATTGGGCTTAGCCTCGATGGCTACATGGCACCGGAAGGAATGACCATGGAGCATTGGGGCACGCCTCAGTACAAGAACTGGGGCGCTAAGTGGGGGGCGCTGATGGCCTGGATCATCAACCAACAGTACTTCCGCCAAAACCTCAAGCTTGGACCAGGGGGAGAGACCGGCCCGGTCAACGACCTGCTTCGCAGCACCACAGAGCGCATCGGTGCCAACATCATGGGCAAGCGCATGTTCGAGCAAGGCGAGCGCGCCTGGCCAGAGGAGGCTCCGTTTCACAGCCCGGTATACGTTCTTACCCATGAGAAACGCGAACCCTGGGCGCGTCCCGGTGGAACAACCTTTTACTTCATCACTGACGGGCCGGAGCGTGCCCTAGCACTGGCTCGGGAATCCGCGGGCGATCGTGATGTTCGCATCGCGGGTGGAGCCAATGTGATTCAGCAGTACCTGACCATGGGTGTCGTTGACGAGCTGGAAATCGCCTTGGCACCCGTGTTGTTCTGCGGCGGGCGGCGTCTCTTCGAGAACCTACGCGAGCCCGGGCCGCAGTTTCGCATCGACAAGGTTCTTAATGGTCCAGCTGCCACACACTTGCGCTATGTTCGTCCGTGAGGGCGGCTGGCGCCCAGGGTGACGACAAACTCGCCCAGCTGATCGATCGTCTCGGGCATCCCATCGTCCATCCCGACGAGGGCACCGTAGATGAATAGCTCCGGGATCGGGCTATAGCGATTGCTCGAACCGACCATCCAGCGGATGATGGCCCTACGGCTGGAATCACCCCGATGCCTGACAAAGATCCGCTCAACATTTCCGGACAGGTTGTTGCCGAGAAGTATCGCATCGAGCATCTCGCGGGCGAGGGCGGCTTTGCTGTGGTGTACGTGGCCGAGCACACCATCTGGAAGCAGCCGGTGGCTGTGAAATTCTTCAGCGGTCTCTCGCAAGCCCCCGCCGAATACCGAGAAGAGCTGCTGCAGCAGTTTTTCCAAGAGGGGGCTCTGCTGACCGAGCTGTCGAGCCAGACTGCGGGTATCGTGCAGGCTCGGGACGTGGGCGCCTACACCACACCCGCTGGCCGGTGGCTGCCCTTCATGGTTCTCGAGTGGCTCGATGGCACGCCGCTCGATGCCATCCTGGCCGAGGATCAGCGTCTGGGGCAGCCCTGGACAGAGGGCGAAGTCGTTGGCTTTTTGCGGAGAATCCTGCCCATTCTCGACGTGGCGCATCGGCGAGGCATCACCCACCGCGATATCAAACCGGCAAACATCTTCATCATGGGCAGCGACGTACGCACGCCGGAGACACCCTGCAAGCTGCTCGATTTCGGCGTGGCCAAGATGGTTTCCGAGCACGCCAAGGTCAACGCGGCTCTTGCCAAGACCGGCGTTGCCATCACCTCCTTCACGCCCCGCTATGGAGCTCCCGAGCAATTCACGCGCAGCTACGGCGCCACGGGACCATGGACAGACGTGTACTCGGTGGCCCTGCTTGCTTGCGAGATGCTCACGGGGCGGGCCGCGCTCGAGGGCGAGGACCTCATCCAATTCGGATTCTCCTCGGCCAATCCCGCACGAAGGCCCACCCCGCGCTTCCTCGGAGCAACGGTCTCAGACCAGCTAGAGGCGGTGTTTGCCAAGGCCCTGGCGATCCGGCCGGAAGACCGCTTTCAGCACGCAGGGGAGTTTCTCGAAGGTGTGGATCGTGGCCTACCTTCAAAGGCGCAGGCAGGGCCATCAAACAGTCTGCAGCTCGCGCCCACGCTGCTGGTCCGAATCGAAGAGCGCGCAATAACGCCTGCGACCGCGAAGCCTGCGACGACGCCGCCCGAGCCTCCGTCGCCGAAGACGGAGAAGCCTGCGACGACGCCGCAGATGACGGCGAAGCCCGAGCCCGCGCCGTCGAGAGCGGCGACATCCGAGTCTCCGCCAGCGAAAGAAGGCGGGTCCGGGGTCGGCTCTTGGATATTCATTCTCGTCCTGCTCGTGGGTGCCTTCGTCGCTTACGGCACGACCGACATCAGGGGGGCAAAGGAAGTGCGTAAGTTCTTCTCACCGGTGGTTCGCCTGGTCAGGAAAGAGGTGGCCCAGCAACTTCCCACGCTGCGCGAGAAGACCCGACAGGTCATGGACAACGCCGTGGACATGCTGGCCGGAGCCGCGCCTGAGTGCCCACCCGGCACACGACTCGGGACCTCGGTACCCGCCCATGCGCCCGAGGCTCACGCTGGTTCCGGTGAGCACGGCCCGGCCGAGCGGGTCTGTGTCGATGAGCGTCTGGTGAGCGAGATTGACTACACCAAGTGCGCCGTATGCGTGCAGCCGATCAGCCCGCGGGCGAAGAGCGCGCGAGCGAAGAGAACCACCCGAAGGCACGCCGAATATTGCATTAATGGCAAGGCCCCGACGACCAATCCGATCCGATGTGCGACCTGGAAGCAGGCGGAGATCTACTGCGCAGCCCTGGCAGCCAGGCTCCCCAGCGAAGCGGAGCTACACGCGCTGCCTCCGGCGCTGACTCGCGCGCCAGTGGAGTGGACGTCCTCGACGCCCGAGGCGGACCGCGAGAATCGGGGCCCCTTTCGCTGCGCCCACGAGCAGTAGGGGCAATGATAGCGTCTTCCAGGCGGTGATTCCCGCGTCTGTCTCGGTTCGCGGCTTGTGGAAAAGCCTGAGTGGCGCGACCATGACCAGCATGTTCTTCAGGTTGTGCCTCGTTCCTCTGATTCTCCCGGTGATGTTCTTGGGCGGTTGCAGTGGCGGGAGTCCCCCCCCCGGGAGACCCAGCGAAATCGCCTCGGGCCTACCACACGCAGCACAGTGTCACCACGCAGTCGCTCGTGCAGTAGAGCGCGCCATTGGCGGGGTCGGTTGGATTCAGGCTCTTGTCCAGCCACAAACCGTTCAACTCCCCCAAGTCGCAGTCCTCGCCATCGTCTACATCGAGGTTGCCCTCGCCGCAGAAACGCAGCTTCGTGCAGCCTCTGCTACACCCCCCCTTGCCGCCGAAGCTGCCATTGTGCTCGCCGAGGTCGCACTCCTCCGACCCATTGACCACTCCGTCGCCACACAAAGCACCATCCACCCCAGCGTCGAGGGCGCCGATCGGCACGCAGGCTGCGCCCGCGCAATCCCAACCAGGTTCGGTCAGGCAATGGGCTGAACACCCATCGCCATTGTGGAAGTTTCCGTCGTCGCAGGATTCGTCGCCTGTGAGG
>Ga0302323_100002166_pt1 | contig 15952 bp, 12 predicted proteins | sample Fen_T0_3_FD_201950 | JGI IMG/M metagenome (GOLD analysis project Ga0302323, IMG submission 201950) | Peat permafrost microbial communities from Stordalen Mire near Abisko, Sweden - Fen_T0_3 | ecosystem: Environmental > Terrestrial > Soil > Wetlands > Permafrost | place: Sweden: Abisko... | reverse complement strand
CGCCTCGGTGATCTCGACGCAGTCCTGGATGTCGCGTTCGTACTGGTCGGCGTAGTTCGTCGCCACGCTGCGGTCGTAGAAGATCGAGACCACCTCGTCGTGCAGGATGAAGCTGCGGATGTCCCAGTTGCAGGTGCCGATGATCGAGAGCTGGTGGTCCACCGTGACCGTCTTGGCGTGCAGGAAGCCGGCCTTGTACTGGTAGACCTTGACGCCCGCGCGCAGCAGTTGGGGGTAGTAGGCGTACGCCGCGTAGAACGGGATCTTCTTGTCCGGCATGCCGGTCATCATGAAGCGCACGTCGATGCCGCTCGCCGCGGACGCACACATCGCGGTGATCAGCGGCTCGTCGGGCACGAAGTACGGCGACTGGATCCAGATGCGCTCGTGTGCGTTCGCGAGCGCGGTGATGAACACGTCGCGGATGGTCTTGAACGTGGTCTGCACGCTGGAGTGCAGCACCTGGACCGGCGTGCCCTCGTGCCGATGATGCTCCGCCACCGGCGGCATGAAGTCGGTGGCCAGGTCCTCCTTGCCGCCGTTGTTGAGCCACGTGGAGGCGAACAGCATGAGGTAGGGCGCGACCACCGGTCCGCTGAGGCGGAACGAGGTGTCGCGCCACACGTCGAACCGCGGGCCGCCGTCGATGTACTCCTGGCCCATGTTCATGCCGCCGCTGTACACGCTCTTGCCGTCGATGATCACCATCTTCATGTGGTTGCGGTAGTTGAGGTGGGGCAGGCGCTTGAAGCAGGGAGCCACTACGGCGCCGGCGGCAGCGAGCTCGTTCAGCTCGTCCTTCTTGTAGCTGATGCACGAGAGCCAATCGTAGAGGATGTGCACCTTGACGCCGGCCTTGAGGCGGTCGAGCAGGACCGTCTTGACCTTGGCGGTCAGCTCGTCCATCTCCCAGATCAGGTACATGAGGTGGATGTACTTCTCGGCCGTCGCCATCTCCTCGAGGAGGGCGGGGAACTTCTGCGCGCCGGCCGTGAAGATGTCCACGGTGTCGGCCGGCAGCGGCGCGACGCCGCCCTCGGTGCGTCCGACGGCCTCGATGCGCGCGCCGGGCGTGGCCACGAGATCGGCGACGGCGTCGTCCGTGAACTCCGTGTTCGCGTCTTGCACCGGCGCCAAGGACTCGGCGGCGACGGCGTCCATCTGCGCCATGATCTTGCGCCGGCGCGGTGAGTCGCGGCGGAAGTTGCGCCCGATGAAGAAGTAGGCGATGAGGCCGAGGATCGGCAGCAGCAGCACGACGAACAGCCACGCCAGCACGGTGCTCGGGTCGCGGTCGTCGGTCGCAAGGACGATGACGACGCCGGCGATCGCCAGCAGCAGGATGAGGTCGATCGCCCAGAAGCCGAAGCTGAAGAACCGCTGCGTGAAGAAGGATCCGACCAGGACCCCGGCGTAGCTCGCGATCATCGTTCCCCCTGCGTCGTGCGCCAGTGAGCACGCATTGTTTCACACCTGGTGACCGGGTGGTCAGCCGCTGCGGGTGGCAGCGGCGCGGGTCGTGTCACCCGTCGTCCGCGCGCGGTTCTTCGTGGCCGAGGTCGTGGATCTCGTCTTTGAGGAGACTCTCAAACCCGGTCTCGTCGCGCACCGGCTCCAGGACCTCTTCGGAGGCGCGGATCGAGCGTCCCTGCTCATCGGTGCCGACCACGAGATCGTGCTTCGCATCGTCTCTGTCGGTGATCTGGGGCACGGTCTCCTGGCTCCGGCGCATCATCCTGAAGATCAGGTAGCCGAACCCGAGGACGGCCAGAAGCACTACGATGATGACGACGACCAGTGTCACGTCGACCTCCCTGTAGGACGCTCTGCCGCCGCTAGCGTAGCGTTGCATCTGGTCGCGTGTCCACGTGGCAGCTCTCGCGGTTGACGCGGAGCAGGGCGCCCTGAAGAATCCTGGTTGACCGCTTGGTAACTTCAGCGTCAGCGCCCGGCGGGATGCGGGCCGGGAAGCGTGACATACTGGCGTTTCTGGCGATCCACCACCGATCCACCACCAAAGAGGAGAACGTATGAGTGAGATGATGGTCCTCGGCTTCGAGAACGAGATGGAGGCCGACCGCTTCGGCCTCAAGCTCGAGGAGCTGCAGAAGGACATGATCGTGCAGCTCAGCGATGCTGCCGAGGTCGTGCGCGACCCCGACGGCAAGCCGCACGTCAAGCACGGCCACGGTCTCGTGGGCGCGGGCGCCATGGGCGGCGCCTTCTGGGGCATGCTCTTCGGCCTGCTCTTCTTCATGCCGTTCCTCGGCATGGCCATCGGCGCCGGCCTCGGCGCGCTGTTCGGCAAGGGCGCCAAGACCGGCCTCGACAAGCAGGTGCTCGAGCAGATGCACGACGCCGTGCCGCCGGGCAAGGCCGGCTGGTTCCTCGTCATCAACCAGATGACGGAGGACAAGTTCATGGCCGCCGTGACGGGCACGGGCGCGACGCTCGTCCGCTCCAACCTCACGGAGGAGCAGGAGAAGGACCTCAAGCACGCGTTCGGCGCCAAGAAGCACAAGAAGGACGAGGCGACCGCCTGATCACGAGGCGCTCGCGTTCGAAGTGAGTGATGGCGGGCGGGAGGCCGGAAGGGCCTCCCGCCCGCCCTCAGTTCCACAGGGAATCAGCGCCGGCCCCGCGGTCAGCCGGCCGGCGCGGACGGGGGAGTCGAGATGGCAACGCTGCCGAGCCCGGGGAAGATCAAGCACAAGAAGAACCGCCTCGAGGCGTTCAGCGACGGCGTCTTCGCGATCGCCATCACGCTACTCGTGCTCGAGATCGCCGTCCCTGCGGTAAGGGAGATCCACACGAGCGGCGACGCCCTGAGCGGGATCGGCCACGAGTGGCCGGTGTATCTCGCCTACTTCGTCTCGTTCATGACGATCGGCGCCGTCTGGATCGAGCACAGCGCCCTGGTCGACGCGCTCGCCCACGTCGACGGCGTGTTCATGCGTCTCAACCTCGTGCTGTTGCTGTTCTGCGCCTTCCTGCCGTTTCCGACGCGGATGATGACCGACTGGGCAGGCGTGAAGGATGCGGAGCGCATCGCCGTCGTCTTCTACGGCATCGTGCTGCTCGTGATGGTCCTCATGCTCATCCTTTTGGGACGGCACGCCGAGCGCGAGGGCTTGTACGGAGACGACCTCGCGGACGAGCGCAAGGAAGAGTCCCGGGTCAAGTACCAGCTCATGCCGAGCCTCGTCGCCTACGTCGTGGCCGCGCTGCTCGGGTTCTTCGTGCCGCGGCTCGGCATCTCCATCTACCTGCTCATCGCCATCTGGCTGGCTATCCCGCTCCGGGACATCTCCCGGTTGTTGCGCAAAGATGCCTGACCGGCGGCCCTGCCGGCCGTTGCGCCGGCCGGATCCGTGGGCGACACTGACCTGACTGGCGAGAGTCTCTTGAGGGGGAGCTGATGGCCGAGAACACGAAGTCCGGCGCGTCCGGATCGAGCAGGGCCGCGGCCGCCGCCACGGCAGGCGCGGGCCTCATCCTCTTCACGCTGGCCACCGGCCAGTTCCTCATGACCCTGGACACCTCCGTGATGAACGTGTCCATCGCCACCGTCGCCAAGGACCTCGGCACCACCGTCACCGGTGTGCAGACGGCGATCACGCTCTACACGCTGGTGATGGCGAGCCTCATGGTGCTCGGCGGCAAGGTCGGCAGCATCATGGGCCGCAAGCGTGCGTTCGCCATCGGCTGCGTCATCTACGGCTGCGGCTCGATGACCACCGCGCTCTCGCCCAACCTCACCGTGCTCATCATCGGCTGGTCGTTTCTCGAGGGCATCGGCGCCGTGCTGATCATGCCGGCCATCGTCGGCCTCGTGGCCGGCAACTTCCCGCCCGGCGCCCGCGCCAAGGCGTACGGATTGATTGCCGCCGCCGGCGCGATCGCCGTCGCCGTCGGCCCGGTGATCGGCGGCTTCATGACCACGTACTTCTCGTGGCGCTACGTCTTCGCCGGCGAGGTCATCATCGTCATCGCCATCCTCTTCCTGGCGAGGCGCGCCGCCGACGACGCCCTCGGCGCGCGGCCGCACCTCGACCTCATCGGCGCCGTGATCTCGTCCGCGGGCCTCGCCCTGGTCGTCCTCGGCATGCTCAAGTCGTCGACTTGGGGCTGGCTGCTGCCCAAGGAGGGCGCGACGTCGCTGTTCGGCCTCTCGCTGACGATCTGGTTCATCATCGGCGGGCTCTTCCTGCTATGGCTGTTCCTCCGCTGGCAGAACCGCCTGGAGAACGGCGGCAAGGAGCCGCTGATCTCGCCGGCGCTGCTGCGCGTCAGGCAGCTCACCGGCGGCCTCATCACGTTCCTCTTCCAGTTCCTGATCCAGGCGGGGCTGTTCTTCATCGTCCCGCTGTTCCTCTCGGTGGTGCTCGGGCTGTCGCCCATGGCCACCGGCGTGCGCCTGCTGCCGCTCTCGCTGTCGCTGCTCCTCGCCGCGGTCGGCATCCCGAAGCTCTTGCCGCACGCCAATCCGCGCCGGGTGTCGCGCCTCGGCATGCTGGCGCTCATCGCCGGCATCCTGGTGCTGATCGCCAGCCTCGAGGTGGGCGCCGACTCCTCCATCGTCTTCATCCCGATGCTCATCATCGGCTTCGGCATCGGCGCCCTGGCGTCGCAGCTCGGCAACGTGACCGTCTCGTCGGTGCCGACCGAGAAGAGCTCCGAGGTCGGCGGGCTGCAGAACACGGCCAGCCAGCTGGGCGCCTCGATCGGCACGGCGCTGGCCGGCTCGATCCTCATCGCGGCACTGACGGCCTCGTTCCTCTCCGGGATCGAGGCCAGCCCCAACGTGCCGCAGTCGATGAAGACCCAGGCCAACACCAGCCTCGCGGCTGGGGCGCCCTTCATCTCGGACAGCGAAGCTCAGGCGCAACTGGAGAAGGCCGGAGTCCCCGCGGATGTCCAGGACGAGGTCCTCACCACCTACAAGGATTCGCAGATCGCCGGCCTTCGCACGGCGCTCTCGATCCTCGCCGTGATGGGAGTCATCGCGCTCTTCTTCACCGGGCGCATACCGAAGAAGCAGCCGGGTTCTGAGCCGGCTGCGGCCGGCGCCGATCCGGGGGGAGAACCGGCTCCGGCTTGATTGCCGGGGCACACTCCCTGCGCTGAGGTAGTGCCGCACGGCAATGGCGCCACCTGTGACGCCATGGGCGATGCCACACGTGACGCCATGGGCGATGCCACACGTGACGCCATGGGCGATGCCACAAGTGACGCCATGGGCGGCGTCATCCGCCTGTCGACCTAGGCCGCGGGTTGCTCGTCCGGTACGGGCGTGGACACAGGCTGCGCGCCGCGCCGAGCGATCAGCTTGCCCAGCTCCCAGAGGAAGAAGAGCGCGATGGCCGGCGCCAGGGAGAGCGCCCACTGGCCGAGCGTCAGCTGCTGCGTGCCGAACACGCGGCGCATGACGTCCATCTGGGTGATGAGCACGGCGAGCACCACCTCCGCGAGGATCGTCCAGTTGAGGTGGCGGTTGTCGAACGTCTCGGTGCTGATCGCCGTGACCGTGACGCTGCGCGCCTGGTACGCGGACGCGACGATGAGCAGCGAGAACGCGGTGAGCCCCATCGACGAGCCGATCTCGCTCTTGCCGAAGTGCGACGTGCCGTAGCTGATCAGCGCCAGCGTGCAGACCGCCATGAACAGGCCCACGAGGCCCGCGGTCGTGAGCAGGCCCCTGGTCATGATCGACGCGTCGCGGGAGCGCGGGGAGCGCTGCATGAGGCCCGGGGATTCCTTGTCCATACCGAGCGCGATGCCCAGCGGCGCGTTGACCAGGAAGTTGATGTAGAGGATCTGCGAGGCCGAGAACGGCTGCCCGGCGGCGATGTTGAGGATGCTGGCGCCCAGGAACGTGATGATGTAGGCCACGAGCTCGAGCATCACGAAGCGGATGAACTTGTTGAGGTTGTCGTAGACGGCACGGCCCTTCTCGACCGCCTTCACGATGGTCGCGAAGTTGTCGTCCGAGAGGATCATGCGCCCGGCGTTCTTGGCCACCTCCGTGCCGGTGCCCATGGCGATGCCGATGTCGGCGGCCTTGATCGCCGGCGCGTCGTTCACGCCGTCGCCGGTCATGGCCACCACGTGGCCCTTCTTGCGCAGCGTCTGTACGAGCAGCACCTTGTGCTCGGGGGCAACACGGCCGACGACGCCGATGTCGTCGATGCGCCTCAGCCGCTCCTCCTCGCTGAGCGCGGCGAAGTCCATCCCGAGCATCGCCTCGCCGGGGATGCCGAGCTGCTCGGCGATGGCCGCCCCGGTGGTGACGTCGTCGCCGGTCACCATGCGCACCCTGATGTGGGCGCGCTGTGCGTCGGCGACCGCCAGCTTCGACTCGTCGCGAGGCGGGTCCACCATGGCGACGAGCGATGTCATCTGCAGGTCGGTGACGTAGGCGAGGAGGTCGCCGTCCGCGTCGAACGAGGCCGGGTCGAGGTCGCGGATCGCCGCGGCCATCACGCGGTGGCCCTCGCCCTCCATGCGGGTCACGGCGTCGTCGGCCCGCTTCTGCAGGGCCTCGTCCCACGCCACGGTCTCACCGTTGGCGAGGGCGCTCGTCGTGCGGTCGATCACCGCAGGCGCCGCGCCCTTGACGAAACAGCGGACCACGCTCTTGCCCGTGGCGTCGGTGGCGGAGTTGAACGTGGCCATGAACTTATAGGTGGGGTCGAACGGCAGGGTGGCGAGCCGCGGGAATCGCTCCCGGCTCGCGTCGATGTCCAGCCCTGCCTTGTGGCCGAGCACCAGCAGAGCGCCCTCGGTGGGATCGCCGACGACCTTGCCGTCCTCGAGCTTGGCGTCGCAGGCGATCACGTACGGGAGGATGGCGTCGTCGATCGACGGCGACGTCCCGGCTGCGTGCTGGACCTGGCCCTCGAGGCCGTAGCCGATGCCGGAGATGGTGTAGCGGTCGACGGCGTCCAGCACCTCGACCGCCGTCATCTGGTTCATCGTCAGCGTGCCGGTCTTGTCGGAGTTGATGGCCGACGTGGAGCCGAGCGTCTCCACCGACACGAGATCCTTGACGATCGCCTTGTCTGCGGCGAGCTCCTTGGCGCCCGCGGACAGGATGACCTGGAGCACCGTCGGCAGCGCCGTGGGGATGGCGGCGATCGCCAGGGCGATGGCGGTGATGAACAGGCTGTCGGCACTCTGGCCTCGGGAGAGCCCCAGCACGAACATGACGATCATGGTGCCCAGCGCCGCGGCGCCGATCCACAGGGTCATCGTGTTGAGCTGCTTCGTCAGCGGCGTCTGCTCCTTGGTGGTCGCCGCCAGCATGCCGGCGATCTTGCCGACCTCGGCGTCGGCGCCCCTCGCGGTGACGATCATCATGCCGCTGCCATGGGTGACCGGCGTGTTCATGAACGCCATGTTGGTGCGGTCGCCCGGGCCGAGGTCGGCGTCGGCGAGAGCGCCGGTCGTCTTGGACGCCGGCACGCTCTCGCCGGTGAGGGCGGACTCGTCGATGTCGAGCGAGCTCGCCTGGACGATGCGGCCGTCGGCGGCGACGTTGTCGCCGGCGGCGAGCAGGACGACGTCGCCGAGCACGACCTCCTCCGCCGCGATCTCGGCCTCGGCTCCATCGCGGCGTACGCGCGCCGTCTGCTTCATCAGCGACTTCAGGGCGTTCATCGCGCTCTCGGCCTTGCCCTCCTGGCGCAGGCCGACGACGGCGTTGAAGACGGTCAGGGCGATCAGGACCGCGCCGGTGCTCCACTGGCCGATCGCCAGCGACACCACGGCGGCGATGAGCAGGATGATCTGCATGTAGGCGCGGTACTGCTCAAGGAACCGCCGCCAGCCCGGCACGCTCTTCTCGGCGGGCAGCGCGTTGGGGCCGTCCTTCTGCAGCAGCTCGGCGGCCTTGGCTGCGGAGAGGCCGCTCGCCGGGTCGACGCCGAACCTGCCGGCGACGTCGTCGGCCGAGAGCGCGTACCAGCGCTCGGCCGTCCCCGCCGCTCCTGCCGCCGCCTTGTCAGTCGCTGCCATTGCTGCCCCCTCGCCGCCGCCGGGTCACTTCGACTTCTTGGCCTTCTTGCTGCCCTTCTTCTTGCCCTGCTTGCCGTTCTTGGCGTTCGCCTTCTCGGCCTGCGCCTGCTCCTCGGCCACGAACGGATCGGCCTCCGCGCCGTCGGGTGCTTCGGCCTCCAGCTTCACCTTCGTGTCCAGGAGCGCCTCGAATGCCTCCGGCGCCACCTTGGGATACCGCGGATCGATCTTGATCAGCGCGTTCGCGATGATCGCAGAGGCGCAGGCACGCGCGAACCACTTGTGGTCGGCGGGGATGACGTACCAGGGCGCCCACTCGGTGCTGGTGTTGGAGAGCATCTCGGAGAACGCCTTCTGGTAGTCGTCCCAGTAACTGCGCTCCTTGACGTCGGCGGCCGAGAACTTCCAGTTGTGGTCGGGCAGGTCGATGCGGCGCAGAAAGCGAATCCGCTGCTCCTCCTTGGAGAGGTTCAGAAACAGCTTCACGATCGAGAAGCCCTGGTCGGTGAGGTAGCGCTCCCAGTCGTTGATGTCGCGGTACCGCTTCTTCCAGACGTCCCGCCCGCGCGCCTGCCGAGGCAGCTGCTCGTTCTGGAGGATCTCAGGGTGCACCCGCACGACCAAGACCTCTTCGTAGTAAGACCGGTTGAAGATCCCGATCTCTCCGCGGCGAGGAAGGTTGGTGGCGAAGCGCCACAGGTAGTCGTGGTCGAGTTCGAGTGGCGAGGGCACCTTGAACGAGTGGACGGAGACGCCCTGCGGGTTCACGCCGCTCATGACGTGACGGATGGTGCCGTCCTTGCCGGCGGCGTCCAGCGCCTGGAGTACGACGACGACACCGTGCGTGTCCTGCGCCGCCAGCCGCTCCTGGTACTCGCTCAACAACTCCACGCCCTGCGCCACCAGCTCGACGCCCTGCTCCTTGTGGAGGAACCCTGCCTTGTAGCCGGGGTCGAAGTGCTTTGCCAGCGTCACCCTGCGGCCCGGTGCGACGCGCAGCGGCTCGATGAGCTCCGCGATGCGCTTTGCCCTCTGGTCTGCCATATCGTCCCTCCCGTCGTGAAGCCCCACTGCGCTGCGTAGCGCGTGCTTGCCAGTCTACTGCGACCCCCAACGACGGCGGGGGCGAGGGTCGCGCGACCCTCACCCCCGCTCGTGAGCTCGCCCGCGCCTCGCGGCGCGGCGGCTCAGGACGTCGGGTTGCTCGTCACGCGGTCGCAGACCGGCGGTCGACGCCGTTCTTCGCGCCGCCGGACCATGTGGCGATGTCGAGGGCTATGGCGAGCCCGATCCAGAGGTAGTCCAGTCCGCGGACACCGCCGGGCGCCACGATGACCCACATCAGCGTGGTCCAGGGCGCGATGAAGAAGCCGATCACCGGCCACAGCCAGCTGCTGAAGGCCAGGTTCCATCGGGTCGGGTCCATGATCCACCACACCACGACGGCGGCGCGAGGTCCGAGCAGGAACAGCGTGGAGAACAGACAGCACATAGATACTCCGATCGTGTGTGGGGCGGCGGGAACCCGGTAGTGCTCCTCGCCGCCCGTCCCCTTGCATTGTGCGGCTTGAGCGGAAGTTACCAGCAGGTCACGCCGCCCACAAGGACCGCGCCGTCGACGCATGACCGCTCGCGGTCCGGCAGCGAGACCTCGCTCATGGCACGATGTCGCCCGCAAACGGGCAGGATGGAGAGAAGCCAGCCGGAGACGAGGGGAGGGGCCGTCATGACACAGCAGAGCGCACAGCAGAGACCCGGCGCACGGCGACGTCTGGCCGCGGTAGCGGCGATCGTCATCGTCGTGGCCGTGATCGTCGACACGGTGATCGTCGTCATCAACCGCCCGCTCGACATCCTCGTGCAGCTCGTCCTGCTGGCGGTCGCCCTCCTCGCGGTGTGGAACGCGCTCACGAGAAAGCACGCGGCACGCGTGGTCTGGATCGCCGTCGCCGCGGTGGCGGCCGTCGCCGTCATCGCCATCCAGATCGCGAGCGGCAGGGGCTTCGTCCTGTCTCTCATGGTGCGCCTCGCGCTCCTGGGTGTGGCGATGCTGCTCGCGCGCTACGCGCTGGCGCGCGACGTGCGGTCGCTCAAGCAGATGGAGACGCCGGGCAGGCCGGTGCCGGCCGCACGCCACGGCGTGCTGATCATGAACCTCAAGTCCGGAGGCGGGAAGGCGGAGAAGTTCCACCTCGAAGACGAGTGCCGCGCGCGAGGGATCGAGCCGGTCGTCCTGCAGCGCGGCGACGACCTGCTCCAGCTCGCGCGGGGCGCTCTGGACCGTGGCGCCGACGTGGTCGGCATGGCCGGCGGCGACGGCTCGCAGGCGCTCGTCGCCAGCGTCGCCGCCGAGCGTGGCGTGCCGATGGTCGTCATCCCGGCGGGTACACGAAACCACTTCGCGCTCGACATCGGGCTCGACCGCGATGACGTCGTGGGCGCGCTCGACGCCTACGGCGAGGCGCGCGAGCAGACGATCGACCTCGCGGATGTGAACGGCAGGGTCTTCGTCAACAACGTGTCGCTCGGCCTCTACGCCACCATCGTGGAGTCTCCCGAGTACCGCGACGCCAAGCGCGAGACGGCTCTGGCCGCGCTCCCCGAGATGCTCGGACCAGGGTCTGAGCCGTTCGACCTGCGGTTCACGACGCCGGACGGCGTGAGCCACGAGGGCGCGCACGTGATCCAGGTGTCCAACGGCCCCTACGGCGCCACCACGGCAGGGATCACCTCGCGGCCGCGCATGGACACCGGGCAGCTCGGCGTTTTCTCGCTGGTCGTGCCCGACGCGCTCGCCGCGACCCGCGCCATCGCGGCGCTGACGACGGCCCAGCCCGCGCTCTACGAGGGCTATCTCTCGTGGGCGACGCCGACGTTCGAGGTCACCTCGTCGTCGCCCATCGCCGTCGGGCTCGACGGGGAGTCACTGGAGATGGACCCGCCGCTCGTCTTCGCCTCGCGGCCCGGCGTGCTCCGCCTGCGGTTGCCGCTGCGGGCGATCGGCTACTCGCCGGCTGCCCGTGCCACGGGCATCAAGGGCCTCCTCGGCCTGTGGCGCGTCCTGCTGGGGCGGCCGGTCGCCATCGGCGATTGACGAGCCGCCGGCTCACTCCTCCGGCTCGTCCGGCGGTTCCAGGTGCCGCAGGCCTGCCGGCGCCGAGGGGCCGTCTTCATCGAGAGCGTCGACCCAGCGGTGCGGAACGTCGTCCGAGTCGGGGTCGTGCGCCTCGATGTCCCTGAGCGCCGGTTTGATCTTGGCGAAGAAGTGCTTGCGGTCGAGCTCGCTGAGCAGCCCGTACGTCTCCACGCGTTCCTGAAGACGGGTGCGCAGCTCCACGAAGGCCACGTGGATGCCATGCTCGTTGAGTTCGCGGTCCAGGTCTTTGAGCATGTCCGCCGCGGTCACGTCGATGTCGGTGATCGCCTCGCACTGCAGCACGATCCATCGCGGCTGGCGCTCGATGACGAGCTTGCGGATCTGCTGCCTGAAGATGCCGGCGTTGGCGAAGAACAGCGGCGCCTCCCAGCGATAGATGACGACGTTCTTCTGCTGTTCCGCCTTCGGGTAGCGCTCGATGTCGTGCCATCCCTTGAGCTCGTGGACGTAGCCGAGCACGGCGCCCGGCGGCCACCAGCTCCGGCGGAAGAACAGCAGGATCGAGAGGATGGCGGCGATGAGGATGCCCTGGAGTACGCCGAAGAAGACGACGCCGAGCGTCGCGACGAGTGACAGGACCAGCGCCGTCGTGCGCACGCGCGCGAACCGGCGCAGGGCGGCGACGTCGAGCAGCGAAGTCGCCGCCACGATCACCACGGCGGCCAGCGCCGTCTGCGGCAGGTCGGCGAGCAGGGACGGCGCCACGACGAGCATGGCGATCACGAGCCCGGCGCCGACGAGCCCGGTGACCTGGGTCTTGGCGCCGGAGCTCTCGGCCACGGCCGTCCGGGAGGCGCTCACCGAGATCGCGAAGCCCTGGAAGAGGCCGGCGGCTGCGTTGGCGGTGCCCACGGCCATCATCTCGTGGTTCGCGTCCACCTCGTCGCCGCGCTTCGCGGCGAAGCTCGACGACGTGGCGATGGTGTCGGTCAGCGAGACCAGCACGATGCCGACCGCCGCCGCAGCCAGCATGGTGAGGTCGCTCGCGTTCGTCCACGGGAACGAGGGCGCAGGCAGTCCCTGCGGCAGCGTGCCCACCGTCTTCACGCCCTCCGCGGCAAGGTCCAGCGCAGCCGAGACGATGGTGGCGCCGACGACCGCCACGAGCACGGCCGGGATCTTCTTTGACAGCCGCGGCAGTCCGAGCAGCAGCACGAGGGTGCCCAGGCCGACCAGCAGGGTGGTGACGTTGGTCTGGTCGAGGTTGGAGAAGAACGCCCTGACCTCCTGGATGAACGAGTCCGCGTCCGTGGAGAAACCGAAGAGCTTGGGGAGCTGGCCGACGATGATGGTGATGGCCAGCCCGTTCATGTAGCCGACCTGGACCTCCTTGCTGAGCAGGTCGGCGATGAACCCGAGCTTGCCGAGGCCAAGGCCGATCTCGATGAGGCCGACCATGAGCGCCAGAATACCGGCCATGGCGATCGCGCTGGCGGTGTCGTTGGCCACCACGAGCGGCACGATGGCCGCGAAGATGAGCGGGGAGACGGCCGAGTCGGGGCCGAGGACGAGAACGCGCGACGGGCCGAGAAGCGCGTACACGACGAGGCAGGCGATCGTCGTGTACAGGCCGGTGACGGGAGGGAGACCGGCCAGCTCGGCGTACGCGAGCCCCTGCGGCACGAGGATCGCCGCGAGGACGATGCCGGCGACGAGGTCGAAGCGCAGCCACGCCGGCTTGTACGTGCGCAGCATGCCTACGCCGGGGATCACCGCATCCAACCGGTGCTTCTTCGCCCCCTCGGCCGTAGTCGCCACGCTGCCCCCTCGCCTGCCGTGTGGCCACGAATGGTAGCATCTGCCCGTGGCCGAGACGACGGACAAGCGGGACATCGGGAGCGTCGCGCGCGAGGTGTACCACGAACTCCTCACGCTCGACACCGCCGTGTACCAGGCGATCGAGGCCACGCCGACGCCGGTCATCGACGCGCCGCTGCGGCGCCTCTCGAACACGGCCAACCACGCCAAGCTGTACATGGCGATCGCGGCCGTGTTGTTCGCAGTCGGCGGCAAGAAGGGCCGCCGCGCCGCCGTCACCGGGATGGCCGCCGTCGGCCTCAATTCGTTCGTCGTCAACGTGCCGATGAAGTTCCTGGGCAATCGGCCCCGGCCGGAGCGCGGGGTCGTCCGGTTCGAGGAGGCGCGGCACGTGAAGATGCCGACGTCGACGTCGTTCCCGTCGGGCCACTCGGCCTCAGGCTTCGCGTTCGCCGCCGGAGTCGCCGAGGCCATGCCTGCGCTCGGCATCCCGCTTCGCGGCTTGGCCACCGCAGTCGCGTACTCGCGCGTCCACTCCGGGGTGCACTACCCGGGGGACGTCGTCGTGGGCTCGCTGGTCGGCATGGCCGTAGGCGAGAGCACCGTGCTCGCCTCGCGCGCGGTGCGCAAGCGGCTCCCCGGCCGCCGACCGGGCTGACCCGAGCCGGCGTCCGAGGCCGGCGGTCGTCGAGCGCGCGCAGGCCGTCTCAGCGCAGCGCGAGCAGGATCCAGGCCGTGGCCGGGCGCGCGCCGGGGTACCTGTCGGTCGGCGGCGTGGCCATGCTGCCGTGCGCGCCGCTGTCGGGCAGAGCCGGCGACATCGCGAGGGGCTGTCGTGTCTCCGCGCCGACGTCCGCATCCATCGTGGAGTCGCGAGTGGCGCCGGAGGGGTCGGCAAGCTCCGGGGAATCAGGCGGAGCGGGCGGCTCGGGCGCGGCTGGGGGCAGCTCGTCCGTCATGGCCGCCTGCGCCGACTCAGGGCTCGCAGGTCGCGGCGGCCGCGCCCTTCTCGAAGCGCATCTTGCACATCGCGTACTCTTCCGGCACCTCGATGGGATAGTCCCCGTCGAAGCAGGCGCGGCAGAATTGCTCACGCGGCAGGCCGGTGCTGGCCTGGAGGCCGTCGAGCGTGAGGTAATGCAGGCTGGTGGCGCCGACGTGGTCGCGGATCTCGTCCACGGACTTGTTAGCGGCGACGAGCTCGTCGCGGGTCGCCATGTCGATGCCGTAGAAGCAGGGCCACTGGATGGGCGGCGAGCTGATGCGGAGGTGGACCTCTTTGGCGCCGGCGCTGAAGAGCATGTCGACCAGCCGGCGGGTCGTGTTGCCGCGGACGATCGAATCGTCCACGACGATCAGCCGCTTGCCCTTGATCACCGAGGTCAGCGGGTTGAGCTTCATGCGGATGCCGACCTGGCGCAGGTTGTCGTCGGGTTGGATGAACGTGCGGTGCACATAGCGGTTCTTGATGAGGCCCTCGGTGTAGGGGATGCCGGAGGCGGCGGCGTAGCCGATCGCCGCCGGCATCCCCGTGTCCGGGACCGGGACGACGAGGTCGGCCTCCACGGGGGCCTCCAGGGAGAGGTGCCGCCCCATGTTCTGGCGCACCACGTGCAGCGTCTTGCCGTTCATGACGCTGTCCGGCCGGGCGAAGTAGATGAACTCGAAGATGCACAGGGCCGGGCGTGCGCCCTCGAGCTCGACGCGCTCGCTGCGGATGCCGTGCTTGCTGTCGGCGATGACGATCTCGCCCGGCTGGATCTCGCGCACGAAGTCGGCGCCGATGATGTCCAGACCCGACGTCTCGCTGCTGAACACCGGATGGCCCTCGAAGTCGCCGAGGCAGAGCGGGCGCACTCCGTACGGGTCGCGGAAGCCGACCACGGCGTCGCCGCTCATGACGGCGGCGGAGAACGCCCCGCGGATCTTGCTGACGGCGGTGCGCACTCCCTCGAGCAGGTCGCCCTCCGACTCGTGCGCGATGAGCGCCGTGATGACCTCGGTGTCGGTGGTGCCGGAGAACTTGACGCCCTGGGCGAGGAGTTCGTCGCGCAGTTGGGTCGTGTTCACGAGGTTGCCGTTGTGGCCCAGGGCGATGACGTCGCCGTTGCGGCTGCGCACGAGCGGCTGCGAGTTCTGCCAGTGGCTCGCGCCCGTGGTGCTGTAGCGCACGTGGCCGATGGCGTGCTGGCCGCTGAGGCTCTGGAGCATCTGCTCGTTGAACACCTGGCTGACCAGGCCGAGGTCCTTGATGACGGTGACCTGCCCGTCGTCGGACACGGCGATGCCGGCGCTCTCCTGGCCACGGTGCTGCAGGGCGTAGAGCCCGAAGAAGGTCAGGCGCGCGACGTCGTGTCCCGGCGCGTGGATGCCGAAGACGCCACAGCTGTCGTGGAGACGATCGTCGTACAAAACGCTCGGTTCAGTCAGGCGAGCCACTGCGGGAGCGACTCATACGCAGAATGGAGCTCGCTCACCGGGACGGCGAAGAGCTCCTTCGCATCCATGGTACACCGGAGGTCGGCACCGGTCACCCGGCCGACGGTGTGGTGCGGCAGGTCGCCGAGGACGGTATCCAGCTCGGCGACCTTGTCGGGCGCGCACGTCACGATGACGCGCGTGGGCGCCTCGCCGAAGAGCGCGAGGTCCGGCCGGCCCGAGGCGCCGGTCACGGCCGCGGCGGAGCCGAGGTCGACGTCGGCGCCGAGGAAGCGGCCGGAGCGGTCGGACCGCGGCGCACCCGGATCCTCGAACTGGGCGCCGCCGTTGGAGCCGCTGAAGACGCAGCACTCGGCCAGCGCCACGGCGAGCCCGCCCTCGGCGCAGTCGTGGGCGCTCTTGAGCAGGCGCGCCTCGATGGCCGCGCGGAGCCGGGCCTGGAGCTTCACTTCGAGCTCCAGGTCCACGTCGGGGACGCGGCCCTCGACCCTGCCGTAGGCGACCTTCTGGTACTCGGCGCCGTCCATCCAGGCGGCGGCGTCGCCGAGGAAGACGATGACGTCGCCCGCGTCCTTGAAGGCG
>Ga0302323_100002161_pt1 | contig 15974 bp, 14 predicted proteins | sample Fen_T0_3_FD_201950 | JGI IMG/M metagenome (GOLD analysis project Ga0302323, IMG submission 201950) | Peat permafrost microbial communities from Stordalen Mire near Abisko, Sweden - Fen_T0_3 | ecosystem: Environmental > Terrestrial > Soil > Wetlands > Permafrost | place: Sweden: Abisko... | reverse complement strand
CTCATGGTATTCCCGCAAGGAGCCCACCGCCTCGATGTCGGCCCCGCCAGTGACGGCAAAACTGCGCCGGATCGCTTCGACGTGGGCTTCCTCGTCCTCGACGATCAGCAAATGAATGGGCGCCGTGTTGGTGTTCATGTTGGCCCCGGGTTCAGTGCGGATACTGGTTCCATGCCAGCCAATAAAAGCCAAAGGTTTTTATCAGTTCCGTGAACTGGGTGAAATTCACCGGCTTGACCAGATAGCTGTTGGCATGAAATTCATAGGCTTCCGCCATGTCCGATTCCGCCTTGGAAGTGGTCAGCACCACCACCGGAATGGCTTTGAGGCCGTCGTCATTTTTGATGACTTTCAACACTTCCAGCCCGTCCAGCTTCGGCATGCGGAGATCCAGCAGAATGATTCCCGGCCGGGGCGACAAGGCCGGATCGGCGTAGGCATTGTTTCGGAACAGATAATCCAGGGCCTCCTGGCCGTCGCTCACCCGCAACAACCGGTTGGCCAGCCGGCACTCTTCAAAATTTCGATGCACGATTTCGGCGTGGGCATCATCGTCTTCCACCAACAAAATGACAATCGGTTCTCCCTTCATGGTTTTGGTTCCTCCTTATGTATTGTTAACCGCCCCGGGCAGGGTGAAATAAAAACAAGTCCCTTGCCCCGGCCCGCCAGATTCCACCCAGACCCGTCCCTGGTAGAGTTCCACGATCCGCTTGACCAGTGCCAGGCCCAGACCCGTTCCCTCGACCTTCGGATCGAGCTTCTCAAACAGGTTGAATATTTTCTGGTGATATTGTGGGGCAATGCCGATGCCGTTGTCGCGCACAAAAAACACCCGTTCCGTTCCCCGCGCTTCGACGCCGATTTCAATGACCGGCTGCGGTTGCTGCCCCATGAACTTGCAGGCGTTCTCCACCAGATTTTGAAAAATTTCCGCCAACCGCAGCCGGTCGCCCTGCAAGGTCAGCTCCGTTTGGTCCACCTGCATGGTCACGCCCCGTTCCGCGATCCGGCCGGCCACGGCGGCCAGGGTTTCGGCGGCCAGCTCCTGAAAAGTGACGGTCACGGGTGTGTTCGCCGTGCGGCCGATGCGCGAAACCTCCAGCAGTTCATCCAGCAGTTGCGCGATCTTGTCCGCCCCGGCGCGGATGTAATGCATGTCCTTCGCCACCCGGCCCGGATTGGCGGCGGCCAGATCCTGCTCCAAATAGCCCAGGAAGGTGCGGATGGTCACGACCGGACTTTTCAAGTCGTGGGAGGCCGTATACAGGAAGCGTTCCAGCTCGCTGTTCTTCTCCTCCAGTTCGCGGCTGCTGCGCCGCAACGCCTCCTCCCCCAGCTTGCGTCCGGTGATGTCGACATGTGTCCCGAGCATGCGCGCCGGTTTCCCGGCCGCATCGGTGATCAATAATCCTTGCGATAAAATCCAGCGATAGGAACCGTCTTTGTGGCGCAGCCGGAATTCATTTTCATATTTCGGCACCCGGCCGGCCTGAAAATCCCGGATCAGTTCCAGCTTGGCCGCCAGATCCTCCGGATGTACCCGGGTTTGCCATGCGCCCAAATCATCCGCCAGTTCGTGGTCTTCATAGCCGATCTGCCGCTTCCATTCCGGGGAAAGAAACACCCGGTTGGTGGGCAGATCCCAATCCCAGAGCCCGACATTGCCCCCCTTGACCGCCAGCCGCAGGCGGGTTTCACTTTCCAGCAGCGCTTCCCGGGCTTTTTTTCGCTCGGCGACCTCCGCTTGCAGGGACTCATTCGTGCGGGCCAGGTCCGCCGTGCGTTCCGTCACGCGCTGCTCCACTTCCGCGTAAGCCTGGCGCAGCTCGGCCTGGGTTTTTTCCAGGGTCACTTTTTCACTTTGCAGTTCCTGGTTTACCGCCCGCAGTTGGGCCGGGCTGGGCAGGGCCAGAATTTTGGGGAGCAGGGGCCAGATGACCACCGCTGTGGCCAGCGAAATTACCGCGCAAACACTGTCCACCGCCCCCTGCCACCAGTCCACCGGCCGCCAGATGCCGATGACATGCACCAAATGGGTGGTGCCACAGGCCAGAATGAACGCCCCAAACAACAGCAGCGCCCAGGAAAACGGGATGTCCTTCCGTCGCCGGACAAAGATCATCAGGAACACCGGGATTGAGGCATACGACACGGCGATCAGCCCGTTGGCAATCGCCATGACCATCATGAGCGCGGGCGTCCCGGCGCCGGCAATCGCCCCCCGGATCTCCGTGCCCGCCGCCATCGTGATCATCGGCAGAATAATCAGGATGGCCAGCGCCGTGGCCGGAGCCAGCACGCGGGGAATGAAATCGAACAACTGTCGCCCGAGGGACTTGGGCGGCGTCGCCATTTGCCGCCGGGCGCCGCGCAGCCGCAGGCTGTTCGTCACCACAAAGAGCGAGCTGAACGTCATCGCCCCGGCGGCGATCATCGGGCTTAGCAACCCATACGCTGCCAAAGGGATAAGGGCAACATTGTAGAAGAGCGCCCACACCAGGTTTTGCACGATGGTTTGCCGCGTGGCCCGCGAGAGGCTGATCGCCCGGCCAACGCCGCGCAAATCGCTGCCAATCAAAGTGATGTCGGCAGATTCCATCGCCACGTCCGTGCCCGTGCCAACCGCTATGCCTACGTCTGCCTGCGTCAGCGCCGGTGCATCATTAATCCCATCCCCCACCATCCCCACCACCGCCCGGAGGGTGCCGGACTTCGGCGCGCTGGCTTGAAGTTTGCGGATGATCATCGCCTTCTCCGCTGGCAGCACCCCGGCCAGCACTTGGTCAATTCCCACTTGGGCCGCAATGGCCCGGGCGGTGCCGGGATTATCGCCAGTCACCATTACCACGTCCAAACCCAGTTGGCGCAGTTCGGCGATTGCCTCGCGCGACCCCGGCTTCACCGTGTCCGCCATGGCCACGAGGCCCAGCACACGCAGAGGTTGCGCGCTCTCAGCCGGACTGGCGGCTACGAGCATGACCGTTTTGCCTTCGCCCTGAAGCCGCGAGATGTCCGCCTGAAAACCTTCAGTAGCAATGCCTTCCTTCGCCATCAGGCGCGGATTGCCGATGACCACGCGCAAATGCTCCACGGTGGCGTGGATGCCCAAACCGCTGGCTACACAAAATTGCTCCGGCTCGGCCAGAGCTAAACCGCGCTGCCGCGCCGCCGCCACCAGTGCGGCACCCAAGGGATGCTCGGAGCCGCGTTCCGCGCTGGCCGCCAGCCGTAACCAGGCGTTCACCTCTGTGCCCGGCGCAGCGATGAGATCCGTGACTTCCGGCTCGCCGCAGGTAATCGTGCCCGTTTTGTCCAGCACAACTACCGTTACGCGGCCGGCGCGTTCCAGAGCCTCGCTGGTTTTGAACAAAATACCCTGTTCCGCTCCCTGGCTTGAGCCCACCAAAATCGCCGTCGGCGTGGCGAGGCCCACGGCGCAGGGGCACGCGATTACCAGCACTGCCACGGCATACATTAGCGCCCCGGCCCAGCCGACCCCGGGCACTTGGAGCCAGCCGAGGAAGGTGGCCAGCGCCAGCCCCACAATGAGCGGCACGAAATACCGGCCGATTTCATCCGCCAGTTTCTGAATCGGAGCCTTGCTGGCCTGCGTCGCCTGCACCAGCCGCACAATTTGCGCCAGCGCCGTCTGCGGCCCCACCTTGGTGGCGCGAAATGTGAACGCGCCCGTGTGGTTCAGCGTGGACCCGATCACTTCATCTCCCGGCCCTTTGCTGACCGGCAGCGACTCGCCCGTGATCATGGCTTCGTTCAGAACCGACTGCCCTTCGCAAATGACGCCGTCCACCGGAATTTTTTCACCGGGCCGGACCCTGACGATGTCGCCAACAACCACATCATCCACAGGTAATTGTATTTCCCGCCCTGCGCGCACCACCGTGGCGGTGCGGGACTGCAATCCCAGCAAGGCTTTGAGCGCGGAAGAAGCCCGGCCTTTGGCGCGGGCCTCAAGGAATTTGCCCAGTCGAACCAAGGTGATGATCGTGGCGCCCGTTTCGAAATAAACGCTGGTTCCCGGCACCAGCCCGAGTGTCACCGCCAGGCTGGAAAAATACGCCACCGAAGAACCCAGCGCGATCAACACATCCATGTTCGCGATCCCCGCCCGCAGACTCCGCCCGGCACCCAAGTAGAACCGCCAGCCAACCACAAATTGCACCAGCGTGGCCGGCACAAGCATCGCGAACAAGTCATGGCGGAACCCAACCCAGCCAAAATCGCGCCCCATGCTATACAAAATCAACGGGATGGTGAGTCCAAGCCCCACCAGCAAGAGACGCTTTTGCTTCTGAACTTCCGTCGCCCGGGCCTCGGCTTCATCTTCCGCCGAAATTTCACCCACCCCCCCGCTGGCGTCGGGCACGGAAAATCCCAACTCATTGATCCGTTGTATGATGCATAGCGAATCCAACTGCGCTGGATCAAAATTAACGATCAGTTTTTCGCCCATCAAATCCACCCGGGCCGAATTCACCCCCGCCTGCGTGCGCACATGTCGTTCAATGTTCTGCGCGCAATTGGAGCACGACATGCCGATTACCGGCAAGATCAGCGTGGTGGTGGTATTGGCTGTCATTTCTGTCACAGGTTCAAGGTGATAGCCAAGGGCGGCGGCGGCGGCGATGATTTTTTGCGGATCAGTTGGGTCTCGTCAAAATCCACTTCCAAAATCAGCTTCGCATAGCTGGTGCTCACGCGTGTTACTCCCGAAAGTTCCAGCCCCTCAAGGCGCAAGGCACAACTGGGACGGACCATGTCGGCTACATGAAAGGTGGTTTTCATGATCGGGAGCAGTGGGTCAGCTTAGGTTGTATCGGTCCGTTTTAGTTCTACTAAAGCGACATTTCGTCTGCCATTGGGGTGGAGTGATTCGTTGAAGTGTCCTTTGTCTTCGCCGTGATGGCAAGCGGTGTTTCTTTTTATGGACGAAAAAGGGCGCACCTTGGCACCGTGTTCACTTTGAGCCCAACCAGCGTCGCCGTTGAAACTGGGGCGGGCGACCACCAATGCAAACGACTGAGCCCGAAGTTGGTTAAAAACGACCCTCCCGCTGGAAATGGTCGGCCCCAGGGCACGCAAAACGAGGCCTGAAACCACCGCCAAGGGGACAAATCCAACCCATCAAGTATGGATAAATTGGGTTTATTTGGGTTCGAATTGGCTTCGTTTTGGGTTCGTTTTGGGTTCGTTTTGGGTTCGTTTTGGGTTCGTTTTGGGTTCGTTTTGACAGGTTAAAAAACGCCAAATTTGTCACATCATACATATTTGTAAGTGCTTACATATAATTCAATTTGGGTTCGTTTCGCCAAAGTCACCTTTTTCGGAAAGCTCCAAGGATCTGGACTCTGCGCTGGGCGATATTCCCCGGTCTGCGGGCGAATCGGCTTCAGCACGACAGACGGCTGAGTGCGGGCTGGGGCTGCGGCCTGAAGGGATAGGATCGTACTCATAAACGGCGGATTATAACATCGGGTCCGGCGTGGAGGGAAGACCGGCAAATACCACGGCATTTGGCGGCTAGCCGGGAAATACCGCGGTATTTGCCGGGTAGTGGTCAAAGTCGGTGCAGGCTATTTCTCGGGGAATGGTTTAGCTGTTTGATACGGCGCGCCAAAAGGCCGGTTAGTTGCTGAGCGGGGTGGGGCGGGGTGCAAGGTGTCGGAGCCCGACCTTCAGGTCGCTTCAACGGACAGAAGGCTGAGTGGTTGGCACTGATTGGTGCGTTCGCACCCGGGTCAGTTACCACGGCGTTCAGGTCGTGTTCTGGCGGCCTGGCTCACCTCATCGTTCTATTTTCCAATGCAAAACTGGCCGAAAATGGTGTCCAGCAAATCTTCCGTGGTGGTCTTGCCCACGATTTCGCCGACGGCGTTGGTGGCCGTGCGCAAGTCCATCGCCACCAGCTCCAACGTGAGGCCGGCCCGCAGGCCATTGGCCGCCTGCTTTGTCATGACGCGGGCGCGGTGGAGCGCTTCCTGATGCCGCGAGTTGATGGCCACCTGGAGCATCTCCGCCTTGATTTCGCCCGCCCACACCAAGGCTTTGATCGCATCTTTCAGAGCTTCGATGCCGGCTCCGCTCGCGCAGGACAAATCCACCACCGGCTTGAGCATCAAGGGCAGGCTGAGTTTGATGGGCAAATCAGTTTTGTTGCGGATGAGAATCCGTTTTTTGCCGGCAAACTCGTCCAGATAAAACTCGTCGGCTTCGGTCAGCACTTCATTGGCATCAAGCACGTGCAGGATCAATTCCGCCTGCGCCAGCGAGGCGCGGCTGCGGCGGATGCCTTCGCGCTCGAGTTCGTCGCGCCCTTCGCGGAGTCCGGCGGTGTCAATGAACACCACCGGCAGGCCGCGGATGTTGGCCGTTTCCTCAATCGTATCGCGGGTCGTGCCGGCGACGGGTGACACGATCGCCCGGTCACGGCCCAGCAACTGGTTGAGCAGGCTGGACTTTCCCGCGTTGGGCCGGCCGATGATCGCGGCGCGGATGCCGCGCCGCAACAACTGACCCTCGTCCGCCGTGCGCAGCAATTCTTCCATGAAGCCACAGCCGCCTTCCAATCGTTGCAACAGTTCCGCCTGGGTGTCCGGCGCAATGTCCTCGTCTGGAAAATCGATGTGCGCCTCGACGTGCGCCAGCGTGAGCATCAGGTCTTCGCGGAGTTGGTTGATGCGCCGGGAAAGCTGGCCGGCCAGTTGTTCGTTGGCGGCCGCCAGCGCGAGCTCGGTGCGCGCATGGATCAAGTCCGCGACGGCTTCGGCCTGGGCCAGGTCTAGGCGGCCGTTGAGAAAGGCGCGGCGTGTGAATTCGCCGGGCCCGGCCAGGCGGGCACCCCCGGCCAGCAGCGTGTCGAGGACGAGCTTGGCGGGCAGCAGGCCGCCGTGGCAGGAAATCTCCACTGTGTCCTCACGCGTGAACGTACGGGGCGCGCGCAGGACGGCGAGCAGCACTTCATCAATCACTTTTTCGGCCCGGACAATCCGGCCAAATTGAATCGTGTGCGTCGGTGCAGCGGAAGGCCGGCATGAACTTTTCCCGACCGGGCAAAAGCTCCGGTCGGCGATGGCGAGCGCCTGCGGGCCGGAAAGGCGGATGACCGCCAGCCCGCCTTCCCCGAGCGGCGTGGCAATGGCAGCGATGGTGTCGTCGTGCATGGCGGAAAATTACGGGTTCGGCGGGGCCGATGTCGAATTTGGAATTTGCTTTCGGCGCGCGGCGGTCACGCCGCCGGCTCACCCGTGCCGGCAGTTCCCGGCCTGGTTCTCCCGCTCGCGGCCCTGCAAATACAAGCGGGCCTTCTCGTGGCTTTTTTTGTGCAGGTAGTGGAGCAGCGTGGGGTCGGTGTCGCGCGGCAGCCGGCCGGCCAGTTCGTCAATCTGTGCAAACAGCGGCAGCAGGCTGGGTTTGGGGCTGGCCGTCGCCAGTGTTTTCACTGTTGCGGCCAGCGCCTCCAAGGCGGCCAGCAAATCATTTTCGACGGAGGATTTCATGCGCCGCCAGCGTCAATGGCCGAAGACCTGGATCACCTTCCGCATCAGGTATGAATGGTTCATGTCCATGTAGCCCAGCAGAAACAGCCCGGTGAAAAGGCGTGCCAAGCCGGTCACCAAAAAGATGACGGTGACGGTGCAGAGATACAGCCCAAACGCATGTGTCGGGTCGGGCTGAAGGATGCGCGGCATGCCTTGATAAAGAATCCAGATGGAGATGGCCACGCCCACCCCCCACGTCGCCCACGGGCTGACGGACGGCGCCGCATCCAGCAGGCGCAGCAAAAGCAGCGGGCTCAATCCATACGCCGCCACCGTGAAGGCCTGCAAATAGGTGTGGCGCCCATGAAAGGTCTGGGCGATGCGCAGAATCAACAGGGCGCTGACAAAGATCGCCGCCAGCATCAGAACCACTTCAATGCATTCAAACCCCACCACCGTGGGCAGGTCGTCGAAAGCTTTGATTCTTTGAAACGGTGGCTGCCACTTGCCCCATTTATGCAGCCCCCAGCCATTGACCAGACCCATCAACGCCAGCATCGGCAGCACGCAGGTCGCCAGGATGTAGCTGAAACCGCGGCGCGCCTGCGCAATTTTATCCCACGCAACCGCCGGCTCGAAAAACAGGAAAAAAACCTTTATCATATTGGCCTTGTGAAAATAACACTGATTGCGGAGATGACAATCAAATCCATTTTGCAGAATCCACTTTCGCTGCCCGGCCTTCCCTCGCTAAACTATCCGGGTGAAAGTTGATCTTGGCATTTGGGGCAAGCTGACCCAGGTGGTCATCGCCCTGGTGGCGGTGGCCGTGTTGATACTCATTGGCCTGACCTACCTGCCGCAAATTCAACAGAACGAGCGGTTTCGCCGCCAGATTGACCAGCTCTCCCTGGACGTGAAGCAGCAAGAGGAAATTTCCCGCCAGCTGCGCGCCGAAATTGAAGCCTTGCGCAATGACCCGCCCACCGTCACCCGCCTCGTCCGCGAGAAGCTGGGCTACGCCAGAACCAATGAAACCGTTATCCGGTTCGAGCCGGCGGCGGGCAGTCCGGTACGCTGAGAACCCCGGGCCGGGCCGGCCTCACACCGTCATGATTTCCTTTTCCTTGCTTACCACGTGGCCGTCCAGCTTGCCGATGTAATCGTCCGTCAGCTTCTGCAAATCTTTTTCCGCCTGCTTTGTCGCGTCCTCCGTGATGCCGCTGTCATGCGCGTGCTTCTTGAACAAGTCCATCGCTTCGCGGCGGGCATGACGGATCGAGACCCGCGCGTCCTCGGACATTTTCTTGATCAGCTTCACGAATTCCTGGCGGCGCTCCGTGCTCAATTCCGGAAAGGACAGCCGCAGCAGCTTGCCCTGCACCACGGGTGACAGCCCGAGATTCGCCTTTTGAATGGCCTTCTCAATGGACTGGATCGTGCCCACGTCCCACGGCTGGATGACCAGCATGCGCGGCTCGGGCGTGCTGATGTTGGCCAGTTCGCGAATGCGCATCATCGAACCATAAACCTCCGCCGTGATGTTTTCGACCAGCCCGGCCGAGGCCTTGCCGGTGCGGACCCCGGCGAATTCGTTGACGAGCGCCGTCTCGCGCTTGATCATTTTCTCTTCCGCTTCCAGTAGGATGTCGTCGAGTGTCATAGGTAAAGGAGAGTAATCCAACAGCGCGCCCGCGGTCGAATGGAAAATTCGGCCATGAAAAATTCCCGCGCATCTCGTGCTGCCGCAGGTTGGGCGGGGCAGGGCGCTCGTGGGGTGCTACTCCGTCGTGATAAATGGCGGCATCGGACAATCCAGGGTGTCGCTGATGGCGCGGAGCAGCTCCGCTTCGCTTTCCACGATCACGCCGTCCGCCCCCACCACGCGTACGCTGGCCTCCAGGAGATTTTTCTTGATGATCGGCACCGCGAGGGCCAGCCGGTTCAGCGCCGCGTCAATTTCGCCCACGCCGCACTGCTCGACCGGCACCAGGTATGCCGGGGCATTGTCCGGCGCGCGCAGATACGGAGCCCCGGCGGCAAAAGCCTTTTGGATTTCCGCGGGATCGCCGCTGCCCACGTGGGCCAGGGCCGACAAAACCACCGCGCAATCCGGCACCAGCGGCTTCAGGGTGTAAAACTGCACCGCGCCCGGCCGCTCCCCGCCAAACTTTGAGGCCAGGTGGTGCCGGACAATCTTTTGGAGCACAAATTCAAACAACGCCACTTCGCCGTCGCTGCCCACCAGCCATTCGAGCGTTGTGGAGAACTGCTGAAACTGCGCCACCGTCAGGTTTCGCAGCGCGCCCAGCGCCAGATTTACCAGCGGCAGCCGGGAATGTTGCGCCACCGCAGAAACTTCCGGATACAGTGCGGCACTCTTTTCGGCCAGGTCCGCCGTGGTGCGGCTGGCGATGCCCGCAATCTGTTCCGCGCGCAGTTGTTCTCCCGCATCCAAGAGGAGCGCATAAATCAGTGTCGTGGCTTCCAGCGGGTCACGCGCCGCCGCCTTGAGCTGTTCTGGCAGCGATTCTCGCAATTGCTCGGCGTATTTCAGGTGTAGCGGCGTGGGGTTGCCCAGATTCGGCATGACCGTGTTCACCCGGATCGCCGGCGGCCTGGTGGCACTTTCCGCCATGATCGTACCGCCCAGAATCGTTCCCAGCATGTCCGGCATCGGCTTGCGCTTCAGTTCCGACAGGGCGGCGTTTTTGACCGTATCCACCTGCGTTTCCTTCAGCGCCGGGTACGTGCCGTCCCACGACGGATCAATGGCGTGGATGCGGTCGGGAATCGGCGGATGCGTCGCCATCGCGCCAAACATGGCGGAACTTAGTCCGTTGCTGAAAAACATGTGGCATAGGTCGGGCGCGTGGTCGGATTCCAGCTTGGAACCGTAGCTGTAACGGCCGATTTTTTGCAGCGCGCCCGACAGCCCGCCGGGATTACGCGTGAACTGCACCGATGAGGCATCCGCCAGATATTCGCGCTGGCGGCTCACCGCCGCTTGGATCAGCCGGCCAAAGAAAACCCCGATGGCGCCCAGCACCACCAGCGCCAGCCCCAAAATCGGCAGCGGATTCTTATCCTTGCTGCTCCCGCTGCGGGTGTTCAGCAGGAGCCGGCCGATGGTCGCCAGGCAGAGCAGCCCGAAAATGATGCCGATGAGCCGGAGGTTCAACCGCATGTCGCCATTCAAAACATGGCTGAATTCGTGGCCGATAACGCCCTGTAATTCATCGCGCGAGAGGAGTTCAATGCAGCCGCGCGTCACGCCGATCGCCGCATCGCCCGTCGTGTGTCCGGCGGCAAAGGCATTGATGCCACGCTCATTATTAAGCACATAAACCTGCGGCATGGGCACGCCCGCCGCGATGGACATTTCCTCCACGACATTGAGCAGCTTGCGTTCATCCGGGTCCGTGGTGGTCTGGCGCACCAGTTGGCCGCCCATCAATGTGGCCACCGCGCTGCCGCCGGCCGAAAGCTGGCTCGTCTTGTAACTGCTGCCAATGAAGATGACCGCCAGCACGCCCAGTGTGGCGCCCAGAAAGATTTTGGCGTTCCACAGCGTCAGCGGCACCGCCTCGACGTTGTACCCATGATGCTGTTTGGCCTGCACGCCGGCAAAAACCACCAGCGCGACAAAATACACCGCCACCACCAGCAGCACCACCGCCAGCGCAAAATAAAGCACCAGCCACTTGGTCTTGCGCCGGGCCTGATCTTGTCGGGCAAAAAAGTCCATTGATTTTACGTTGATGAATTTACACTGGGCGGGCCCTCCGGCCATTTACGACCACGCGTAAATCCTCCAACGCGGGCTTCCGGCCGGCGCCGCCCGGTTGGTTTCAGGAGAACGAAACCTTCGGGGCCACCTTCTCTTCGGGTTTCTCGATGACGAACAGTTCGGCCGCGATAAAGTTGAACATGTTCGCGATCAGGTTGCTCGGAAACACTTCCCGGTCCGTGTTGTAGGACATCACCGAATCGTTGTAGGCCTGCCGGGCAAAGGAAATCTTGTTTTCCGTGGAGGTCAGCTCCTCGGTGAGCTGCATCATGTTCTGGTTCGCCTTCAGGTCGGGATAGGCTTCGGAGACCATCATCAGCCGGCTCAGCGTGCCCCCCAGGCCAGCTTCCGCCGAGGCCAGGCTCTTCATCGCGGTGGCGTCGCCCGGATTGCTCGCGGCGGCTTTCGAGGCCGCATACGCGATGTTGCGCGCTTCCGTCACCGCCTGCAACGTGCCGCTTTCATGCTTCAGATAGCCCTTGGCCGTCTCGACCAGATTGGGGATCAGGTCATAGCGGCGCTTGAGCTGCACATCGATCTGCGCATACGCGTTTTTGTAGCGGTTGCGGAGCGTGACCAGTTTGTTATAGATGCCGACCACCATCATGGCGACGACGATTGCCACCACCACCAAGCCGGCCAGCACAACTAATGCGATAATTCCAGGTGTCATAATAAATTAACTTTGTTTGTCTCCTTAATTGCTAGGGCAAAGCGCCCCGCTGGGCAATGATAATTTCCGGCCAAAAATGGAATCGCCAACCCGGTCGGCGTTCAAGTCTTGGAGGGTTTCATGCGCGTTGGGGCTACCCCCAAATCGGGCCAATTCGTGAAAGTCGCGTCAAAATCGTTTCGCCGGCAGTTCATTTCAAATTTGACGAATCCGTCCCCGCCTAGTAGAAAGGCCCGTGCTTCAACCTCTCAACTAAAGGGAATTTTGTGCGTAAACTGATTCTTACCATTGCGGTGATCCTCTCAGCGGCCGTCGTGACGACGCGCGCGCACGAGACGAATGCCTGGCGGACCATCATCGAAAACTTCGAGCAGCAGACCAATGTCATCGTGGTCCGCGGCTTTGGCGTGGTCGGCTCCGTCAACATCGGGGGCGGCACCATTTCGGTTCGTAGCAAGGAATCCATCGACGTCAGCCACGGCCAGAAACTTTATGGGGTGGTCATCGAATTGAGCGCCGAGGCGCAGCTCCGGCAGCGGGCGGTCATCGACGAGGAAGAAATGGACCTGTTGCTCGGCGGTCTGGATTATCTCCGGACCATCACCGCCGATGTCACGGCCATGCCAGCTTTTGAGGCGCATTACGACACCAAGGACGGCCTGCGCTTCATGGCGGTCGGCAGTCGGCGGCAGGCGGGCATCCAGTTCTTTCTCCGGTTCGATGACGGCGCCAGATTCGACCTCAACACCGATCAGCTCAACCAGCTCCGCAACCTGCTCAGCCAGGCCCGCAACTCGCTCAACAGCCTCAAGCCCGGGAAATAATCAGCCGCGTTCAATCAACGGCGTATGACGCTGTCCCGCTGCGCCCAGTCGGCATTGGGGTTCGGGAAATCCAGGTTGTAGTTCAGCCCGCGGCTTTCCGGCCGCATCAGTGCGCAGCGCACAATCAGCTCCGCCACCGTCGCAATGTTGCGCAGCTCCAGCAGGTCGGCCGTGACGTTGAAATCCCAGTAGTATTCCTGAATTTCCTGCTGCAAATTCGCCAGCCGCGACTGCGCGCGCTGCAGCCGCTTGTTCGTCCGCACGATGCCCACGTAATCCCACATCAGCCGCCGGATCTCGTCCCAGTTGTGCGCCACCACCACCAGTTCGTCGGCGTTCGTCGCCTTGCCCGGCTGCCACAACGGAATCGTCCAGGCCGGCTGTTCCCGGCGGGCCGCCAGAATTTTTTCCGCCGCCCGGTGGGCGCAGACCAGCGCCTCCAGGAGCGAGTTGCTCGCCAGCCGGTTCGCACCGTGCAGCCCCGTGCAGGCCACTTCCCCCACGGCGAACAGGCCGGCAATGTCCGTCCCGCCATCCACGTTCGTCACCACGCCTCCGCATTGGTAATGCGCCGCCGGCACGACGGGGATGGGTTCCTTGGTAATATCAATGCCGTAGCTGAGGCACGTCTGGTAAATGTTTGGAAACCGGTCGATGATAAACCGGGCCGGCTTGTGCGTGATGTCCAGCAGCACGCAGTCCGCGCCGGTTTTCTTCATCACGCCGTCAATCGCGCGCGCCACCACATCGCGCGGCGCGAGCGATTTCATGGGATGATGCGCGTCCATGAATTCGTGGCCGTCGAGGGTTTTTAATATGCCGCCTTCCCCCCGCACCGCTTCGCTGATGAGAAACGATTTCGCCTTCGGATGATACAGGCAGGTCGGATGAAACTGTATGAACTCCATGTTCGCCACCGCCGCGCCGGCCCGGTACGCCATGGCCACGCCGTCGCCGGTCGCAATGTCGGGATTCGTCGTGTAGAGATACACCTTGCCGCAGCCGCCGGTGGCCAGCAGCGTCACTGGCGCGGAGAACGTCCACACGTGTCCGCTTTTTTTCTCGAAGACATACGCGCCCAGGCATTGGTTTGCCCCGAGGTTGCCCAGCTTCTGGCTCGTGATCAGATCCACGGCCATGTGGTTCTCAAAAATCTCAATGTTCGGCTGGTGGGAAACCGCATCGAGCAGGGCCCGCTCGATTTCCCGGCCCGTCACATCCTTCGCGTGCAGAATCCGGCGCTTGGAATGGCCGCCTTCCCGGCCCAGATCCAGCTCCTTGCCGCCGTCCTCGCTCGGCGCCGCCCGCTCGGAGAACTTCATCCCCAGCTCGATCAGTTCCTGGATGCGCGCCGGGCCTTCCTCCACGATCGTGCGCACCACGCTTTCATTGCACAGGCCCGCGCCGGCCGCCAGCGTGTCACGCACATGGAATTCAAACGAGTCCTCCTTGCTCGTCACCGAGGCAATGCCCCCCTGCGCGTAATTGGTGTTGGATTCCGCCCGGTCCTTTTTGGTGACGATGGCCACCCGCCCGTGCGGCGCGACTTTCAGCGCGAAGGACAGCCCCGCAATGCCGCTGCCAAGAATCAGGAAGTCAAAGTTTTTCATAAAAGGGTGGCCTCGCCTCCGCACCATCATTCCCGCGGGGTGGCTGCCCGGCGGTTTTAGAGCCGGGCGTTGTCGATCAAACGCGTTTTGCCAAAATAGACCGCCAGCGCCATCTGCGTGCCGCGCTTCACCTGGCTCACCGGCGCCAGCGTTTCCGGATCAAAGAACTCCACATAGTCCAGCCGCGCCTGCGGTGTTGCCGTCAGAAATTCCTTCAAGTCCGTCTTCAACCGTTTGGCGGGGACGGCTTTGATTTTCACCGCCGCGCCGGCGGCTTGCAACGCGTGAAAAAGAATCACCGCCTGCGCCCGTTGTTCGGCATCCAGATACTTGTTGCGCGAACTCATGGCCAGCCCGTCCGCCTCCCGGCACGTCGGCGCCACCACCAGTTTCACCGGGAAATTCAAATCCGTCACCATGCGCTGGATGATCGCCGCCTGTTGAAAATCTTTCTGGCCGAACACTGCCACGGTGGGCAGCACGAGGTGAAACAGTTTCGCTACAATCGTCGTCACCCCCCGGAAATGCGTGGGCCGGGTGCCCCCTTCCATGCCTTGGGACAATTGTTCTTCCACCACATATGTGCTGAAACTCGCGCTGCGGGATTTGGCATCGCCGTGGCTGGGATACATTTCGGCGTCGCCCGGCGTGAACACCACGTCCGCGCCCGCCGCCCGGCAGAGCTTCAGATCGCGCGGCAGATCGCGGGGATACTTGGAGAGATCTTCCGCCGGACCAAATTGCGTCGGGTTCACATAGATGCTCACCACCACTTTGCCCGCCTTGCCCACGCGCCGGCGGGCTTCCGTCACGAGGCTCAGATGACCTTCATGCAGATAGCCCATCGTGGGCACAAAACCGACCTGGACATTCTGCTGCTGCCATTGCCGGGCAAGTTTCTGCATGGCCGGCGCGCTGGAAATAATTCGCATGCCAGTGGTTTAACCGAAATGCCCGCCGAATTCACGCAAGAAAAAAACCGCGTCGGAAAACTCCGGCGCGGTCGGTCCCTGCTGGGGAACCACCTCAGAGGTTGGTAAACAAATGCGTGTGCTTGCTGCAGGCCTCGTTTGTCGGCGCGTCGGGCACCTGGTCGTTCGGCTGGACGAACTTGTTCGCCAGCATCCACGCTTCCAGTTCGTCTCCGCTGATGTCAGCCAGCATCCGGCCGTTGATTTCGACGCACGGACTGAGCATCTGGCCGCTTTTCTCAATCATTTCCTCCCGCTGCTCCGGGTTGTTCATGATGTCGCGGTCCTCAAACGGCAGGTCGTATTTCCGCAGGATGGCGCGGACGCCCTGGCTCCAGCCGCAGGTCGGTTTCAGATAGGCAATGATGGTCGGTTTGTTCATAGATGTGCAAAAATTGGCTTTGCTATGACAATATAGTGCCACCGATCCCCCCCGCGTGCAAGTCACAGGCCGCAACTTTTTTGCCCGCCGCTTTCAGCCCGCTCGCCGCCACGCGGCGCGGCCGACCACCTATCCGGCAGCATCCGCTTCTGGAACAGGCGCCTCCCTGTCAATCCATTCATCCACCAATCCACCCCCGCGTCGCCCGCCGACACAAAAACCCCG
>Ga0302323_100002160_pt1 | contig 15975 bp, 9 predicted proteins | sample Fen_T0_3_FD_201950 | JGI IMG/M metagenome (GOLD analysis project Ga0302323, IMG submission 201950) | Peat permafrost microbial communities from Stordalen Mire near Abisko, Sweden - Fen_T0_3 | ecosystem: Environmental > Terrestrial > Soil > Wetlands > Permafrost | place: Sweden: Abisko... | reverse complement strand
GAGGACGTGCCGACTGCCGCCGGCTATGCCTTTGACCCGATCGTCATGCGCGGTCTCTTCGAGCTCGGAGCGCGGACGTTTCAGCACCGTTGCCCTGAGATCCTCGACCTGTTCGGTATCGACGGCAACGTGGCGCACGCATCGTGCCAGCTCAGTGACGACGAGGTGACGCAAAGGGCCCGAGCGACGTACAAGCCGATCGCGGCCTGCGGGGCTGTCTCGGAACTGAGCTCGTGCGAGTGAGCGCGACGCGTCGCGATCAGACGCAATCACGTCGACTGCGGCGGCCCAGGTGCGTGGCGGTTTGGTGCTAGACTGTCGCCGGCATGCGCGTCCGACCGCACCTCTCTTGTCTCGCAGCAGCGGTTCTCGTCAGCGCCTGCGGCACTGCCACGCCTGGCCCCGTGTCGCCTAGCCCAGCGTCGCCCAGTCCAACCCCGACATCGACGCCCGTCGCAACTGAGGCGCCGGGCCTCTTCGTCTACGTGGCAGCTCGGGCGCGCAAGACCATTTCCGGATTTGGCGCGGGTCGGTCGACCGGCACGCTCACGCCCATGGCCGATGCACCGATCGCGCTGAGCGGAGAGCCACTCGCAATGACGGTCTCCGGCGACACGCGCTTCGCCTACGTTGGCATGGCGGGCGGCTCCGATGCGCTAGCGGCCTACGCCATCAACAGGCAGACAGGCACGCTGCGCGCTGTGCCCGCATCCGGCAGGCCAGCGCCTGCGGTGGCGGGTGAGCATGGGCCACTGGCCGCCCGTGAGATCCTGCTACATCCCTCCGGCCGCTTCGCCTACGTCTCCTTCTCCTATGTCACGGCGAAGTGCGCCGACGAAACGTCGATCTACGCCTATGCCGTCGACTCGTCCAGCGGGATGCTCAGTACGCTCAATCTCCCGCCGCAGAGCGTCGGCCAGGGCTGGGCACCTGCGAGCCTCGGCCTTCTCGCCTCTGGAGCGCGTCTCTACTCGGCGAACGCTGGGGACTTCGAGGACCCTCCGTGTTCCAAGGCGCCTCAGTTCAGGGGCTTTGCAGTAGACGCCGGCAACGGCGCGTTGAGTGAGCTGGCAGGCTCGCCTTTCGCGAACGGCGATCGATACGGCTACTACCAGTGGCTCGGACTGCGGCCGGCAGGCGACTTTCTCTATCTTGCGCGCCAGCTAGACACGTTGCGCTTCAAGCTCGACCCGAACACGGGGTCCGCGAAGAGCCAAGGCGTGAGCCCGTTCGCGCTCACTGGAGTGGCGGCGTTTTCTCCAGCCGGGCGCCTGTACGTCGCTGCAGCCGAGTCCCTCGCCTGGGGCATCCGGGCTTTCGACATCCAGTCTGACACCGGCGAAATGGTCGCGATCCAGGGATCGCCCTTCACGACGCCGGGCCCAGTGAAGGCCATCACGGTCGACGCCTCAGGCCGCTTCCTCTACGCCGTGCAGCCGTGGAATGGCGCCATCTCAGCCTTCGCGATCGACGCAGCCACCGGAGCCCTGCACGCGGTGTCCGGTTCTCCGACCGCCATCCCTGCCGAGCCATCCGACGACATCGCCATCGCGACCGCCGACGCGCTCGCACCGTAGGCGCCGTGCCAGAATAGGCTTTTCGTCTCTACCGAACGGAGCGAATAGTGATGACGAGCGAAGTCAACGTTGCGGTCGAGCGCTTCAAGAGCGGCTGCGCCTGCTCGCAGGCAGTCTGCGGCACCTACGGCCCGCGATATGGGCTGGACGAGGATCAAGGCATGCGCATCGCTGCCGCGTTTGCCGGCGGCATGCGCATCGCCGAGACCTGCGGCGCTGTCACCGGCGCACTCATGGTGCTCGGCCTGGCGCACTGCAGCGAGAGCTGCCGGACGGCGGAGGAGCGCAAGCCAGCCTATGCTGCGGCGCTGACGTTCTTTGAGCAGTTCAAGAAGCGCCACGGATCGCTGAGCTGCCGCGAGCTGCTCGGATGCGACATCAGCACTCCGGAGGGCCAGAAGACAGCGAGCGAGCAGGGTCTGTTCCGCACGAAGTGCGTCGACCTGGTGCGCGACGCATCGTCAATCCTCGAGGACATGCTGCCGCGCGCTTAGGCGAAATCGGCGCTACGGGTCTCGATGAGGCAGCCGCGCGCGAACCTGCGCCGCGCCGATCCGGCACGGAGGCAGCAGAATACGGAAGCGGTTACCCCCGCTCGCCGGAGCCTCGTACTCGATCTGGCCGCCGTTGGCCTCCACGGCGCTTCGGGCGATCGCGAGACCCAGGCCCAGGCCGTGTGGCTCGCCCCCCCCGCCGCCGCCGGCGCGATGGAAGCGGTCGAAAATCCGGTCGCGCTCGTCCAACGCAATGGCCGCGCCGTCGTCTTCGACTTCAGCGATCGCCCGCCCGTCCGCGGCTCGCGCGACGCGTAGACGGATGTGGCCTCTGCTGGGCGTGTAGCGGATGGCGTTATCCAGCAAGTTCGTCACGGCCTGGCGAAGGGTGATAGCGTCCCCGCAGACGATCGTCGCCTGGTCTGCGTCGAACGTCAGCGTCTGTGCCTTCTCCTCGGCCAGCACGCGCACGAACTCGACGGCCGACTCGGCAACGCTCGCCAGATCCAACTCGGCCCACGCAACAGGCGGCCTGCCTGGCTCGGCTCGCGCAAGCGCGAGCATGCAGTCGACCAGCCGTGTCATGCGCTCCGCCTCCTCCAGCATGCTGCCGATCACGTCGCGCGCTGTCTCGGCGTCGAGCGGACGCCGGAGTGCCACCTCACCCACGCTGCGAATGGCGGTCAAGGGCGTGCGCAGCTCGTGAGACACATTCGCAGTGAAAGTGCGAAGTCGATCAAAGGATGCTTCGAGGCGCCCCAGGGTTTCGTTGAACACGACAGCGACCCGGCCCAATTCGTCGTCGGGGTTCGTGACCGGAAGCCGCTCCGAGAGCGACTCTGCCGTGATCTCCCGCGCCTTGGATGCCATCGCGCCGATTGGCGACAGGGCGCGGCCAGCGAGGAAGTACCCCCCGGCCACACAGAGGACGATCACGCCAGGGACGCTCAGCAGGAGGATACGGAGCAGGGCCCCGAGCGTGTCTTCGATAACGTTCGCATCTTCGGCCACGGTCGCTCGGAGCGACCGGCCGCCAACGGTCAGTGACGCGGCTTCGACTCGATAGGCCGTACCCAGGCGCGAGCGCCAGACGCCTGTGTCGTCGACGGACTGCTCCTCCACCTTTCGCAGGCACTTGGTCCGGCACCAGCCGTTTGAGTGGTAGATGACCCGACCGCCCTCTGTGACGATGAACAGCACGTCGCCGGGAAGATGACCGTGCGGGCCTTTGCCGTGCGGGGCTGCGGCCATCACGGTCGCCACCGTGTCGAAGTCATGGCTCAGTTGCAGGGTCAGGGCGCGCTCCAGCCGGACGCGCACAAAGGCGTATACGCCGACAGAGACGCTCGAAAGCAGTAGGAGCAGTGCCGCCGAGTACCAGAGAGACAGGCGAAATCGAATGGTCAGTCGCTTCATCATCGTGGCCGGTCCTCGCCCACCATGAAGCCAACACCGCGAAGCGTCCGGATCAGCGGTGTGCCGAATGGCTCGTCGATCTTCCTGCGCAGGCGGGCGACGTGGACGTCGATCACGTTGTCGAGAGGCGTTGCCCGCTCGCTCACCTGCCAGACGTCGCGCGCCAGCATCTCACGCGAGACCACCTCCCCCGGCCGCTGCATCAGGTACGCCAACAGGTCGAACTCCTTTGGCGTGAGCTCGATTGGCTGGCCTCGCCGTGTGACCCTGTGGCTGGCGCGATCGAGCTCCAGATCGGCCACCTTTGCCTTCGCGGCCGCCTCGGTCTGGTGACGCCGCGAGAGCGCCCGGATGCGCGCAAGGAGCTCGGGGAATGCGAACGGCTTCACCAGGTAGTCGTCCGCACCGGCGTCCAACCCAAGGACGCGGTCTTCGATGGAGTCCTTCGCCGTCAGGATCAAGACCCGCGTCTGAAGACCGCGCTGGCGCAGCGCAGCGAGGATCTCGATCCCCCCACGACCGGGCAACATCAGGTCGAGTAACAACAGGTCGAAGTGCTCAGTCGTGGCGAGAAAGAAAGCATCCTCGCCGGTGTGCGCGACTGTGACCTCGTAGTGCTCGGCCTCCAGCCCCTGCTTGAGGGCCTTTGCGACCTTGACTTCGTCTTCTACGAGCAGGATTCGCAACGCGCTGGCCTCTCGATGGGGAAGCGCCCGAAGTCGGCGAGCCTTGTGCGCACTCGGGCAAGCATACTACTCGGGCAACCCGCGCCTGATCTCGTCGATGACCCGCGCGGAAACCCAGTACACGTAGCCAGTTCCGTTCTCCCGCAGGCGCGTGAAGAACAGGTACTTTCCGTCAGGACTGGCTGTGGGACACAACACGGCCATGGCATCACGGTTGACGCGCGGACCGAGGTTCACGGGCGCCCCCCACGATCCGTCTGGCTTGCGGAAGCTGATCCAGATGTCGTTCCTCGTGTAACTGCCGGTCCTCGGCGAGTTGAACAGCATGTAGCTCTCGTCAGGCGACACGAACGCGTGGGAGGCACCGCCGACATTGATCGGCGCGCCGACGTCGACGGGATCCGCGAAACCGTCGCCCTTGAGTCCCGCCATCTGGACACGGGCCGCGTCCCACTGGCCAACCCGAGAGAAGTAGAGGTGGCCCTTCGCAGTCACCGAGGGGTAGTACTCGATCTCGGGAGTGTTGATTGAAGCAGGAAGGCGCGTGGGTTCCGAGAACCGGCCGTCGGCAACGCGCACGAAGAAGAGGTCTCCCTCGTCGTAGTAGAACAGACGTCCCTGCTGCGGGTCAAAGGAGACCTCCTTGCCACGGAAGCTCGTCTCCTGCGCCTCCGACCAACCGCTGGCCCCGCGGGTCATGCGGAAGGACGTCTTGTCGGGATATCGGGAGAAGATCAGCGACCTCCCGTCCGACGAGAACTGGACCGCATGGGTGTTCTTGCCGTCCACTGACACGCGCCCTGGCGCAAACACCTTGGGTTCGTCGCCGGGCGGGGTCTCTCCCAAGTAATCGCAGACGAACGGGGTTGGCGCCTGCGCGGCTGCCGACGTCACAGCCACGAGTGCGAGAAGACAGACGATCGCGACTGCTCTCCTCACTTGGGATCCTCTCGTCGGTGGCCGCTCTTGAGACCCTGGTCCTGAACGGTCTTCGCCTTCAGCTGCTCGATGATTCCCGCGCTCACCCAGAAGACGTCCTCGTCATGCTCGGGAGTCCAACGCGTGAAGAACAGGTACTTGCCGTCTGGCGACACGGTCGGGAATCGCTCCAGTACTTTGGAATTGATCGGTTCTCCCAGACTGACTCGGTCTGTCCAGCGCCCATCGGGCTGCCGGAAGCACACGTAGAGATCGCCATAGTCGTCCTTGGGGGTCATGCGTCTCGAGCAGAAGATCAGGTAGCTCTCATCGGGCGCCACAAAGGGCGTCCAGTTGAGGATGCCACCCGGGGCGTTGATGCTCGACGGCAGCAATTCCGGTTTCGCGTACTCGCCGTTGATGAGCTCCGACCGGTAGATGCCGTAGTTGTTCCACAACCCCAGTCCTGCCGCGTAGCCAAGGAAATAGAGTGTGCCACTGCGTGTGATCGAGAGGTTGTAGGCAAACTTCAGTTCGGGGAAGCGGCTGACAATGCGGACGTACTTCTTCTCTCCCCAGCCATCGCCTTGCTTCTCGAGGAAGTACGGGTCATCCCCTTCTCCCTTGCTGTCGAAATAGAGTCGTTGGCCGTCGGGGGAGAACACAGGCCCACCCTCGTATGGTGAGACCTCGGGCGGCGTCCATCCATCTCCAACGCGCCGCGCGGTCATGACCGAGACATGCCACTTCTTCTCGCTATCGAGTCGGTTCGTCTGCCAGAACACCTCGTTGCCGTCGGGAGAGAACGTCGGCGCGCCGTGCTGCTGGTCATCGGTCGAGACGATTCCACGGGCAAAGACCTGCGGCATTTCTCCCGGCAGGGGCTGGCCGAGATACGCCCCGGAAAGGGAGAGTGCATCTGTCTTGGGCGGCGGTGTCGCCGATGCCTGGTCCGGGAGGTAGTGAAACCGCTCGCCCACTGCTATACCGCCCTCGGGGAAGGCCACAGGCACATGGCGCGCGCGCAGGACTTGGACGCACTTCTTGTGTTCCTCGGTCGCGAGGTCGTCGCCGATCAAGTAGACAGCCTTCGGCGCTAGCTGATCGAGCAGGTAGAGGTAGGGTTCATAGGCAATATTCAAGTGACGACCTTTGATCGGCAAGATCGCGATATCGATCGGCCCGAAGGGCTTCAGGAAGTCGATCTCTTTGCGATATTGGTCCATCTGCGTGGGATCGTTGCGGGACGCATGGAGTCCGGCGTGAAAGACCTTCACTCCATCGACTTCGACGAGATAGCCCAAGCCTTCGCCGCCGGTGAAGATCCGATACATCTCCGGGACGTGGATCGCCGGAATCGTGTGCACCTTGATGTCGCCGACGGAGAGACTCTCGTTGGCACCGGCCAGACGATAGGGCGGAAGGTCGCCACGGCCCGCATCGTCAGCGGTCGGCTTGAAGCTGAGCACAAACTCCGCGCTCGGGAACCGTCGCGCCAATTCGGAAACGCTCGGCCCAGATCCCGGGCGTGGCATTCTGGTGATCAACGCCGAGATCTTCTGACCCGCCAGCTCGCGCGGGTTCAGCAGCCCGTTGGCCAAGCCTGCCTCCGGTGATTCGTCGATCCCGGGCGGATCGAAGAGAAGCAGGTGTCCCTTCGTCTTCACCGCATATCCGGTACCCGGCGCGCTGCCGCCCAAGAACCAGAGATGAGCTTCGCCTTCCTGGAGCGCTGCGGTGAGCTGCGGCGCCGTGCCGTAGTTCGCTTCTACGATGGCGCTTTGCCTTGCCCCCGCGGCAATCAAGGCATCGGCAGTTCTGCGATGGCCATGTCTGGCGGCATAGTAGAGCGGCGTGTGGCCGTATTCGTTGACGGCATTGACGTCGGCACCGCGCTCGACCAGGAGCCGTGCCATGCCCGTCGAGCCCTGCACAGCCGCGATGTGAAGCTCGGTGTTGCCGAAGCTGAACGGCTGAAGCTTCGCGCCGCTCTTGAGAAGCAGCTTCACCATCTCCGCGCTTGAGTCGCCTGTGCGGTAGATGAGCGTCTGCAGGATAGTGCCCCAGTCTCCACGGGCGTTGAGGTCGGCGCCATGTTCAATCAGGAGCTTGGCAGCATCCAGTCTGCCCATGGATGCAGCCTGATGCAGCGGCGTGAGCCCGAGGTAGGCGCGCACGTTCACGTCAGCCCCCTTGGCGATGAAACGCTGCATGAGGTCGACACTCCGGAGGGCAAAGTACACCGGTGAACCACCACTCGTGTTCCGGGCGTTGATGTTGGCGCCCTTGTCGATGAGGAAGTCGGCGACTGCTACCCGCGGAACGTTGGCGGGCGGCCCCCAACAGGCGCTGATCAGCGGCGTGTTGCCGTCACTGTCTTTCGACTCCAACAATGCCGGGTCGGCTTCGAGCAGCGCCTTGACCCTGTTCAGGTCACCGGACGCGGCAGCGTCGTGTATCTCTCCCGCCTGCAGGCTGGTGGCGGCCAGCATTGGGGCGACGAAAGCGAGCAACAGTATGCGAATACGCAGGCGTGCGAGACGACAGGAGGGATTCTTCATTTGCGATCCTTTCCCGTGATCATCGGTTGACCGTCTTCGGCTGCGCGCATGTGGCATCGAAGAAGTCGAACACGGCAGCGAGGGCCTTGGTCCAGATCGCGTCATGCGTGGTCTCGGGGTACTCGACGTAGCTGAAATCGGTGAAAAGCTCCTTGGCGAGCGCGCTCGTGCGCCGCGCTTCTGCCACAGAAGAATCGCTGGCGCCGGCCGAGAAGAGGATCCCGAGGTGGGCTGCGTTCCGGGTTTTGTCCCGGTCTAGCCACTCTGCGCTGCCTGCAACCGGTGCGATCGCGCAGAACAGCTCGGGATGTGCCATCGCGATGTGCCAGACCGCGTCGCTCCCGACTGACCAGCCTGCGAGGAACACGCGCTCGGTATCGACTGAGTAGACGCTCTGGACCCGCCGCAGAACGTCGAGCACGTCGGCCTCTCCGTGTGGCGACAGAAACTCGCCGAAGCTCCCGCCGCGGCCACTCGGGCAGGCCACGATGTAGCCTCTCTCCTGGGCCAGCCTCTTGAGGCGGTTGTCGTCCTGTGCTCCACCGTTCGAGAAGTTCGCTTCCCAATCGAAGTAGGTGCCAGGGCCTGCACCGGAATGAATAGCGATGATGACCGGATAGCGGCGAGTGGCGTCATAGCCAACAGGGACAAAGATGCGATAGCGCACCAGCTCGCCATCAGGCGCGAGATACGCCTGCTGCGTGTCACCTGACGGGTGAAGCGGAGCATCGCTGCCGCGGGCCAGGGCCGTTGCGAGAGATTCGGCCAGCACGACGTCCTCGGGGTAGCGCAGGGGGCCTGCGAAGGATGGGAAGACCATCGCCGGCCGCCCTGCGGCGCGCGCGTTGACCGTGCTCCAGTACATGCCGAACGGATGAGCGCGACGCTGCCAGGGTCCATCGAACCGCGACCGCTCGGCCTCGAGCGCCCGTGTGTGATGTCGGACGGTTTCGAGCGCAGCGACGGCAGCAGGGGTCTGTCGCGTCGCGGCCGCCGTCGCCGTGAGGGTCGCAAGATCGGCTTTCAGTCGCGCCAGGCGCGGCTCGGCATCCCTCGCGACGACGACGGCGTACCGGAACTCTGCCAGCGTCTCGCCGGTCGTGGAGTCGAGCCGATAGCCGACCGCAACGATGCCCTCATTCAGGCCGGCGGTCGGGAGCTCGAAAGACGTCATCGCAAGCTCGGTGAGGCGGCGCGTCTGCTCGCTACCCGCCAGGATCCCGGATCTACTTTCCAGCCAGCAATGAGCGGTGTACGCGCCGGCCAGAGGATGACCAAGAGAGAACAGTGGGTGCGCGGTCAGCGCGAGGGACTCTCCACTGCTGAATATGGCGCGGTTGAGGGAAACGTCGAGGCTGGCCGCCACCTCGAAGGCCTCGACCCGCTCAGGTCCGTGCGCCAGGCCAGCTGCTCGTGCATAGAGACGAAACGCCTTGTACTGATCGCCCTTCCTGTAGGCCGCGCTCGCTGCAGCAAGCAGTTCACTCACGCCGTCTGGAATCCCCCGGCCAGACTCCTTCAGACGATTGACGAGACGCGGGACGTGAAAGTCCAACATCATCGCGTCATGCTCCGTGACCTCGCCCACTCGCGCCCCGCCGAGGGCGAGTAGCTCGCTCGTAGCGCTCGTGGACGCTGCCACCTGCCTGCCTGTTGTGTTCAGCCAGACGTCTGTCACGGTCGTGGCCGGGAGCGCGAGCACGTGCGATGCGATGATGTCTGGCCGGCCGTCGCGGTTGAGGTCTGCCACTTCCAGCCTGTACGTGTTCGCGGCCCCAAGCCGAGCTCCGCTGTCCCTGAACCGTCCATGGCCATCGTTCAACCACACCTTGATCGGCCCACCCACGTCGGGCAGATGGAAACCGGCCACAACCAGGTCGAGGTGTCCGTCGCCGTTGAGATCGACCGCCTTGGCATCGCCGGCGCGGCTGCCGAGGTCCTGACCTGTATCCACGAACCGCCCTGTGCCGTCATTCAGGAAGACCTTGTTGGTATTGCCCCACTCACCCTGGTCGCTGAGAAAGAGGTCCAGCGAACCGTCGCCATTGAAGTCGGCCAGCACGACGCTTCTAGTCAGCGAGTGGGCGATCTCGTGACGGCGACAGTCGAAGCCGCCACGACCGTCGCCGAGGCAGATGAGATTCGGCGTGTGACCGTCGTTGGGTGGCACGTGAGGAACGCCGACATAGACGTCGATCTTGCCGTCCCCGTTGATGTCGCCCACTGCGTAGGTGCTCTGGCCCCACCCGCCCAGGCCTCGGTGGGTATTGCTGAAGCTGCCGTGGCCGTCATTCAGGAGGATCCGATCGTCAGCCTGGCTACCGGAAATGATGTCGACAGCCCCGTCTCCGTTGAGGTCGGCAAGAAAGACGCTCGCCATGTCGATGTCGGAAGGGGCCGTGCCCTTCTTGATGAAGTGGTGGTGGCCGTCGTTGAGAAGGACAATCCCGTCGCAGAGAACGTCGACCAACCCGTCGCGATTGAAGTCGGCGAAGTACGCTTGCTTGTCCGCGGGCCCGAATGAGGTTTTGCTCCTGCTGAACCGGCCTTTGCCATCGTTGGTCCACAGCGCGCCCTCGAAGTAGGCGTCCGGGGCGCCGTCACCATTGATGTCTGCCAGCCTGAGGTTCCAGGATTGGTTGTTGTTGCCGAGACGCTGGCCACTGTCGACGAACGAAAGCCCGGGCGCCGGGCCGACGGCTGCGCTCACTGCGAGATCATCGGCGGCCAGAAGGACGCCGGACCAGCCGGCAATGGACGTCGGCATCGACAGAACCAAGACGACGACGGCACACAGGGTCGATCTCATTGGCGCTCTCCATCACTGCGCACGCGGACGCCCGCAGCGCAGCCATGGTAGCCATGGTGCCGCCACGCCTGCACCTGAAGATTTCCTGACCGGTGTGGTTAGGTTTTGGTCACGACGTTCGCTTCGCGCGGAGGGACCGCGCGGTTGGATCGGTGGCGCGCCGAGTCCGGTCTATCCGAACAGCATGCGGTCCGCGCACTTGAGGTCTTTGGGGTCAAAGTACGGTTTGGCCCAAGCGTCTGTGGTCGAGAGGAACCAGCCGGCCGACACGGCCTCTTGCTTGGGGGATGTCGCTGGCTTCTTTGGCTTGGCCGGCCTCTTGCCGGTCCCGCCACCGGTCGCGCAGCGGTCCAGGAACTGGAAGTGATCGACCAGGCCCAAGGCCTCGATCGCAAAGGCGGTCGCGACGTCGCTGTCGTGAATCGCGAGCAGGTTGTCGCCGTTGGCCTCTTCGCCGCCGCTGGCCAGATTCGACGAGCCGCAATAGACCACTGCGTCGGGCTGCCCGAAACCGCACACCACAAACTTGTGGTGCACCTGGTGCCCGAGGCCCACGCCCGGAACCTGATCAAAGGGGGGCGGCAGGACCGTGCTCGCCGGTTTGCCGCTCACCAAGACCCCTGTCCTCTTGCCCGGCTCATATAGCACGATGCCTTTCGGACTGTCGGAGATGCCGAAGCTGAAGATGGCCTGGTCGTTGTGCAAGTCGTTCAGCGCCTGATAGACCGGGCTTGTCCCGTTATCGATCTGCATCACGGCAAAGAGCACGCTTCCGCCCTTGTCTTTCGCGCCTTCATCCTCGATGCGCTTGGCCATGGCCTGCAACAGCTCAGCCACGTAGGCGGGCGCATGCGGCGAGAAGTTGATGTCCGCCGCCGGCACCCCGCCTGTCGAGAACGTGAAGGCCTGGCTGGCGAGCGACGACTGCTGGAACGCGGGCTTGCTCGCCTTGTCAGTCCAGGCCTCCTCGAAGACCTCCGCGTACTTCTTGGCAACAGCGCGGTCATCGAACACCAGCACGTGGTTCGAGTTGACGTAGAGGCCTGTCACCGAGAAGTTCGTGGAACCGGTGAGCACCCGCAGCGGGCCTTGGGCATCGGAAACAATGAAGACCTTGTCGTGCGCGTAGCGTCCGAACTTGCCGCGCAGGATCTCTGCCTGGCCCTGCTTGGCCGCGTTGAAGGCTTGCTCGAACTGATCCTCCGGCTTCCCACCGTGTGCGTCATGGTGCAGCGCAGCGTCATCGAGGATTATGCGCACGCGCCCCTGTTTGGCCAGATCGAGCAGGCGCCGCATGGCGTCGGGCTCGTTCAAGTCGTAGGCGAACGCGTCCAGGCGCAGCTGCGTGTCTGCCAGCACCCTGTCGAGCAGCTCGACGATCAGCTCCCGCGCAGTGAAACCGAGCCACTCGTACTCGTCGGCAAAGGTGTACTTCTCCCCCTCAGCGTTCGTGCCTGACGGCTGCGAAGTGTCGAATAGCAGCTGTTTGTCCTTCGGACGGATGAGCGCGGCCTTGCCGAAGTGATGCACGAACGCCTGCGACTGTGTGAAGCCGCGCGTGAAACCGAGCTGGAGTGCGCCCTTGCGGAACGGGACCACGTCGATTTGCACGGCCGCGCTCTTGGCCGGGTCCAGTGGCTGCAGGGACTTCTTGGCGTTGAAGTAGCGCGGCGTGACCGTGTAGGTGTACTTCCCCATGAAGGGCTTGAGCCCTTGATGGACCGAGCCAGGCACGTGGATCCAGCGGAACTTGTGGATTGGGGCATTGAGGCTCGAGCTCGGTGGCTCCTTCGGATCCTGGGCATGGTCGCCCGGTGTCTCGAACTGCAGCTCGTTGTGAATGTAGTAGGGCGTCTGACCGTCTGGCTCACAGCGCAGCGTAAAGCCGGCGAGATTCTTCATGGCGGCCTTGTCGAGGTCGAACGCCAACAGCGTCTTGGCGTCCCCTGCGTATGCCTTCAGTGACATTGCTCCCTGCCGGCTGCTCACGCTGGTCATATCGTCCTCCATCGTCTGTGTCAGCACCGAGTGTTCGGTGCTGACACAAGAAGTTCCATGGCAATACTATTCTGGCAACAAATTGGATTGCGGTCGTTGTGGGGCTGCCGGCGGCGGCGGCCAGGGCGCTTGCACCCCTCGTGGAACAGGCGTAGCGTGGTCTTAGTAGAGACCGGAGGCGCAAAGAGTGCTGCGAGGGTTTGGACGGCCCAAGAATGCCGCCACGCGGTTCGTGTCGGTGGGGTCGATGGGCCAGCGTACCTCTCTCGGAGAACTCATGACCCAAACCTTGAGTTTATGGAGGTGTCGCGTGAAGAAGACTCTGTGGTGCCTAGCAGTTCTCGCGTGTGTGACGGCTCTTGCTGCCTGGGCAGCGGAGCCGGCCAAGCCAGCAGCCGCGCCAGCCATGACCGTTCAGGAGAAGGCCGCCCTTGCCAGACAAGTCGATCTCTTCACCCAGATCGCCGCTGCCGGTGAAACTGAGAAGGACCCGCTGTTGCTGCTCAGCGCGGTGAGGCTCCTCGAGCAGATTCCTCCATCTGCCGGCATCGCAAAGCCCGGCGCCACGGACAAGAGCAAGTTCACCCGCGAAGCGCTCTTGAACGAGGCGAAGGAGTATGCCGCTGGCGACGCCGAGCTGCTCTCCGTCATCGCCAAGCTCCAGGACGCGCCTGAGCCAACGGCCGTGCGCGGCTGGCGTCACCATGGCGACGGTCCTGGCTACTACTACGACCGGCGCTATCACCATCGGCGCTTCGGCTGCGACTGGGTGCGCGAATGCGGCCGCCACGGTTGCGACTGGGTGTGCCGCGGTGAAGGGCGCCACCGGGACTGGGACTAGGAAATCACTGCTCTGACGTACGCCCTGTCTTCCTCCCCTCTCGCAACGGGAGGGGAGGAAGGCGGAGGGCGAGTGATACGAGTCGTCCGGGAATGGACGAAGTCGCGGAGGTCCTATGAAGGGAACGCGCCCCTGGATCCTGTTCTCCCTGATCTTCGCGGCAACGCTTCTCGCGAGCCCTCTTGCGGCACAGCCAGTACCCGACAACGAACCTGCTGCGGCCAATCAGCTTCTGAAAGAGGCGGCCGCACTCCAGCAGGATCAGAAGTTCGATGAAGCCACGGCCAAGGCCACACAGGCGCTCGAGATCCGGACGCGCCTGCTCGGCAAGGAGCACGCCGACGTCGGTGCGATCTATCACCTGATCGCCCAAATCCTGCAGGCCAAGGGCGACTCCGCGACCGCGGACGCGTACGCCAAGCGCGCGTGGGGGATTCGCGAAAAGGCGCTTGGCAAGGACAGCAAGGAAGTCGCGGAGACCCTGACGCTGCTCGGACGCATCGCGCTCTCGACTGCGCAGTACACCGATGCTGAGACGCGCTGCGATGCCGCTCTCGCCATCGGCGTGGCCAAGGCGGGCCCGGACGATTTGTCCGTGGTGCCCGCGCTCGCGTGCCTCGGCCAACTCGCCTCGGCCCAGGGCCACTACCCAGCGGCCGAGCAGCACTTCAAGAAGGCTGTCGAGATCCGGCAGAAGAACCTCGACATCGACCACCCTGACACGGCCCAAAGCATGGGCCTGCTCGCAGGCCTCTACGTCAAGACCGGAAGGTATGCCGAGGCCGAGACGCTCTATCGCCGGGTCATCGCCATCCGGGAGAAGGCGCTCGGGAAAGACCACCCTTCGCTGGCCTGGAATCTCGACAGCATGGCCGAGCTGTACGAAGCCATGGGCCGAGACAGCGACGCTGAACCCCTGTACCTCCGGGCGCTTCAGATCAGACAAGCGCGCCTGCCCAAGACCCATCCCCAGATTGCCCGTTCACTCATCGCCCTGGCAGAGCTTTACAGGAACACGTCGCGACCGGATCAGGCCGTGCTGTTCTGCGACCGCGCCGACGAGATCCTGCAGCCGGGTGAGGATCCCGAAAGCCTGGCAGCCGCCAGCGTCAAACTGATTCGCGCTGAGCTGGCCCTTGATCGGGCCGACTATGACAAGGCCGAGCCGCTCGCCAAGAAGGCGCTGAGCATCCGCGAGAAGAAGTCCGGACCGAATCATCCGTTGACAGCGGACGCCCTGGCTGTGCTGGGCCGCATCGCCTCTGCGCGTGGCAAAACCGATGACGCCAAGGCGCTGCACACGCGCGCCCTCGAGATCCGGGAGCGCGCGCTCGGACCGGAGCACTTGGACGTGGCACAGAGCCTGGCCTCACTGGGAGGCGTGGCCCTTGCGCAAGGCAAGTATCAGGAGGCCGAGGCGTTCCACAAGCGTGCGCTGGCCATCCGCGAGAAGGGCCTGAGCGCCGAGCACGAGGACGTCGGCCGCAGCCTTGCCCAGCTCGCGCGGGTCTACTTTGCCACGGGTAGATACGCCGACGCAGAGCCGCTGCTCAAGCGCTCGATGAAGATCGCCGAGTCGACGCTGGGACCGGACCACCGGCAGTACGCCCGGAATCTGAGCGCCATGGGCGAGTTCCAGGAGATGCTGGGCAACTACGCCGCGGCAGAGGAGCTGTACAAGAAGGCGCTCGAGATCCGGCGCACGCAGCTCGGCGCGGACCATCCGCAGGTCGCGGCCTCGCTCCGGAACTTGGCCGAGTTGTATCAGACCATGGCCAAGTACCAGGATGCCCTGCGCATGGCCACGACTGCGCTGGAGATCTGCGAGAAGAAGTACGGCACGAGTCACCCCAGCATCGCCGCCACTCTGGACACACTGGCCGACATTCGCAGCGCGCTCGGCGAGTACGACCTCGCCGAACAACTCGCGCGCAAGGCATTGATCATGCGCGAGGCGACGCGTGGCAGAGACCATCCCGAGGTGGCCGAGACCAAGCAGCGCCTCGGCAGCGTCCTCAGAGCCACTGGACGCAACGCTGACGCAGAAGCCCTGTTCAAGGACGCGCTCAGGATCCGCGAGGCAGCCCTAGGCCCTGATCACCCGCTGGTCGCCGAGACACTCTCCTCGCTGGCGGGTCTGGCCTCGGCCACTGGCAGATATGCCGAGGCCGAGACGCTGCTCAAGCGTGGCCTCGACATTCGCCAGCGGGCTCTGGTGCCCGAGCACGAGGACATCGCCTCCAGCCAGGCCAGTCTCGCGCGCCTGTACATGACCCTCGGGAGATACGCCGAGGCTGAGCAGCTCCTCACGAGGTCCATCCGCATCCGCGAGAAGATCTTGGGCGCCGACCATCCGCGCTACTCCGCTGCCGCCAGCTCCATGGCCACGCTGTACGAGGACATGGGCAAGCACCGCGAGGCAGAAGCGCTGTACGCGAAGGCGCTCGAGATCAGCACCAAGGCGCGTGGGAGCGAGCATCCGAGCACGGCGCGGGTCATGACCGCGTTGGCAGGCCTCTATCTGAAGATGGGCCGCTACGACGAGGCCGAGAAGCTCGTGCAGAAGGCCATTCGCATCCAGGAGGAGAAGGTCGGAAAGGAAACCCCAGCGACTGCACGGAGCTTGCAGGTGCTGACCGATCTGTACATCGAGCGCGGCGCATACGCCGAGGCCG
>Ga0302323_100002159_pt1 | contig 15985 bp, 15 predicted proteins | sample Fen_T0_3_FD_201950 | JGI IMG/M metagenome (GOLD analysis project Ga0302323, IMG submission 201950) | Peat permafrost microbial communities from Stordalen Mire near Abisko, Sweden - Fen_T0_3 | ecosystem: Environmental > Terrestrial > Soil > Wetlands > Permafrost | place: Sweden: Abisko... | reverse complement strand
CGTCAAAATCTCGCGCAAACGCCGCGGGCCTTCTTCGAAGGGGATCACGAACTGATACTGCGTGAAGCCAGCGGGGCCGTAACCGCGGTTCCAATGCGCCAGCATGTCGAGCGGGTAAGTGAACCCCTCGTAATGGCTGAGCGCCGCACCGCGCGCCTGGATCGCCTGTAAGAGCGCGTTGACCACGCGAATGGTCAAACGATTGAGCGTCAGCGTCGGCAGGTCGAAAGGCACGGTCAGCTTGGGCGGCCCGGAAACACGCAGCGGATCAGCGGCCAACGGTGCGGGCAATTCCTCGCGGCGCGCGTGATCGCCGAGCGCGAGCACGCCGCGCCCGAGCCGAGCTCCAGTGGCGAATACATCCAACGTGGCCACCGAATACGGAAATTCGTGATCGTATTCTTCGAAGGCAGCCAGCATGCCCTCCAAATCGTTCACGCGAATCTTCCGCTGACGAAAATAGGTCGTCTCGATCTTCTTCAGGCGGATAGTCGCGGTCAAAATCACGCCCAGCAGGCCCATGCCGCCGAAGCTGGCCCAAAACAGATCCGAGTTCTCGCTGCGGCTCGCGGCCAAGACTTCACCGCTGGCGAGCAAGACCGTGAAGCTGTCGACGCAGCTGCTGAACGAGCCTTGCACGTGATGCGCTTTGCCGTGGACGTCATTGGCGATGCAGCCGCCGACGGTCACGAACTTGGTGCCCGGGGTAACCATCGGGAACCAGCCGCGCGGCGCGAAGTCGCGCAAGACGTGCTCGAGGCTGACGCCGGCCTCGCAAGTCAACGTGCCACTCGCGTCGTCGAACGCGAGGTAGCGGTTGAAGCGTGTCATGCCCAGCACGCGCCCCCCGGAGTTGAGCGCCGCATCGCCGTAGCTACGGCCCAAACCGCGCGCCACGGTGCCTCGTGGGTCGAGCGAACCTTGAACCTGATCCTGGAGTTCCGGTTCACGCACATCACAATCGACGCGCTGATTGGCTCCCCAACCGGAAAGCCGGATCAGGTAGGGCTGGGCCGCCGCGGCCTGTACCTTCTTCAGGCTATTCGGTTGCTCCAGGTCATAAGTCTTACCCAAGCCATCCATCCGAACGGTCCTAGCAGGCCGCCTGCCAGTCGGCAAAAGAAGCCTGGCTTGGCTCTTTCACGGCCCCCGCCCAAGAGTGATACGCTAGGCCTCGAATGACCTTCGAGCGCATCCGGCATCGGCTCCAGAATGGGCGGCCGTTGGTCGTCGATTCGGACACCGGAGCCTCCTTCCGCGCGCGCGGTGTCGAGCTCGATTCACCCGGATCGCTGGGGCTGATGCTCCGTGAGCGCCCGAGCGAGGTTCTGGCTCACTACCGCACGGAGATTCGCTCCCGGGTGGACGTGTTGTCGGCGCTCACGGCGGACACGACGCCGCGCGCGCTGGCCGAGGTCGGCATGGAGCACCGCTCCGCGCAGCTCACGCGCCGCGCGGTGGAACTCGCGCTCGAGGCAGCCGCCGAAAGCGAGAAGCCGGTCGCCGTGGCGGGCGTGCTCGGCTCCGATATGGTGAGTCCGGTCGCGGCTGATCGCATCCACGACGAGTTCGCCGAGCATGCCGCGCGGCTGGCCGCCGCCGGGTGCGAATTGATCTTGGCCCGCGGCCAAGGCTCACGGCTCGGCTTGATGGCCGCAGTGGTAGCTGCCGCGCGCACCCAACTCCCAACCTGGGCCGTATTGGAATTCGCGTCCCGTGACGAGCTGACCAGCGCGGACAAGGCAGAAGATCTGGTGAACGCATTGGCCGAAGCAGGCGCCAGCGTGATTCTGTTCGAAGTTGCCAAGGTCGACCTGGGCTTGGCTTACTTGGAACGTTTTCGCCCCGCTTTCGAGCTGCACGGGATCGCGCCTGGGGTGCTCCTGGCAGGCAGCGAGGCGAGCCTGCGAGGCTTTCATGACGAAACGTCGAACCCCCAGCGTTGGGTCGCGCGCGCAGTCGACTTGAGTCTGGGAGGCGCGCGCGCCATCGGCGGCGGCGCGGGTACGACCGAGGCGCACACCCACAGCTTGGCCCAGGCCCTAGGGTCCATGCATCCCTCGCTCCCGCCGCCAGGAAGCGAGAGCGACCTCGACCCAGGTCCGCGCGACTGGTAAACGCTCGAAGCGACGTTTTTAGTTCGATCGTCCAGGCACCAGCTTGCGCTCCGTCAAGCTTGCTCCAGGACTAGCCTCTCCGAGAACGGATCACAGTGGATTCAACCGACGACCAGCGCCTGCTCCGGACGAGCGATGACTTGCTCGAGCTCTTCCAGCACGCCGAAAAGCCGAGATCCGAGTATCGAATCGGGACGGAAGCCGAGAAATTTGCGGTCGATAGCCAAACCGGCGCGCCGCTCGAGTACGACGGCCCGCGCGGGGTGACGCGCATCTTTGCTGACTTCGTGAAGCGGGGCTGGCGTGAAGTGCGGGAGACCGAAGACGGCCCGGTGATCTCACTGCTGCGTGATCAGCACTCGATCACACTCGAGCCCGGCTCGCAGTTCGAGCTCAGCGGCGCGGCCGTGAGCAGCATTCACCAGACGCGGGCCGAGTTGGACGAGCACTTTGCGGAGCTCGCGGACATTTCGAAAGAGATGAATTTGACTTGGTTGGGGGTGGGCTTTCATCCCCTTGCCAAGCAATCAGATCTCGGTTGGGTGCCCAAGCTGCGTTACGCAATCATGCGCGAGTATCTGCCCCCGCGCGGCAATGGCGGCCTGGACATGATGCGCCGCACGGCGACCGTACAAGGCAATTACGATTTTTCGGACGAGGCGGACGCACTCAAGAAGCTCGTGGTCTGCCTCAAGCTCGCGCCGCTGGTGAACGCATTGGGCGCCAATTCCCCGTTCGTCGAGGGCAGGCTCTCTGGCTACAAGAGCCGCCGTGGCCTCACTTGGCTGAACATGGATCCCGAGCGCTCCGGTCTGATCCCGACGCTCTTGCGGAACCCCAAGCCCGGCTATCGAGACTACGCCGAGTGGGCGTTGGATGCCGGCATGTTTTTGTTCAAGAGGAACGGCCGCGTGGTCCACAACACGGGCCAGAAGTTCCGGGACTTCATGCAAAACGGCTTCGAGGGCGAGCGCGCCACGTTTGGTGATTGGAAGATGCACCTGAACACGCTCTTCCCGGAAGCGCGCCTGAAGAGCACCCTCGAAGTGCGCAGCAGCGATTCACTCCCATCGCGCCTCGGCTGCGCGGTGCCCGCCCTGTTCACCGGCATCCTGTACGACGAACAAGCGCTCTCCGAGGCGGATTCATTCGCCCGGGAACTCGATCTCGACGCCTTGCAGAAAGCCCGCCCCTCGCTGGTCAAAGACGGCCTAGCCGCCCAAGTCGGCGATCGCCCGATGCAACAACTGGCCGAGCGCGTGCTCGAAATCGCCAACGGCGGCCTGGCGCGGCGCAACTTGCTCAACGCCCAAGGCAAAGACGAGCGCGTTCACCTCGAGCTCCTCACGAGCCTAGTCCAAAGTGGAAAAACGCCCGCCGATGTAGTGATCGAAGGCCTCGACGCCGATTCGACACCCAGCGTCGCCGACGTGATCGCCCGCGCGCATCTGTGAGAGAAGAGGGGGCGCTCGCGCGCCAGCCACGCACCTCGCGCCGCACGCTGTTCCCGGCGAAAGCCGCCACTACGACGCTTACGCGCGGAAACGCTCCGCCCGGGTGTACTCGGCACAGGTACCGTTGGACCCAGACCGGCGCGCCCGAGCTGTGCCAGCGTGAGCCACCCCAATTTCGTTCGCGTCTGCGGCACCGAGCGTAGAACCCAGCAAAAGGCCGGCAGAAAACGCGTGCGGGATGTTGCGATGAGTCGGCTCACGAATTGCACGGAGCCCAAAGTATGGACGGACGCATTTGGGGTGTGGTGCTCGCTACTTGGTCGCTACTTGCGTGTGGGGAGACCTCTAGCGACGGAGTCGCTGGCGCCGCGGGCAGCGGCGGAGACGCCGGCGCCGTGGGCAGCAGCGGCGACGCCGGTTCTGCAGGCAGCGGTGTCGCGATCGACGGCCTAGCGGGTGCGGCAACGGCGGGTGCCGCCGGCAACGGCGGTGTTCACCTCGGGACAGGTTCTTGGGAGGTCACGGGCGTCGTGACCGTCGAGCCAGAACAGGCATATTTCTGCGAGAAAATCGACTTTGCACTGACCGTCGACGGCGACACCATCACCGTCGGCCGTGACGGTGTCATGCACTCGGCCCCGGTGCAGATCGTGGACGGCGCGTATTTGGCAACGTCGCTCGAATTGCCCAAGGGTTCGTGCAACGCGGATCAGCTCTTGGTCAATCAGCTGCGCCTGCACGGCGTCGATAATGATGGCGATGGCGAGGCAGACGCGCTCGAGGCAACGGCCACACTAGATCAGGTGTACATCGTGTCAGGGGACTCTGGAACGTATGCCAAGGTGAGCATCGCGTTCAAAGCGCTACCGGACGACTCGCAACCGAAGCTGAGCGCCCACTGGGAAATGGCGAACCCGCTCGATCGCGTAGAAGTGATCGCGTCTGAGCCTGTCGATGCCTCGACGAAAGTGACGCTGACTGGCACGAGTACTCTGCCCTTGGTCGCAACTCAGGTGAGCGATCCGCCTCCGTCCGGGGCCGTGATCGGCTTCTATTCGTCGCAGATTTTGCCCTTGGGTGGCACCTGGCAGCTCGAGGCAGAAGGCAAAGACTTGGCTGGTCATGCGCTCGCGCTAGACGCCACGAGCAGTCCTTTGAGCACCTTGACCGATCCCGGCGTGTACACGCCCGACGGCTTCGAAGGCGCGTTGAGCGGCGTGAGCGGCTCGTCCCAGACGGTCACCGGTTATGGCTCGGTCCCCGCGATCTCTGGTGAGCATTCCCTTTGGCTCGAGCCCAGCTCGCAGCTTTTGATTCACCTCCGGCGCCAAAGCAACGAGAAAAACCTGCACTTCGTCGTACGCGGCTTCGCCGCTTCAAACGGTCAGGTGAACGCGACCAAGAATGTGCGTGCAGGCGTCGTGGGCGGCACGCAGGTCGTCACACTAGAGCCCAAATACCCTTTGCCCGAGGCGCGCGATGCCACAGGCGATGTTTCGCTACCGTGGGTAGGCGGCGTTCTCGAGTTCGACGCGGTGCTCGACGAGCCCGGACAAGACGTGCTCCTGAGCATCAGTAACTCCTATTGCCAAGACTTCTTCTTTGGCTGCCGACCGTCAGCGTGGATGATCGACGATCTGACGCTCGAATGAATTTCTATGGCGCGCTTGCCACGACGCTCGAGCTGCCGCCGCAAAGAGAAAATGTGCTGTGCGAACACCAATGCCGTTCAAGACTACGGGCTCGACGGTGACTGGGGCGGACGCCCAGCGGATCGTTAGGCGGCGCTCGCGATCCGGATCTTGTCTGCCTGACCCGCGCGGTAGAACGCGCACAAGCGCTCGCGCGCTCGGCCGCGATCGTTGGCGGCGAAGACGCGCGAGACGAAGCGCGCGGCGAGGTGATGCGCGAGTCGATAGCGCGCACCCGCTTCGCTTTCTTCCGGATCGAGAAAGCGTGGGCTATCGAACATGCGATCGAGTAACTCGCGTTCACTTTCGGTGCTGAAGCCGAGGGAGAGCACGAACTTGTCGACCTCGGCTTGCAGCTCCAATTCGAGCTTTGTGACGGGCAGTGAGATGCGCGCCCGCTCGACCAAATAAAGAAAGTGACTGACCCCTTCGGCGACTTGTAGCCACACGTCGCTGAGCGCGCCGCCGGCCGGGATTTGCTTGGATTCCGGCGGCAGAACCAGCGCAATTTCGAGCTCGTCCGCCGACTCACGCACGAGCACCACTTCGCGGCTGCCTTGATCGCCATCGCGCACGAAGCGGGTCACGTTGGGCGCACGCTCGAGGCCGTAGAAGCGCTCGAGCTCGCCTTGTATGCGCCGCAGCTCGCGCTGCCTGCGACGGCTCAATGGATCCCCCCGTGCCCCCGCTGCGGCGTTAGACCTCGGCCGGCGAGTGCTACGGCGAGCGGCGCGGAGCCGGTCTTCACCCAGCGTTCGTACAAGCGCACCACTTGGCGATTCGAATTGTGCGCGGAGTTGGCTTGCAGCACGTCGGCCACGCGCGCAACGATCTCGGCGAACATCGCGAAGTTGTCCGCCAGCTCGCGGAACACATCCGGTGCGCCTGTGCCATCGCCTGCGGTTTGGCGGAGCATAGTGGCCGCTCCGTCATAGGCGCGCGCGCCGAGCGTGCGCACGTAGCGCAGTTCCACGCCGCGCGTGGACAGGTGGTCGGCGAAGAAGCCACTCGTGTAGAGCACACCGTCGCCGAGCGACCTCAAGCGCTCGAAGCGCTCGCGACCCGCCGCGTGCAAGGCCTCGTCGAGCAGCAGGGTGAGCGGTCGCTCCAGGCTGGTCGCTTCCAGGCGCTCCGGCTTGGCAAAATCGGCCAGCAGGCCTGCCAAGTAGTACTCCGCGGCCTCGGTGGCGGCGCAGTGCTGGGTTCGCACCGCCTCGTCCACCAAGTGATGGAAAAACGACTGGAGGTCACTGGCGAGGTCGATGTCTGGCTGATCCGTGCTCATGGCAAAGCTCCTTCCAAGAACGTGCACGGGCTATTCTTGGCTGCGACCTTCGAGCGACACCTGGGCACGACGCGGGGAGCGTCAAAGCTCAGACTACGAAGGCTTCCGCCAATGACCGGCACCTGCCTTAAAGGTACGGGCAGAACTGTTTCGGCGTTACATCTTGCGCTGCTCGCCTGAGCAGCCCAATTGCGCTTCCTCAGCACTCTCGGAGGTCGGCTGCCAGCCGCGCACCCGCAACTCCCCCTCCGCCCGAGCGCGCCCCACATCCGACACACCGGGGTTTTGCATACTAAGTCGCCAATCCACACTGGCTCCCTTGACAGCAGGGGGACGCTGGCTAAGTTCCTGGGCGCGCTGTTAGCACTCGCACTAGTTGAGTGCTAACCCGCAAATTAGAATAAATTCAGAGGCTTACAGCGTTTTCGGCGCACTCTGGCGTGTGATTTTCAGGGGGGAAAGCAGCATCGCTGCCGCTACCCCCCTAGGGGATCCGAAGCCCGACGACCCGACCCCGCAAGGCCTCGAGCAACCCATAACCAACACCCAATCGAGGGCACTACATGGCTACCAAAATCCGTCCGCTGCAAGACCGCGTGATCGTGAAGCGCGTCAAAGAAGAAGAGAAGACCAAGGGCGGGATCATCATCCCGGACAGCGCCAAAGAGAAGCCGATCGAAGGCGAAGTTCTCGCCGTCGGCAACGGCAAGGTGCTGGAAGACGGCAAGGTTCGCGCTCTCGACATCAAGCCCGGCGACCGCGTCCTGTTCGGCAAGTACTCGGGTACCGAGGTCAAGCTGGACGGCGAAGAAGCACTTATTTTGCGTGAAGACGACATCCTCGGCGTCATCGAAAGCTGATTGGGAGAATTAAGAAAATGGCTGCCAAAGAAATCGTTTACAAAGAAGTCGCACGTAACCTGATCTTGAACGGCGTGAACGCGCTCGCTGACGCGGTCAAGGTGACCCTCGGCCCGCGTGGTCGCAACGTCGTGATCGAGAAGAGCTTCGGCTCGCCGACGATCACCAAGGACGGCGTGACCGTCGCCAAAGAGATCGAGCTCGAGAACAAGTTCGAGAACATGGGCGCACAGATGGTGCGTGAAGTTGCCTCGAAGACCAGCGACATCGCTGGCGACGGCACCACGACGGCCACCGTGCTCGCGCAAGCCATCTTCCGCGAAGGTTCCAAGCTCGTGGCCGCCGGCCACAACCCGATGGAAATCAAGCGCGGCATCGACCGTGCCGTGGAAGTGATCGTCGAGGAGCTCAAGAAGAGCGCCAAGTCCACCAAGGACCCGACCGAGATCGCGCAAATTGGCACGGTCAGCGCCAACGGTGACACCACCGTCGGCAAGCTGCTCAGCGAGGCCATGGAGAAGGTCGGCAAAGAGGGCGTAATCACGGTCGAAGAGGCCAAGAGCGCCGAGACCTCGCTGGATGTCGTCGAAGGCATGCAGTTCGACCGCGGCTACCTGTCTCCCTACTTCGTGACCGACCCGGAGCGCATGGAAGCCTCGCTCGAGGATCCGTACATTCTGCTCTCCGAGAAGAAGATCTCGAACATGAAGGACCTCCTTCCCGTTCTGGAAGCGATTGCGCGTCAGCAGAAGCCGCTCTTGATCATCGCCGAGGACATCGAAGGCGAAGCCCTCGCGACCTTGGTCGTGAACAAGCTGCGTGGCACGCTGAACTGCGCCGCCGTCAAGGCGCCAGGCTTCGGTGATCGCCGCAAGGAAATGCTCAAGGACATCGCTGTCCTCACGGGCGGCCAGGTGATCTCGGAAGAGCTCGGTCTCAAGCTGGAGAACGTGACCATCACGGACCTCGGCCAGGCCAAGCGCGTCAAGATCGACAAGGACAACACCACGCTCGTCGACGGCGCTGGCAACAAAGAGAAGATCAAGGGTCGCCAGCAGGAAATCCGCAACCAGATCGAAAACACCACCAGCGACTACGACCGCGAGAAGCTCCAAGAGCGCCTTGCCAAGTTGGTCGGCGGTGTTGCCGTGATCAAGGTCGGCGCGGCCAGCGAGATCGAGATGAAAGAGAAGAAGGCGCGCGTCGAAGACGCCCTTCACGCCACCCGCGCAGCGGTCGAAGAAGGCATCGTCCCCGGCGGCGGCGTCGCTCTGATCCGCGCTCAAAAGGCGCTCGACAACCTGAAGCTCAGCGATGAGCAACAGGTCGGCGTGCGCATCATCCGTCGCGCCATCGAAGAACCGCTCCGCCAAATCGTGGCGAACGCGGGCGAAGAAGGCTCGATCGTCGTGCAGAAGGTCAAAGAAGGCTCCGGCAACTTCGGCTTCAACGCCGGCACCGGCAAGTACGGCGACCTGGTGGTCGACGGCGTGATCGACCCGGTCAAGGTCGTGCGTTCGGCCCTGCAGAACGCCGCAAGCGTCTCTGGCCTGATGCTCACCACCGAGGCCCTCGTGGCGGACGCCCCGAAGGACGAGAAGCCGGCAGCCGGCGGCGGCGGCGGTCACTCGCACGGCGGCGGCATGGGCGGCGACTTCTGAGCCCCCCGCTGAAAGCCACTAGCTAGCGGCTAGCGTTCGGCAAGAAGAAAGGCGGACTCCTCACGGGGTCCGCCTTTTCTTTTTTTTGTTGGTCGCGCGCCGCGGCGCGCATCGACACAGCCTTCGGCGTCGGTGGTCGGGGAGACATCGAGAGGGCGATCAGCGCTCAGTCGGGCTCAGGTCGACCAGATCGAGGGACTTTGCACACCGAGTGGTCCTCGATTGAGGACGTGGGTGTAGATGATCGTCGTCCGCAGATCACGGTGACCAAGCAACTTCTGAATCGTACGAATACCCGATCGCGTTGACCCTTACCGCTCCGAACGACCAGCTGCGAAAGCGCGAAATCCACATCCTTCACGCGCAAGCTGGCACGCTCGGACAAGCGCAGCCCTGCGCCATACAGCACTGAAGCCATCAGCCGCGACGTGCCCCTCAATTTCGAGAGCACCGCAGCCACCTCTTGGCGCGTCATCACCACCGGTAGACGCGCGGGCCGCTTGGCACGAACCATTTCCTCAATCGTCTCGAGGTTTCGCTCCGGCACGGAATAGAGAAACAGTAACGCCGCCAACGCCTGATTCTGCGTGGCGGCACTCACGCCCCGCTCGGTCGCAAGACTCGATAGAAAGGCAGAACCTCAGGCGCGGCCATATCCATGGGATTGGCGGCGCCCATGAAAAAGGATGAACCGACGTATCCATCCGACGTAGGCCGTCGCAGTTCGAGGACTGTAGTGACCCATTGCCAACCGATCCCTCACTCGGTCCAATAAGCGCCGCGGTCCCACGGACGTCGGTAACGGAGGTCGCTCGCGCTGCTCAGCCATTTGCGACTGCAGTGACCATCGGCCGTGGCAACCCAGAAGATGCGGAATTAAAGCCAATCGAAGACACTTCGGCACCGCGCAAAGGTGGCCGCCGCCAGGCCTCAAGCTGGCGCTCGCCAGTTCCCATCCAAGTCCCTCGTGCAGCCTTTCCCCCGCCTTTCTACAAAATCACAGCAGAGGACACGGCCCCCAAACCCGCTCTGCCGCCCCCGTCGGACGTGCCTCGTCAGGACTTTCTCCATCGACGCCAGAAGGGATACACAGCAGAGCTGTGCAGCAGAATTGAGAGTTGGACTGACGAGAAAGGAAGCCGCACGGCGACCGGGATGTCCGCCATTGACGTACTCCGCCATTGGCTTACACTGTCCGCGTGAGGGTCACCTGGGACCGTGCGAAGAACCTTGCCAACCAGAAAAGACACGGCATCTCGTTCCAAGAGGCCAGCGAGCTCTTCCGTTCAGGCGTCGACTATCTCGAACAGTTCGACGACGATCATTCCGACCTCGAGGATCGCTTTATCGCGATCGGACCGATTCGGCGCGGGCTCGTCATGGTCGTCTGGGCCGAGCGTGACGGCGACGTCGTGCGAATCATCTCGGCGCGCTGGGCAACCCGAAACGAGCAAACCCTTTTCCGTTCTTACATCAGGAGGCTGACGTGACCGACATGCCAGAGCTGACCCGCCGCGACTTCGCCAGGGCCATTCCAGCCAGTGTTCGCCGACGCCTCATGCGCGGCCAATTCGAGTCCGGTGATGACATCGCGGCCCTCAGACGCTTCGTCGGCTTGACCCAAGCGCGTTTCGCACGCGCCATGGGCATCAGCGTCCACACCCTCAGGAATTGGGAACAGGACCGCCGCTCGCCCGAAGGACCGGCGCTCGCATTGCTCCGCATCGCTGCTCGACATCCACGCATTCTCCGCGAGAACCTGAAAACAGCCGCCTGACAGGTCTCGACGGCGTTTAACGCGCAGTCCAACAAGCCGTTGAAGCACAGACAAAAGCGTCGCTTCGCTCGGCTTCTGCAGCTTGACATTCGTACGTTATGCAGACTGGCCTTCGCTACTTCTTGCTTGCTGTGGCCGCGGTCCAATCTTCGAGCGTGAGCCCCTTGAATCGCGCAAAGTCCTTCACGTTGGCGGTCACCAAGATTAGATCGTGAACGCAAGCTATCGCGGCTATTTGGCCGTCAACGTATGGTCCTGGACGACCAACTCGTTCTTGCCTCGCTCGCTCGAGAGCATGCCAGGTTGCAGCCTCCTGGTCGTAGGGAAGTATCGGGAACGACCTGAGGACGACGTCGCGCAAGTAGGCTTCGAGCTCGGCTTTGCGCTTGCCCGACTCAAGGCGTTCGCACCCGTAGGTCAACTCGTTCCACACCACTGACGCCGTGGCGCACTGAATTCCTCGTTGCCCGAGTCGTTGAAGAACCGCGCGGCTTGGCTTCAGCGCTATCGCTGCGGATAAAACGCTCGTATCGAGCAAATACCTGATCGTCAAATCACTACCTTGCGTCCTGCCCCGCGGTCACGAAGCGATCGAAAGTAGCGAGGCCCGACCCCTTCACCATTCGCGGGGAAGCGTTTTCGAAATTCCTGGTACGCTTCTGAAAAGCCGACTCGGTTCGCCTTGAGGCGTTCATATTCTTCGACCGACACCACAACCGCGACTGCACGACCTCGCCTCGTGAGATGCACTTCTGAACCGGCTTCCGCTTCGTCCACCAAGCTGGGCAGGTTCCGTCGCGCGTCGGCGATCGAATATTGCTTCGACATTCCGCAAGTGTACATCAACATGTACACTCCGGCAAACAGCTCCCGCTGGGCTGCCCAACAAGGCGTTGCAAGGCGTTGCAGCAGACGGGCTTGTCGGTCGCCGTGGGACCTTAAGGAAGATCTTCTCAGTCGAGTAGGGTATCGTGACAGAGGATGGCCAGACTGTCGCAGGCGATCCAGAAGCGAGGCCTGCCACGGGCACCGGTCGGGTTTCCAATTGCGGTTGTGACCGGAGCGGTCCTTGCGGCGTCGTGCGGCTCTGTCGCGCGGCTCGAGCCAGCACAGATGCCGCCGTCGTCGAGCAAGTTGACAGCAGAGGCGTCCGCGGGGGCGTGTCCGCAAAGCCGAGGGGATGAGCCAATCGCAGTCTGCAACCTGGCTTTCTCCGGCGAGTTCGAGGTACTAAATCGAAGCGACCAGCCGGTCGACGTGCTCACGCGGGTCGACGTCGAGACACGCACCGGAAGCGATTCGTGGGCCGTGACCTCAGCCTTGGTCTACCTGATTGGCGCGTGCACCCAAGGTCCACCCGAGACACGATGCATGACGCTAGCGCCTCATGCACAGTTTCGGCCGCGTCCTTGGTCGGGTTTGACCTGCTCCGGGCAATGCGGACCGACCTGCGTCGGCGATCATCGACTGCGCGGCTGGCCACTGCGTTTCGCTGTCACGTCCTGCAACGGAACACAGCGGTTCGTCGGAGACTCCTTCGCCCCTCCTGAGTTCGAAGACGTTCCCCTGTGAAGTCGCCGCCGCCCAACGAAACGTTGAAGCTCTCGTAGCAGCGTACACGGCTACGTTACCAGACGAGAGAAGCGTCTCGCTCGAGGCGTCGTCATTGGACGCGTTGACTCGACTATTCAAATCATCCGAGAGATTCTAGCCTTCTCGGATCATTGGTTACCTGGACCTGAGCGACTGGCTTGATGCAGCTCCCGAATAAACGAATAAACAAAGTTGAGCTACTCCCGCCCAATGGCCAATCGTGGCAATCATCGGAAGAACTTGTCGACACCGCGCAATCGTCTCTCGAAATTTCTAGAGCACTTGGATGCCATATTCGAGACGGAACCCGAGTTCTTTCCGTTCGAGTCCAGGCTACTTGGTTCGCCGAACCTCGCGTGCATGGTCTACCGCGATATCCCTGAAGCCGATCACGTGACGGGAGTCACCTATGGCCTATCAGAGGTGGTTCACCCCGCCTGGCGTCAGGGTAGGCCAGAGCTGATCATCTCGGTTCACTCCACCGACATTGCTTGGCCGTTGGCTGTGGCCGAAATGGCAAACCAACTCCGTGGCAAGTGCCCGTTCGGTTATGGCGATGTCATCGACTTCGGCGAAAAAATCTCGGAAGAGTCGGAGATGTCTGCCTTCTTGGTTTTCACTCCCTCCATACTCGCGCCGAACGCCTCCCTCGGTATCGATGTCGGAGCCGAGCAAGCCGTAAACATCGCAGGCATGTACCCCCTCTACGAGAGCGAGCGAGCTGTGCTCGCTGAAGTGGGGCTCGAGCAATTCTGGAAGCATCCAAACTTCGATCGGTACGACATCCATCGAGCCGCCGTGGGAAGCGCGAAGACTTCATGAGACGCTCCGCTCGATTCTCGCTGAGGAACTGGGTCGCCATTCGAGCACGCTCCACCAGGTGAAGCTGCCAACACCACTCGTGCTTGGTTCCGTTCTGGCTCATGAGCTACGCGACGAGCTCGGCGCGCCACGCCCGCTATCCAAAAGCAAATCTCACCATGGCGCCCCGGCCCAACGCCTCTAGCGCCCTGCCAACGCTGGGCAAAGCGAAGGCGGACTCCTCACGGGCCGGCTTTTCTTTGTTGTTGATGGTCACGCGGGCTGGCACGGGTCGGCAGAGCCTTCGGCGTCGCGGTTCGACATTAGCGGACCAACGGCCGACCGCTCGCCGCGGAAGCGCGCTCGCTCGCTGCTCGGTCGCTCCGCCGTTCTGCAATGTGCGCCACTTCCGTGCCAAGCGCGTCGGCATCGCTTGGCACCCGGTTACCCCAATTCTGCAGAAATGTCGTGCGCTCGCCTGGCACTCAGCTTGCGTTCAAGGCTAGACCTGAGGTCGTAGTCGAAGGGCAAGCTCCATGATGCCAAAGCAAGGCCAGATGCAGGCGGACGACGGAGCAGAACTGTTTTTCGAGGACGCCGGCGATGGGCCCGCACTGTTGCTGCTTCACGGCCTGACCGGGACGCACGACGACTTTGCACGCGTGTTCGATCTGCCCGCGCTGCGCGCGATCCGACGCGTCGTAGCGCCCGACGCGCGCGGTCACGGGCGTTCCACGAATCCGGGCGGGCGGTTCTCGTTTCGGCAGTGCGCCAGTGACGTCCTCGCACTCCTCGATCATTTGGGCATCACTCAGGTGCAGGCGATCGGTGCCAGTCTGGGTGCAAAGACACTCTTGCACGTGGCCACGCGGGCGCCGAGCAGAGTGAGTGCCATGGTTCTCGTTTCGGCAGCACCGCGGTTCCCCGACCAGACGCGTGCCCTTTTGCGCGCGGCGGCTGCCGCGCCGCACTCCGCCGAGGACTGGAGCGCGATGCGTGCTCAACACGCCCACGGAGACGCCCAAATCGAGGCGATCTGGGGCGTTCCTCAGCAGTTCGCCGATGACATCGGTGACCTGACGCTGTCCGCAATCGACCTCGCGACAATCCGGGCGAAGACCTTGATCGTTTCGGGCGACCGCGATCCCCTGTACCCAATCGAGCTCGCCATCGAGCTGTACCAAGGAATTCGCGACTCCGCGCTCTACATCGTACCCGGGGGCGGACACCTGCCCATCTTCTCCAAGGAGCGCGCTCCCTTCGTTGCCCGCGCACTCGGCTGGCTCGGCGCGGGTCCAGGCTCGCGTTGACCGGAGCCTCGCTCGTGGAGCCAGGAAGCGGCATGTTTGGGTTCCTCGAGAAGCGCCAAAGCCTCCGGTGCCGGACATCCCGTTCGACTCAACAGACCAACTCAACCAAGAAGGATACAGCCATGTCGTTCGAGCTCTACTACCACCCACTCGCGTCCTACTGTTGGAAGGCGCTGATCGCCCTCTACGAGGCGGGCCTACCTTTCGAAAAACGCGTCGTAGATCTAGGCGACCCCACACAGCGCGCCGCGTTCCTAGAGCTCACTCCGATCGGCAAGTTTCCGCTGCTCCGTGATGGCGAGTCCGGCCGTTGCATCCCCGAGTCGAGCATCTTGATCGAATACCTCGCGCTGCGCGCACCCAGCGCCGCGCAGCTCTTCCCGAGCTCACCGGAGCTCTTACTCGAAGTACGCGCCAGAGACCGGTTCTTCGATCTCTACGTCATGGAGCCCATGACGAAAATAGTCGATGACAAGCTCAGACCGGAGAACGAGCGCGATCCACGCGGGGTCGCCAATGCGCATGCCCGTCTGGATACGGCCTACGCGATCGCCGAACGCTTCCTCAGAGGATCCGGCTGGGCCGTCGGCAACGACTTCAGCCTAGCCGACTGCGCAGCCGCTCCGGCGCTATTCTACGCCGACAAGGTGCACCCCATCAGCTCTGCTTCACCCCGTGCCCGAGCCTATCTCGAGCGCCTCGAAGCGCGCTCGAGCTTCGCCCGCGTACTGCGCGAAGCGGAACCATTCATGTCCATGTTTCCCGGCTAGTCCTGCAGCCGTGATACGTCGAACGCTGGACACGCCGCCCGACTTTATGCGCGGTAGACGTGTCACCCGATTCGCACGCGCTCGGTCACCGCCGAATTGCGCGGCGTTGGCCGACAGCGTAACCTTGCGGCAGAGGTCGTCGCATGAATGTCTCCTATCGGCACACCCAGGTCGGATATTCGATGATCGCCATTCTCTTCTTCGGCGCCGCCTGTATCTCCGCATCGATCGTGTTCGGGAATGGCCCGCACGCCTTGGTTTTCGCGGTCGGCATCCTGGGCTTGTGTCTGCTCCTGTTTCCGACCCTGACCGCAGTCGTGCAGGGCGACAGACTGTGCTGTTTCTTCGGGCTAGGACTGATTCGACGGGAGATCTCCGTGCGCGATATCTTGTCGGTTGCCGTCGTCCGGAACCCTTGGAGCTACGGCGTGGGCTTGCGCTTGATTCCGGGAGGATGGCTTTGGAATGTCTCCGGAGGTGATGCGGTCGAGCTGCGGCTGCGCGACGGCAGGCGCTTTAGAATCGGGACGGACGAGCCTAGCATGTTGCGTGAAGCGATCGCGAACGCCTCACGCACGGGCTAACTCAGCGCTCCAAGAAGCGCACGTCATCGACCCAAAAGTCGAATGGAGTTTGCTCGGGGGCTACCGTGAACTCGAGCGAAAG
>Ga0302323_100002158_pt1 | contig 15987 bp, 9 predicted proteins | sample Fen_T0_3_FD_201950 | JGI IMG/M metagenome (GOLD analysis project Ga0302323, IMG submission 201950) | Peat permafrost microbial communities from Stordalen Mire near Abisko, Sweden - Fen_T0_3 | ecosystem: Environmental > Terrestrial > Soil > Wetlands > Permafrost | place: Sweden: Abisko... | reverse complement strand
TGCAGTGTTTGTGGAATCTCGACCCGCCCAGCATCCGGGTCGCGCGACACAAATCGGTCTGTCACCGGGTTGTAATAGCGGGCGCGCAGATAGTAGAGGCCCAGATCCGGGTCCCACTGCTCGCCGCTACAGCGCGACCTAACGCGGTTCCGAAGCTCGGCTTCCCGCAAGCCTAATGCGTTTCTCAAGTTGCAACGATTGCGCACCCGATACGGTACAGGATTTTTGCTGCGAAGCCCCTGATGCGGTTTTTCGCCTCGCTGCCCTATCGCAAGGATGGGCGGCTGCGTAATCGGCGTGCTCAGGGCTGGCTGCATGGTTGCACCGATTGTACGGCTTAAGGGGCCGGGAAGCCGAGCGGATTCTGCACGGGATTGCGAACAGATTGCAGGCCGGATTGCGGCACGGATCGGAGACCGATTGCGAGCATGGAAGCTGCGGCGGATTTTGGGCATAGGTCATTCATCTTTAGCTGTAAATACACAACTAAAGGGGGAAGATTTCTGATTGTTTTCGATGGCTCTAACCGGACTGGAACCGGGCCGCTTGCGAACAACTATGCAGACTGGATTCGAGAGCTATTCGTCCGGCTCTTCCTGGTCCTCTTCGGCTTCCTTTTCGAGAGCTGCAAGCAGGGCTTCGGCATCGGCATCGGCAACCTTGAACGACGCGCTTTCGCCTGGCTCAAGCATCGCCGCTGGATGGGTCGCGGCATGGACCTGTTGCAGGGCACGGATGGCGACCTGGGTATAAATCTGCGTGGTCTTGATGTCCTCGTGACCGAGGATCGCCTGGATGTGGCGGATGTCCGCGCCGTTCTCGTGCATCAGAGTGGCCATCGTGTGGCGAAAGAGATGGCACGAGCCGGTCTTACCCAGCTTGGCTGCGTCGATGCGCTGCCGAACCGCGTAGCTCAGATGGCCGCGGCTGAACGGCTCGCCCTGGGCCGTCAGGAAGACGGTCATGTCGTCCGGCTCGATGGCCAGTTGCGGACGGCTCTCCCGGAGATACTTTTCCAGCCATGCGATCGCCCGCTCGCCGATCGGCACGTAACGATCCTTGTTGCCCTTGCCCTGGCGAACCAGGATCAGGCCACGGTCGAACTCCAGATCGTAGAGCTTCAACGCGATCATTTCCATGCGGCGCAGGCCGGTCGAGTAGAGCACTTCGAGGATGGCGCGGTCGCGCAGGCCGATTGGTTCCTCCACGTCACAGATCTGCATGATCTGTTCGACCTCTTGAGCCGAGAAGATGTTCTTGGGCAGAGAGCGGCCAAGCTTGGGTAACTCGATCTCTGACGCCGGATTATGCAGGATGTGATTCTGCCTGGTCATCCACCGGAACCACACGCGCAAGGGAACAAGCCGCGTGTGCTGGCTGCGGAAGGTCAACGGCTCCCCGTTCTTCTTGCGGTAAAAGAACAAGTACCGCTGATAGCGTTCGAGCACGGGCCGCGTGACTTCGATGGGTTCGCGCAAGCCGTGTTCATAGGCCCATTCGATGAAGAAGCCAAGATAGACGCGGCGGCTGCGGACCGTGTTCTCGGAGTAACCGCGCACACTGAGCGCGGCCAGATGCTCGTGCATCAGCAGTTCCATCGGCGTCTTCGGCGCTGCCTGCGGCTTGCGCTGCTTCTCTATGCGGGCCATGCGCTGCCCCCTCTGCCGTTCGGCTTCTGTGCAGCTACGATGGGATAGACCACGGCCTCGGCCACTGGCCCGGTATCAGTGTTTTTCGCGCGATTCGGACGAAAAACGGCTACAGGCCGTATGGATACTGGCGATTCCTCACCCCGCGCACTCCCCGCTACTCCCCCGCTACCGGCCCGCGAAGTACCCGCGAAGTTGCCTTCCTGACCCGCGAAGTCGGCTGCTTCCCCCGCGAAGTTGTCATCGTAGTCGCCGCGAAGCTGGTAGACGAAGGTCTGCCCCTGGCCGCCGCCACGGCGCAGAATCAGGTATTCCATCTCCTCCAGACGCCTGAGATGCATCCGCAACTGCGTGTCGCCCCAGTGCGTATGCTCGCGCACTGTCCGCCGTGTGAAGCGGTAATCGGCCCGTTCGATCTGCAGCCGCTCGCACCCGGCTGTAACCATCTGATCAAGAGCCGCAAGCAGGCGCCGCGTGTGCGGCGGCAGATCGTCAAGCGACGGACCCAGCACATGACGCGCCAACTCTCGCGCCATCTTCACGTCCGCTTCGGTGGCCTCGATGTACTCCAGCGTCTCGCCGTTGCGCGTACTGGTCTTAGTTTCCCGCTGATGTTGATGCAGCAGCGCAACCGCCTGGATCAACGTCAGGAACTTCATGTGATCGCGCCGCGTGCGCGTGACGGTATCGGGGAAGTCATGGGACTCGTCCTCGTGGTTGTTGACCACCGCGATGGGCTTCAAGAGCCGCTGCGCATTGCGGTGCAACCGCACGATCCTGGCCCGCTCCCGCCGCGCCCATAGTCCATCGATGGTCTGCGCCTCGCGCTGCTTGCGATGGATGGCCTTGGTCTGTGCCTGCTCTTCGTTGACCGTCAGCACAAGGCAGCGGTTCAGCAGTTCCTCGTCCACGTCCTGCGCCGTGGTCGTCAGGAAGATCATCACCGGACCTTCCACAACGTACTCGTGCGTAACCAGCTTGCCGCTCACCGGGTCTTTGCCCGTCGAGGCGATCTTCAACCGGCCCTCCGACTGCAACAGCTTCAACGCATACGAGGCGCGGCTTGCACCCTCCTCTTCGGCTACGGCAAGGATCTTGTGCTTGAGATTTTTCTGCCCCATGTAGAAGAGCGCCTGCCCGGTCATGGCCGAGTATTCCTCCCGCTGCTCCTCCGGCATGAAGTCCAGCACCGCTTCCATCAGCGAGCTTTTGCCAGCGGCAGAACTGGACTGTAGAACTACCGCCAGCGGTCTGTCCAGCAAGCGCGAGACAGCGGCCAGATAACTCACCTTCTTGTTAGTCTCCTCGCCTACAACACCGCATAGCTCGAAGTCCGACAACACCCGCTCGATCAGGCGCGGATCGCGCAGCAGCGCGAGCGCCTCGGCCTGCTCCTCGGCCGTCATCAACGCTTCTTCGGGCGGAGCCTCCAACAGCTTCTTCATCTGCTCCCGCTGCAACTCCGCAAGCGCCGTCCATAACTGGCCCACCTCGCGGTGGATCGCATCTTCCTTCGCCGCCAACTCGTGCGCCGCCTGTTTCACGAACGCCGCCCGCTGCCGGAACGCTTCCATGTCCAGAGTGTCGCCGTGATAGCAGAACTCGCCGCGCACATTGTGGCCCGACACTTTCACGTTCACTCGCATCTGTCCACGGCTCGTGCATTTCTCCAGGCCCAGCACGCGATACTCGCGAGCTGCGAACGTCACCGTCACCTCGCCGCCCTCCACCTTCACCTGCGGACCGGCAGGCACAGCGAGCGGCATGGGCCGCGCGGCTGGCTCGTCGGAAGGCACGGCATTTACAGCTAAAGAAAAATCCTCTTGTGTTGGCGGCTCTGGCTCTGGCTCTGGCATTGGCTCCTCGATGTTTTTTTCTTTAGCTGTGCTTTTTGCTTCTGCTGGTTCTGCCACTGCTGGCGGCTCCGGCTCGATCACCGCCTCGATCACCGGCACGGCCACGCGCTGCGCTGGCTGCTGGCCTTTTCCCAGCCATGCCGCACGGTTCAACAGCACGCCCAGGCTCTTTGTCGCTGGCGTAACTTTCAGCGCGTATTCGTTCGCATCCACGCCTTTGGGGAACTGCACACGGAAGCACTCGATGCCCGTTTCGATCAGCTCTCCGGCCAGCTTCGCGGCGGCTTTGTTGCCCGCTTCATCGTTGTCATAGGCGATGTACACACGCTTGATGCCGTGCCTCTCGAAGGCGGCGCGATGGTCGGCTGTGAAGCCGTTCACGCCATAACTGGCCGTGACATTGCGGTAGCCCGCGCACCAAAAAGTCAGTGCATCGATCAGCGCTTCACAGAGGATGATTTCTTTCGATGCGATCAGCGCCTCTTCGTTCCACACGCCCCGGTGCTGGCCTTTGAGATAAAGGTGGTAGTCCGTCCCTTCGCGCAGACGGTCGTTGATCTTCCGCCCATACATCTCCGCCACATCACCGGCTGGCGTAATGATCGGGATAACCAGCGAGCCGTTGAAGTGCTCGTGGCCGCTCTCCCGCAAGACGCCCAACTCCTGCAACCGCTTCCGCACGGCTTCGCCGGCGACGCGGTTCCTCACCGGCAGGCACAGACCCAGCGTCCGGTTGGCGAAGCCCAACCGGAAACGCTCGACCATCTCCGCCGACTTCAAGCCCCGGCTCTCCAGATATCGCTGCGCCTCCGGCGACTGCTTGAAGGCGTCCTGATAGAAGCCCACGATCTTCAGCAGCAGTTCCCGGTCTCCGGCCTCCGCCGTCACCGGCGCGGGCAGCTTCCGCACCGTACTTTGCTTCACTGGCTGAATCGGGCCTACAGCTAAAGAAAAATGATCCCTCTTCAACATCTCCAGCGCATGATGGAAGCTCACGCCCTCGGCCCGCATCACCCACAGGATCACGTCGCCGCCCTCCCCGCACGCGCCCTTGCAGCTCCACACGTTCTTCGCCGGGTCGATATTCAGGCTGGGATTCCGGTCATCGTGGAACGGGCACAACCCGATCAGTTCCTTGCCGCTGCGCGTCAGCTTGATTCCCCGCGCCTCGGCCAACCGCTGCACGGAGACTTCCCGCTTGATCCGCTCCTTCACGTCCTGGGGAACATAGGGCATTCCGTTGATCCTCCTTTCTGCCGTTTTCAAGCCTTCCCGCCAAAAACCTGTCAAGAGGGTCTTGATCTTTTTTTCGCACCCTCTCAGTGTAAGACACTATAGAGCATAATACTCTATACTGGAAACCGGGAGGTCCCCCATTGCAGACGACTCACCGTTACACTCAGGCCATGCCCACGAGATCCAGGTTGAAGCTCAAGCCGGTCGATATGGGCGAGGAGTCACTGGGACAGCGCCTCGCTCGCCTGCGCAAGGAACGCGGATGGACACAGAAGCAGATTGCCGAGAGAACCGGCCTCATCCAGGAGTTGGTCTCCAACTACGAAACCGACAAGCTGCGCCTCAACGCCGACATGATCCTGCGCTTCGCCGAGGTCTACAACGTCTCCGCCGACGAGCTGCTGCGGGGCAGCAAGAGCACGCTGGCAACCAAGAAGCAGCCCAGCATCAAGCTCGTCCGCCGCATGGAACAGATCGAGGGCTTGCCTCTCTATGAGCAGCGTGCCCTGCTGACCACGATTGATAAATTTCTCGCCGCAGCGCAGAGTAATTGAGAGGATTCCCGATGGCATACGCCGCAACCAACCCGAAGCAACAGGCCCACGAACTCATCGAGCGCATATCCACCACGCAGGCCTCCGCTGTTGTCATCCTCATTAACTCCATGCTCGATCCGGTGGACCGCGCCATCGCCAACGCCCCTTTTGAAGACGAACAGATCAGCGAGGAAGAGACCCACGCCGTCGCCGCTTCCAAGGCGTGGATGGCCGAGCATCCCGGCCAGGGCATTCCCTTTGAAGACCTGCTCTCCGACTTCGGCGTCACCGCTGAAGAACTCCGCCGCAGCCAGGACGCCGCTTGAAGAAGATCGTCATTACCCCGCAAGCCAGGATAGACGTGCGCCGCATCGACCGCGAGACTGCCATGCGCATTCTCGCTGCGCTGGATCGCTTCGCCCGCACTGGCGAGGGCGACATCAAGAAGCTGCAAGGCGACTCCGGCGAACTCCGCCTCCGCGTTGGCGACTACCGCGTTCGCTTCAACGAAGAGCCGCCCGGAACCATCCTTGTTCACTCCGTTCTGCATCGCTCCGAAGCTTACCGCTGACGCCGCCCGAACGGGTGCCGGACAACACCGGACGGCGTTCGATTTCCGCTCGGTCTTCGTTCGATGATGAGCCGCGCAGCGGTTCCGCTAAGCCGTCAGGCTTAGGGATGGTGTCTACGCTGCAACACATCGCCATGAGCGCAACGGATGCCCGACAGCGCCCCGGAACTGCGTGCGTCGTCAGCCCTTGCGGGCGAAGTGACGCTCGAACAGTTCCCGCGATAATCGCTCGCCCTCTTCGCTCAGCACAACTGACTTGGCCTTGCTCTTCGGATCGGAGATGTAGCCCTTGGTGTGCAGCCGGTCCATCGCCACCCAGTCGTGGCCCTTCCACGTGCGGCCATCGCCGGTCTGCGTCAGCCACAGCAGCGCCAGCACCATCTCGTCTACTTTGTCCTGGTCGTAATCCATCCCATGCCCCCCCACGGATGAGCAGATGAGCACGATGCTATCACCGCGCCGCCGATGGCCGGGAGTCGTCGCCCTGGTCATGTGGAACATGAGAAAAAGACATTTTTCTCATTGCTGAAAAACACCCGCAGCGAGGACGGCGGTCAAGGGCGCACGCTCTTTGTGCGTTCATCGAAGCGAAGCGGAGACCCTTGACGGCTGCCGCAGCGGAGGGTACGCGGCGTCAGCCGCGCCGGGAGGCTGATTCAGCCCCGATCATTTGCTTTCAACACGTTAACGCCGCAGCAACCCACGGTTACTCCCGCAGGAACCACGAACCGCACATTTTCTCTTTAGCCGCTTTGTTCTCAACATGTTTACGCACGTAAACACGTAAACGCCAGTGTTTGCGCGGTCACCGCCTGCATCGCATTGGCGCTGCTCACGTTAACGCAGGAGGAACCGAAGGTTCCTCCACAGCAACCCGTTGGGGGTGACGTGTCCGCCCTCCTGCCGATGCGAAGCAGCGCGCACTTTAGTGGATCGCGCCGTAGGTACTCAACGCTGTGTCGCCGTTTCTGGCGGTTGTAACTCCTGCGAGGCTGACTTCCAATCGACCGTGGGCAGAAGTTCTTGAGCGTCTTTGCAGCCGCCATACTTCCAGAGGCAACTAAAATTGAACGAAAGGTATCGCTTTCGAACATCCGCTGAAGCGGCAGGAGTCAACTTGACGTACGACCGATAGTGGGGATTATTCTCGGTCGTTTGCGTTCCAACGATAAATTGCTTTGGGTAGTGCGGCCAAGTCTGCCGCTCCCAAAACTCCGCAGTCTGTGGATTAAATCCAGTCCCAATCTGAAACATAAAACGCTGCTCAGTTACAACGGAGTTCTGAACTCTGAAGCCGGCGACAAAACGGGTCCCTTCTCCACGCCACGCGGTGGGGACTTTAAAGTTGTCTATGCTAAAGGTCCAGTAGCAGTCCACAGGAAGACATGGATCATTACCTGGAGAGCCAAGTCGTTTTCCCACCCGTTCTGCATCCTCGAAGCTAGAGCTTCCAACCTGCAACGTGGACACCTGAGAAAGCAGATTTCGGGCACGCATATAGGGTTGAAAGAGGTGATAAAGCACAACGGCCCCTACTACCGTGGCCACCGATACGATTGCAAAAAGCAGAAAGTTTCTTCTCATGGGATGTCCGTTGGCTTGAGAGTTCCATTCAATTCCGTTGTGTCTGCGCGAGTGTCAATCTTGATATCGTCGACGGAATGCTCACCAAAACGATCATTGACCTGCACCTCGCCAAGATTAGTCCCGTCAAGCACAACCGTAAAGTAACGCTTTGAATGAACGATGCTGCCGTCTCTATTTGCTTGTGGTCCGATCCAATCTTGGAAATAACCTGTGCCCGATTCTGTTCCGCTGCCCTTCGTGAGCTGTGATGCACTTTGATGCTCAGTTATGGCACATGTGCAAAAGACTGCTGACGTACCCATTTGCGCCGGAGATGCGTTGAATTGCAGATTGTAATTCACCGCACGAACATCCCATGCACCGCTCTCCCCCCGCGCCTTATCGTTCATCTCTTTACTTGTTCCGCCCGTATCATTAATGACTGATAAAACGTATTGCTTACTCAAATCGGCCTTGTGATTGCATGGCAACGGCGGCTTGGGCGCGGGCGGAGCACTGCACCAAGAAAACAATGAACGAAGAGACGCCGGTAAATACCCGCACCAAGATGGGGGCGTGAATGGGATCTGGATGAGCAGGGGCGCCATGAGCGGCCAGTAACTCTCAAGAACAAATCTTCCGGATGGATCAGCCCTATTCACGGGATTAGCCGCAGCGTATTCATAGCGCCGCTGACCATCGCCTGCCATCGGGTCAACGTTAAGGAAGCGGCCTGTGACGGGATTGTAGTAGCGCGCACGCAGGTAATAGAGGCCTAAGTCGGGGTCATATTGTTCGCCGCTACAGCGCGACCTAACGCGGTTCCGAAGCTCGGCTTCCCGCAAGCCTAATGCGTTTCTCAAGTTGCAACGATTGCGCACCCGATACGGTACAGGATTTTTGCTGCGAAGCCCCTGATGCGGTTTTTCGCCTCGCTGCCCTATCGCAAGGATGGGCGGCTGCGTAATCGGCGTGCTCAGGGCTGGCTGCATGGTTGCACCGATTGTACGGCTTAAGGGGCCGGGAAGCCGAGCGGATTCTGCACGGGATTGCGAACAGATTGCAGGCCGGATTGCGGCACGGATCGGAGACCGATTGCGAGCATGGAAGCTGCGGCGGATTTTGGGCATAGGTCATTCATCTTTAGCTGTAAATACACAACTAAAGGGGGAAGATTTCTGATTGTTTTCGATGGCTCTAACCGGACTGGAACCGGGCCGCTTGCGAACAACTATGCAGACTGGATTCGAGAGCTATTCGTCCGGCTCTTCCTGGTCCTCTTCGGCTTCCTTTTCGAGAGCTGCAAGCAGGGCTTCGGCATCGGCATCGGCAACCTTGAACGACGCGCTTTCGCCTGGCTCAAGCATCGCCGCTGGATGGGTCGCGGCATGGACCTGTTGCAGGGCACGGATGGCGACCTGGGTATAAATCTGCGTGGTCTTGATGTCCTCGTGACCGAGGATCGCCTGGATGTGGCGGATGTCCGCGCCGTTCTCGTGCATCAGAGTGGCCATCGTGTGGCGAAAGAGATGGCACGAGCCGGTCTTACCCAGCTTGGCTGCGTCGATGCGCTGCCGAACCGCGTAGCTCAGATGGCCGCGGCTGAACGGCTCGCCCTGGGCCGTCAGGAAGACGGTCATGTCGTCCGGCTCGATGGCCAGTTGCGGACGGCTCTCCCGGAGATACTTTTCCAGCCATGCGATCGCCCGCTCGCCGATCGGCACGTAACGATCCTTGTTGCCCTTGCCCTGGCGAACCAGGATCAGGCCACGGTCGAACTCCAGATCGTAGAGCTTCAACGCGATCATTTCCATGCGGCGCAGGCCGGTCGAGTAGAGCACTTCGAGGATGGCGCGGTCGCGCAGGCCGATTGGTTCCTCCACGTCACAGATCTGCATGATCTGTTCGACCTCTTGAGCCGAGAAGATGTTCTTGGGCAGAGAGCGGCCAAGCTTGGGTAACTCGATCTCTGACGCCGGATTATGCAGGATGTGATTCTGCCTGGTCATCCACCGGAACCACACGCGCAAGGGAACAAGCCGCGTGTGCTGGCTGCGGAAGGTCAACGGCTCCCCGTTCTTCTTGCGGTAAAAGAACAAGTACCGCTGATAGCGTTCGAGCACGGGCCGCGTGACTTCGATGGGTTCGCGCAAGCCGTGTTCATAGGCCCATTCGATGAAGAAGCCAAGATAGACGCGGCGGCTGCGGACCGTGTTCTCGGAGTAACCGCGCACACTGAGCGCGGCCAGATGCTCGTGCATCAGCAGTTCCATCGGCGTCTTCGGCGCTGCCTGCGGCTTGCGCTGCTTCTCTATGCGGGCCATGCGCTGCCCCCTCTGCCGTTCGGCTTCTGTGCAGCTACGATGGGATAGACCACGGCCTCGGCCACTGGCCCGGTATCAGTGTTTTTCGCGCGATTCGGACGAAAAACGGCTACAGGCCGTATGGATACTGGCGATTCCTCACCCCGCGCACTCCCCGCTACTCCCCCGCTACCGGCCCGCGAAGTACCCGCGAAGTTGCCTTCCTGACCCGCGAAGTCGGCTGCTTCCCCCGCGAAGTTGTCATCGTAGTCGCCGCGAAGCTGGTAGACGAAGGTCTGCCCCTGGCCGCCGCCACGGCGCAGAATCAGGTATTCCATCTCCTCCAGACGCCTGAGATGCATCCGCAACTGCGTGTCGCCCCAGTGCGTATGCTCGCGCACTGTCCGCCGTGTGAAGCGGTAATCGGCCCGTTCGATCTGCAGCCGCTCGCACCCGGCTGTAACCATCTGATCAAGAGCCGCAAGCAGGCGCCGCGTGTGCGGCGGCAGATCGTCAAGCGACGGACCCAGCACATGACGCGCCAACTCTCGCGCCATCTTCACGTCCGCTTCGGTGGCCTCGATGTACTCCAGCGTCTCGCCGTTGCGCGTACTGGTCTTAGTTTCCCGCTGATGTTGATGCAGCAGCGCAACCGCCTGGATCAACGTCAGGAACTTCATGTGATCGCGCCGCGTGCGCGTGACGGTATCGGGGAAGTCATGGGACTCGTCCTCGTGGTTGTTGACCACCGCGATGGGCTTCAAGAGCCGCTGCGCATTGCGGTGCAACCGCACGATCCTGGCCCGCTCCCGCCGCGCCCATAGTCCATCGATGGTCTGCGCCTCGCGCTGCTTGCGATGGATGGCCTTGGTCTGTGCCTGCTCTTCGTTGACCGTCAGCACAAGGCAGCGGTTCAGCAGTTCCTCGTCCACGTCCTGCGCCGTGGTCGTCAGGAAGATCATCACCGGACCTTCCACAACGTACTCGTGCGTAACCAGCTTGCCGCTCACCGGGTCTTTGCCCGTCGAGGCGATCTTCAACCGGCCCTCCGACTGCAACAGCTTCAACGCATACGAGGCGCGGCTTGCACCCTCCTCTTCGGCTACGGCAAGGATCTTGTGCTTGAGATTTTTCTGCCCCATGTAGAAGAGCGCCTGCCCGGTCATGGCCGAGTATTCCTCCCGCTGCTCCTCCGGCATGAAGTCCAGCACCGCTTCCATCAGCGAGCTTTTGCCAGCGGCAGAACTGGACTGTAGAACTACCGCCAGCGGTCTGTCCAGCAAGCGCGAGACAGCGGCCAGATAACTCACCTTCTTGTTAGTCTCCTCGCCTACAACACCGCATAGCTCGAAGTCCGACAACACCCGCTCGATCAGGCGCGGATCGCGCAGCAGCGCGAGCGCCTCGGCCTGCTCCTCGGCCGTCATCAACGCTTCTTCGGGCGGAGCCTCCAACAGCTTCTTCATCTGCTCCCGCTGCAACTCCGCAAGCGCCGTCCATAACTGGCCCACCTCGCGGTGGATCGCATCTTCCTTCGCCGCCAACTCGTGCGCCGCCTGTTTCACGAACGCCGCCCGCTGCCGGAACGCTTCCATGTCCAGAGTGTCGCCGTGATAGCAGAACTCGCCGCGCACATTGTGGCCCGACACTTTCACGTTCACTCGCATCTGTCCACGGCTCGTGCATTTCTCCAGGCCCAGCACGCGATACTCGCGAGCTGCGAACGTCACCGTCACCTCGCCGCCCTCCACCTTCACCTGCGGACCGGCAGGCACAGCGAGCGGCATGGGCCGCGCGGCTGGCTCGTCGGAAGGCACGGCATTTACAGCTAAAGAAAAATCCTCTTGTGTTGGCGGCTCTGGCTCTGGCTCTGGCATTGGCTCCTCGATGTTTTTTTCTTTAGCTGTGCTTTTTGCTTCTGCTGGTTCTGCCACTGCTGGCGGCTCCGGCTCGATCACCGCCTCGATCACCGGCACGGCCACGCGCTGCGCTGGCTGCTGGCCTTTTCCCAGCCATGCCGCACGGTTCAACAGCACGCCCAGGCTCTTTGTCGCTGGCGTAACTTTCAGCGCGTATTCGTTCGCATCCACGCCTTTGGGGAACTGCACACGGAAGCACTCGATGCCCGTTTCGATCAGCTCTCCGGCCAGCTTCGCGGCGGCTTTGTTGCCCGCTTCATCGTTGTCATAGGCGATGTACACACGCTTGATGCCGTGCCTCTCGAAGGCGGCGCGATGGTCGGCTGTGAAGCCGTTCACGCCATAACTGGCCGTGACATTGCGGTAGCCCGCGCACCAAAAAGTCAGTGCATCGATCAGCGCTTCACAGAGGATGATTTCTTTCGATGCGATCAGCGCCTCTTCGTTCCACACGCCCCGGTGCTGGCCTTTGAGATAAAGGTGGTAGTCCGTCCCTTCGCGCAGACGGTCGTTGATCTTCCGCCCATACATCTCCGCCACATCACCGGCTGGCGTAATGATCGGGATAACCAGCGAGCCGTTGAAGTGCTCGTGGCCGCTCTCCCGCAAGACGCCCAACTCCTGCAACCGCTTCCGCACGGCTTCGCCGGCGACGCGGTTCCTCACCGGCAGGCACAGACCCAGCGTCCGGTTGGCGAAGCCCAACCGGAAACGCTCGACCATCTCCGCCGACTTCAAGCCCCGGCTCTCCAGATATCGCTGCGCCTCCGGCGACTGCTTGAAGGCGTCCTGATAGAAGCCCACGATCTTCAGCAGCAGTTCCCGGTCTCCGGCCTCCGCCGTCACCGGCGCGGGCAGCTTCCGCACCGTACTTTGCTTCACTGGCTGAATCGGGCCTACAGCTAAAGAAAAATGATCCCTCTTCAACATCTCCAGCGCATGATGGAAGCTCACGCCCTCGGCCCGCATCACCCACAGGATCACGTCGCCGCCCTCCCCGCACGCGCCCTTGCAGCTCCACACGTTCTTCGCCGGGTCGATATTCAGGCTGGGATTCCGGTCATCGTGGAACGGGCACAACCCGATCAGTTCCTTGCCGCTGCGCGTCAGCTTGATTCCCCGCGCCTCGGCCAACCGCTGCACGGAGACTTCCCGCTTGATCCGCTCCTTCACGTCCTGGGGAACATAGGGCATTCCGTTGATCCTCCTTTCTGCCGTTTTCAAGCCTTCCCGCCAAAAACCTGTCAAGAGGGTCTTGATCTTTTTTTCGCACCCTCTCAGTGTAAGACACTATAGAGCATAATACTCTATACTGGAAACCGGGAGGTCCCCCATTGCAGACGACTCACCGTTACACTCAGGCCATGCCCACGAGATCCAGGTTGAAGCTCAAGCCGGTCGATATGGGCGAGGAGTCACTGGGACAGCGCCTCGCTCGCCTGCGCAAGGAACGCGGATGGACACAGAAGCAGATTGCCGAGAGAACCGGCCTCATCCAGGAGTTGGTCTCCAACTACGAAACCGACAAGCTGCGCCTCAACGCCGACATGATCCTGCGCTTCGCCGAGGTCTACAACGTCTCCGCCGACGAGCTGCTGCGGGGCAGCAAGAGCACGCTGGCAACCAAGAAGCAGCCCAGCATCAAGCTCGTCCGCCGCATGGAACAGATCGAGGGCTTGCCTCTCTATGAGCAGCGTGCCCTGCTGACCACGATTGATAAATTTCTCGCCGCAGCGCAGAGTAATTGAGAGGATTCCCGATGGCATACGCCGCAACCAACCCGAAGCAACAGGCCCACGAACTCATCGAGCGCATATCCACCACGCAGGCCTCCGCTGTTGTCATCCTCATTAACTCCATGCTCGATCCGGTGGACCGCGCCATCGCCAACGCCCCTTTTGAAGACGAACAGATCAGCGAGGAAGAGACCCACGCCGTCGCCGCTTCCAAGGCGTGGATGGCCGAGCATCCCGGCCAGGGCATTCCCTTTGAAGACCTGCTCTCCGACTTCGGCGTCACCGCTGAAGAACTCCGCCGCAGCCAGGACGCCGCTTGAAGAAGATCGTCATTACCCCGCAAGCCAGGATAGACGTGCGCCGCATCGACCGCGAGACTGCCATGCGCATTCTCGCTGCGCTGGATCGCTTCGCCCGCACTGGCGAGGGCGACATCAAGAAGCTGCAAGGCGACTCCGGCGAACTCCGCCTCCGCGTCGGCGACTACCGCGTCCGCTTCAACGAAGAGCCGCCCGGAACCATCCTCGTTCACTCCGTCCTGCATCGCTCCGAAGCCTACCGCTGAATGGCTCTCGAACGGGTGCCGGACAACATCGAACACGGTACGAGTTGCGTTCGATTTTGATTCGAGGAAGGGCCGCGCAGCGGCTCCGCTAAGCCGTCAGGCTTAGGGATGGTGTCTACGCTCAACACTTGCGCCGGAAGCGCCACGGATGCCCGACAGCGCTCCGGCGCTGCACGCTTTGCCGTCAGCCCTTGCGGGCGAAGTGGCGCTCGAACAGTTCCCGCGATAGGCGCTCGCCTTCTTCGCTCAGCACGACAGACTTCGCCTTGCTCTTCGGATCGGAGATGTAGCCCTTGGTGTGCAGCCGGTCCATGGCCACCCAGTCGTGGCCCTTCCATGTGCGGCCATCGCCGGTCTGCGTCAGCCACAGCAGGGCCAGTACCATCTCGTCTACTTTGTCCTGGTCGTAATCCATCCCATGCCCCCCCACGGATGAGCAGATGAGCACGATGCTATCACCGCGCCGCCGATGGCCGGGAGTCGTCGCCCTGGTCATGTGGAACATGAGAAAAAGACTTTTTTCTCATTGCTGAAAAACACCCGCAGCGAGGACGGCGGTCAAGGGCGCACGCTCTTTGTGCGTTCATCGAAGCGAAGCGGAGACCCTTGACGGCTGCCGCAGCGGAGGGTACGCGGCGGCAGCCGCGCCGGGAGGCTGATTCAGCCCCGATCATTTGCTTTCAACACGTTAACGCCGCAGCAACCCAAGGTTACTCTTGCAGCAACCGCAAGCCGCCCATTTCCCTTTTAGCCGCTTTGTTTTCAACATGTTTACGCGCGTAAACACGTAAACGCCTGTGTTTGCGCGGTCGCCGCGTGCATCGCATTGGCGCTGCTCACGTTAACGCCGGAGCAACCGCCGGTTACTTTGCAGCAACCCGTTGGGGGTGTTGTGTCCTACCTACAACCGATGCCGTAGGCAGCGCGCTCTTCACCGGATCGCGCCACTTCTGTTTACAGACGTAAACACGGCAAGGCCGCCCGGAGACGGCCCCACGGCAGCAATCACCCGGCCCTCGGCTCATTCTTCGTGGGAATCGCGGCCTGACTAGAATCAGCCAACGCCTTCAATTGGCCGATGAACGTATCCGTCAGAGTTCGCGCTTCTGCTCTCGAAATACAGACGGACATTCCTCCTGCATCTGGCATGGTCGGATCGTCTGCATCATCAAGTTCGTCAACGAAGGTAATCTCTACCCCGCCCAAGCGTTCGCGAACTAGAAATGCAGCGCCCTCGCCACCGTCCTGGTTTATAAACCTGTGAACCAAAAACTCCCCGGGACTAGAACCTACGATGCTGGGAGTGGACGCGAGGGACTGTTCGAGAAGAGCGAGAATTGCTCGACCATCTTCTGGCTTGAAGCCGATTTCAAAATCGCCATAGCCCTCCTCGACAAAGGCCCAGTAGCCACCGCCAGGAAAAATGCGGATGCAGCGTCCGCTTTGTAAGTCCACCGTTCTGCACCATACATTCGACCAATCCATGATTTCCCTCACTTGCAACCTGGAATCTTGTCCCCCGGAAACCATCTAGGATGGGGCTTCGGTGCCTTTGGGTATTTCAATTGCCAATGCGGAATGTATTCCCCTGGGTCCAAACCCGGAGGGAAGTACGGATGCGCTTCAAACCGTAATTGAACGCCTTGTCCAAAGTTCCAAATGGTCTTATTGCGTCCGGGCGTGCCAATTGGATACGGGCCAGGCAAATCAGGGACATCTGTGCCGGGGAACCCTAAGATGTCGTTCATGTCCTCGGGATTGTCCGGGAACTTGCAACCGCACGGCATCGCGTTGTGAACCAGGAAGCCAGTTTCACCGACGAAGTAGTCGTGGTCTTTGTCGACGGTGAAGTTGTAGACGGTTTCCTGGCCTTCAACCGGGGTGATTGAAACCACCCTGCGCCAAGCGCCCTGCAACGATTGTACAAGGTCGCCAATGCGCATGTGGTCGGCGGGAATCCAATCCGGCTCAGAGTCGCCGCGTTTGACCCAGAATGGATGTGCGAGGCTGGGGCGCAAGGGCGCTCGCTCACCCTCGATACGCATCTCCA